>Ga0065711_1031799_pt1 | contig 28708 bp, 14 predicted proteins | sample Hoacrofraction12_FD_59098 | JGI IMG/M metagenome (GOLD analysis project Ga0065711, IMG submission 59098) | Hoatzin crop microbial communities from Cojedes, Venezuela - Epithelial fraction 12 v2 (version 2) | ecosystem: Host-associated > Birds > Digestive system > Esophagus > Crop | place... | reverse complement strand
AGTTTAATATAGACATGAGAAAATTATAAATTTTCAGTTTCCATGAGTGACACTATCTAAAGAAAACTCCTCCTGAATGTCTGCAATGAAGCAGTTTCAAGTGCAACTCAGGCAGTCACAACAATGACTTAACCATACCAGGTGTCTGAGGATCAAAATATCCAAATTAATATCTTTCTTCCAGCTGACTCTGTTATATAGGTAGACTCCTTTAGCAATTAATTTGTATTATGTATTTTCTTTCTGTTTGTGTGGGAAATGTCTGCTGTAGTAGAGGATAGATTGTGATCCATGTGTGCTTTATTTTTCTGTTTTGTAGAGGTGTATTAAACCCGATTCTGATATTCTTGAAGCATTGAAGTATTCTGCTGCTTTGGGCCTGTTGCTAAATGCCAGCTAGCTTGGAAAGGTAGAAGTCAAGAAAGAAATCTGAAGATTCTTTGAAAGAGAAAGTAATATTTGTTAGTTGAATCTAACGAATGTTTGGGTCATAACCCCGTGTGTAATTGCTGAGAATAACCACTTTTTTTTTTTTTCCTTTAAAAAGTAATAAATAGAAAACTTGGGTAAAAGCTTTGCTTATTGTAGATTCGTTGGTAATGGTACATGGAGTTTAATTTACATTTTACAGTTGCTCTTAGCTTTAATTTTTAAAATATAACGGAGTAAACAAAATTTCATTTGGAAAAAAGACAAATGAGACTATTTTCTGGTAATGAAAGTCAGCAAAGCATAGCCTGATTCCTTGTGATAGGGATAAATATATTTGTACTAATGTGCTTAAAAGGCAACTATTAGTTTTTAATGAATGTAAGAGATTTACTTTTTTAGCAGAGCTACTAAAATAATAATCATACATAAAGGAGTACTTCACACAAGCTCAGGAAATTATATTCAGAGATTTAGCGAGGGAATTTGGTTCTGGTTTGAAAGATAACATTCATTTATATATACAAAAAAATGTTTAGTTCATTAGCATACTTTTATTCTGCAGATACTGAAAAGCTTTAATGCCCCCCAAATTACTTAGATGTAACTTAGTTTTATGAGTTATCAAGCACTAAAGATATAAATAGCCTTATTATTCTGTCACAGCTAATGCAGTACTGTTCCAGAACACCACTATTGCACAATATGGGGCATTTTAAAGGGTGTGGGGTACTTTGCCCCCACTGGATTAGCTTGATTCTGAGATAATATAATGACTGAAAGTGGATGTATGATTTAAAGACATCTGGTGAAGTGCAGACTTTCACATTAAATCATGAAAATGTGTCTAATGGGCAGACGCTATGTTTTTTGAAGTGAGATTTTTGATTCATAATCAAATGCAGCACCGATGGAAGATTAGTCAAGTCATTTTAATGAATAAGGAAAGTGGTCAGACCAAAATGTATTACTTTCATGCTGGATACAGTCTTCATTTGCTCACATCAATGAACAGATGTGTGTATAAAAGCGTAGTGCCACTGGTGATGGAAACCAATGGAATAGCAGTTATGAAAAACTGGAATAAGGAAGCAGACATTTGGAATCTTACCTTAATTTGTAAGAACTCAGCTGGGCGTCACCAACAGGTATCGATAGTAGAAGTCACAGGGCTACAAGATGCATTGCACTTTGAAAGTTTTACATAAATTGAAATTAATCTCTCCCTGTTTTCCAAAGAAATTTATGACATGCTGTATAGAAATTAATAGCAGACAGCAGAGATAAATATCAATAGAGTGGCATTGATTATTAATAGCTCCATAAGGAAATGCTTAAACTTGGCTGACACATGCACTAAGAAATCCACTGTTAACTTTGTTCTAGCTCTGCATGTCTGTTGCTTGAAACTTTATATTAATCACTGTAAGTGTATCAGATAAAAAGCAGAAATTGGAGAAACAGTGTTGAAAATAATTGCTATTCTCTGGAAAATTGATTCAAAGGAACTTAAAGGCAACTTTATAGTTGAGAAATTTCCGCTGCAAGTGATACTTTTTGTCTTTACTTAAAATAATAAAAAACCCCAACCTGATACTAGGAAAATATACTCTAAGGAGCTGCTAGCTGTTAAAACTCAAACTGTTCGAAATGTTAATATTCTTATGCTAGACAGATAAGCACCTGTACAAAAAATATAGATTGCCAGCTAAATTAGTCTGGTAATCCTGATAAATCCATAGTGAGGTCTATAACATCTGCTGGGGCAAAAATGTATTCTGTAAGATTTGCCTACAATCTATATTTTCAGTCTATGCATGTCAATCAAATTATTTCAGGAAGGGTTCTAGCTTCTCTGGTAGAGAAAATGGCCTTGAAAATTTCCTTCAAATCCATGTCCCCAAATCTAACTTTGAGCAGGGTAAAAAATGATGCTTCCTAGGTTAAGGCTTTAAAGCTGGCTGGGGCTTTCACAGTGGCCCTAGATTGGAAGTAAAATTTAAACAGTGTTTGATCTAATCCTTTTTCTTCTTAATTATTGTTTTTATTGTTTCCTTCTAAAGAAGAAGCATGCTTAAAACTAATGGTGGTGGTATATAAGCAGCAACAGAGGAGTTTCCAGAAATTACTGTGGCTCATAGTGCAGCAGCTACTTTGGATTATATTCTTTAATCGTTATCACATGGTTAAGACACATTCCTAAGGCTGATCTAAAATGGTTTGCATAGTCTGGCTCAGCGACACGGGAATGCAAAGGTGATTTTTAAATTCAAGATGGGTTACAGATGGCTTAGACTTACACACAAAGTGTATTTGTATTGAATTCTTGCATGGTTTTATAAATAGAAGTAAGAGCATTACATGTAAAGCTAATGAACTCTCAATGTGCAGTCATGTAGGCAGAATACAAGTGATTATGTACTTACATGAGAAATTCCAGCATAGGGAAAAATTATTTCTTTCCATGGCCACATATTTTATCCTTAGTAACTTGTTCTGTCTGAAGAATATACATTAAATCTTGTTTAAGAATGTATGAGGTAGTTTATGTGTATGAGGCATCAAATGAATCTGTCGGAAAGCTGACTGTTGATAAGGTATGGCAACCAATGGCTTGGCAACTCTCTACTCGGAAACTTCTTTGCAATCAATACTGTATTAATCATTTAGTTTCTGCCAATTTAAAATGAATATTCTTTCAGGGACTGCATCCAGCACAGTGAAATGTGATGTAGCATCAGCATTACTGTTGCATTGGGAATGGGAGGTAAAAAAGAGAAATTTCAAATTGGCCTCCTAGAGCGAGTGTGGCATTTGTCTACCGGAGTGTAATTTATGCATGGTAAACTGAACATATAGGAAAACGTTGTGAGACGCTTTCCCTGGGAGACAACTTCCCTCAGGCAGAAGGCTAAAGGCCAGAAAAAAATCAGACCAATAGCAGCAAAAGGCCAGTGCAGTACTGAGTGGTCCTACCAAACAGCTTGCGATAGGAGGCAAACATAACACAAAGACACTGCTCAGTTTTCCTGTATGGTATCTCTTGCTTGTCCCCAGGCATTTGGTTTATGGGGATTTTGGTTTTTTCACATGAACACAAAACAAAAATTCCCATAAATGAAATGGCTGAAGGAACAATAGTTACTGACCTTAAAGGGAGGGAAGTAAGAGTGCACTTTTCTAATACGATTTGGGAACTCAAGTCTGTTGTTCTGCAATGTATTATAGAGAAATTATTTTATCATAGAAATGGAGAGCCTTTAGGATGACAAATGTTTTCTTGTGCGTGACCTTCTCCCCCATTGTTTTCTTCAAAGTTTAAAAGGCAAGAAAGTTCCAGGTGAGGTAGTAATTATTATAAATCTGGTTTCTGGAGGCACTCTCATATGTACTTGTATTTAATAAATCATTGTCTTCTCCAAAATTATATTAAAAGTGTTTTGTGGGGTTTTTTTTTGTTTTGTTTTTTTTTTCCCCCCTCCCTCTTTGTCTCATCCTATTACAAGGCAGATCTGTGGATTGCTCTGTTGTCTCCCCATGTACTGTGCAAGAGCAGAAGACTGTGATAGTCGTTAATCCCGCTCTGTGGCTATGTCTAAACAGGCATGCCTTTTAATTTTTGATTTCACTGTTTGCTTTCATGTGCATAACATTTGAATCCATATTGCATAGCTTATCACTGTAAACTTTTACATATCTTTTGCCCAAGTTAATCAACTTTGTAGAGAATCAGGATAAAAGCCATCCATGTGAGCCTTCTTGACTTCTTTGAGCGGTTACTTCTGAGAACTTTCTGACTATAGGTTATGCTCTGTTCTGTGCTTTGTCACATACCTTAAATTATCTTTTTATACCATACTCTTGGAGGGTGCTCGTGGGGTAGAGGCAGAGATCATGCAATGGCATGGCTTCAGCTGTTCTCCTGGAAATTTGAAAAGGCAGCCGGCCTGCTGTTTCTTCACCACTGCAAGTACAGTGAAAACATATAATGAACTGCTGGTTTTTTAGAGAATTTATAGATCCAGTGACAGAGGCGATGAATAATCTTTGCATTTTTGGTTCCCCTTTTGATAGAGGATGGCAACAATGCTTGTCCACAGAGATAGCTGGAGAGGGTAGACAAAAATCCACTAGCAATTGGGTTAATCTGTGCATTTGAGCAAGCTTAAATAAAGGGCTTGTTTGCATAAGTTTGGCTTGACGGCTAATTTTCATGCACTGGTCCAATATTCACAGGAGGGGCAAGATGATTTGTAAGGAAATTTAGGCTTCTACATTTCAGAAACACACCCAGCCTAATTGTTTGTTCTTCCTTTAACATAGGCGGGGGAACAAAATCAAACTAGACACTTCCAAAGAATGATTGATCATACCTGTTTTAGAATCTGCTGTAGGCTGAGCTGATGGAGTTGCAGGAATGCCTGTTGTCTCTCCTGGCGATAAGGGAAGTCTAGGGGGCTAGCTGAGCTGCAGACGATGTGAACACCTAAGGCTGGACATTGGTGTTCTGATGTACTCTTTGGAGTTCATGACCTGCAGATGTAGCCTTTCCTATGTTCACAGGTAAGGTGTGCTTCAGGCAAATTAAATTATTACATCGCTTTGAAATAAAACTACATGCACGCTCAACTGTGGTTGTCTATTTTGTGGGCTATTGTTTTACAGATAACATTGAATAAAAAAATAGGTATTACAGTATGAGGTGTTTGTTCCAAGTCTGGCAACTTTTTTTTTTTTCTTTTTCTGGAGGATTTCTTTTTAGTTCAAAGTTTGTCAGAAGCTAATTTTTTCATACCCTCATTGGTGCTAATGCAGTCCGCATGTCAGCCTGAGTCACCGCTGTGATGGTGAGTTGTAGTACCTGACGTGAAATGATTCAACAGAAGCAGCAGATGTTCTTCAAAGGGTTTTGTTTATGATCCGGATTTATAAAGAATATTTTCCTGCAGTTATGTGAACAACACTTACATACAGAGAGTCTGGTCATGCCTGAAAATCTGTAACTCAGTGCCATGACTGCTTTCCAAATACATGAGGTGTTCAACAGAAACACGTAACTTAAATGCTACATGTCATTTTACGTTTGCCATCAGCTCCATCTCTGTACAGATTACAAGTAGGGACCAAGGCCAACACTGCCAAAGAATTTTATGGTGATTTAGATGGCAACTGTTCAGGTGCAAAGAAAGTTCCTCAGCTGATGTAAGCCATCTAGGCATGTTTTTGTGTCTGTTAAAAATTAAGTAGTCAAGTTCCTGAAGAAAGTGGGAACTAGAGTCTTTCATGCCTTCATGTGTGCTTACGTGTTATGTACTCTTAAAATGATATACCTTTGCTTGTTGTTGGGAGCACTTTTAGACAGACAGTTGCCCAAAAGCAAGCCTGTGGCATATTTCTTTACAGCATATTCTGACAGCAAACTGTGAAATTCTTCTGTCTTTTTAAAATAAAAGCTATTCCAGTTGCTTACTGTATTGCATGTCTTCTATAAGATGGCCTAATATAGGAAAAAAAAAACAACTGCATAATCCAGGTTTGAATATAAGTACAAAACTTAAAAGAAATCTAATACCAAGTGTATTTTCAATTTTTTATATTGTTTTGCATGACTTTTTTATGCTCTGGAAAGTGAAGACAGTGGTAAGAGATCTAGTTTTCCTTTAAACTGGTTGAAACCTGTGGAAGTGGGGATTATCTTTTAAATTATCAAACACTTCATGAAAGAACTCAAATCCCAAAAGCATATAGAATACTTGGATGTCAATATTTGCAATGGGATCTGTTTATAAACTTACTGATATGTTTGCTCATCTGTGTACTCAACATCTGAGAAACCTTCCAAAGCTGTCTGGCCTGTACTTTTAACTGTTGGAATCAAAAATTGTGTAAAAAGTGGCCTTTTTGGCCAAACCCATATCCCTTTTTGGACACATTTGTGCCAGAGCAGATGTAGTGTGCAGCTGAACACTATTTACTGCATGGGAACATCCAGCTGATCAAAACTTCCACACTGTGACTGCAATAATCCTTCATTTCTGTTGTTTATCTGAGATCCACCCTACCAGTGAATTGGATAGGAGGACTTAGTGTGGGTATTGAAGGGGAGATGGAGATTTATTATCTTTAGAAAAAATAGCCAAGATATTAGCAAGATGCTATTACTTGTAATAATACACTTCTGAGTCAGACCTTGATAAGTGGTGTGTTATTAAGGAGGACTTTTCATGGCAGTGTTTTTGCTGAGACTCACTGGATGTTTACAGAATGGTTGGCCATGGATACTGCATGCTGGAAACGCTGCCTTACTCGTTTGCTAACATCAAACTGTGATGTGAGATTTTTCACATACTGATATGGTTTCCTAGCATTTAAGAATTAGAAAGGATGTGAAAATCTGTGCACCTTTGTTAGATGTATACATTTTTTCATTAGATAGATGATGAAAATCTATGTAGTGTTTGCTTACGATCCCCCTAATTAGAATTGGTCTTTCATGCATTTCAAGAGCTTCATTTAAGTGCAGGTGGAAGGCAGACTTAGCTTGATTGGCTGTAAAATGCTTCCCCATTTAGATGTGTTCTATGAAATTAATATGAAAGAAAAAAAAATCCTTTGATTGTGTCTGAAAATGCAGTTGTCACTGCCATAAGTGTGACCGTGAGAGACAAGGGAGAATGACAGGAGGGGGGAAGATTCAGAAGAGAGAAATCGTGGGATGAGGGACAAAGACGACAGCTCCAGAAAACACTTTGAAAAACTCTACAAAATAAACAAAACCCCAGAAGAACAAAATATACTGAATGAGTCCAATTAGGTAGTAAAAGAGTCATAATACAGAAAGAAAAAAAAGCTTCCACACACACATAGCATGCCACGTAACTGTATTTCTGCTGTGAAAAATTTTAACTAAGATAATATTGGTATATTCCAGGGTGTACGCTAAAGTACAGTGTCCAGAGAAAAAATGCACAGGGATGCATTTCCTGATCTCATAATTGCTATAAAACAAAGTATTGATGCTCTCAAAAACCTGTTAATTTATATTTTCCTTAAATGCTGTGTAACAATGTGCTCCAGTCAAGGGTTTACGGAAAATAAATGTAATGCACTGTATTGAAAATGGATTCCTGCAAAAGATCAATAAATGCTGTATGCAGCAGAATGAATTTATCAAAATGCAAATATTTTAAACAAAACAGAATTTAACAATTGCCAAGAGAAGCTATTCCCTCAAAGCACACTGAAGACATTTTCTAGTTTACATAATGTAATTAAATTCAAGCCTGAAGAATTCAAATTCATCCCAAAGACATTATTGGCAATGTGATTCAATGTGATGATAAGGATGAAAATGTAGCATGTTTGAAGGCCACAAGAGTATTATAAAATTGCGTTTGAAAGCTGACAATTGTTTGCAAGCATTTTTCTGAAAGCTGCTCAATAGTGACATAACGAGCAGAAGACCTTTTCCATTATTAGCAAGCATAACCTCCTCCTGACACAATTTGGGTCAAGTTCACCCCAGTATAACTTCCATGATCCCACTGAAGCTGTACCAAGAGAAAATGACCTTTTTTTTTTCTGTGAAAAAAGCCCCAAACTTATAAGTGAATACAGTATAAGGACAACGTGAATCAATGCTCTCTTACAACATAGTACACTATTTTGTTTATATTCTTTCAGCAGTATTAGAGATGAGTACAGGTTTTATGTACACTGCTTTCTTACAGTTGGTTTCACTGTTTATATGGTGGGGGATGGTGTGATCTGAATGCTGCCCTAGAGTCAAGAGCTCCAGGGGTTCATCCTTTTTTCTAAGTAATCTGTCTATATTTTAAACCCACATTTAATCTGCAAAACAGGGAGATATCATTTCCCATCTCGTAAGATCAGCTAGTTGAAAACGCATCAGTGCTTGCAAAAATATTAATATTATATCATAAATGTTAATGTCCTTTTATCCTTTTATATTATGAGTGCCTCAAGTCTGTTAAATTAGGACTTCATCAGTCAAAGTACAGAAAGATTAATTCTGTGGAGCGTATCTTGACACTGGTGAGGGGGTCATCTCAAAAGGTGCCAGTGTTTTGCTGTTGATGAGCAAGGGTCATTTAGCTTGCTGGGTTGAAAGAGGCTTTAACTAGGATTAAAAAGGGAGAGATCTATTTGGATAGCGATGCTTCCTACTGGAGAAGCTTTAGAGTCAAACTGCCTCTCTTGAAAGGCTTTATTTGTTCCTTAACAATGTCATGGTGTGACCCCTGATTGACAGTGAAGTGGTATTTATAGTATTTAGCCAGTCATTAGAAGTGACTAATTATGCCTCCCTTGGAACTTACATGCTTTGATGACTCATGTAATATGCTCTCATTATCTCACGATTTGGTATCTCTTAATACGTTTTAAAATATGTACATATGCATAAGTGGTGGTACTTAATATCCATCTCTCTTAAAGTTCCATAGATTAAATATTTTGTAATTTTTAGGTAAAAACTGTTGCACCTCCTGTAGGGTCCCCTTTCAAAGTAATGGGTATTTCTTGTTCAGTCAGTCACTCTTGCATTTGTCATTTTACAAAATCTTCTAACAGGCTTGAATGCACGTAAGTCAAGGAAAACAAATCAAAGGCTAATCCATTAGTAGCCTTTCAGGTCTGACCTTTCCTTAGAAAATATTCTATGAGAAGTTTAAAATTACTCTTTACAAAAGGGCAAAAGACTCTAGCAGAAAAATTATGAAACAAGTAGTATGTGCAACAGCAGGACCAAACCACTGGTTCATCTGCTTCTCAAACGGAAAATCAAATTAAGTAGTCACATAATATGTAAACAGCAATCTGTTTCTTTACTTTGCTACTTGTATATTGCTAAGTAGTACTTTATGTAACTTTCTTCTAAAGAAATTCTGAAAGTACTTACAATGCCACCTGACAGACTCTGAATTGTGCCGTTCTGTGGTTGTTGTTGCTTTCAACTTAGCTGAATTTCTTTATTTTTCTGGTTGTTAATTTAAAACCCAATCTAACTTCTATTAAAAGTAAAAGGATAATTTTTTTTTTTTTTAAAGTAACGAAATATTTTGCCTCCCTCCACTGTGCCCAGCCTGGTGCTTAAGATAACTCATGTACCTCATTTTATTTTTTTATTTTAAAAATGTGTATTAGCAGACACCTATACACCAATTTTATGGTAAAGTTTCTCAGTCAGGAAGTGTATTTTAACAGTGTGCTTGCATTTTTATCCCAGAAAAATACCCAGTAGGTTACTTGGATGTTGGGGACTGTTTCAATTCCTTGTTTATCTTGATTCAGACCAAGGCATTTCTGTTCGGTCTTCCCTATGCTTGATGACCCATTGAGACCAGAGAGCTATCTGGAAGGTGGGTTTTTTTGTTGTTTGTCCTAGTAAAGTCTTTATTTGCAGATCTAAACATTCATAGCAACTATAACCTGCTAAAATTTTGACCATTATAATTTAACTTCTTCCCCATTCTAATTGAATGTATGTGAGGTTATGAAGAGAAAGTAAAGTAATACAGTAGAGTGAAAATTTTATCACTCCTAATTCTAAAATTTGATTGGCTTCATATCCAATGATGAAAAAAAGATCACCTTGTTGAGCAGGAATGAAAAAGAAGGGGAAACAGGAATCCTAACGTGGCTATTGACCTATGCAGCAAGTTGATTATATGTCTGAGAATGCATCTAACATTGTCATGTTACACTGTATGTGTGTCCACGTGGCTGAATATAAATATGTGTGTGTACGAGCATATGTACATGCTTTATGCAGCACTACTTGTGCACAGTACTTCCTGAATTTGTTCTTAAAGTCATTGGGTTTAAAGTGTGTAAATGAAGATGAAACGTGGCCTAGTGGATTTTTGTGTATAGACAGTTACTCTTGGTAAAAATAATTACCTGATTAAATACTCTGGTAGGCAATGATCAAGGAAGGAAGTGGTAGATAAGTAATGAAAAGTGCTTCAGTTGAAAAACTATCAAGAGCTTATAGAACATGATAAATTATCTTTAGTGGGATAAAGCAGGCACTGCAGACTTTTGCGTGAAATGGTTTTACTGAGGCCTTCTGTTTCTTGCACTATTTACCATGAAAGCTTTTCTGTTAGTAATGCAGTTTTCTATTGCACAAAGCTAAACTGCCAAATTACTGCAACCTACAGATGAGCTAGAAGTCACTTTTACATTGCAGTCAACTGTCAGAGCAGTCAGAATATAAATGTTCATGAAATGGCAGTCACTTTTTTTACATACAGAGAAAGCAGAGGATCTCAGATGAAGTGAGCGTAGCAGTCCAGCATACCGTCATGCATCTTCATGAAAAACTTATCTTCTATTCTGCTATCTGCAGACCACTCCTCAGCACTGGGCAGAGATACAGACCCCTGCAACTCTACAGCTAGCTTTTCCTCATCTAACACCCCCAAGCTGAGATTGTGTTGGCATAACACAGTCTTTCTATCCAAGATGGATTCATAGACAGTCACAGAATCACAAAATCACAGAATGGTACGGGTTGGAAGGGACCTCTGGGGATCATCTAGTCCCTTCCCTCTGCCAGAGCAGGTTCACCTAGATCAGCTTGCACAGGACCTCGTCCATGTGGGTTTTGAATATCTCCAGTACGCTTGGAACAGTTGTCTCATACCTACAGAGTTTGGAGAGATACGTCTGAGGCTTTCAAACCTAGCTGAAATTCTTTCAGTTGTTAATGCTTTGTAGGAATATGAAGTTACACAATAATGTACACCTTCATCTGTGGTACACCGTTCATCTATGTAGTGCAGAGAAGACTAAATTCTGTGAAGTAAGGACTTAGTCCAGTATTTTCTGTTTCTTCATCCATATTTAGGCACCTAGAGTAACGATGCTTATTTTCACAGGTACTGAGTGGCAAACTGACTAAAAATTGTCACTGAATTATCTAAAAATAGCATCACTACTCTAAGCTATCATGTATCAAAGTTATTAAAAATATTTGTATTGAGATGGACTCTGGAAAGTGCATACTGAAGAGAGAGCTTGGCTCTGGGATACAGTCTTTTTGTTCAGCTGTGGGAAACTGACAGAATTACTTACAGGTTGCTATTATGGCAGGGTGTTTTCAATCCTGATAATTAAATTCAGAGGTATGGTAGATTAAAAGGAAACTACAGGAAAAGGAGGTAACAGGGAAGTCAGGAACAGATATAGACAGGAGTTTTTTGCTGTACATGTCGTTCTGAATTAGCATGGCAGGAGGCTCTGTCAATAAGATCAAAAGGTGGGAACTCTCTCCTTTTCCTGTTAATTATTATAAACCAAGTAGGAATATATTTGAACACTATTGGCAGAGTGGTAAAAAGCAGTAACTTTTTTCGCCCCCATTCTTCTGGAAGAAGTGTACTGGAGTATTTGAAATTTAAAAGGAATCAATTGTTTCTGGGTGATTTTAACATTGTTTTTTTCTATTTACACCAAATGTCTATATCATCTCACAGCTGCTTTGTGACATGATCCAATTTTTTTCTTACAGGTAAGCACGAACAGCATAAATTAATCCACAGGGATTTTAGTGGAACATGGTTACTGTAGGATGGCAGCTTGGTCATTCAAGAGTGGTACTTTCCTCTGCAAGACAGACATTTTTATCTTTTGTTTTTTGCACAGGATGAAATATTAAGGCACTGTCTGATCATTTAAGATCCCAGGACATTTTCTTAAGCACTGGGGAAGCTAATTTTATAGTTAATTCCTAAGGAGATAATTCAATTTTTCTTGTATAAATTTCATGCTGGTTTCACTTGCAGGTGTTCTTGATGTTGTGTTCTAAATTGCTACTTAGTGTTGCTGAGCACAGTTACTAGTTGCTGTGATGATCCCAGATGGAGCTGAATTTCAATGGGTATGAGTGATCTGCAGGGGTCCCAGATCTTTTAAGAGGTTTGGAAGCCTTGGCTGGGATTCAGCTCGCATTTCTCAGGGTATATATTTTAAGGTGTGTGTGTATAGGTATCTATGAGTGAATTAGGTGTCTAAGCTCCCCTTTTGATTAGTGAAATTCTAGTCAATATAGTTAATGGAGCTTGGAGAGCTACTTGGCCAGCCAAAGTTGGTGTCTACTTCCAAACGTGACGAATAATCCTTCTGACTTTGTTGTCTACATGAATCTGTTCTCCGTTGACTGTGATGTGAAATCAGACATCCAGCTCGCAGGTAGGCACTTACATATACGAGTAGAAAGTTAGATGTCAGTCTCCGAGTCAAATCCTGCCTACGGTGAGATCTACTATGGAAAAAATAAGTATCACTGATATTTTCACTTCATGGTGATTCGCTTCTTACACTCTATTGTGAAGCTTACATGTGTGGAACTGCAAAATGCTTACACATGTGAATAAAATTCAGTGCTGGTGTGAATAAAAACAGAATAAATTTTTCAAACCTATCTCATGAAAATTGGAACACTGTGCTGTAACTTGCATCTTTTTATACCCCCAAATTAGTTCCTTGTCTGCTGCCATTTTGTCCTCTTCCCCTTTTTCATGGTAGTTTCTGGTAGATTGCAGCTTACTCACCTTTGACTAGCATTTCCTTTGCTAGCAACACATTGGACAAAATAATTTTTCCTTTGATATTAAAGGGGAATTCAAATACATTGTTTATGTTTTCTATGAGATTAGTTACAGTGGTTTATAGTAATTGGAGGTGAAATTTCTCCTGTTTAACTGTAACTGGTTAGAAGTTTATCATCTAACCTGAGTTAAATGTTAATACCCCTCTGTGATTCAGTGGAATGACAAAAGTGCCTGCAGAGAGGAACCGGTCTTTTTGCTCTCAGATAGCTAACAATTTACCATGGGATGAGTTGCCCCAGGAGGCACCTGTAGCACTGTAAGATGCCTCCTTTTTAGGTAGTTCAAGCTGGGTGTGCCTTAAGTTCCTGCCTGTTCTTAGTCCCAAACACAGTACCTGGTACCTTGCAGATGCTTCAGGTGCTGCTGCGAAGTATTGCAGCTCTCCAAAGCAGGAGAGAAGTTGTGGTGCTGTGCAGCTGGCAGAGTTTGTGTCCCTTCCTGGCTGCAGGTCTATGCTGCAGCCTTGCTGCTATTGATTGACCCAGTATAAAAACCAAGCTGCTCTGCACCCACTCACATTGGGACTGCATCTGCCAGCATTTTCCTCTTGAAAGGAAATTGAAATCACAGCTCAGTGCCTTCATAACCATTGGGAAATGTAAAATCATTGCTACTTTTTTCTTCTTTTCATTTTTGAACAGTTCTATACAGCATCAAGAAAATGAAGAAATGTTGTTTCATGCCTGTATCTTGAAATACTTCCATTTAGGGACTTAAGGGTGTGGAGATTGATTTGATTATATTGCACAGGAGTAAACAGAATACTGATAAAACCTTTTACATATTTTGTGCCTCAAGATGTTTTATTTCTTAAAGGAAAATTAGGAGCAGAACTGTTTGGGAAGAAAAAGATAGAAAGGCTTGGAAAGAAAACTGACACTTCCTTAAATAACTAGAGGTCACCAGATGACGAAAAGAAGTAATTTCATGTTCAGAAAATGGAAAACTTTGACAAAAAGTCTGTTCTGGTTCAGCCGCAAAATAAGGACAGCACCTAGAAATTAAAAAGCACCATGGAACAAAGTGATAAAAGAGGAAGTGGATACTAATTGATATAAATTAGAAGTAATAAATATGGAAAATTTATAGGGAAAGCCAAAAACAGGAAATGAAAAATCTGTGGTTGGCAAGGCAAAGGACAAATGTATTAAAACTAAAAATCCTAATAGTATAAGCCACTAGGTGGAGATAGTAAGATTGTTATGAGTGATTTGAAAGAGCCATAAGTGTTAAATAAATATTTTTATTCCTTATTTTGAAAAATGCTTGATACTGTCTTCATATCATGAGTATGCTCAGGCACTTTCCAGAATGCCTGGAAGACAAGAAAGGAAGATGTCAAGCAGCAGCTACTTGGACTAAAGAGTATTTAAAATCAATAGGTCTGGATAACTTTTGCAAGAGAGTCCTAAAAGATTTGTTGAGGAGATCCTCATTTCATTGGTGCACATTCTTGAAGGGGGAGAAAATACAACACCCCCACCCAACTGTAAACCAAACAAAAATCAACCAACCAAACACCCCCCTCCCCACCCCCCCAAACCCAAACAACCCCAACACACCGATGTGAAACCACAGGTGAGTAGTATAGGAGAGCTAATGATTTGCTGGTATTGAAATGTAACTGATACCTATGCGATAATCGTATTGCTGTCATTTCTGAGCAAAATGATAAGGTCTCTAATCAATAATGCAATAAATTTTAGTGATTTTAGTTTAGCCGAATATGAACAGACATTTGAAACATGCAGTATAAGCAGATCATTTCACTATGTAATGTCTGGTTTTGCTACTTGAGACTTTTCACTTGATTAATAAAGATGATTTTAGAAATAATAGATGTGCGTAGTTTTGGCCACAGTTTTCTTCTAAACAAATACACTATGCAGCATAAGGCATGTACACTTCTGATTAAGAAGGGGTTAATTGGCATTCTACATACCAAATTTAGCTATTTCATGATTATATGATCAGAAATGCAAAATACAGGTCAGACTTATGAATGGATTGCATCCTGTAAATCAGAGAGGAAAAAAAAAGAATCTTAATTGCAAAAGCTGTACAGAATTTCTGAGTGCAACATCTGGATTTATAAATTTAAATGTATATTATAAATCTATAAATTGTGAGAATGCAATGCCTGGATTTGGTGATGAATTGTAACATGTATGTTGCAAAATTCTAGAGAGTGTTGTAAAGAAGGACAAAAAAAGTGCAACACTGCCTGATCACCCCACCAAGGGTGGTGATGGATTGCCTATCTGTGATATACTCAAAACTCGCGTTAGTTATACAAATTGTACTGAATGCAGTAAAGAAATAAAATTACAAGGGAAAGAGAGAGAAGGGAAAGATTGTGCATGTTGGAGTTGATGTTATTGCGAGTTCCAGTTTTTATTCTTTGACTGAAAAAAATAATAGATTTTGTGTGTGTGAAAAAATGTCTTTGACGTGGACTCAGACAAGCTTCTTAGTCTTGTCATTTGCTTTTAAGACCATCTTTCTCTTTAAAATTATTATCAATATTCACAGTCAGAGAAGCTTCTGCACCAGTTGTGTATTCATTCACATTCATTATCTTAAATTTTGTCAGATGCTTAGGAGCAAAAGATGACAGGAGTGGGCATTTAGTAAAACAATAAGCAGCAATAGTGTCTAAGATGTCAGTCTGGTTTCATATTGGCAGCATTCCGTGTTTTTTTGTGTAATTACTGTCCATATCCATGGGAAGGAAATTCAGAAAAAAATGACCTTTTAGTTGCCACATCATCCGTGTTCAAGCTATAAAATACTGGAAGTGCTATGTTTAAGGTTACAAAAATGCATATTGTTGCTGTTTATATTTCTTAAGCCTCATATGTAGAAAATCCCAGTTGCTTAAAAAGAGCAGTGCTGCAAGTACTGTTATTGAACTGATAAAGTCTGCATGGCAAAGATTTGTAAAGGCTCTCAGAATCAAAGGTGAGTCTTTGTTTACCTCTTGAAAACACTTTTATAGGAGGTTCTGGTTAGCCATTTCCAATAGAGAATGGAGCAGTTGATCAGATAGCAGCTAAACTAATGAAAAGCATCATGGAAGTGACAGGAAGATTAATTAAGTTCCTCCAGTTGTATTCACGTGTGGCAGTACAGAGTTCCTTTGGGTACTGCTGCAGGTAAATGGTATTCATGGTGACAAATATTGCAGATTTCCAGAAGTGACACTTCTGAGTCAAGGGTAAAAACCACATTTCCTAGTTTTAGCCAGTGGAGAACATGCAAAGCCAAAGATGAGCCTCTACGGCTCGTTAAAATATACAAAAATAACTTGCTCCTCCCATTCTTATCCTTTAGCATAACCTCAAGAGATCAGTAACGAATCACAAAATCTGCATTAGTGTAGTATGTCTTAAACTGCTCCAGATGGCTTCAATATAAAACAAACCAAATTTCTAGCCAATGTACTTAGTGTATTTGTTTTGAGGCACAAAAATATGTGCACTTAGAAACACTTTCAATTACTTTTGGAGCTTTACAAAACTGTGGTGTGTTTGCTGTTTTTTGTTTCTGCACTGTGGTTACTGTAGTACTAACAGAAATTAAATATCTGCAATACATAAGTTTCCAAATTATGTAGAAATTCTAGCCCTACTTTACCTTCAAGAATCTTTAAGTTTTGGGGTGCTTTTGGTGAATTAGTAGGTCAAGTGTGATTCCCATTGCTTCTTCCACTTCAGTTTCAGAAACGAATGTTTGCACAATACATTTTTATTCTTAATAGCTATCTGTACAGTAGATGGGAAAATCTGGAAACCATTCAAGTGTATGAGATCTTTTAACCTACTACACATGATGCATAAACTTAAAATGTTGTGTCACTAGTGTATTTTGTTACCTACTATTACATTTCTGCTAGCAAAGAGTCCCTGGATATGCTTCTGCATTTGCAAGAAAAGGTTTGTGGTCAGCCTCGCTAATTGAAATTCATCAAAGTCAACTGGTAAGAGTCTGGGTATAAATCTAATATTAGCTGCCTCCTGGGAGATTTCAAGACTGGAAGAGAGTTTTCCAGGAATCCTAGGGAATTAACTGGGTGCATTAATATTAAATATTAATTGGTCTCTGCAACAGACATGACTGCAAGTGGTTTTAATACTTACTATGGAGTCATTGCGTAAATCAGTGGATAGATAAAAATCAGTAGAAAGCATAGACAGCACAGCTAGTTCCCAAAGAGTGGCCTTTTGGCTCTAGACCAAGTCATGCGTAGGGAGTAACCTGTAGTTTGCCCCGCTCTGGAGCAATGTAGGATATGTGCTGTACTTCAGGAAGGCGTGTACTCTCAGCTTGGTTTTTTGTTTATTCTGAGGAGGTAATGTCTTGTGGGGTTGTCTGCATTTTGAAAATTTGCTCTTTGTGGCTCACGCTATACCAAAGTGGGGTTGTCAAGACGAGGAGGGGCAGAAGAAATCAAGGTGGTGATGTTATTAGGAAAAAAAGAAGCAGCCTGTTGGGAAAGAAGATTTCAGGGAGTAGAAGCTACCTTTTTTATTAGAAATAAGGGTGTGGGGTAGCTGTTTTAGCAGAAGGTATTTTTTTTCATGTTGTGTTTATGCTATTGCTGAATCATAAAGGTATGGGGATTTTGTTTTTATAGGTGAACCATGCACAAAATATGATAATTTTACAGTTGGCCTGTGTCTGTAGCAAAGCTAAATGTTGGTTAGCCTGTGCTGGCTCGTTGATGATTTGAGTTTGCACCATGGGCTGACATCATGGGCTAATTTGCTCACTCATTCTGCATGCTCCTGCATGCCCAGACTGGGTCTACTCAAATCTCCAGACGCACACAAGTGTTTGCTGCTCCAGACTGTGCTTCCCCACAGTTATGTTCAGCAGAGTCCTCAGTACCTGAGTTTAAACACCAGCCATTCGGGACTGCAATTGCTAAACCGTTCCTTGCTTTCACTGACAGTGACAATATCCCACTCTGGAAATAAAATGAATTCTTTGTCACTTGCTTGGAACTCTACTTCTTTTTGCAGTTTATTAATGTTGTATGTGTGTAAATGAAGGCAGAGTTTGGCATGCAGCATGTGAATTTGGGCTGTGAAAGCTTTCCAGGAGAAACCACCAGTGATTTTTCCCTCCTCCCTTGCATTTGTTCCATAGCTGAAATGCAAAAAAATACAGAAAACTTGTTTTAGTTTCTCTTTGTCTACTTTGTATGCTAATTGTAAGAACACAGATAAGATGCACTAAAAGGGGAGATGGTCCTGATTGTTTTGCATCCTAAAGGGCACTGGAGAACATGTCTGTCTCTGTGGCGCTTTGCTGTTCACGCCTCTTGAGGAGCTGACCTGCCATCAGACCTCACCAAATTGGTACAGGTGTTGTAACAGAGCAGCCAGCCCAAAAAGGGATGTTTAAAGGCAGCATGGATGCTGCCTGACTGCTAACGGTACGTCTGCACAGACCTGAGTTGTCTGTACCCAGGCTCTTAGCTGATCGCACAGAGCAGCAAGGCGTATCAGCTTGGAGGAGCGTCGAGACTGGAGGTAGCCTGCATCTCACAGGGTTGGACTTCTGGCAGAATGAGCCTGAGCTTTTCTGTGATAAGGTAAATGCAGCCTAACAGGCGAATGCTGTGCCTGGGCCCAGGCTGTCCTAAAGGACGTCACACAGCGCCTCTGCAAAAGCACTTTGGAGCTAGCGAAGGAGCTGAAGGATTTCACAGTGAATTGATTCTCTGAGCTTTTACCCTCGGTGAAGGGAGGGGAGGGAGTGCTTGTGCTGCAGAAGGCTCCAAATAGTAGCTTATACCTATTGCTCAGAGGACATTAGAATGGCTCAGCTGAGATATTTTGCACCAGCCTTTGAGGGTGGTATTTTCTCCTATAGCGAGGTGCCCTTGCTTGTACAATAGAAGTGAATGAGCATTGTAAAGATGAAATAGAGAAAAGGAAGGTGCCATGAATACCCACTGTTACTTGCTGTCCAAACCTTCTAGTTAAAATACAGGCCATGGTTTCTAGACACCTTCTTTTTTTTTCTTTTTTTGCCCCCCCAGGGGTTGCTAGATAGTATTTCTTCACTGTGGTTGAGGATTTGCTCAACTTAAGTTGCTGTTGGTCAGTTTGAACCGTGCAAGAAGTCGTGATCTCCCTCTCTCATGCACTATGACCTCAAAGCGCGCTCCTGCACTGTCTGCTTTTTAGTTGTGAAGCAGTTTATTTTGGAATTTGTCTGTGTACCATGTATCTTTCATTTCAGGCATACATCTTCTTGGGGGTGGATGGTATAAGAATGGGTACTGAGAAAGGCTAAGTGTCAGAAACAGAGCACTCTGGGACTGCCAGTGAGGGACAGGACTGAAATTCATGCCCCAATTCCCCCTGGCTGTGTTTAATCTTGGTGACTTTCATACAGGTAGCATGAAACCCCGTGAGAGCAATGCTGCGGCGGACTCCCGCTGAGAGATGTGTAGTGGCGATATACACCATGGCTTTTAACTCTTCTGCTGCAATTGGAGCATTCCTTGGCTGTTGTGCTCGTGGGAAAATTTTGCCCTAAGTGATTGGACCTTATGAAATAGTAGTTACTGTGTGGAGGTTTTACAAATACGAAGTGGAGCTTTAAATGAATTACACCTGTCATCTCCTTTCCTGTAGAATGAAAGCATTCATCCCATTAGGTCCTATTATAGTGAAATAAACACTTCAGCATACTCTCCATTATTTTTTACCTTTATTTAGTTTAAGTGTATTATCAGTGATACATGCCAGACTGACAGCAAGAAAGCGATGTCCTCTATTGATTCACAGAAGAGACATAAGAAGTGCATAAATACAGACCGCATCGTCCTCACCACACTGCCACGCCAGTGTGCGTCAGATCCATCCCGAGGTGCTACATGTCGATGGTGGAGAGTATTCTGGTGTTTCTTCGGTCTTTTGTCCTCTGAAGCTGCTGCTAGTTCGTATAGCAGCAGGGACTGCGTGGGGACCTATTTACAGCAAACTTAGGACCACTCCATTTGTCACAGAACAATATAACAGCTACGAGCTCCTAATGACTTATCAACCTGGACCGGAAAGGAGCCAGAGACCTGGAGGGTGAAAGGTTGTAAACTCCCTTACAAATCTTCGCTCTCATATGTCTCCCGTCCTCACACTTTGTTATTCATGCAATGAAATTGTAGTTTAAAAAATCAGTTCAGCTCTAGTGAAATTGAACTATCTATTTGTCATTTCCTTTTAAAAAGAGAAGCAAACTGAGCTTTATCCAACATTCAGATTAAAATAATTTATTGAAATGGAACTATTGATTTTTTTTTGGGGTGGGGGGGGGGAAGTCCTAGGGGGACATGGTCTTGTGAAGTGCCAAGCATCTGTATCTTCTACTGAAGCTGGGGAATCCGGGCACTTGGGGCTTCTCCTGGAGCCTGCCCTTCAAAGAAAAATATGCTAACAATATACACTTTGTCTTTGCCATCGATTATGTAATTGAGCACGTTATGTCACTGAATGCATTTACTGCCAGGAAAAAAAAAAAAAAAAAAATGCGTACTGTTTTAGAAGGGCTTTTTTTTTTTCCCTAAGCCAGAGTTAGGTTAACCAGGATATTAGAGGACATCGTTGCGAGCCCGTTAAAGAAAAGATCTGTTTGTAGTACTCTTAGTCCTGATGTCACAGGCACAGCAAGGACATCAGAAGGAGGAGTCAGATTACAGTAAGAATGGGCAGTGCAGCATGCAGCCGGAGTAAACGCTAAATCAGACAGGGATTGTATCAGGGATAAGACTGCCAGCAAAGCGCTCATCCTGAGGAGGCACGCTGCTCACTCACACTTCTTGTGCTGGGAAATTTCCACATAATGTAGAATGAAAGAGCTCTGTTTTACATGTCAGCCTTGTGCCGGGAGCTAACGCTGAATACACAGCGGTGGGATCCTCACTGCATGATTAATGAGAAACATAATGTATTTTGGTAAGTGTTAACTGTGATGTAATTCTGCTTCTGCTCACACTATCAATAGGAGTGATTATTATAAATTTTGGATTCAAGAACGTTTCGTGCTGGCACGCACCTAAAACTGACAACTGGGGAATCCTGTCGGCTGTGCAGTTTGAAAGGATTCCATTGTCTGTGAAATATTCTGTTTGAGTGGGCTACCGCGTAGTTTTAGCGGCTTGAAAAATAAGCTAGATGGGATGAACTCATCCTAGGTTTGTTTTATATGAACTTGTGTTTTATCTGCCGAGGGGGGATGAGAAATTGCTGTGAGACATGAGAAGTTTTAGACGAACTTAATGTAATGGACGAGCTGCTACTGCACTGTCTGTGGTTGGGAGGCACGGTAAGCCTGAGTATTTCATTCAGCTTGTAGTTTGAAGAATTCAAAGATACAAAGGTGAAACAATGCTTTATTTGCAGTGGTGTGTTTGCTGAGTACTCTGTATTATGCAGGTCACTGACGTGGGGTTGGCTCCTAGCATAGCACGAAACGCATATTATTTTAAGCCTTAAGAGGTCTCGGAGCTGTTAAATATTTCTGCAGAGTTTAGTTTTCTTTCTTGATGGAAATCTTCCTTAGGCTTACAGCTGAGCTGGCTACATACCCTAAAAACACGCTGGAGCGTAGAGCTGTGTCTAAGCAGTGTAGTGCTGCAGTACCGGGCTGGGATGTACAATTGCAATATAATGCTGCAAGTTAGTGCTGCTAAATAGCAAAAAAACATAAAATAGTAAATTTGGTAGTGTAATGGAAAAATACTATTCTTGGCTACTTGAAATCTCATCTAGCCTCAGTGTTAATTTATAGCTGTATAATGCTTAGAATGGAGCAGAGAGTTGGAGGATTTCTGGGACATACAGCAGCTTTCTCAGTTTCATTAAATATTGAATCAGAAGTTCACTTCAAGCTTTAAGAGAAGGACTTTAGTAATATTCTTAGCCCTGTCACAGAAGTACTATGCTTTATGACATGCTAAGCATTATTTTTCTATTTTCATAAAATTAAAAATATTGGGGGGTTGTTTTGAACAGTGAACCCATCAATTATGAAAGCAGATTGATTTTGGTGTAAACTGTCCTAACAGAAAAAATATAAATCAACTGAGTTGTCAGAACTGTTCAGAATCCCTTTCAAAGGTAAATTTGCCATGTTTTAGCTTTACTATATTTTCCAAAGACTGAGGAAGAACAGACAAGCATTATGATTTTAGGTTTGAGTAGTTTGGATTAAGTCTCTTCACCATTAAAAATGTGGTGTTAGGTTAATTTCTTGCTCATTTCTTTTGGGTTGTTTTTCTACCTTTAATATTATTGCAAGCACAAGATGGATTTTCTTTTTTTATAGTCAGTTTTGTAACAATTGCCTGTGTGACTAGGGTTAGAAGTTATGCTTTCCTGAAGTAATACGGGTTAGAGTATTAGGTATAGGTTAGCTGTACGGTACTTAATTTTATAATTTTTTTTCTGTTTGCCTATAATTTTCGGAAACATGTAATAGTGATCAAACTTATTTTGGTGTTACTTCTCTGAGGTAATACAAACCGCTGTTTCACACGCTCATTTGTTTTCTGATGCAGCAGAAGTTTTTAATTGGAACAAACTGGATTGTGCTTTCTCTCTGCTTTGTAGGAAATTTCACTTGTGAGAGCAGAGCTGAAAGTTTCTGTTAGGCAGGTTCTCGGTGTGCTTTGTTCAGTCTGAAACTTCCTTTAATATTAAGTTTTAAATGAACATTCATGTTTCTGTCTTTGGTATAACAAAGCATAAGCTAATGGGGATAATGTTTACCTGTGGTTGCTCTGGGTGCTTTCCTCCTCTGTCTGTGAGAAGCCGGAATGTCTGTAATCTCACCTGTCCCTGTTGTAACACGTACTGCACAGAGCCAAAGGAAAGCTTGACTGCGCACCTACTTTGAATTAAAATTGCTATAGCCATCACGTAGACAATATCGGAATTTCATGTTTTCTGAGGCAAAAAATAATTTCCTTTTAATATTAGTGGAGAATACTGTGGTATTTCTTTCTCTGTGCATGCTACCATTGGGCCGCCTAAAGAATGGGAAGGGAAGAAAAAGAAAGCATTTCTGTATGTTTGCATGCATCTTGCTTGTTTTTGTGGGCCTTCTTGTCTAATCACTGCTGATGTAAGGTGGCGTAGTGGTAACACACGTGTACAACATTAGGGTTGAAATAAATACTGAAATAATTACTGTGGAAAGTAAGACCACTACAGTGGTGTTATAGCCCCATAGCAAGTGTTAATGGGTGAAGCGCATTGCTTAACAACCAGAAAGAAATGCTGCTAAATTCAGGAATCGGTCATAGCGTTTCTTCTCTTTAAAGCTGTCGCCTCCAAAAAGATTTTGGGCTGAGATATTCTACTATTCTACTACTTTGTACTGTGTATATCCTACCATTTGAGCTGAGCCTTCAAATAATTAAACTTTTTGTGACCCTTCTAATTGCATAAGCCTTTCTTTTACATTGCACAGGAATTTTGATGGAGTGGTTTCAATAACTGCTAATTTTCACTACCATGCTGTGCTTCAGAGTTTGTTGTTTGGTCACCGTGGATACATTTGTTACTTATTGTATTGGTTTTGCATTCATCATTTCAAGTAGAACAGAAATGTTGAATTGTAATCATCATAAAAATCCTACAAAATGATCTAGTGCCTTTATAGAGTAAGCCAAAAGCCAATGAAAATAATAAAATTCTGCTAAGTGTTTTAATAGGCAGGTATTTTGCACTTAAAAACAGACATAGCTACCCCAAAGCTACTTTTGCGTGCATTTATCATCGAGTTAATAATTTAGCATAAGATAAAAGTCAGTTGCGACCGTTCTCTGCAGCTCCGAGAGGAGAAACAGTGGGTGGCTGTCCGTGCCACAGCGCTGATGTTGCACGCTGATAATAGGGCACCTCCTCCGGTCCTGCTCAATGCCAGGGTTCTACTGTGACCGATGGTCATAGCTGGCTGGTGCCATCTCCACCTTAAAAGGTCCCACCGGCCGCCGCTGCCTCAGCTTGGCCACCTCACCAGCATCATGCCTTCCTCGGCTCGCGGGAGCCAGCTTGTCCGGCCGGTGCGATGGCCTCCGCAGCAGCCCCTTGGCTGGGTGGCCAGACTGTCCAGGTCAGGTGGAAAGCCCTCTTCGCTGTTCGGGAGGTGAAGGGGGAGAGCTTTTGGTGTGTTCCATGCACCGATGCCGTAAGCGATGATCATCGAACCGGAGGAAACGCTGCGGTGATATTGCAGTTATGGGACAGTGAGCACTGGTCCTGAGGGCTCGGTAAACCCCCACTGGAATCGAGAGGGAAGCCAATCCTCTAACCCACTGCTGAAATAATCACACCCCTGCGTACCCCCATACCTTGTTCCTACGGAAGGAACACAACCAAAAAAAGAATTAAAATTTACAAAGAAAAGGAAAAACAGAAGGGTTTTTTTTTCCCTTCCCCCCCACCCCCTGTGAACCTATTACTGTTTTGAGTAACTTCTGTTCCCAGTGTTTCCATTCACCCAATACAGGAAATCTGACATATCGGGGTGGAGATGAAGATTCTATGGGATAAAAGAATAGACCTCTTAAAGGAAAAAAACAAACATTTTTTGCCTGAAAATGCCATCACGTTTCTGTTTGCACGTTGACTGTTTTCATTCTCGGTGGGGTTTTTTTAGTCAATGTTGTAGAGTGTAGTAATTCATCTGCATACATACTACTATTCTGAATATCACTTTTTATTTCTGGAACACTTTCTTGTAGGAGAGATTCATGCTGGATGAGTCATGGAAGAAAAAATACCCCCCACACCCCAAATCTCACCACCTCTTTAAAGAAAACATACACTGTGCAAATCAACCAACCAACCAAAAAAAACTTGTTTCAGCAGTTTCAGTGAAAATGTTTAGTTGTCACCAGTTTGTTTTTAGGAGGTTATATTTCCTTCTAGGTTAGACACTGCGGAGGCCTTTCATAGCATTTCTGTTTGTCTTCATTTAAGGCAGGATGAATCAGTGATGATAGGGCTATGCTTTTAAAATGTTTGGAGAAACACAGATACTGGATTATTAACTGTGTTTTATCACCAGCCATCTGCAATAAGAAAGCGTAGTTAATATATAATGGATGCTGTATGTGACAGAAGAATTCAGCAGAGCGAGCCAATGTATAGGATCTTGGAATCTGCGGGAGCCTGATGTTTATACTTGGAACATTACAGCCTCCTGGGCAGTGAAGTTCCTATCTTGAAGCACTGAATAATCATTAATGCATGTATACATAATAATAAAAATAACTCCTGTTTGAACTTACAGAAACTCCTCTGTGCCAGACTGTACCCTTTTAGATTCTGTTACAGAAACTGTTCGTTTAAAATACCTCTAAATATATCCGGTATGTTGCCTTAAATAAAGGGTGATTTCACCATTTCACACACACACACGCACACAAAAAAGTCATTCCTGTCACCCTTCTTGTGGGTGGCAGAATTGCTGCAAAATCAGAATTAATGGTTTCTTGCTGCATTAGAGATTAGATCACAGTTGCTTCAGCTGAAGGTCCTTTAACAGAAAGTGTGTGTGTGCATGAGCGCACGTGAGTGTGTGTCTGTACATGCTTTAACTGGGGTGACTGTGGAATCTAATCCTGCATCCCTTCTTAACAAATGTCTTGCTTCTGTTAAGAAATATAATGTTAAGTAGAAGCTGGATTTTTAAAATTTTTATTATGATGTCATGCCTCTGTTCTTTTTCATCTTTTTTCCTAAAAGACAATTCATATGAATTATTTTTATAAAATATTTTAAAATAATGAGAGCCTTTGAGTGCAAAATTATCTCAGTCATATGGCTCTTACCTCTCTGTGCCTGTGTGCAAATATCCTTCCATATTATTTTGATTTTGTTTTATAACTCGGTGGCAGTTCTGAAAATTCTTGCAATTACAAAAATGTTAATTGTATTACAGGAATCCTTTCAAAGCTTTTGCCTCTCATTGTACTAAAGAAGATGGTGGTACTTGAAAAAGAAGAAATATATTTGGACTTGGTAGAGGAACTATTTCAATTTGATATTCGATCGTGAAAAGTTCTTGAAATATAGTAAAGGTCATAAGGGCTACAATTTTAAAAAGGGGTTATTACATGTAATATACTGCAAAGATTAGTTTTGCAGCTGAAATCGCATAGATGATTGGTAACATTCAGAGAAAATGCAGCCAAAGAGGTTGGCTGGAAATACCCAAGCCTGAAGTGTCTGAGATTGTACTTGAATTAAATTGCTGGGGTTGAAAGTGGGAAGAAGCTTTGCTCTGCTGTAGGGCTAAGTCATTACATGGCAAACCCACAGTCTGCAGGTCAGCCTGTATTCTCAGTGATTTTAGCAACACGTTTCTGCAAAGTCTACTTAGGGATGAAAAATTTAGTACCTGAAGTTAACATTATTGGTATGCTTGTGTGTTTAGACCTCCTTGCCCATTTTGTTGACCGCTTCTGTCAGTTCATCCATCTGATGCTCATGAACATGTTCGTGTCAAACAATTTTTTTTTTTTTGGCTTTGTACATAAGTACCATAAAGAGTTACTCCAATCATAAGCATGGTTTGACAGCTTAAAGAAGTTGGAAAGGGTCTGAATCAAATGTAAAATAAGAAAATGCAGCTGTAATTTGAAATTGGAAATGTAAGGGAGGCTTTTATGAAAGTTCAATTACTATACACCCTTGCCTCTTGTTAACATCTATGATAATACAGTTCTGTCTCGACGCTTAAAATTATATATATTTGAAACTTCTTTAGGTTTGAAAAAAAGGTAAGACATCTTCAGTCCTTATCTAGAGCATTTAAACAAAAGCACTTGTTCTCTCTTTTTTTTTAAATTTTTTTTCCCCTTATTCTGCTTTGCCAAAGTTCACAACTATTTTAAAAAGTTGGGATTAAATCAATCTTTCTTCTTTTAATACCTCAGCTAGCTGGCTGAACCAGTTGTTTGGAAATCATGGGAAATTCTTTCATCACTGTGGGATCAGATCCTGACTCTATTACCCAGCCAACTAATTTACTCTGTTTTATAGTCCCTGCAGATTTCAGAATTTAAAACCATAATGTACCACTTGCTTTTCAAGTAAAGCTTGAAAAGCTCCTGGGGTTTGGTAATACATAGTATCTTCATCTCCAAAGCAGTTACAGGAGATACAAAAATGAGATTGACTGGGAGTGTCTGCTAACTCTGGGTATGGCCGTTTGAAATTTTAGCATGTACTTAGGAACTCAAAGGGCTTTGGCTCGTATTGGTAATTTTTATACTGTATGTTGTTTATGCCTTCTGTTTATTACAATGCAAACTGTCAGTCTCTTCTTCAGTTGTTCCCTTCAGAAAAAGAGATAGAGTCTAAAAAGGGGGTTGATGTTAGAAAACTGTCTCTGAATATTAAAACTGCTTTTTTAAGAACAAAGGAAAAAAGCTAGGCTTAGTTTACTCTTTAATTATTACTTCACAGTGGTTCTGCTATTTATTTACTTTTATGCTGTAATTGAAAAAGGAGATAGACAGTACAGTTCATTCAAATGGAAGCCATGAAAATTTTCTCAGCTTCTTTTGTTCTTGTTGACCTTGTTTATTCAGTTTGTTTACTATGGAGTGTAGTAGGTTATGAAGATGGAGGGAGATAATGGCTGTGTTTTCCAGTACTGTTACTCATCGTTGCACTAGGGATCAATATTGAATGAAGAAAAAAAAAAAGTCAGAAAACACAGAACCTTGGCAAGATCTGCAATTGTGAATGCACAAGGAAGGAGGAGGAGGTGGTGAGGAAGCCAGTCTTTGCACCGCAAGCAATATCAGCGCTCTTCATGCTAAGCCAAGTCATTTTTCAGTAGCGACCTGAGGGTCTACTGTCTCTGTAGTGCAGTGTTTAGCAAATTAGTTTTTGTTTGCTGGTATTTACCTATGAAAGCCAATCCACTCACCTCCTGTCAAAACCAGCCGCGTATCAGGAGCATTTAGTTTGCCAGATATGTGACTATTACATAGCAAACACACCGCTTCTTTGTTTTTCTATTATTGCTGGTAAGTTGTGCTGCTGCGAGCAGCAAATTTTTCAACAGTGGAAGTTGCACGAGCTTGTTTGCTTCTAGGTAGCACAGGATAAAATAATACCTTTGCTTCAACCCTTCATGCAGCAGACAGGTGTACATGAAATTTTACCTAACATCCTATTTAACTTTGCAGTTTCTGTGTTTATAAAGAAAAAATTCTAACAAGTTGAAAAGGCTATAAAATAGTGCGTGTGCAGATGTGGAGGTGTATTTAAATCCTTTCCCTTTTTGTCTCCCTCTCTGACTGAGGGCATGGCAGCCACATGAATGTGGGTGCTGTAAAGCCATTGTAGCACATTATTTCTAGTATCCTTACATGCTTTTAGCGCTCAAGACATGATGTGATCATTTACAAACATTTGTCTCGCCAATCCTGACCACAGTCTGTCTACCTTGTAAAACTGGTTATTTAGTCCTCCTCTCCACATGCAGTGCTAGGGCAGTTGCACTAACCTCCTAATAACACATTTACTTTCTGCTGGATTAAATCTTAGTAGCACTGAGTACTTGGAAATTGCATTGGTCCACACTGTACGATTTTTCTCTTTCAT
>Ga0065711_1031798_pt1 | contig 28711 bp, 17 predicted proteins | sample Hoacrofraction12_FD_59098 | JGI IMG/M metagenome (GOLD analysis project Ga0065711, IMG submission 59098) | Hoatzin crop microbial communities from Cojedes, Venezuela - Epithelial fraction 12 v2 (version 2) | ecosystem: Host-associated > Birds > Digestive system > Esophagus > Crop | place... | reverse complement strand
CTCCCCAGTTCAAGAAAGATGAAGAGCTACTGGAGAGAGTCCAGCAGAGGGCTACAAGGATGGTGAGGGGACTGGAACATCTCTCCTACGAGGAGAGGCTGAGGGAGCTGGGCTTGTTTAGCCTGAAGAAGAGAAGGCTGAGAGGAGACCGAATATATGCTTACAAATATCTGAAGGGTGGGTGTTAGGAGGATGGGGCCAAAGTCTTTTCAGTAGTGCCCAGTGACAGGACAAGGGGCAACAGGCACAAACTGAAGCATAGGAAGTTCCGTCTGAACATGAGGAAGAACTTCTTCACTCTGAGGGTGACGGAGCACTGGAACAGGCTGCCCAGGGAGGTTGTGGATTCTCCTTCTCTGGAGATGTTCAAGACCCACCTGGACGCGGTCCTGTGCAGCCTGCTGTAGGTGACCCTGCTTCAGCAGGAGGGTTGGACTAGATGACCCACAGAGGTCCCTTCCAACCCCTACCATTCTGTGATTCTGATTCTGTGATTAAACAAGTTTTTCCTTTGCAGAAACTAGGCTGGCTTTATTCTACCTCATGATGTCCTAGACACTTTATTTTTCTCTGCTGGTAAGCATCATTTCAACTAATCTGCTAGGTACAGACTTAGGCCTCAATTCGCTAAATATCTTTAAGAACTTTTTAAAGAGTAGAATTCTTACTATGAACTGGATCAGGTGGTTAATCAAAGAATTCTGCTGAAAATAGCTCTACCACTATAACAAAATTTAGGTATTCCTAAGCGTAATGTTGATATTATGGTATTAATTCACAATAGAACAAGACTAATTAGCCTAGAGGGGGCACTGTGATAGTAAGTTCACTAACTCAGGTCTTATTCTCTCTGGCATTGCTTGGAATAGTCGTACCCTGAGATTTCCACTACTTAAAACACTGTTCTCTTTTTGTTTGAAGAAGAAATCAAGGACAAGCAAATAATTTTCTTGAAAACTGTTGATACTTTTTTCCTAATATAAGGATTGTTCACACCAAATGCCTGTTGAGCTGAACAGGTAAGAGCATGGTCAATAGGAGATATCCAAGATAAGTATAAGAACAGGAGAAGTAAGCAGTGATATTTCTTGAAAATACTCTGCAGCCTTCAGAAATTTGTACTTAGGGATCCCTTCAGCTAGACACCATAACTGTCTTTTAATAACCCTTAATGGAATTTTCTGTGATATTGTTCAATCACTATAAACTTCTATAGACTTTTAGCATCCACATCATCCTTGCTAGCTGGAGATTAGATGCGGAGCAAGATGGTCAACTCTGTACTTTTTAGTTCAACACTTCAGTAAATCTCAACAGAAGTGAATTAAGTTTTATTGTTTTATGGGGGGTGTTCAAACCACTTTGCTGAAGTTAGAAATGATTTAGTAAAAGAATTATAGCTTTTTCTCCAGCACAGAAACCACCATAGGATTTGGAGTGGAAGAAGAGTTATTTCTGCTGCTGTTAATGACTATTTTGCACTTGGCATTGGAGCTGAATCAGTCCATTAGGCAACAAGGCTTCTGCAGAATAAATGATATTATAAGATTCCATGATTTCACCATTAGTAGCAATGTATACACAGAGGTGCTTATACTCTTCTAAGCATCAATTTGCATGTATTCCTCTTGCCTGGTATAGTTCCAGGGGTAATTAGCCTTCAATACAGGCCCTGAGCAGCGATTTTAGCAAAGAAGGCAGAGAGCTCTAACACATTCACAAAACAATGCTTGCACAAATGGAGAAAGAGCGGAAGAGCTCAAAGTTGAACATTATATCGTAATAACCCCCTGTATAATTCCACTGCAAAGAAATTTTCCAGTTGTAGCATTATACTGCCCTCAATTCCTACGTGAAACTTTTGTTGGCACTTTCAGTGGTGTCAAGAATATCACCTTTGATGTATCAAGAAGCATTTTTCAGTGGTGCAATGACAGCTTTGCTTGGCATCAAAGTTTTGTTGACCAGAGCCTCTCCTGTCCTTGCCTCATAAGTAGAAAATCAAATCAACAGTTTTAGACTTTCTGAAACTAACTGAGATCCATGGACTTCTTCTGCCTGTTTGAGGACAAGAACATCAGGATAAAGAGAAGTCATACTTTTTCAAATGTTTCTATGATTTGTCCTGATTTTTGATGGAGGCAGTAACAAACAAAAGGAAACATTTAGTTTAAAATAAAAGATCTTGACATGCTCTAGAGATGTGCTGCCAACACAATGGCAGATCATTTCACTTCTTTTTCCTTCTTGTTTGAAATCTACAAATTGGCAAAGCTGTTGCTTAAGACATCTTTTCATGTAAATCACTTAATTTCAACTTGCTACATGTAAAGATTCACAGAAAGAATAGTAATTACCATTGCAAACAGCTCAAGCTGAAGAGAACCCTGCACTTCACAGCAGCAATTAAAGAAAGCAAACTTGGTCAGATGGATAATGAACAGGATATAAAGCACACAAGTATCGCATTGGAAATCAATGGAACACTCTCTTCAGACTCAGTCCTGAAAAGGATGAAGAAATAGAGAGCGTTCAGAAACAAACAATGAGAATTATTAGGTGCATGACGTACACAAAACTGTTTTGTAAAGATACATCATGAGATCAAGATTGAGTAATTTGGGATGATGATTCATACAAGTATGAAGTAAGTACCCACTTAAACATATGTCACAGAAAACCACAGAATACTTTCTGTTGAAGGGACCTTAGGAAATCGTCAGGCAAGTCCCCTGCTCAAGCAGGGTCAGCTAGAGCAGGTTTCCCAGGGCCATGTCCAGTAAGGTTTTGAGTATCTCCACAGATGGAAACTCCAGAACCTCTCCAGGTAACTTGCTCCAGTGTTCGACCACCCTCATTGTAAAAAAGCCAGGGGGGAAGGTGTATGTATATAGGGAGAGACAGACATAGGTGGACAGATATAATTACAGCTAGATAGATACATACACATGCATTCACTTTCATCCTGCAATCCCATGTGAATGGGAGTGGAATGTGTGTGCAGGTAAGACGAAAAGAAATTTATGTAAGAATTCCTACGCACTGAATCTCTGTTTCGGCAGGAGGGTTGGACTAGATGACCCACAGAGGTCCCTTCCAACCCCTACCATTCTGTGATTCTGTGATTCTGTGATTCTTCCTCCCATTTCATATGTGGTATCAGTCAAAGAGGTTACCAGAGGCTGTGGGTTTGCTAAGAATTTATTTTCAAGTTCCAGTACCTATAAAGAGATATGAATTTTCTGAGGTGTGTACTAACTATATGAAAATACAGTTGCTTGTTTTACTCATTCTCAAAAGATAACTGAGGTCAGAAACTTAGTAGGATATCAAGCAAAGTCGCTGCTGACATTATTCTCACTTTAAATGGGCATTTAAACTGATAAAAGAATATGTCTTTCAAAATCAGACTTAAAGTGTTATTCTTTAAAGTTTGAAGATATTTTGGAGACATACTTCCAAAGACAGAAAAATTTTAACCATAAAGCAGATTTCTCTGTAACTGATTACTGAGGGATTTCAGAATCTTCCTCTAAATATTTTGCTACACTTTAGTACCAGAGATTTGTTATTGGATTGTGAAAATGCTGTCTCTACTCTGTTGTAATCATTCCTGGGTAAACACAAACATAATTGAATTTTTCCAGAAAAATGTTTTGCAATATTTTACCATTTCTCTTTTTTTCTGTCTGTAATTTTAAAAATATAATTGTAAATTTTACACAACGTGAGAAATATCCCACGGCCACCTGCCAGCATATTGTCTCAGTAAATGACATAGAATGGTTTACCAAACAATATAATGAAAGAGTACTTTTTTCAGAATACTCAGAAAGCAAACTATACTAATCCTTTTCCCTTTTTGGTTTAGGTTTCTTATGCATCCAAATTTATCTGGCCCAAATTAACCTCTGCAGTCTCTCCTATTACTCCCACACTCTATTCTGATCCTACATGCGTGAACATTTCCTAAAAAACAAATGCCTTGTTTGCAGTGCAGAAAAATAAGAAAGCATCCTGAGGCATGTCTTGTTCATTAATTATAGCTCTGGTTGGTTTTCAGGAACAACTGTTTTAGAAACCTACATGTGGAAAGCGACACTGATGAAAAAATTTGTATGAAAATACTGCTTATTAAAAAAAAAACACCACAGATTACTTTCAGACAGAAAATAGAATAGTGGATGCAGGGATTTAGACATAAAAATCAGGAAGAAATAAGAAGGAAATAAGCAAGCTAAACACTTGAAATATCATTAGTGACATAGCAGGACATATATAGATACAAAATATGTATATATAGGCACACAGAAACGCACACACATGCATGCACACACACGTATCCTTCCACTTTGATTCTCTGGGTATTGCTTATTATCTTGTCAAACATCCTCTGCAAAGATAGTACAACACATTGCATGCTAACCTATCCTATGGCCCAGAACCGTGCCATGTGGCTTGGTTACATATTAAAATTTTTCCAGAGTAGCCTCCAATTGTTACATCTGTCTCAGACTTTCAGTGTGCTATTTAAGTCTGATTTCAAAAATCCTGAATATTCCTATCCATAGCTGGAGAAAACAAAAGCTGCAGAATCCTAGAGGTAGATGGGAGGTAGACTTCTGTCAGGCATCAAACACAGGCTGAGAAGCAAGGAACTTCTTACCCCACCGTATCATAGTACTTGTGGAGGGTGTGCAAAAAAAGAGTTATCAGTTGGTACCTGGGAGTTATGGATGACGTGGCATAGCTAGACAGGAGAAAGATTTAGCTCCACCACTCTCAAAAATTGCTAGTAAAAGATTGAATCAACTATTCTTCCTTAAGATAAACATCAGGGTTATTTTTTGATACCATATTGTTTATTAAAAGAGTAGTCCCCCTACTTGCAAGGTGATCTGTACAATTTGCAGTTTACAGTATAAAGATATCAGACCCATTTAAATTCTGTCTTAACTGTTGCATGGTCTTGTGCAAAAGCAAATGGCATGATATTGCCATGTCAAGGTCGATCTAAAAACATAGACATTGCCATAGAGTGCAATGCAAAGGGATTATTGACTGTGTGCCTTAGGCTTTTTCTGAAGATCTTGACCATTTTATGCTCCACTCCTGATTGTTCAGGACTGCTTTCTGTGATTCAGAATAACCATTAGCCTTCCTTTTCGGAAAAATTCCAAATTTTTCACAACCACTGTTTTAAGCATTGCTGGTGTAACGCCGTTCTTGTAAGATCTTCACTGAACAATCCATGAAACCTCTGGTGACAGAAGGAGAATGACTACAAGAATGGTAGCTTACCATAGTCAGCTCTGCTGCAGTAACATGACTGTATATTTCATGTTAATGCACCTAGCCTCTAGGTGCTTATTTTCGGTAACTCAGATTACAATGGAAATGCCAAGTTCCCAACAGTTCAGTTGCTTTTTGTCTAAATTGTTAAGAATGACATACTTTTAATCAACTTATACAAGTAAAAACTCATGGCACTCTTTTGCTCTGTTTTCACTTCCACCCTATGAAACAAAGAGTTCGTGTTTGCTTCTTTGAGGGGAGGATGAGAAGGCATTTTATTAATTAGTGTTTGCAAAGTTCTAAGGAAGAGAAGTTCTAAAGTTCAGTCACCGGGATCAAAATAAGAAGAAAAATTCCCTGTTCCAGAACTTCTGTAAATGTTTCCGAGTATACACAGCCCTTGATCAAATAATCAAGACAGTTCTGACGCCTTTACTCATGTGGAGCAGATTATTGCACAACATAAACAGTTCTGTAGAGATCCCACTGAAAGTACTTGTGGCTTGCAGCAGTATTTGGTGCAAACAAGAGTGTCTCCTACCAATTGATAATGAGTAAAGAGAGTCCGCTTCAATTTTAATTAAATCAATAGGAGTGTTTTCATTTGCTTCACTAGATAGGTGCTTTTCCTGTTTAACAAGCTTTCTAATAGTCCATTTTAAAACATGTTTCTCTCTAGTGAGATCAAAATGCATCCTCTAGTATTGTAAGAGAGCACATTTGCACTGCCGTTCTTCGGATCAAAAAGGATTTTCGATGTGGTTGCAGCCATTGTGCTACTGTGCAGTGTAACATTTACAATGCTTGGCGCTTCTTTGGTCATTTGTGTGCCACTGAAATAATGAGACAGACACACAGCATGACAAGCAAATAGTAAATGCTTTCCTAAACTACAGAACAGATAATAATATGCTCAGACCCTCTAAATAAAAAACATCACTGTTTTTAACCATGAAAGGATAGGAAGAAAAAGAAAGGAAGAAAAAAATCTTTGTTACATTGACTAAGTAACGTAAAGGCTGCAGCACCTCCTCTCCCTAGAGAGTTCTTAAAAACCAATAGGCCTTGTAGCTTGCCAAACCTTCAGACTATTTCAGCACATTGTGGTTTTTCTAACAACTGAAAAAGACCTTAGAACAGACTCATTAAAGTGCATGCCAATATTCAGACAGAACCTTCACCTAGTACAGCTTTCTCTTTTAAATGTAAATGGTTTGCTACTTATGAGGTTAGCAGTTTAGGAAAACAAAACCTTGAACATTTTTAATAAAGACCTACATAATAGGAAAATGACTGGGATGGACAGTGCTCAAAAGGAAAGAAATGGATGGCTTATGTGTATGCTAATACTCTTGCTTTTGTAGCTCATATGCATTCCTGCCAGCAACTGTTCACATTGTCTTTTCATATAATTGTGACAATCAAAATTGAAGAGGAATTCTTGTATTGTTTTTTAGGGTCACATTATGAAATAACACCTTGAATTCCACTAGGCCATCCGTGCAACTTCTCATCACTAGACAACCACCTGGCTAACATTTTTAAAAACGGCTGTATTTTCACAGCCAACAGTTTCTCCATTTAAGGTCAATTATTCTGACCCAGAATTTGAGCCTGCAATATATGAAATAGAAGGCTACTAGTAACCTGCTGAGGTTTGCTCACTTCTAATTTAAATAATGGACAGATATACTCTACCACAATTGCTGGAGTGAATCACTCTGCCCCAGTGTTACTGTGGACACACACATGTAAATGAGAAGACAATCTGGCCTGCCGTCTGGGCTTTGCAGTCTAAATCTACGTATGTCGATTTCCATGAATGGAAACCAGTACTGCTTTCCTTTTGTTTAGCAGGCAATGTACTATCATAGTTATTCATTTAACAGCCTCACACTACTGTCTGTAGCAAGCAAGTAGTTTCCATTGTCTTTAGAACAGATTCACACAGCAGCCAGGCTGCAGCTCTCGAGCATAAAACTTGAGGAAAAAACATGCACTTGATGAGTATATTTTCTGTATGATCTCTACAAGTAAGCAAAAATGTTGCAGGAAAGAAGGCTACAGTTGCTTGAAAGTTTCAGGAATTTTTTAGTATACGGCATGAATACCAATTCCAAGTCCTAAACCTGTCTGCCTATATTATTTTGGCAATCTAATTTAAGATTTTTTTTTATATTATATAAGACCGGATTCTACATAGAGACAGCCTTTAAAAATGTGAATGCACTGATTGAGCTCAATTGAATTAGATTACTGAGAACAGTAACTATAAAATCCTGCAGGAAATAAAAAAAAATATCTCCTTGATTTAGTTTGTTATAGATATGCTTTTTCATAACTGCAGCTAAAAGCAAAGTTCTGATTGTATGCTTCCCTTGAGCAGTCTAGCAATCCAGGTCAATATAGGTAATCCTTTAAACTGGACAGTGATAAATCACTTTATCTCAGGATATCACAGGTGATGTTTGCTGGGGCATCAACGTCAGCAATCCAGCGATGGCATGTAGGACTTTAGACCACCTATGAAATCCATTTCAAAAACCTGAGTAGACTCTCAGGTGAGTAATCTACACTCATCTCTGTTTTCTGCAAAAACACAGCTAAACAAGTTTAAAGTTAGTCTAGGTATATTTACATGAGCTGCAGGTGTGTAGTATAGAAATCTGGATCAAAAATATGTAAATATGTGTGCAACATTATTTTAAATTACATGAAGAGATCTGAAATAGATTATTGAAGCTTCTCTGATTAATTTCATGTAACTTGAGCTATGTCTTCTATGAGACAACAGACAAGCAGAATCCAAGATAAACAGATCTGGTAGTTTTTTGTGGTTATAGTATACCAAACTCTTTCCACAACCAGGTATCACAGGGCTTATAAAAAAGGACTCTCTTTCCTTTGACAGATTACCACTGACTCATTCTTTTCCACTTCTCCTTTTAGTTACATTTGCTAGGTCTTTAAACATGGAAGAGTCTGCCAGCTGCACCCCCCACGGAGCTATTACGTATTCCTGCAATTCAGTGGAGCCTGTGATTTTTTTTCTCTCTGTCCACTAATGTTTGGACTTCTGTTGTTGGTGGTGGTTCTTGTCTCCAGCTGCTGATAAGTACTTGTGCCTTGATGTGGCTGCTTGGATGTTTTGGAAAAGTATTAGTTTTTCCCTAGGGTGGTTTGAGGGCTTTGGTACTCTGACGTGTTTGGGGTGAGCTTGATGACGATCTTTTCCGTGAGTGTTCACTTTGCCTCTGTTACCCTGAAGATGGTACTGCAGGTAGCAGGGAATGTCCTCCTGACCTGTATGTGTATAGCTGCTCTTCTTGGAGGGGTGGATATTTGTTCTTTATTTTATTATGTGTATAATTTACCTTAGGTTAAAGCAAACTCCAGGTCAGCTCATGATCCTGCCTGTGGAGGCGGAAGCATTTCACTGCCCACAGGTCTGTGGAAGACCTTCTACAAATTTGAAATTAGGACATAAACTGTATCTGGTCTAAAAAAGTTACTATGCAGCAAACTCTGTAGAATTGTTTACAATTTTATGGATGAATGTTTATGACTGAACTCTGTTGGTGCTGTACAAGATTAAGAATAGGATTAAGTGAGATGTGTTTGGTACAATTCTTTCTTTCCTTTGACTGCACGTCCTTTGTATTTTCTCTTTCAGTTTAGTATAGTTTACCAGTTTGGCTTGGATCTAATTGCTGATTTTCATCTTGATTTGGCAGGTTGTCATTTATTGTCCTCACATAATTATGATAGTGTTTGGTTTTGTTACTTTACAAACGCCCTGCATCATATACAATATCTGCTGTCAGAAGGATGTAGAAAAAGAAAGCCAGCAACATGGGCAGTGTGTTTTGGCCTGGATAAATGCCAGGCACCCACCAAAACTGCTCTATCACTCTCCCTCCTCAGCTGGACAGGGGAGAGGAAATATGATGAAAGGGTCCAGGGTCGAGACAAGGACAGGGAGAGATCACTCACCAGTTACTGTCATGGACAAAACAGACTGAACTTGGGGAGAAAAGGGAGTTTAATTTATCACCAATCAAATCAGAGTAGGATAATGAGAAATAAAACTAAACCTTAAAAAACCTTCCCACCACCCCTCCCTTCTTCCTGGGCTCAGCTTCACTCCCGTTTCTCTCCCTCCTCCCCCAAAGCAGCGCAGGGGGATGGGGAATGGGGGTTGAGGTCAGTTCATCACACGTTGTCTTTGCTGCTCCTGACTCCTCAGGGGGAGGACTCCTCACATTCTTCCCCTACTCCAGCGTGAAGGTCCCTCTCGTGGGAGACAGTTCTCCACAAACTTCTCCAGTGTGAGTCCTTCCCATGGGCTGCACCTCTTCACAAACTGCCTCAGCGTGGGTCCTTTCCACGGAGTGCAATCCTTCAGGAACAGGCTGCTCCAGTGTGGGTCCCCCACGGGGTCACAAGCCCTGCCAGCAAACCTGCTCTGGCGTGGGCTCCTCTCTCCATGTGTCTACAGGTCCTGGCAGGAGCCTGCTCCAGCCCGGGGCTCCCCATGGGGTCACAGCTTCCTTCAGGCATCCACCTGCTCCGTCATGGGGTCCCTTCCATGGGCTACAGGTGGATATATGCTCCACTGTGGACCTCCATGTACTTTAGGGTGAAAGCCTGCTCACCATGGTCTTCATCACGAGCTGCAAGGGAAGGGTCTCTTCTCTGGTGTCTTGAGCACCTCCTCCTCCCCCTCCACCCCTCCTTCTTCACTGACCTTGGTGTCTGCAGAGTTGTTTCTTTCACATCGTCTCACTCCTCTCTCTGGACTGCCGTTTCACTGCAGTTTTTTTTCCCCTTTCTTAAATATATTATCACAGAGGTGCTACCACCGTCGCTGACTGGCTTGGCCTTGGCCAGTGGCGGGTCTGTCTTAGAGCCAGCTGGCACTGGCTTTATCAGACATGGGGGAAGCTTCTCGCAGCTTCTCACAGAAGTCACCCCTAGAGCCCCCCTGCTACCAAAACCTTGCCACACAAATCCGTAACAGGCAGTAACAGAATATGCATATATCCTGTATTTTTCCAGTGGTAAATGCACAGAAAAAGGCTGCTTTGTAAATCCTCTGGTAGCTGGCTCCATGATCAGGGGTGTTTTTTTCTGAAATTCAATGTAATTTTCCTTCTGAAATTCATAGATATCTTGATTTTCAAAACATATATAAATATGAATTTTAATTGGCAGAGTTCTACTTCCTAACCTATGACAAGCCTAGCTATAGTCTTTTTCCATTGAGGATTACGTATTTACTAAAACATTACAAATAATTAGAAAGTGTCTGAGGAATTTAGTTAAATTCTACGGTCAGTTTAATCTGCCTTATGTTTGTGCTGCTGCTGAAAAGGTCATTTCCACTCTTCTCTTTATGATGGAGCCCCAGCATGAACTGATTAAAATGGTGTAAGGTGACAAATATGGGAAGGAACGCTTTTCAGGATGAGCAGCGGTTCCCTGAAGTTTGCTGTGTGGCTGCAGGAATGTCAGCCCTGGCACGTGGGAACACGGAGAAGGAGCTGCAGGACACGATGGCTGTGGCTGCTTCTTTGGGCACTAGCCTCTGCCAGATTTAAACCCAAAGCACCGAAAGACAGCATTTAACCCTCTGTTTCCACACCCTGTGCTGTGTTACCGCCTATTCCTCTGCCTCAGAAATGTGACTAAGCTTCTTTGTACTGACCCACTTAAGCACAAAAACAGCACCCAGCCAAGAAGCAGTTTCTCTTGCTGAAAAATAAACTGGAAATCTAGATGTAGCACACTATACTCCACAAACCCATAGGCTGATTTTGGTTGTCACCTAGCAGACAGCGCTCTACATAATTTTCATTCATTTAAGTGGTTTCTGACCCTGTCAGTTTTGTTTCCTGGTAAACTCTACATAGGATTTAACAGTCACAATAAAGAGAGGGTCTGTAAAAGCACAACTAACATGACTGAACTTTCATGAAATAGTGAAGATCGTGTGTCCTAATCTGTTTGGGACTCTACTTTGAGATAACACTGTCTCTGCCCACTGTGTTTATTCTTCTCAAAATGAGCATAACTGAATTGTAGCTCTAAATCCTTCACAAATTACAGGCACCTTCCTTTGACAAATACTTTGGAGGTTTGTCGGGTTTGTTTGTTTAGTTTTTTTTTTTTACATTTAGGCTGAATTAATGTGTGTTCATTTTCTAAATCATAAGCCCATTTCTCTCTTCAATTTTTGGGTTGTTTTGGTCCCCTGACTTTACAAAAACATAATTTCAAAGACCCTGAAGAAGTAATATAAAAATGTACTGTTCCGTACATTAAGAAGCGCTCCCTTTATCTTCTACCTTGGTGATTTAGAAGAACAAAGAAAAACATCTGTTCGCTACACATGAAAATCTCTGGTGAGTTAAATTTTTCCAGTCGTAGTGCTGGTTTTAAGTGATTTATGGTCTATGATGTATGGGAGTCTATGATGCATGGGTGGAAATGCACATATATATATTTAATAGGCTTGTTCCAAAGCCTGAGCAACATAAGAGAGACTCAATATGGACTGCACGTACTATGTATTGTGGTCAGTATTTAATCTTATGTGTACCAACAGCCATTACCTTATGACAGCAGCTGATGTCAACACAACATGTTCTGATTCGCATAAGTAAATCTGTGGGTTTCTGTGCCCAGTATTCCAACCAGAGGTTTATTTTAAGTCTTGCAGGAAGAACATACTTCTGGCTGTGCTCACAGTGGAGGTGTTGTCAGTATGAACTTGTTTAAGCTGTATTTCGTGTATGGCGAGGAAGGGTGAAATGCACATAGTTTTTCTCTGTGCCAATGTCTCCCAGCTCACTCTTGTTGGCATTACAGCATCTAGTGATGGCTCTAACATAAAAATGCAGTTGTGTTCCAGCATGCTGTGTGTTGCTTTTGTTAGCTGTGAGACAGCCTTGTACTACTGTTTCTGCACAAACCAGTAATATCTTCAGTGTATTTTCACCATTTTTCTTCTTTATTTACAGCACTACAGTTGATCAAATATTTCTGATTGTCTCTACATACATATGTACATATGTACTTCCCTTTCTCATCGTTAGTTGTGACATAGTCCATGAAATTATAGCATGAAACTAATGATAGTAAATGCTTTTTCCACTTATCTTGTAGAACTGATGGCTACGGCTATATCTATGTTTGTAGTGTCAAAAGACATCATGTCATATTGTCTTTATTGCATTGCACATTCTTTCTTCTTGTGAATACAGCCATGCTGGAAAGAGGGACAGGTAGCACAGTAAATGTATACAGAACTGTTGCTACTTGAAAGGTGTGAGGCTGGGTCAAAACAAACAAGGAAATCTTAATTTATCAACCAGTTTTAATCAATGTTTATTCACACAAAAGCTTATATAGTAGCTTGAAAATAACAAACGACACATGGCTGCTGGATATTAGCGGGTTCTCCTAGACTACAGCAAAGTAAGATGTTCTGTGGTGCTGCCAGGCTGAAATCAGCGAGCACTTTTCAGTTCTCAAATTGGAGGTGCCATGCAAAAGCAATGCATGATCTTAGATGTTATACTTTCGATGTACCTTTTGACATCATTGATAATTTTGTGATCATCTCACCAGTGTAACAGTCTGTGTTGTTTGTTTCTACAGTTTGTTTCTAACTATGTCTGCACACAGACACCTTGGGTCCGGTAGAAGCAATCTCCTGAAATGTGGTCCTAGGAAACGCCTTAGAGCATGAATGAAGCTGGAGACACTTCGATCTCTTCTTCTTCTATCGACCATATGAACCGAACCTTTAGAAGTGTAGCTATTACAAGACAGTAATTGGTATTTCATTGATGATGCTATTGAGACAAGAGCTCAGAACAAAATGTACTTCCACGCACATGCTTCTTTTGAAACGCTGCTGGTGGGGAAATAGATTGAAGTGCCTATAGCTGAACCTTGATTTGGTCCGATACTGATTACATGTATCATTTGCTTTCTTTTTTTAAATACGGTTATCAAATTGCTCTGTATAGATGGGAGGGGTACAAGCATGGGAAAGAATTATCCACTTAATTCCAGCCTGTGAACATGATCTATATTAATTTAATGGAAAACCATGCTCTCATGTAAAAGTTCTCAGGGCTAAGGAATTTAATGCAGCCATATGAACATCCAGGATTCTGAATTGGGTTCCTTGCTTCAGGATTATAGCCAGTATACATGATCATAATTAAAATTTGTTTATTTCAACAATAAAAACATCCCTTCCCCCTCAGCATATTTGTGATAGATATTTCATTTTCAGAAAAACAAGGCTTTTTAAATGCATCTAGAGCAGATGCTGCTGTTAACGAAGTATCCCAAGGATACATGCATTATGAAACAATCACCTGGAAAGGATGTAAACTGAGCAAGGGAGTTTCACTGCAGAGTTGTAAATATCTCATTCTGCACAGAGTAACTGCTTGTTACTGCTGTCTATGTAAAACTATGGCTGTGACACAGAAAGAAAAACAAAAGTAAAACAAATTAGCCACAGGCATCTGGTCAATTAGAAGAATTGTTTTCAGGGCTAAAGCAAGTAACACAAAGCTGCAGGCAGGTCAAGAAAACTTCCAACAAGGCAGACCTGACAAGTGTCAGTCCTGAGACCTTGCAAACTCGCTACAAAGTACTGGCAACACTGCATTGCGGGGCTACCCAGTTGCACCTGTAAAGTTGTCATATTAATGGGTGAAATTTAACAGTGAGTCAGGAGAACATGCAAGGACCACTGACTCCTTAATAAATGAAATGAACAGATGAGTGTTTCAATACATAATTTTATTTCTTGTTAATCATATATATGAAGTGTTAAAACGATGCATGTAATTCTGACTCTATAGTTATTATTACAGTTTATTAACTCCTGAATACAAGTCACGATCTTTCGTAAGTCTGTCTGGATATGGTTGAATGATTTTGTGTTTTACATTAGTGCTGCTAAAACGTTTGAGGTGAAACAGAATACAATCCCCTCTGTATTTCAGGGAATATTGAAATAAATACATTGCACTTCTCTGCACTTGACCTTGTTTATAAGTTTATACCCTGCAAAGAGAGACCGGTCTTCCATGGGCTTTACAGAACCAGAGAACACTGACAAAGCAATAAAAAGACCAGTTTTAGTCAACAAAAAGGAAATCAAAAGAGGATCTGAATGGGAATGCTGATTTAATCTCATTAGCCTCTGTAAGCCCACGGGTCCTTCACAAGCTCGTACAACTTTCTCTTATTCTGTAAAAATGAGTGACATTTCTGTGAGGAAGCTCTGCCTCTGTACATTGCCTGCTTGTAAAAGGTAGTAGGGGAACTGACCTGGCATTCTTGTGGCTCACCTTGATGTGCAGTTGCAGGTTCACGCTCTACATGGCTGTCAACAAGAAGTAATACTACATAAAAGCTCTATGATGCCACTTGTTCTTTTACACCTTTCATTTTGCATTTCTTTCCTGTGTGTTCTTCACGGTCCAAGTTCATTAGCTGCTAATAGAAAACTCTCTTATTATAAATTCTGTTAAGACTGCAATGCAGTCAAATAGATGACAAATCGCCTCTTGCATTTTGGGCACATCTTAAGCTGCCAACAAAGTACTCTTGTTTTGGTGCTCTGTGGTCTGCTCAACTCTTCCACATGAATAATTCCAGATTTTACATGAATTTGCTTAATAAACATCTAGATCTTGGCCTCCATCTCTGACAGTCTACTTTCGGGACTTTTATTTAAAAGCTTTGTCCATCCCGTCCATTTGGATGTCAACTCTCTCCAAATACCTGCAACCTACTGCTATAGCAGTGGCTCCAATCCTTGAGCATCCTCTTTGCTAGGACTGTCTGTGAGCTAAAAGTCTAAGTTCAGTGTTTCAGCATTAATCTTGAACTCCAGAGTGCAACATGTTTTGTCTCGGGTTTTAAGCAGGAGACTCATTTTTCCGTCTGTTGTCTTGTGCTCCCCCACCCTGTGGCTTCTTGTGCATCATCTCTGCCCCTTTTGTTCTGGGTCTCCATAAGCTAGATGAAGGTCATCAGCAGATCTGTCAAGAACCAACTAAGTGAGGATGGTTCAAAGACCCTGAAGCAAAGCAGAGAAAGCTGAAAGAATATTTTAAAGGAAGACATACTCCCTAAAAGTAGCTTAACACTGTGAACCCAAGCCTAGATATGATACATAAACTCATATGCTACACAAAATCAGTCTTCGTGCAATAAGACATCCATGCCAAGAGTTGAAGCTCAAGTCTCACAGACTACCTACTCTTCCAATAGTTCAAGCAGCATTGACTTCTCTTCAGTCCTATAAAAAGAACTGTAGTACTTTAACTTCGTGAGAAATGTATAAGTACTTCTGCCATGCTTTGCGAGACTAACTTAATCTCTTTTGTCTGGGGTTAACTCATCTTTACTCCACAAGAAGCTATTGTGTTTGAAATAGGGAACTGCTTGCTGAACTCATGCAAAATAGAAGTACACGGAAGGTGGAAACCGGTGCAGGCTGCCCAGGAGCAATATAAGAAAATTGCCTGAGCATGCAGAGGAGGTGGCATGCACCTATGGGAGGTAGACAATGACATTACAAGGCTGCTGCCTATCACCCTTCAGAAGTCATGGCTTTCAAGGAAGTCCCCAACGAGTGAAAGGAAACAACTGCTATGGCCATCCCCAAGAAGAACAAAAAAGAAGATCCAGGTCAGCCTCACCTCAGTTCCTGGGAAGGCCATGGAAAAAACCCCTTCTCAGAGCCATTTTTAGCTACACAAAGGACAAGATTATCGTGGATGGCTAGCATGGATTCAGTGAGGGCATATCATGCCTGGCTAACCTTACTGCGTTCTGCAAAGAGATGAAGGTGCTCTGTGAATAAGGGAGACAGTAGATCTTGTGTACCTTGACTTCAGCAAGGCCATGGTCTTCCATAGCATCCCTGTAGCCAAAGTGGTGAATTTTTTTCTGGACAAGTGGACAATAATGTGAATGGAAAATTGGCTGAACCATCAGACTCAAAGGGTCTTCATGAGTGTCACAAAATTTAACTGGTGCCCTGTTATGAGTGGCATCCCTCAGGGATAAATACTGAGGCCAATGAAGTTTAATGTCTTTATTAATGACCTGTGTAATTTTGCAAGCCTGCTAATGACTCTAGAATGGGGGGGAGGAAGGGGAGGAGGACACTGTCCAATATGCTGAGGCAGGACTGTAATTTATAGGGTCCTCCAGAAGGACCTGTTTTGCTTAGTCAAAATACTCCAAGGTCTTTAGTTTTTAATTTGCTAAAACATTTTGGCTGGGTCATGATTTTCCAAAAGCAGCTCTTCAAGGAAGGGAAATGTGAGGATTTTATGGAGAACAGCAACATGGGAAAACAGCACAGCAGTTTGGCAAAAGCTGACTGTAAAATAAGCAGCAGAGAAGTTGATCCAGTTATAATCCCCAAGGAGCTGTACCAGGATCAAAGAAACTATCCTCTTCCTTCTCTTCTTCTCTTGAACACATCTTTTACTATCTTTTCTCTACCTGATGATAAGCGGAAGGACAGAAGAAAGCAATAGTTGTCAAGACTCCTTAATCCTGATTGTCAGGGGAATTGCCTCTCCTTATTTTATCCCATTCCTTATTCTTTATCTTAGTCTCTGTTAAGAAGAATCTCTTTGACTTAAAAATAAAAAAATCTCAATTGAAAAACCCACAGAAAGACATGACCTACTATTAAGGACAAGAATACCCAGTGCTCCTGAGCTAAGTTGGAGGTGAGAAGACAATCTGTTTGGCTACATTTATAGTTTTATGTAGTATACCTGCTTTGTTTAGTTCCAGTTAAATTTAATTTGTTCCATGTGAATTTATTAATAATGCAGAAGAAACTTTAAAAAAAAAATCCTTTAAAATTTAAGCTTTTACCCAGAAGAAAACATACGTGCTTCGATCTGGGGACTGTGTATCCATCAGTGTGTAGAAGTATGCGTGATCCATTACAGGATGCTTATGTAGATATGAAATGGTACCATTTGCAGCACAGTTTTATTACATGAATTATTTTGAGTCAATTATTATTTACTCTTGGAATTTAATGCTCAGCTGAAGGCTCTGAAGGCAGCCTCTGGAGAACTGCTGCCTCTACTAGCTTCGTGCTTGCCTATGTTTTATATAATCGGCTTGTAGCATACACTATGGCAAAAACAGCACTAAAGGATTCATGACATGTAGTTGGGCAAAATTCCAGCTATGCTTAATGTCAGCAAAGTGATGTACTTGGGGATCAGCACAGTCCCTGAGTATAGACGACGAAGTCAGCAAGTGATTAGGAGGATAAGTGTGCAAGGTCTGTGAGGAAAACTTTCTAAGTAAGAAAAGAATACATCTGTGGGGGAAGGAAAGTTACAGAGACTCTCTCTGAACTGATGACAGTCTTTGATTTAGAGATGGAGATTATAATTTAAGAAATATCAACCAAAATCAGGATGTAAGCAAAACCCCAGAGGACAGCATGGGGTGAGTGCATCTCCTGGGCAGCAGATATAATTAGCATCACCCTGCTCACAGCCTGCAAGTAGGCAGATGCCTCTCAGGACTGTTTTGGCAGTGGGTGCAGCAGCACGATGCTTAGAGCAGCCAGATAGAGTGCAATGAACCTCTGGACCCACTTACAGATTTGGTTCTCATGAACCTGTACAAAATGGTACATAGCAAGAAATTATTTAACTCCTGGAGGTAGTAACTCTGGGGCTATGCAGCCGCTTTAATACAGTCTTCAGACTTGTGCCTACGTATTGCAATGAAGCCTTCAGTTCTGTGTGCATATGTACTTGGAGAATGTTAAACACTTTACATTTGCAGCAGCATTTGTCCTGTGTTGTACTTTTTCCTTTACACCAATTTTGCTGTCATGACATGGCAGTGATTGAGCAATTTGACTTGCTCTATCTTCACAACATAAACAGAAATTCAGTTACTCTTGTAAGTCAGGTTCTGTGTGGTGTGGGCACTTAAAGCCCTCATTTAATTCACTAGGAAAAAAAAATGCTCCTTATCTATCAGAATTTGGCCCTCTTATTGATTGCCTACCCTTCTGCATTTGATTTTCTAATATTTTTCTTACTGCATATTTGAACACTAAAGGAAATTTCGTTACCACTCTGAAACATAATTTATGGACTTAAAATTAAGATCCCTGCTTCATTGCACAAAACACACGCAGTGGTGAACCTGAAGTATTTGCTATTTTAGTATTTCTTTTCATTCCAGTGATACTTAGTCCAAATCACTTAGTCCAAATCACTAAAATCCTCCTCTTCGTTATTAGAAGCTTCAGTCCTGATAATTCCTCAAAACTGATAGAATCTATCAACATTCAACTGCATTTGTCTTAATTTAGCGAGTAGAATATTTATTTCCTTATGTGAACATGTTTTGTGGCAGAATATGCTCGTATTTCTGTGGTGACTGAGCTTGACAATTCTTTCAGGTCAGGTATTTTTGCACTTGTACCATCTTTTCTGAGACGTGCTCCATGCACCTTGCTCCTTTTCTAACAACCAGTGCTTACAGTGGCATGAAAAGTGGTGTCAGGGCTGGTGCCAAAGATGCCGTGGCTTGGAAGCTTCTACATCACACCTGCGTGTGGGTGCATGATGCTTCTTCTGCCTCAAAAACCTCCCCGAGAACCAGGAGCTGCTGCCACATCCCCAGCAGCACAGTTAACCCATGGGGAGTTAGTGCTGCAAGCAGCAATCCAGAGCAAGCATTTCCAGTAGAGCCAACTCATTCTGAAGACGATGAGATAATTCATCGTTTCACAGGACGAGATTCCCTCTCCAGTGCTATCTTCAGTTTAAGAAGTAGGAAGCTGACTGTGAAGCTGTAAGTGCCGAGCTGTGCCTGGGAGCACTTGCTACATCTGTGTTCAAAAAGGAATGAACCATTTTTTGGAGCGCTGCGCTGTTGTCCTGCCAAACAAATTGTGAGGAAGAGCAAAGAACCTGGAACAGACCCGATACGAATGAAGCCACAGCAGGCAGGGCACTGCAAAGACAGGTGGAGCAGTACGGACAATGGCAGGTCACTGGCAGTTAAAGAGCAGGGGGAGGAAGAAGAAGGAAAGGATGACCAAAAGCTGGTTAGACAGACAGAAAGTGTAAGTCAGCAGGGAATCTTCCCAGGAAATGCAAGCACCCTTGCATGAGAAACAAGAGAGCAGGGCTGACATGCAAAATGCATTAGTCACCATCCCATTTCCACAGATCTCTATTACGCTATTTTTTAAGGATTTGGCCAAACCTGCAAGGACATTAAGCAAACTGAGAACAGTTCTTAGGATAAACATTGAGCTCAGAGATTAGAAAAATCAGTATTGACAGTAGCTGTGCTTCTCACACTCTCCGATACACCATGTTATCTGTTATCCCTCCCACCCCCCAGGCTTTAAACTTGCTTCAACTCTATCATAAAGGTTTGCATTGTATCAGAACAAGAAATACAGTAAGATTTCAGGTTTTTGGGTTGTGAGGGTTTTTTGTGATCTTTCTTTAATAAGCCTTTCCTCATTGCTTGAAAATGTCATGCTAGCCAAAGATCTTCTATAATTAAAGAGCAAAACTGTTCAACTAATTAGAAGTTTTCTTTTGCCCTGAGCATAGCTCTGGGCATAGAAACGGGGAGTTTAAGGCAAACTGCATAGCAGTAGGAGTAATTAAATTATTTAAAATGAATGTCTACTTTCTAAACCACATTTGGTGGGAAACCGATAAACAGCAAGATCAGGAACAATGGAAAAAAGATAGGAGATTTTCTTTAGGAAAGCAATCAAAGGAAAAATTGCAAAAATCCTCTCTAAATTGCATTGAAACAGTGGGATTTTGTGAAAGCCACTGACTGTCAGGCCCCTAGGGCTTCTGGCCTTGATTATGCAATTGCTGCACAGGCAGGACTGGCTGCCAGCAGTGGCTTTATATAAATTTCCTAAAGAAAATAATACAATCAAATACACGTTTAGGTGCTTTTCATTCATAAGATTTCTTGCCTGCAGTAGAAATCCTTGGGTTCGTTCTCACTTTCCGATGATGGAGGGAGAGGAGAGACTTGTCTAATTAGGTACATCTCATCCAAGATTCCCTCTTGCAAATCTCCTATCCCTGATAATGAGGTGTTCCTGCTCCCTCTGCAGGGGCTAAGCAGGCTGCAGTCATAAAACAGCCAGCTTTTGCATGCCTGAGAACCAGGTGAAGGCATAACCCCGACCGCAATTGTCCTCTCATTAGCGCAGCGTTGAAAAATTTGCTCAGTTGAATGTCTGGGCAAATATTATTTGGTGTCTTTTATAACTGCCTTTCTCACTGTGTTTTGCAGTGTGGTAATGACAAAAACATACGTCGGTTTATGTTGTACTTGTGCTGATCGCATCTTCTGTTTCGCTAGGCTGGTTTTCAGGGTACAGGATGATATGGCATACTCAGGGACCAGCAAATTACCCTCTTTCACTGGTGGAGCAGCAGTGCTATCGAAGTTGCTCGGTAGGAAGGAGACAGTTTAATGTGACATAAGAAAAAAGAAGCTATATGGAAGCATGTCTGTGCTAGCTGCAGCAAAAGTTCCTTTTAGGAAACTTTGAACAAAACTCTGCTTAGTTTGCAGTCAAAGTCCTGGACTGCACCCATGCATTTCAATAGAGTTTCATTCCTTTAATGAAGCTGCACTTGTTTACCTTAAAATACCTATGTGGCTGTCACCCAAGTGTTTGAAACAGAGATAACAACTACTCCCCTTTCTTCTTCCTTGGAGACAGGAAAAATGGCTTGATTAATTTATTATAGGTTTTTGTTTGCTTTATGTTTGTATGGATGACTGGGCACAATGTGCTGGAGACTAGGTGGGAATAAATTATCAAAGGAGAGCTGTAGCAGAGCTGAAAAAAGGGAGATCTGTGAATGTTCATTTCACCTGAGGGTGCTTTCCATAACCTGAAGTCCTTCTCCTACCGAGTTCTGTTACTAATAGGATGTATTGTTGCATTTGCTAACAATTTTGAATTTTCAGGCTGTCTGGATTCATGTCTATATTTTGTTTGCTACCATCAATTCTGGCACCCATCACACGTATTTTATTAGTTTATATTCTTCCTCATAGCGATCATCACGAATTTTTGTCCCTTGAATTCTTTGAGCTACCAATCACGTACATACTCTTAGACTTTGCATGAAAAAAGACTTACAATTAAACTCTTATTTTCCATGATGTGAATATAGCATTCTTAGAATAAAGGATAAAAAGTTATTCTTTCTTGTAACTCCTTAGCTGTGACAACCGGAAGAGGAAATTTATTGCTTACTCCCCTCTGTGGGAAGGAAGAGGAGGCTCCCATTAGAGAATGAAAAGATGCCCATCTCCTAAGGGAGCTTTTAGCTGGAAAACGGAGATTTGAAGCTGGTCTTTAAATGATGCTCCACAACTATTTGAGCCCAAAGAGGTGAAATTTTGTCAATAAATTCAGTGAAAACTTCAGCCTCGGCTTTGAAGACGGTCTCTTCATCCAAAGCTAATAAATCCCTTTCCAGTGGTGAACAGGCTGTAGTAGTGCCTCCAGGATGAAGAGTAAGCCGGCCAGGGAGGCCTTTCCTGATCACAGTGATGGGGAGCAGGGGGGAAGAACTACAACAAACGACTTGGCTCCAAGGGGGCCTTAACTGCACACAGAAAATGATGTGAAATCTTGTTCTTGGCATCCCTGATGCCTCTTTCAAGCTTCATATACACCTATAGTTCCCAGCCACCTGCACATCAGCAGCATGAGAGGCAAAACCCCTAATCTGGTACCAGGTAGAGCCTGGAAGCAACTCTGTTGAAAACACTGTTGAAATCTAATGCCTTTATCTTCTGGGGTTTTATAACACTTTAATGTCCAAAACTTTATTCACCTAAATGTCCACACACACATTTCACTGGTGCAAGATTTTAATTGGTTCAATATTCTCCTAAAAGCTGAGGCAGAGAAGAACTGCTAACTGCTCAGTGAACTCTCTTGCTTTCTAAGACGGCAAAGATGACTGATTAGTATGAAATGAAATTGTGCAACCACATTAAAACCTAGACATTTTGTAGACTGTCTTATCTTTGTATTACCCTTCAAATTAGCTTGTGGTTTCCTTTAGTTCTTTTCTGCACTGTCAATGGGTTTGTGTTTGCCCTTTCTGATTATTTTTTCAATCATTCTTGCCCCTGCTCCAGTAGAATACATAGTATAAACAAACACTGTAAAATTTAAAATTTTATAAGACTAAGTAAACAGGCAACCAATGAGTTAATTTAGAAGGAGGAGGCAGAAAACAGTACAAATTTAAAACAGGAAGGAAAGATAAATTAAAAACAGACTTCATTGCTAAATTTACATAAGTATAAAACAAATGGAAGTTTATTTCAAGGCAAACAAAACCTCAGACTATGGCCAAAAAAACCCCCATATTAATTTTACATGGACAACTGGAGATACCAGGTAAGGACAGAAGTTCTCAGAGACAAGTGGCTAGGACCTTCTGAAAGGTTAAAATTTGATATCTAGATACATACATACTAAATAGTTCTGAAAATTTCAGGCCATATTTGTATGATAGCGTATTATCATTGTCTATGGCCTATAATTGGACTGTGCAAAACTATTTTGGGACACATAAGATTCTCTGTTTTCCACAGTCAGCCTTTCGGATCTCAGAGACATACCCCAAAATTCAGGATGCTTGTTCAAACAGCCATGTAAATTTTCAGTTCATCTATCTCAAAGGACTGGAGGTCTGCATTAACCATGCATTTGAACCTCTTTGTGGAGAATCTAGGCACTGTATTTTTTATACATTTCTTCTTCCCTTTGAGGAGTCAAAAGAGATCTACAGATCTTTAGGGGAAATGGTTGGCTTTATAAATTATTGAGACATAACTGCAATAATTAGCTGGCTTTTGTCAGCTTCATACTCCATACATAGCAGAGTGCTAATCTCTTACTGTTTTTCAGTGCTTTTGTCTCCTTAGTAGATTATATCTGTATGACTGGTTTTGATCACTGTGTAATGAATATTGTATCACAGTGTGCTAAGTAGACTAGTATCAACATGTCACCAACTTCTTCAGGATTAAAACGTATGTGGGGAGTTTTAAAAGGTTTTTGCATTGACTGGAAAAATCCACTGTTTTCCAAACAATTAGATTCTGCAGATTACAACAGTCTTCGATTGTATGTGATATTCCTCTGATGTTACTGGGCATAGCAAGTCCACGTGAAGCTGTTTCAGTTCTAAATTGGCTCACAAAGACAATTCATCATTGTCTTCATCCTGAGGTGTATACATCCATCATGTGCTTCAGCGGATGGTAGCAAGTATTTTAAGCCTGCATCTCAGATAAAAAAACTCAGCAACGAGAGCTGAACAGGTTTATCAGATATCACAGCACAGGTTAAGTGAAGCAAGTCATGTAGCTATAGGATACTCTGATGTCCTAACCATTAGAAGTATGTGGCCTTCCTAGAAAAGTTGGATAAAGATGGATCTGCATTTTATTTAATTATCCAGACTCAGCTTTCAAGAACTTCTGGCTGAGAAATTAATCCAATTTATTTCAGTATGCGAACAGCTGCAAGTGTCTCACATGTAGCTCACTACATCCACCCTCCTGGCTTTTCTCCATTGCTCTCTGTGCTTACACAGTGTTAGTTTGGGTTGGCTTATAAAAACTCCTAGGACATGTAGAGTTTCTCTTCTGTGGCAGATGGTGGTAGGTTTGCAGATTGCAGGGCCAACGCTGCGAAGTGATGATCTTGCTGAGCATGGCCTCATAATGTTCCAGTGGTTTGCTTCTCCAGTCACCATGCCTCAATGGGCCATAGGAAACAGCTTTGGGCAACCTGTTGGACAGCCTACACACTCTGAAATGTGGTAGACGGCGGAGAGACAAATGTCAGATATGATGCCCTGTAGCCTTGACGCATCTGACAAGTAAAGATGAGGCCCATGAAACATCGGTCAGCGTGCGCTCAGCTGAGCCTACAACTTCTGTATCTGGTTTGGATGCTCTTCTAGAGTCGACCAGACATCGAATCCCAAATGACAGAGCCATGTGTCACCATCATCTGAACCATTCTTTCAACGCAGAAGGCCTGTGAAATGAATAAAATGCTGCACTCAGACTCTTGAAAGCATTTCACGCACAGAGCATTGCTCTGCTTAACACATTTTAAACTACAGTAACTACTAATAAGACAAAAAGCAGTGACAAATCAGAGAATATCGCCTCCAACAATCATGCGTGACTTACCACGGCAAACACATCCTCGCTGAGTAAGGAGAGTGCTCAGCGTCCGTTTCAGGCCTCCTGCTGCAGCCTTTTATGCTTTTTATTTTTAGCCCGTTTGTCAAAATAGCAGCCCTTTATCAGTGCTGATGGCAGAGATTTTGACTCCTTGCCTGCTGGGTTCCCCCTCTGCTCCATAGGAGTTTCCTAATTGAATATTTCCCCCGTGAATAGAAAAGCTTTGAATAAGAACATGAAAAAAATTATTAACATTCTTAAAACCTCCCCTGAATCTTCCACCCCAGTCCTGCACACAAGCTCCTTTTCTCTCCCCAAAGTGCAGAATATTCTTCTTTCAGTGAGCAGCCTCAGCTCTTTTTCTGAAGCTAATCACATTTATTATACCCTGAACGTTGTAAATGAATTGCAGTAAGAGCCTAACATGAGGAGGAGGGAAAGGAGAGAGAGATATTCATTAAAAGTAATTTATAAAAGGCGTCTGGTTTGGTTAGGATCACCGGTGTCTCGTTTCTCACATTTGTGAGTCAAAAGCAAGGAACAGTTTATTTCCTGCGTTGAGACCTGGCATTAACAATTTCTGCCTGTTCCTTAGTGGATGGCATAGGACTTTGAATTCATCGAAGGATGAACTGTAGACTCTTTTTTCTGGCACTATTATTCCCACTAAAGCACCAGCAGGGTGCATGCTGTGGTTCACTTGAGGAAGGACCAAAAACTTGCCCTTCAGATCTGGATGCATGTGGGAGCTGGCGCTTTGGATTGAGACAGAAGGAGGACCTTACCTGCCAAGTTCTTACCCTGACCATGATGGCTACTACAAATGCTCACATTTCCTCTTTTCTCATCAGAAGCCGCTGCTCAGATGCTCTCACTGCATCCCTCAGCAGAGGAGGCACAAAAAGCCTCAGCTTCAAAGCCAGCTATACAGAGTAGACCATGCTTGGCTTGCCCATGAAAAAAACAAATAAAAATTGTCAGTGAGGCTGTTGTGTACACCTGGCTTCTCCAAAGCAAGGCAGGCTTTTCTAGAAAAGGAAGGCTCTGCTGTATTGTTCCCTGGGATTTCTCAGCTAAGTGTTTCCTCAGTTTCAGACTGCTCCCTACTCCTCTGCTCACAAAATAAATAAATCAATAAATAGTAAAATGTATGGGAAGTATGCATGAAAAAGGAGGGAATCAGAGAGGATAGACACGCCTGGGAAGGACTTAAAAGGTCTGAAGGAAAATTCTTCTCTCTACTTCTCTGTTTCTTCAGCCTCTGCGCCATCATGGATTTATTTTTCCTTCTTTTTTTAAAGGGAGTTTTGTTCTTCAGATGCTTGTGGAAATAGTCTCATGCCGAGTTTCAGCATCCATGCAGGGACAGGAATGACTCTCACACATTGATACAATGCACAGTCGATTCCCCTTTATTGGTCTGCTTGCGTGGTTATATACATTCTTCATATCTGTACACGCGATCACGCTTATTCGGATAGGCTACAGACATAAATCACACACTGTTCACGTGCCCCACATTCCCTTATGATTGGTAAATATGCACTAATGCCAATAGCAACAGACCGCCTCCACGTCCTTGAACACATCTTGGTTTTGCTAACCCACATCATATACACTACCAGAACTTTCTCAATTGCTATTCTTAGCTGCTGTTTCCAGGGGCCTGTTCAGTTAAGCTAACCGTTTTGCTTAAGCGGCCTAGTCATGCTAACTCTCAAACTACATCGACCCCAACAGTCTCACAAAGTTATTCCTTGCAATCTTTCAACGGCATCAGTTCACAATAATGAGAAAACCTGAGGTTTTCCCACTCTCCAATTTAGGCCAGTTTTATCCCATCAAGGGAGAGCAATCTGCACATTCTGCTCCTGCTTTCCCACCTCCAGGGTTATATATTCTTTAGCACCTCTTCCTGTACCATTTCCCCACTATAAGAAGCAAGTAGGTGAATCCATTTATCTGTTACCCAGCTGCATGTGCTGCAAGAAGATTGCAGCTGGGAGTTATGTCTCCTAGTGAGAGTGAGCAAATGGGCACCCCTCACTACCTGACATCAAAAATCATCTGTTCTCCTATCAAGTGACCCACTGTTGAATTTCAGCTTTGAAGCAAAATGATCTTGAGAGGAATGCCTACTAGGGATACTTGACTGGACTCTAGTAGTCCCCATAGATCATCAACAAGAGGTTAATTACATTCTAATTCCTTGAACAAGCCAGCTGAAAGAAGTGGATTTCAGCAAGTTTCCCTGCGTGTGTACACTGGTCTGCAAGGCCAGCGCTGGCGCGACAGAAGGGGAAGACCCAGAGAGACACGAGTCTGGTGCAGGTCAGGCTCAGGTGTTTTCAGGTGGGGATTCCGATTGCAGGAGAGATTCAGCCATCACCTGAGGAGGAGGATGGGCTGGGCGGAAGGACCAAGGTTGGGAGGGGGAAGGGGCCGTGTGGCAGCCAGCTGAAACTGCTCTGTACAGTCAGGTTTGGGGGAACTCCTGGGCAGCTGAGTCTGCTGGCTCTCCTGTCAGCATGAGGGTAGAAGAGAGGTTGCGATTGCTGCTGGGAAGCACTGGAGGGAGGCTGCGGTCTTATTGCCCAGCTCTGCTTCTGTCCATTATCTGAGCAAAGCAGCGGTGGCTCTGGCTTTGTAGGGTGCGTGAGCAATAGGGAGAACAAAGTCCTGGACATTTAGCTGCTCCTGAGATCTTGCTACCCATTCTGATTGTGCCTGGAAACAGATCTGGTTGCAGGCAAGAAAAAGTAAAAAATTCATTTGTAAATGAAGCGGTTTGATACAGCTAGGTACAGAGACTGAAGGCGGGAACAGAACTCCTACAGGTGCTGTCTAGAGTAGCGTGCCTCTTCTCATGAACCAGGTGTGTGGAAGAGCATAGCAAACACGCTTTGCACTGTGTAATCAAATCTATCGAGTAGCAGAGAAACGGTTAAAGGCTGTAGCAGAAGCAGCGTAGTGTAGTGCTACATCGCTGCAGTTCTTCTGGCTGTTCACAAGTTGCCCAGTAAGTGCAGCACAAGGGAGCGAGCTATTAATAGTTCTGCTCATCATGGCTGCACAGTGAAACAGCATAATCCTAGCATGAGGGAATATGTGAGCCATGAACTGTAAAGCAAAAACTTCAGGCACAGAAGACAGCCTCAAAACTATGTAATAATTAAGAGGAAAAGAGTATGTTTAATAAAGGCTATTCATGAAGCTACAGAAGAACACCTTTGCATTAAATAAAATTTTAATGAAGTCTTGCACCTGAGCAGGAGAGCAGAGCGTCCCAGCTCACTCTCACAATCTCTGAACAGATCGATTAAAGCGTTTGGCATACAGGTGCGTAATAAATACTGTATGTGCTGGAACATATTAATCTCATTTTGATCTACATGCGTGTCTTCATTAGTGTTCATGCGTGCTTCTACAGCTATGAACTACTTCTAGAAGTCGTGTGCTTTCAGAACTTGTTGGCGGAAGAGTACAGGCCTGAATTTCTATCAAAAGAAATGACAGAAAATACACATACATTCAGTTTGACAGTGTCCTCAGATAATAAGTAATTTCCAGTGAAGTCTGTGATAAAATAGTATGTTTTGATTATTTGTACATGCCAAAGACTTACATAAACACACATCTAATTTTACTGCATAAAGCATATTCACAGTTTCCTGAAATTACCAATGTTATGATTATGACTCTCAGGCAAGAAGAAGAAAATCCTATTAGTGCATTCCCACAGAGAAAAACAGAGTGTTTTCAATAACAGTAGCTACTGAAGGCCTTGAAGATAATATATGTAGGACATAATATTTGAGAAAATATCATAGCATTTGTATGTGAGTATTATGCAGTATATTTCTGAAGAAACCTTCTCTGTTAAATGATTATACTTTGATTAAATCCTGTAAAAAATGCTAAGTGTATTTCCAGGCATATTTCTATTACCACTTTCATAGAATCATAGAATCATAGAAAGTTTTGGGTCGGAAGGGACCCCTAGAGGTCATCTAGTCCAACCCCCCCGCAGCGAGCAGGGACACCACTAACTAGATCAGGTTGCTCAGAGCCCTGTCCAGCCTGGTCTTGA
>Ga0065711_1003294_pt1 | contig 28713 bp, 14 predicted proteins | sample Hoacrofraction12_FD_59098 | JGI IMG/M metagenome (GOLD analysis project Ga0065711, IMG submission 59098) | Hoatzin crop microbial communities from Cojedes, Venezuela - Epithelial fraction 12 v2 (version 2) | ecosystem: Host-associated > Birds > Digestive system > Esophagus > Crop | place... | reverse complement strand
TTTTTTTTTTTCCCCTTTTTTTTTTTTTTTTCCCTTGCAGTTGTGTATAATACCATCTTGTTAATAAGAGCATTGATTGTGTATTGATATGTAGCACACTTTTAAGATTCACATCCTTCAGAAACCTTAAAACTCCTGAGCAATGACTTCCACTTAGCTTGATTAGGGCAGATGGGAATAGTAGGTTAATGGAGTTAAGACATTCTGGTGCTTTCGTGATGCTACAGTTTGTGTAGAAAACATAAATCCTTATGAAGTAAGTGGCAAAGAATGAACACTATTATCTGAAACTTTCCTCTTTATCACACCTGCTTTCTTTGTCCTGCTTATTTTCTCAAACCTTGCCAAATCCTGGGCTTTCCTGGATACAGAGAATTACAGACATGTACAGGTATCTCATTTTCTTGAAAAACCTAAAAACAAGTACCCCCCTCTTCCTGTGTGCAGGGCCTAAACTAAGTAGTTTAGAAGTAAATTGATTGCTAGGGTTGAAAAATAAAAGCAGTTGGGATCCATCTCTGCAGTAAAAGTTATGGGATGGTGTTAATCTTCCTTCTCTCTGCACACAGAAATAGGGTAACGATGGAGGAAAATTTCCTATAAGGATACAGAGTCTACACAGATTCATTTTTCACAGGGATGCCTGGAAATGTGAAAGCTGATTTTGATATAAAATGCACATTCTTCCAGAATGTAAATGAAAAACCTTGGTTTTACAAGTCATCCATTTGGTCACTTACGACAGCAGTTCCTGGTTCCCAAGCAAATTTGCTTTTTATTGTAAAATCCCATAGGGACTGTTAAAATAACAATTTCACCTGCTGATTCTCATACAAAGGACTTGGTTCTAGAGGTTTCTGGCCAAACTAAACAGAGGATAAAATTAATCAAGGACTAAATTCAATGAAAAATACTTTTACTCGTAAAAGTATTACTTCAGCAGACCAGTGATGATTACCAGATAACTTTTAGAAATATTGCTGTTCCTTTCTGAATATTATCCAAAAAGGGCTGTTCGTTTAGGTGGAAACTTTGATTTGAAATCAGGGCTGATATACTTGAGACTGATGTGTCAGGTCAGACTATGGAGCTAAAGAGCTGATACTACTATCTCTGGCAGCGGTCAGTGTGAAGCTCTTGAAAGGGAAGGGTATGCCATACTGGCATACTGCTGTGTCAACCTCAGGAGCTCCGTAGCTAAGTTTCCCATCATTTCTATGGTCCAGCCAAGGCAGGTATTTCTGCTTCTTGCCTATGATTGAGCACCACAGAAGCATGCAAACAAAACTGTTGAGCTAAAGGCAGTTCAACTTCTCTAGACTTTGCAGTGAAACTTAGTTTAGAAGAATTCAGGTTTTATTAAAATTAATTTACTTGTCCCTAAGAGTAAGGCCGGCACGAGCTCTGGTAGCTTTAGCTATTTCTTGTTCTTGCAGAGAGATACTTGCCTTTCTCAGTACCATCTCCTCCTTCTCCAGCACTTCCAGCCAATTCCCCCGCATGCTCCCCTGCGCTGTCCCCAGGGCCTCCTTTGCTTCCAGGCCTAGGAGGAGCAGTGGTTTGCTGCTGCTTACTGGAGCCGTGCTGCCCCACAGTCACTCCTCCTACCATCCGCCCATGGGCATAGCCGTGAGCATCTTCCCTGTAATGCCCTCCTGGTGGGATGAACTTCTGAAAGTGATCCTAGGGCAGGAGAGAAGAGAGCAGGAATGCCTGTTACAGCGCATGGTCCATTTGCATTTGCAGGACTGGGTCCCAGAACATGAACTCCTGAGACTTTGTGATCTGACCAGTTTTGTGTCTCAGTTACAAAACCAGTGGCAGAACTTCGGCTGAGTTATTCTCTGTATTCAATATAGGAGCAGTTGTAGAACAGCAGCAAGGGCAATGGAAGCACACCCTTCAGTGGAGACCTCATAGTCAACAGTGATCAGTATGAAATACAGCAGGAAGGGAAAGGAAATACAGCTTTTGCCAAAGCAGGTAAAGGTCCAGACAGAGATACATTGGGTAACCTTGGGAAAGCAAGCTGGACAAGAAATACGAAGTGTTTTCATGTCAAGGTTAAGATAGCCCAGCAAAGTCAGCTCGGTTCCAGTGTGAGAGCGGAGTGTTACAGGGCACCAGAACAACAGGGTGCCTGTGACAACATAAAAGCCCATATGTCTGTTTTCCATAGATATGAAGGTCTGCATGGGGAGGGATATTTACAAACTGAGAAAGGCTGAAGAAATAGCAGCCTGGGAAGATATGAAAGACTTCCTGGAGACCGCAAGAGGATAATGATGAAGAGTTTTGTTTGTAGCAATAGGTGCATTAACAAACCAAATCTAACCAGCAGCAAGGCAAAGACAGCAAGCTGTATCCGTCGGTAAAATCAAATTGGTCTAATTGTCCAGGCCATTGACTCCCCCCAGTCCAGGCTAGAAGGCACAATCCCTGCCGTACATGGCGAAAGAGCAAACAGTCCGTGCAAGATTTGTAGGCCCTGTGGTGCCAGCGCAAGGTCCTGTCTTTGCACACAGCAATTTTAATAAATACTTCTGTGGAACAGAAACTGATATAATAGGTTCAGAAAAATGTATGTATTGGTCATCGGTGAGATCAAAGCTTGACTCCTATCAAATATAAAAAAGTATCTCTTGTGTGTTACAGCCCCCACAGCTCTATAATACAAGTAACCTGATTTATGTATCAATCACGTGTGTTCTTTCCTGTCGGACTAGGGGATTGGCTATAGATGCGGAAAGATGTAACGAATACACGTGAAGTGAATGAACCTGTGGTTCCTCATACTGCAATGCTGCTTATATAAATTTATCTCAGGCGGTCAGTGGGAGACAAGGGTGCCAACCTCAGGGCTGGCTCTCAAAGGGTTAAGGCTTTCTCAGGGCTCTTACACCTAGTACAGTTTAGCAAAAAGCAGCTTTCCAGGCTGTAAACAGGCTTCCAAGGCCAGCTGTTCGGTCAGCTAAAAATAGATGAGAAGTGAAAACCCCACAAGGCTCAAGGCAGAGTTATCTAACCCTCCGCTCCCCGCGTCTGCAGCCACAGCGTCCAGGGTTTCGCAGCAGGTCACCGGGCTGCAGCCCAGGCAGGCAGCCAGCTGCAGGCTGGAGCGGCAGAGCTGCTGCCCCAGGGCCCTTGGGGACTGTCTGCCCTTCTCCTAGCTGTGGGGAATTCCCTTTTTAGGAACAGAGGGGATAACATTCCCCTGAATGTCAGGAAGCACTGAGAAGGCAGAGGATTGTGAGCATTAAGCTGTACACAGGGGCTAGCAGGGCAATCTGTTCAATTATGCGTGGGAGCTATGTAGCTGTAAAAAGGCAAACTGAAAAAAGGATTTTTTGAAGGCTAGGGGTCAGAATGAGGTTGTTCTCAGAATGTTAGTATTTATGCAAGGTTACTCCTTCTGCTGATTTGCTCAGTAATTTCAAAACAGGATTTGCATCTGTTTTCCTTGAAGTTTCACCCATGCTGTGTGCCCTTCTTGAGAATTAAATGCTTATTTCTCTTTTCCTCTGGCTCATTATGTGTACTCTCCTGCAAATAAAAAGGTCACAAGACATCAGCATAACATGAGCTCCAGAAAAAAGGGCTGGTTTGATTTTGTGCACAGCAGTATTTGATGTGACCAGGAAGTGGTCATCATTGTCATCTGGTGTTATTTTAAATTGCAGTGTTATCACTAAGCAGGAGTAAAGTTTCTTTGAAACACAGGGTCTGCCTCAGGATAGCCACACCTAAATCTTATATAGCTGCAAATTTAATTAGTTTGATTTGTCGCAGGCTAGTTCATGATTCTTCATCGACCCACTGGGAAAACATGTCCAGCAGACATCTCCATTCAGATAGGAAAGACCCATTTTCCATGCCATACCCCAGTCTACCCACCTGCTAGAATAAAAATATAATTTTCTTTAGTTTTGCTCACCACAATAGATTGTCTTAGCTCAAATTAGTGGGAGAATCTTCTTTTTCTTTAACAGGATGCAAAGGCAAATTAATCTTTTTGAAATCTTGACCCTCGGTGGATTCAAACAAGCTCATTCCAAGAGAGTAGAGCTCAGGAACGGCAGCCTCAAGCAGGAGTCTCGACATAGTCAAAGCTGGGTAGGTGCAGCTTTGTCTCCACTACTTACAGCATGCCTCTGGTCAGGGTATTCAGAGTGAAATATGGCTTACCCTTGAGGGGAATGCATATCTTGGGCCATTGTTACCAGGGTGTGGAGCTTTTACGCATGTACGTATTCATATCACCAAAACAACCTCTCAGTTAGGGTGGATTGACCCTGTTGGTGGAAGTCCCGGAGATGTCAATTGAGTAGGCTGATAACCTTCTCTCGCTGGGTCTTGGTGCAGATCACAGAGTCCTTCAGTGGCAGAGTCTGCCCTGTCAGTGTGTTACTGGAGGTAGTGGATGTTATCAGTCCCTTCTCGTCGCTAAATCCCCTCTAACAAGAGAACAATTGTGGCAAGTTCATGTGATCTTTTGTCCCCTGGGTTGGCTGAACAAACTGGTTCATGTCTTTGAAGTCCTTAGTGCTAGCAAGAGCCTGATCCTGCAGGCTGAGTGCCTAGATGGATGAATTATGAATTCTCGAGAGCTACTGCATGTGTCTCATGAAAAATAGATAATGAAAGATGATCCAACTAATGGAGCTGAGATCCCTAAGTATCTCAGGGCCCTGATGTCACTGCAGGCAGTCCCCAGGAGGAGACACCGTGTGCTTCCCGTCAGCTCCTTGCTGTGCCCTAAAGAGAATGATTGAGGCCACCAAATGTGTTTCTATTTCCACCTCACTGATAAAGAGCTTCCCAAAGGTTTGATGCCTATGTGGTTACTAACATTTCTGAAGTTACTGTGACTGTGTCCTCTCGGTGGCAGCCACTCAAATGCTGCTTAATGGTGGGATGGGAGACTTAAAATTCAGACACTTGGAGAGTCTCGTAGACTGCCTGCAGTTTTTATCAAAGTGTGTGTCTTGATCCTTAATTTGGGGTTGCATAACCTTAAACCTATGATTCACTTTAAAAAGAAGGATGAAAGTAAAAAGTAACCTCAGCTGTTAAAGCATCTTACGCTATTTTTTTTTTTAAACATGCTCGCCCAAGAGGCATATTTCGGTCTATTGAGCTCCTGCTTTCTACTTTCAGGTCTACTTCTGACTTGCTGTTTAATCTTAGGCAAATTATTTTTCACCTCTATGCCTGAATTTACCTGTCTAAATAATGGGAATTTTTATCTAATACTACCAAAAATATCTGTGTTTTATATTATCCTTACCACGTTTTCTTTGTGGATAAAACAAACTGAGTTTTGGAATTTCAGTCTACAGTTTTCTCACAGTGCTCCAACAAACTGCTGTGGAAAATCAGACTCCTCCTCTCTGTCCTTCTGCTGTTTCCACACCAGTCACTTTTTGAGCAAGAAGGCATCAGGCTTCATGTTCATTCCTACGCAGCTTTGGGTATTGTTGGGACCTCTAGGTCTTCTGCGCCAATCCAACTCCAGCACAGCAAGGCTCATTTTGTTAGAAAAGTTACATCTCAGCTGGCTCGCTCCACTTAGGTCATAACCTGAGATTCTCTAATATCTTGGCTTGGGGTTATCCTGTAACATTTCTTCAAGAGGTTTAATATTCCCTGCAGAACAGACTTCCTAGATAGAATGCCTTTCCTAACATTTTCCCTTTAACCCTACCTCCAGTGATCTTGATTGGCATTCTTCTGAGTACGTTAAGGGGCAGACAGGGCCATCAGTGCACACTTGTGCATTAGACCAAGTATCTGCGTGATAACATCTCTGTTCTTCTGTCCTTATGCTTTCCTTCACACACTGTATCATGTCTGGCTATTTAACATGCAAGATCTCTGAGGCAGGTTGGTTGTGTACTTCTGTCTGCTGTGAAGCACCACTTCTGGCATTGTAACATAACCACTTCTATTTTCTTCCTGCCATCTATGCTTACGCCTCTGAGTTCTTGTTTAGCAGCAAAAGAAATACAGGGTAACTCCTGCTGTTAACCAAGATAACAGTAATCCAATTCTTTAACCCTTTTTCACTTCCTATGTTTTGTTTCACATTTGGTGGCTTGGCTTAGCTTCTCTGAAGAGATCTCTGGACCTGAAGTCTAGCAGAAATTACTTGTGAAAATGTTCAGCTTGATTTCATGCAAGCATTGCCAGGATGTGGAAACTGCATTTATTTTAACTTGTGGGCAAGTATCAAGGTGGGGTTTTTTGTTTGTAGGTCTGGGGTTTTTTGATGTACTCCTGCTGATAACTGTCTGCTCAGGTATGGGTTATTCCACCTTCCTAATGGTTTTAATTTAAGATCTGGTAGGTAAAGCAGAAAGAGGAAAAAAAAAGGGGGTGCAAATCAAGTCTTTCTATAAACTGTCTCCTGCATGTAACCCAAATCAGGCCACAGGTTTTGACTAGCAGAAAGACTATTTTTAAGGATCCTCACTGGAAGAAAAGCAGCAGAACAGCCACACCCAGAAAACATAACTATGGTTTTGTTTTCAGTTTCCACTTGATGATAGCAGGAGGGTCTTACGCGGAGGTTCCCAAAGCGGAGGTGGGACCTTCAGAGGAAGTAGGGCAATAACGAGTGGGGCTGTAAGGCTACGACACATAGTTTCACATGACCTTGATGTCTTTTAGGCCAAACAAATTTAGCATTATGGAGTAGAGAAAAGGTCTGTGAACTGCTAATCTAATTGCTGAACAGTGAAGTGGGATTTAGGAGACCCAGAGATAAGACTGAGACCCTCTCTGTGATTTTGGGTGATTTGTTAATCTATCCCATGCTTCAGTTTCACCTTTAAAAAATAAATGTAGTAATTTCATTCATGCTGTGGTTGGTCAGATGCTACAGTAATAGAGCAGATAGCAAGACAGAATTTCATCATGGTCTTTAGTCAGTAACAAATTACATCTTGCAGCTCCACAGTGAGGTTGATCATACCCTCTGAGGCATGGAGAGAACCACAGTTCCTATGACAGGGTGGCACAGCCTGGCGTGAGGAGAAGAAATCCTCCTGATTTACTAGGCAGGGCTCAGCAGAGCCCAGCTTCTCCAGCACAGTACCAAACAGGGAGGACGTGACATGAACTCGCCCTGTTCGGTAGCACGTCAGTGTGCTAAAAGTGTCAAACTCAGCCCTCCTGAAAAATATCCCCTGGTACTCTATATTTGCAAGAGAAGAGGGTCACAGTGTTGCAAATTGCTATACAGTAGGTAGTGTGTTTCATTTCGCTCGTGTTGAGAACGTTAGTCCTTTTGACTCTGGGTTTAGCTACCATTTGCCTTTAGCTGGAAGAGTGGAGCCGCAGCAGTGATAGAGTGGCAGGTTCTCACTTTTGCATGGAGCTGTCTGACGTTCAGGCACACACAATATGCATGTTTTCTCTGCTAAAAGTAAGGAGAGTCCAGTGTGGTTGTTTGGGTGGAGGAGGAGGAGGAGGAGGAGAGAAGTAGGAGGGTGGATCAATGACACGTGGCTGCTGAGATCTTCTCCCTTGTGTGGAAGGTTTATGGCTACAGCATAGGCTATTCTGGGACCCCTTATATGGTTTGGATTTATTTTTAATAACCTTTCTCTTTGCGTGTTTTTATATTACATTGCCTTGCTGTTAAGCTTTTTTTGGGGGAAAGAAACAATCTGTACTTCATCCCAGACCTTTCTTGCCCTGTTTGCTAACTGTGCCCTGAGAATATTCTAAGACAGTTAAGAAATCTATGATACAAAAGCAGAAAACACACCACCAGCTTTAAATCCCTTCACTGTCCCACAGCCTTAAAGGCACAAGGACTTCTCTGGGATGGGGAGCAAAGGACGTGAAAATTAACTGGAAGGGGAAGTAACTGGAAATAGCTGTAGGAATTCTTTACTTTGCCATTATCTTCCTCCCACAGTTCCCTTTTGTTTAAGCCTTTGAGCAGAGCCAGGAGCAAGAAAGAAAAGGAACAGAAAACTAATCAAATATTGCCATCAAAAGGGCTTTTTGATGAAGGTTATTTGGTGCTAAGGTCAGGCACTGTCCTTATAGTTTGGAAGATAACAGCAAGGCCACAGATCTGTCCCCTTTACCTGCCCGAGAGCAGCCAGCTCTGCCAGAGGATGGCTCAGTTGCTGCAATCGCTCAGCTTTTCTTCTCACTGCTCTGACTGCCAGCAAAGGTGCTAATTCACGCTGGCTGCAGTGATGAGAATAGTTATCCACGGAGGCAGGGGATGCAGCCTGGCAGAGTCCTTGCACAGAGCGCACAGGGCAGCCAGCAAATGGTAACAATTATGTTTGTGATCCTGCTAAGCTGGCCCTGATCGAGGGCTGTAGGGCAGACCAAAGTCTTCCTGCACTGACCAGTGGAGATTTGCTATCTGTACCATGAATGTGGAGAAGAGGTAGCCCTGAAAGTGAGTGATGGAGGATTTTAAAGCAGAGTAGCAGCTGCTACTTGGAAACCATGACATTGTTCTCATATAGCAAAACCATGAAATCTTAAGCTTGTTAGGGTCTTATCTAACCCCCAAATACACTTCTCCACAACACAGTATCTTACAGTCTTGCTCAAAGAGCAGGGAACCAGGGGTGTTCTTACAGAACAGAGGGAGAGATTCACTACAGAAAGGGTGTGGAGTGAGTGTTGGACGCGGATGAATAAACAAAGTAGGAAAAACAGCTAACAAAAAAGAAGTGGTTGTCATCAGCCTTTGTAATGTCAGTCTTGGAGGGACTCTGCACATCCAGTTTTGAGTCAGTTTGTCACAACTCATTTGCTTTGTATTTCTCTGATTGAACAGGCTTAAGTGACACCCTCAAATTTTTGAAAGTGTGGACTTCAGTCTCTTTATTCCCTTACCTTATTATTTTCTCACTCCTCCTCACTGCAGCAGATTCTGACGTATGAACTTGGCCCTCCTATGTTTAGGAGCTCTGAGGTTGCTGAGTATTTATAAAAACAGATTGCATTTCTCTTAGGATTTTCGTCTGAAGAGTCCAAAGTTCAACACACCATTCATTCTCACATGCTTTCTAGGAGATAGCTCGCTGAAGAGATGAACTACCTAAGGCCCAAAGAAATGGAGAAACTGCCCAAAGCCTAACAACACCGGACACGCTTGATATAGCTCTGGTTTGTCATCCCTGATCTGTAATCTGACCTGCTGTTGTAATTTTAATGACTTTTTTTGCAGGCATCTTTCCACATCCTGCTTCCCAAATTGTCGTATTTAGAAGTGAACTACAAAGATTTACCTATTGCTTCTTTAGAAAACATCAGAGGGCTAAAATATGGCGTGGTTTTGTTTGGCAAAACATCTTCTTCAGCTTGACTTTTATCATTTTGCTTGAGNTTCCTTGGACTAGAAAATAAATGCCATAAAGGGATAAAATGACACAAAATAGATTTTAAAGAATATCAGAAGAGAAGATGCTGCATCAAAATGCGTATGAACCTGAAATGTTTTCTGTTTGTTTTACTGAACTACTGACAATCATGTGAAAGGGTAGTTTCATTTGTAAAAGTTTAAGTATCTTCAGAAGACTTTACACCAGGCAACTTACTGTAGAGAGGAGGTTAAAGATTAAGTAACAGTAATAACTCATGGGAAAGGGGAAAAAAAGAATGTCTGAATTTATACACCATATCTGATAGAAAAATACTTTCGAAGAAAACAAACATAGCTTCTAGCGAATAAATTGGAGATATTGCAGTGTCAGGTTAGAGGTTTCTGTCTGAATTTTCATTTATGGAAGTGCTTCCAGAAGTGTGCAGAGGACTCTCCCCAGCAGGAAGCATGAAAGTGTATCCTAAGCTAGAAATAGAACTGCACCTACTGGAGCTGAGGTCAGACCTGGATGGATCATTTCCATCTTGCGAAGAAGAAATGGAAGGGGTACAAAAACAATTAGTCCTGCCCTGTGCAGCGCTGAACACGTGCTGAACATGCAGTCTTCCCTCGTCACTCAGTACTGAATTTTCTAGTGGTTTTGCGTGTGTGATACCAAGTATTTGCAAAAGGAAACTAATGCTGCTGCCGAAAGGAAATAAAACTTGTGTGCTTATATGATTTTGGCTTTTTCCTGCACTTCTTTGCCACTAGATCCCATCCCCCCCGCCCATGCACATACAGACAGAGGAGGGCTTGGGCACACTCCACTCCTGTTTCCCCTGGTTGTATGGAGCAGCTTTTTAGTTGTAATCTCCAACCTACCACAGAATTGTCGGTGAAGGCATCAGGGTTATTCTCATAAATGAACTTCTCCACCCTCAGCTGACGTAATTTGAACATCTTGGATCCTTTGTTAGTGAGGAGAGAGAGCTCTTCTAGCATCACATCTCTGGGGATGCTGATCTTCTTCCCCAGGTTCAGCTTGGACACCTCCTGTGGCATGACTACAAAACACATGAAATGGGACGCTTTAGGAAGTGCTGGTCCAAGTCTACAGTCCATTGCTTCCCAGCATCAGCAGTGACTTCAAAGCAGCCAAATTCTCTTCTAAATTAAGTTTTTAGAAAATAACCTATGCACCAATCTGTACATTGATGATACTGGATATAGATGGGTGGAATTTACATTGGATTGCAATCAAGGTGAATCTGCCCAGAGAAGAGTTGCAAAAGGGTGGAGCCAGATGCATGCGTCCCACATCTGAAGCACCTCAGTCAGCGCAGCAGGATTCTTTAGTTCTGCCCCAAGACGCACTGCTGCCTTGTCTGGTCACTGCCCTACGCTCGCCTCCCCTGCTCTGGGATTAGAGGAGTGGAGTCAGCTCTTTGGGTTGGGCTGACATACCGTAAATAAAGACAACTCTGGCGTGCTTTGGTTAAACGTTATCCTGAAACCATGGCAAGATTCAGTGTTACGGTATCTTTTAGTTTGTTTGTTTTAAGGTGAATTTTTAGAGGGAAAAGTATTTGAAGTTCTCTTCAAGTCATAATGCACTGGTTACTCGGTAAGTCCTTTTCCGTTTACTTTTGTACCACCAATTCTCCATCAAAGCAATGGATTTAGACATTTTCAGTGTAAAAATCTTGCAGAAATGCAGTTACAGCTTTTCATTCAGAAACAAGCAGCTTTTCCTAGGCTTTCTTTTTTCTGTATTAAGCAAGGTTAGGACCACTTATTCACCTCTACATCTCATTTGCAGCAGAGAATGAATCTCCATCCTTAAACTCGTATAAAATTGGTATAAGCCCATTCATTTTATTAGACGTACCTTGAAGAAATTGTTATTATTTTAGCAAGCCAATTTTATATAGCACTATTTCATAGCACAGGAGGAAATCCCCTTGAAGTGAAAATTTGATTTTTACTTACTTGTTTATTTGAATAAAGGATTAGGGACAAACAGAAAAATGTATACCTGTACCCTGGCAAAGAAGTTTCTGCAGCCCTTTTCAGAGGCTGAAGAAAGGGACAGCACTGAATTATTAGTTTTCAAATCCTCTAAAAGACTTCCCCATGCTGTCAAAAGTAAAGAGAAGATAAGGATATCACAGTTAATTGAAAGTCACCCTACCCAATACACAGGTATTCTGTAGAAAAAAAAGTGTTCCAAGTTGCACTTTTCCTGCTGTATTACCCCCTGTGAGAGACTTAGGCTTTTTTAGCTAAAGAGTGCTGGAATCAAAGGAATCCTCTCACATAGAGAAGAAACAAATTAGAGACAAAGATTAGAAGAGGGAGAAAAACGTAGAATAGAACTAGGCACTGCAATATTGGTACCCATAAAAGATCATCTTTCCATTCACACTGGTGTGTGTCCAGATTAATGCTGCAGGAGAGCAGGGGTTTACACAGTGTAATCTAGATCAACATTTGACCCAAGTGTGCGTGCAATGCTTTTGAACAGTAAATTAGAAAATGTGATGTGGTTGGAAGCTGACCTTTAGTAATATCTGTGGCTCTGCCTCCTGGTGTGTTCACTGCATGTCTTGCTCTGGGAGTTCAGTCAGACAGGGTGTGAAATCTTAAAGGCTGAAATTCAGGCTGAAATCCAAACAGTTCTCACGTGTGCAGTTTTGCGTATCTTACCTTCGTGTGTCAGCTTCCCAGTGAGTTTAGTGGACTTTTTCCTTTTAACAGGAGGAGGAGTCCCTGCAAGGGGCATTCCCACAAAGGGTTCTCTGCTTTGCTCTAGACACACAAGGAAATGGAGAATGAAATACTGGAAAGGTATTTGTTGCCTCTCTTCTAGCTGCTATCCACAGTTAAGAGACACACAGCCTTTATTTCACACACAGGTTCTTTTCCATCCCTGCCACGTGAAGGAGCTAGTAAATGGTATCATCCCATAGAGCAAACCATTGTGGTGTGCTCTGGAGACAGCAGTATGACATAAACTGTGGCAGCAGATCACAGCAGAAGCATTGCCAAGGTGCCATATAGCATTGTCATCCAAAACAGGCATTTTAATTGCAACGTGGCAGTCTCCCAGCACCCACGTCTGCCACTGTGGTACTCTGTTATCATCTTGTGCTGCAGTAACAGAACGTCAGTTTGAAAATTTGTGCTATCATAACAGACTGTAATACCACGCGGTTATCATTAGGTGGTAATATATATTTTTGTATTAAGATTTTGGGTCTGCCCATGAGTTATTTGGCAGCATTTTGAATAATGTGCACGTTTGGTTTGGATATTTAGATAGTCTTATTAGAATTAGAATATGTATTCAGAAAATCACTAGACTGCAAGTTGGGGGGGGAACAAATCAAAACCCTAAGTAATTCTGTCTTTTATGACTGCTACTGTTTTGTTACAGAAGGGCTGGAGGAAGAAGGCACAGGCAAACTTGTAAAAGTTGTTTGCCCAAGTTGTTTGAAGTGACTTGCACATGTATGTTATGTACTGATCTTATCACATATCATTTTGGAAGGGGGAGGAGGGGAAGAGGGACATTTCCTTAGGTACACTCTTCCCCATCTCTGTCCCCAGAAGGGATGAGAGATCTGTACTGCAAAGTGAGGGAGAATTAGGAGAAATCTCAGCAATTCCACTTCAGGCAGCTTCTCAGAGTCCTTCTTGGGGGTTAACACGCATAATGTCAGTAGGGCAAATGTCTTGCCTTCACAGCACTGTCCATGCCCAAACAACAGCATAGAGGGGGGCAGATCCTCACCTAATACCATACAATACAAATTAAAGTGAACAAAGAGCCGTTGGCTTCAGCAGGAGCAGACAATAACTAACCATCTCTGTCCTTGCACTTCTTGGCACTTCAGTTGCAATTTCAGAACTGAAGACATAGAACTAAGAGTTATATTTTAAAACTAGCAAGCAAGCAGCTGGCTCTAGGAATCTGTACACTGCCCTTGTTGTAATCAAGACATTTTTATCTCCTATGTATTTTGCAGTTTCGTTCCACCATTGCTCCTTTTGCAACGTGATTTTCATGTGATGAGGTGATGATAACTCCTAAAAGAAGCCCAGCCACAGCAAACCAGCTCCAGTCACATTGGCAGATACTCTCTCGGATTAGTTTTTCTTCCAGATTTCCAAGCTTTTCATTTTACTGGGATGCTGCCTAAGTAGTTCACATCATAGAAGAGCCCGTCCTGGTGTGTTCCCAAAGCAAGCGTGAGCAGGTGCAGCCATAAAGCATGCGCTGCACATTCTCCTCAAGCAGCCGGACATCTGCTTGGCTATATAAAAGAAGCAGGCCCTGCTTGACAGGAAAGGGGCAATGCTGCCAGCAGGTGGGGGGGTGGGAGGCTGTGGCCCGACTGATGGGTCATAAGGCTGGCAAAACAGAGGGGAATCATCCATATGCCCCAAACGTGGGGCACAGCAGAACAGGCTGGCCCAGGGGGGAAACGTGCTCCTCTGGCACACTCATTCCCAAGGAGCAACGAGGGCAAGTCCGTCCCGTTCTGCTGTCCGCCTTTACTAATCCAGCAGGACTGGGGAGTGGAAAACCTGCTGCATGCAACTGGTCTAGCTAAAGGAAAGGGGCAGCAACCTTTCACTGTGGACAGGGTCCAGAGCTACACAGGGACTACTACGATTTCAGCCACCCAACTGCGGGGTGGCTGCTGGAGCCTCTGTCCCCATCCTCCCCACCATCCCTTACACAAAGCCAGGGTCACAATTATGCTTTTCTCCCCTGAGCTCTGTCCCTAGGTGCAATTCCTCTGTCTTTTTCTGCATCGGTCTTTGCAGCAGTCCTTTCTGTAGTTTTGCTGCAAACCAAACCAGTCTTTACCCAATCCAGCACCTGCTCTAAACTATTTTGCTGCCCGGTCAACTCACCTCAGGCTTGCGGTGCCAGGCTCAGACCAGCTCACGCGCCTGCCCGGAGCTCAGCAGTGGGCTGCTTCCTCCCAGCCTGTCTCTGGGTGCTGCTGGGGAGGCTCGTCCAGCAGCCCCGCTCACCCAGGGTGCCTGGGCGCAGGCAAGCTCTGCCCAGCGCAAAGTGCTGATGCGAAGTGCTGCGAATTTGACTCCTGAAGGCTGCGTGCAGTGGCATCCTGCGGTTATTAATAGCCAGCGGCCCAGAGGACAGAGTCTCAGATAGCACCGCTGCCAGCCCTGAGGAGAGGGGAAAGGAAAAGATTGCTCCTCTGGCCTCCTGCAGGCACTGCCTCAGCTGCCAGGAAGACCAGGCACTCTATAGGTGCCTCACTTCTTCCTCCTCCTGTTGCATTTTAATGCAATTCATAAAACCTTCTCAATATCACGTTTGTCAGTAATGCCTCAAAAGCTCTCTTGGGTCTTGCTCTGTTTTACACCCTCCTTTTGCCCCCTCCTCACTCCATCACTCAACTCAGTGTTTTTGAGGCTCTCATACATAATTCCTAAAATGCCAGGCATTCAAATAATACATCAGAGAGCACAGAAGAAAAATAAATATATGCATGAAGCAAGAAGTAGTAGGAAACCCACAGAGTCTAAAAAGCTGTTTACAGAGTTCTAGGAAGTAGCTGTGCAGTGTGTATGGGAAACCCAGCAGAATCAAGTAGCCAGAAAACTAATTTCCTGGTTTGGGACAGAAATAGGGATGATTGCCTGCGTTTGGTGCGGCTTTGTACATACAAAGGACTCCCCTTCTTTAGCTCCTGTTCATTATGAGATGACTCTCCCTGTTTCTTCCCCCATATCCAGTTGGGTTCTGGTTCTAGGATGAAGGGGAGATATCTCATTTTACTGGATTAGACAAAGACCCACATACCTTTCAACTTATAGGTAAAGCAGAAATCCTACAGAAAACATTGTCTTCCTATTTCACATTGGATCAAAATCAAGTTGTCCACTAAATAAACCTAGAGTCTAGTGGGGGCAAAAAAACCCCAAATACAGCTTTGACTGTGGTAGAAAATCATCTGCACAGAGAACTGCAAGCAAAGTTGATATAAGGGAATATCAGGAGACAATCACTTTCCCTTTTTCATAGATTTTGCAGTTGGTTTTGCCTGCACCAAACGCACATAAAATTCCCCAGTGTGATAAGCGGTTGAAAGCACAAAGTGTTGAGCCCAGTGCTGTTTGGAATATCCTGTGTAAGCGTGTTGTAACATACCTCTAGGCAGTAATCAGCCTTTATACCCTGCTTGGAGTCAGGGCATGTACGGCAACCTCGTGGCCTAAAGTTGTGGAATCATAGAATGCTTTGGGTTGGAAGGGACCTTTAGAGGTCATCGAGCCCAAGCCCCACTTGCATCCATCTGACCACTCTGTATACCTCACGTTGTGCCTACAGCACAGCTCCTACTCGCCCTCATTCATACCTACTGTAACACCATGCTGTAAGCTTTCCACTATCCAAAAGAGTGCTGCATCGCTCAGTGAGCCCAGAGATACATCAGAATGATCCGTGGGGCTTGACAGCCCAGATCCTGCCCCCACACTCCCATGCTGGTGACCTGGGAGTAACTCCCCGGAGCTGTGCCGGTGTACAACAAGTGTAGGGGATAGCACAACCGAACGGTGAACACCCACTGCCTGCTCTGGGCACCGTCACAGAGCTTCACATCTGCTGAAGGCATTTACATCTGTGCAAGGCTGGAGGGTGTCAGATACTACGGTCACGCCTGACTGTCTGTCCGCACCTCACACCCACTCAGCACAAGTGCAGGTGGCCACGGAGGAGCCGGTCTCGTGGTGGTGGCCAAGCCCTTCGCACTGCAGGTTGTACACAGAGGAGTAGTTTTTCACTAGATTTTTTTTCTCTTGGATTGGTTTCGCACTATCCTGGGCATTTGTCCACAGTGCCCAGTGCCTGCTGTGAAGCCCGGTTGTGCCCTTTGAGATGCTGCTCTCCTGCTGGAGTTCCTGATGCTCTAAACCCTGTTTTTTAAGGGAGCTCTTGCCTGTCACCGTGTGCTGCTGTATTGCTTAAACTCAGCAGCTCTTTGCCGCTCCTCTTCCAAAGGTGTGTGGTACAGTTACCTCTTAATTTTAAGAAGTTTCTAGCTCCAGTTTGATAATCATCTAAGAAATGAATGTGATTTATATTATGGGGTCAGAAGCTGAGAAATGCAGCTATATGCATATGCTATATGCAGAAATACCACTATATGGCACCTTCTTACAGTCGCTAGATGGATGCTAAACTCTGCCTCCTCTCTACTTGCTTCCAGCAGCTGTTTCCAGACCAATTTATAGCTGCTGTATTATTTCTCCAGTCATCTCCTGTGCCTTCTTGAGCACAAATTACACCTTAGGGGAACAGTTTGTGCTGGATGAATATCATGTGGAAACCTGCTGGATTTTGAGGCATGATGTAGCTCCAGAAGATGGTGCAGCAGGGAAGTACACTGTTGCTCTTCCCTGCCACGAGTGTGACCTGCTGCTCCTCTCCTTCCTCCCAGCCCAGGGGCTTGCAGCTGCAGGGAGAGGGGAGCTGCGCCGGCTGGAAGGGAGGAGAGTGCCCGTGGCTAGCGAGGATTTGGAGCTGAGCAGGGAATGGATGGGAGCCCTCGTAAAACTCCAGAGAGGCTAGGGAAAAGCAATAGCAAGGAGATGAAGAGAAGGCGTGTCTAGCATGGTGTGTGAGGATCTCAGTCAGGGTACGGGCAGGTGTGCCCAGCAGATAGGACCAGGAGCAAGGCACTGACAGCAATTCAGGGTGAGCCAGCTCTGGAAGACAAGAGTCCCCTGTGGACCCCCACCTTAAAGGGCAAGAGGCAAGCAGGGCTAGGGGCAAGGCCAAGGACCTTGAAGTCCAGCTTCAAGGACTGATGGGAACCATGGTCTGATGGGAACAAAGCATTTGTATGCCAAGTCAAGGTCTTGTGTAAGAAGTAGGCAGGGTGGTGAGGAACTGGAAATGAGACAGGTTGAGGAGTCATATGAAGGAAAGTAAGCTAGCAGTAGAGAGTATGGGGCAGGATCTTTTTCCAGGGCTCAGAAATAGTATCTGGAAGCTGAAATAATCAAATGGGGAGATTCCTTTATTCCCTAGATGCTGGTGGGTAATATTTACGTTCCTAGACCGATCATCTGACTCCTCAGAAACTCCAGTAACAAAGTCCAAGGTTTAGACCAGCCGCTTGTCCAGGTTTTTCAGTGCTGTTGTGCCTGTGGCTGTCGTCAGGCTCAAATTCTGAAGAGACCTTGGCCACCTCCACTTTGAAAGATGATCCATAGCCCTCATTCAGTGCTATGTGAATTCCCATTCTGTCCTTGCAACCCTGATCCTCCAGAGGTTATTTTCATCTGCATGTGCATATAAACATACACTGGGTGAGACACAGGACCTAAGAGTGCCGCTGGGGTGGACTGCACAGAGCCTGAGCCTAGAACCCAGAAGAAACGTAAGAGAGGGTTTATCTTATTAGTATGGCACCAGGATTTATAGGATGATTTGGATAAAGCAGTCTTGTGTCTGACACTTATGCATCAAGGCACATCTTTAACTGAGATTCTCACCTCCTACTCTACCTTCAAATAAAATTTTATATCTTCATTTTCGGTTACCAGGCTGAGAACTAAATCCATCTCCTTTCTCCTCTCTATGCACAGTTTCTCCTGAGGGACAGAAATGTCTAGTTCACTAATAGAAATGTCAATGGCGGGTCTAGCAGAGACTTCACTTGTGCCCTTCCGTGGTGCCAGGTTCAGCAGCTCAGCGGCTTTTTCCACTGGGAGTAGTATCCCAATCTGATCTCTCTGCCATAAGTAATACAATGAACTCAGCATAGATAAGAAGTTATGTAGGGCACTTACTGTTAGACACTCATGCTACTCAGTGCTCAAGGTTTTAAATCATTACAAGCCTTGCCTGATGAGCTGGTTTAGTTTTGGTTTGGGCGAGGGTGGGATTTGCCTGGAGCGTGGTGAGGTTTGGTGGCTAAATTCAATCTTTGCTTGAGTACACAGAGTTTCCACTTAGGTCAGTGGGGTAGTGCATGTGCTGCCTCTAGGACATTTCAGCACTCCAGGGAGGAGTTTTTAATCGTACAAGGAACTGCCTGTATCTCACTGTGATCACCTCCCTCTTTCCAAATACACCCTTTGCTTAAGTGTGTACACCCTTAGGAACAGCCTGCATGAAGCTTAGCTTTCTCTGACTTGATATCTTCAAAATTCACTTATTTTTGCACTGAATTCGTGTGCACCTAATTTTAAATGGTCTAACCTCAAATTGTTGATGTCTGCAAAATCATTTCAAGAGCAGCAGATGAGATCTGCCTTGTTACACAGTGCTAGATGGACATAAGTGGTAGCTAAGACAGGCGTCGTCAGCAGGGCTGTCTCCTGAGTGCATTTTGATCACGTGGAAGTCTGGCAAACAGCATCGCTCTGGCAAATAGCCTTCACTGTTTTAATTTTCTAGAGATAGAGAATTAAACCTTGACCCTGCTCCCCTTTTTCCCTCGAGCCCAGGGCTGATCTGTGCTGAAAGTATTCATAAGCAGAGGATTTCAACATCATTCAATCTGTTCTGAAAAAAGTGGCAAAATTCTTGATTTGGCTTTTTGTTATTGTTGTTTTTTATTTTGAAATACATCATATATTTGTTATTTTAAAGTAGTTCATACATGCTTAATCTCTTCCATTTTTACACAGACATCAGGAAGACTTGCCAGTAGTCTGTACCACCGCAGCAGGAGCAACGGTTAGTGCCGGGCTCCTGCCTGCTACTGAATGGGCTTAATGCACGATGAGATGGAGGACTGGGGCAGAAATGTGTAGGATTTGATCACAGAGCTGGAGTGTGCGTTGAAATAGCTGGCGTGCCCACGGTGTGTTACTTGCTGGGCAGGCTGTTCGCCTGCATGCCCTGTGCCCTACCACCCAGGAATCCCCTCCAAGCTGCAGCAAGCCTCTCGATGCCAAAACTCCCTGGTATGAGCCTGGCCTTCTCTGGTATGTGGCACTGAGCAACACCGTATGCGAACGCCGAAAGAGGATAGATTAGGAAGAAAGTTATTTCCTAAGATTTTAAACCCTCCAGACTTATCCACCACATCAGGCGAATGCCAGGAGCCCGGCTAACTCCGAGAAGAACAGTGGCAACATCTAGTGGCTGCTGAAGCTATAGGTCTGCGCTGCCTGGGAATAGCCTTACTCTTCCTACATGCCACATACTGCTGTGCTCTTTGCTGGACGCTTCTCCTTCCATCGGGTATGATTGTTGGGGGTAGAGATCCCCACTAGGCACCTTACTATTTTCTGGTTTCAAACTACTCTCTGAGTAGCGCACTGAAGTCCAAATTCATCCCTAGCCTGCTGCGTAGCTATTCAGTAATCCTTCAGCTTTGCGTCAGTAACCTCAGGGCTGGCTCCCATTCCACCTTTGAAAGTCTGTTCGTCTGGCTCCTTCTGACATGATCTGCTGTGAGAAGAAATGACTCTCACTTGAGAAGGTTGTAGAGGTTAACAGGGAATTTAATCAGAGCCCTGGACACAGCAACTCCCCTGCAATGTGTCAAACCATCTGGAGTAGCTCATAATCCTACTATGTCAGCTTTATTAAGCAAATCGAGATGCAGTCCTAATCTGCAGCCTGTGCATCTGTAGACTTACTTCTCTGGGAGCTGGGCTTCTGGCTGGACAGAAGTTCAGGTTTGGCATCGGCAAACATCGCTGCCCCTTTGTGCGTTTCCTGTCCACAAATCAATCAGAAATATGCTGCACAGTCCCAAGACCCACCTCCAGACCACTGCATAAGGGACCCCTCCTCGTAATTAGTCTGAAAAACATCCACAAAGTGATACCTGCAGTCCAATCCTACAGCTGACCCCAGCGTCTCCTGCAGTGCTCAGGAATTGCTAGCTGTGAGTGACATATGTCTGGGAAAGGTGACCTGCTAACACTGGTCCTGAACTCAGCAAAATGCACCCCTCAGGACCCAGAAATTGGGTAGACTTTGACCTGAATTGGGTTAGAGTTAGGATTAGGCTTGGGGCCTGAGGATACAATGGGATATATTTGATTTTCTGACGGATTTGGTTTTCTGAACTCTTGGTTAATGTTAAGAAGAAGTTGAATCATTCAGTGTGAGTTTATATTTACCTTTGCCAGAGCTGACAAACTCCCACTGATACCAGATTTACAAGCAGAGGGTAGGGTTTGGGTTAGAGCCGGCTGAGGGGCAGGGCTGGGGCAGACCAGCCGGGGCTGGCCCATAAACAAATTCCTTCACCCTGTCAGGGAATGTTATATAGCCTGTAGTAGCAACATTTTGGATCTCAGTTAAATTTTTGGTTGCATGGGACTTTTTTAATGTATAGGGGTTTTAAATCCAACTTAGATGTTTTTGTTGCTGAGACATCCCATCCTTTTCTGGAATCCTTATATTCTCTTGGCCTTGGTAGTTTGTTGGTAGTGCTAGCTGCATGTGCTGTACACATAGCAGTTACTTCTGGGTGCCAAGCAAAGAAGACAAAATGCCACGTGTAAAGTGCATATCACAAGTTTATTCTTCTGCACAAACAAATAGAAAGTGACTGTAAATTGGGGGAAAAAAAATAAAAAGACAAAACAGAAAAGGGAGAAAAAGTATTTCCATAAACAAAGATGCCAACTCTGTTCTGCTTCTGGAGTCACATCTTCCACCAGACAGCACGGCTGCTGGGCTCCCATTTTCAGAGCACTGACGAGTCTCTGGTAGGAAGAGGGTCTGCTAGGGGATGCTGGATATGATGGCAGAAAGGGAGTGCATTCTTGCTGAAGGACAATTCTCACTTGCACTGTGCTCGTGTCTGGGGATCAGTGACTCCTCATCACACCACTCTCTTCTGATATGCTTCCTCTCAGCTGCTGCAGGATCTTGAGGTTATCTCTGGCAAGCGTTCCCATATATTCAGAGGGAAAGGAGTGATACTTCTGAAGCAAAGATAAACCTCCAGAACTGCCATAGCTGCAATGTGTAACCTGCAGCATGCTAGAGCGGAGGGATGACAGGCATTTTTAAATCAGAGTCCATGCAGACATCTTCAGATGCTTAACAAGGGGACACTGGGGTTTGGCCTACCACTGCAGCTTAAAACTTAGCGGGTGGGAGCTAAAACTTGTCAAACAATGGTTTATGTCTGCTTGTTCAACAGCTGAGGAATTAGAAATTTGGAGAGGCTCAAGACAAGCTTATATGGTTCAAAAGTATTCCTCCTAACCTCACCTGTGACCTTTCTAACAGGCCAGCCACAGTATGTATTTTCGTGAGCAGACATTAGCAGAGCTGCTTGAAGCCAGCAGTAGTGCAGGCTTCTTCCATATAGCTTAGCAGGTGCATCTCAGTATTATTTCTCATTTCATGCTACTTTCAGCCACAGGCCCTATTTGGGATACTCCCCAAGCACTGTAGGCCTCATCTGCAACACCCTTCTTCAGATCAAGTCCTGTGTCAGCACAGGATCCAGAAAAGATTGGGAGGGGCTGAGATCCATCAAACTGCTTTAGCTTTGCTTCTAAACATGGTTTCGAACCAAGGATGTTAGAAGTGAAATGCAGGACCCCCAGCCTCCTGATTCTTTTCCTTGCTCTGATGTTCAATACTCATTCTCCAGTCAGACCTAATGTTTTTTCATCTCCTGCCCGTTACATTATGAGAAACGGTGGGCCAAATGCAGCTATTCCACTCACATGGGTCCTGACGTGTAAGATTCAGGAGTGTTTGGCCATGGCTCCTTGGCTTGCATCAGTGTGTCCCAGAAATCTGGAGTGGGACCACTGAAATACTCACCACATGCAATCTTCCTGACATGCTAAGGCCAGACGTCTCTTTTTCCAGTGGCAAAATGAATTTCCTGAGACACTCAGGCCCTGAGAGCACTTACCTTTAGGGGCCTGAGGGAAAGGGACACTGGAGTAAGATTCAGACTTTCTCAGGTTATTTCTTCACTAGAAGAATTATCTTGAGCACCCTTTCGCTGGTCACCATAACCCCTCTCTACACCTGAGCTCAGTGATGCTTTCAGCCTGGGCTAGCTCGTCTGTCTGAGGCTAGTGGCTAAAACCATTAGCCAGTGACAGACAGCACTCCACAAGGAGACTGGAGATGAAGCTTTTGGAGCACTGCTAGTCCTTCAGTTCCTTCCCACAGCTTTCCTAGAAAAACAGAAGACGACTTCTTCCACGTTTGGGAAAAATCACAGAGACTCAGCTTGCTACAGCACACAGGAGCTTTTTCCAGAAGCACTGGCAATGCAATGCAGCACAGGATGAGTGAGAAAGCAGTTGTCCAAGTTAGGTTTTGTAGCATGGCTACTCCCCTTCACCAGAGCTAAGTGGCTTCTGGTGATCTGAACTCTGTGACATGACTTGTCCTAAGACCTCCCCTCTGGGGCTTCCCAGGAACACATACAATCACCATCGGTTGAGGTCGGCTGCTCCTATGTGATACGACCAGATGCAGCACCTCTTCTGGCTCAGCCACCCCTTTGCTCATTAACTCAAGGCACTCCCAAAGGTTTCCTCTCTGTCCTCTCCCGTGGCTGACAGTCTGCCAAGTGAGGTGTAAGTGCTGTCCTCCTCCCTCCTCAGGATGCCCATCCTTTGTTTCAGGGCCCCCAGGAATGTGCACGGCAAACACAGGCCTGCAGAACAAGCCTAGCCAGAGTGTGAAGGATTCAAAGGCAGGATTGTTTATTACTTCTCCTTTCCTCTCATTCTCTCCCTCCCAAGCTTGTCTGGGACTTGAGCTACTAGCTAGGCTCTCCAGCCCTCTTTTTGTTTGTGGGAGTGCACACATGCAAAATCGCTAAGCGGTCACAGAGAAGCACCTCAGAGCCTCCAAGAAAAAGCAGAGCCCCAAGCTGTTGTGGAAAGAGCTACACATTGTAAGCTCCAGCTGTGTGGAGGAAAGTTGGTTCGGACCACAGTAGCTGCACTGCTTACAGACTTGGCATCAGCCCTATTTGCGCTCCTTTTTTTCTCTCCAGAAACTACAGTTTTAAACATCCAAAGTTTGTGCTCGGTCCAGTCGGAGAACGGCTTCTGCTTGAAGGAGAGGAGCAAGTCTGAAGAGATGGAGACATGTCTCTAGCAGGGCTATGGGGCCTTCATCCTGCCTCCAGTAATCATTCCTGTGGGTCTAGCAAGCCCTGCCGAGGAAGAGGTGGCAAGCCCCTTCCCTCCTGTGTTTGGGAGCCAGCACTCCAGGAGCAGTGATCGCTTGGTGTACTTGTGGAATCACATTGGCAAAGCAGCTGCTGCCAAAGTGGGAGCAGAGGCAGAAGGCAAATGGCAGCAGGCATGTGTGCGAACCAGAGCACAGATGACACGTGCACACACACGCACAGTCCCTACTAATATCTTGAATTCTTCCCTGGGAGAGGAAATGCTTTCTGCTTGTATGCCTTTAGTGTAAGGATTAAGTCTGAGGCTGGCCTGGGACGTTCAAGGAATAACCAGTCCTGTTTCCCCAGCATCGCCAGCAAACTGAGCTCTGTACGCGTGTGTGAGTGCAGATCCTCTGGGACTCTCAGACCACTTCAGTTCTTACCAAATAGACCCCAAGGACACTTAAATCATTTAGTATGAAATTCTACTTGTGACTTTCTGTTTCCCTGTCTTCCACTTCCATACTGAGAGCATCTGTAAAGGGGCTCCATCTTCCAGTTCACTAGAGAGTTTTCGGTGAGTTTTAGGTTTAGGTCATGACCTGTTTCCAATCTCACCACACTTCTGTCCTAAACTAAACAAAAACATGATGTGCAAATGCATGTTCAATCCTGCCTTCTTTTAAAGCCAACTGTACCTTCTCCCACGCAATCCTCCTTTGTACGTACAGCATCTGTGTCCTCTTCCAGGGGAACTAAAGCTGCGGGGCCTTCCTTGCGCCAGCCAGCCACTGCCTGAGCTTAGCTTTGACTTTGTGTATCCTCAAAAACTGGTACTTCCTTCTGCGGTTCCTCCAGCTTGTGATAGTCCCACCAAGTCCTCTCAACGCCCCTCTTTGGCAAACTGCTCCCAGACCTGACAACTGTGTTCAGCACCAGCTGGGATGACTCTCCCTGCTACCCCCAGCCCTGGTGAGCGGCAGAGTGGGTGCACAGGGCCGCCCTCCTGCGCAAGGCACGCTGCGCACGCCTGCACGTGCAGACACCCCGCTCACTCTGCTCTCCGGCCTCCTCCTCTGTGCCCCTCAGGAGGGGGGTCTGGGAGAAGCGTCCAAGGCGAAGCCCCATGTCTGCTTTCCCTCCCTGCTGAGTGTTGCTGCACACACGCTCGGGCAGGCTCAGAGAAAAGCAGTCTAACGGGGAAGCTGGGGCTTCTGTACTGTCATCCCACCTCTGACCCTTTCTTCCTGGACAGCTCTTGCCTCCCACTCTCCCTCCATTCAGGGGGGACTCCAAAGCCCTTGGGAAAGGAAAACCACGACTGCAGACATGTCCTCATGTGAGACAACCCCTGCCATTCACCCCGTCCAGAGGTGGGTTTCACCGCTGTGTGCGAACTCCCAGTCTCCGTGTACCACACGTGTGCCCTCTCTCCACATCCTTCCTCCTGCTGTCGCCACAGCCAGTAAGCCTTGTCACGAAGCTGCCCGTCTGAGACCAAGGGGATGCTGGGGGAGAGGGTGGTGCAGAAGGGGCGTAATTTTTTTTTTCTCTTTTCTTCATTTTGTGTCACTCATCCCAATGTACTGAGCTGACAGGAAAGACAAAAGGAGCGCTATATCTGCGGGGCCACGGACGGGATGGGAGGGGTGCCTGCCTCAGTGGTGGCCGAAGCTCGGCCTCCACACATTGGCTTGCATCCCTGTTCTCGCTGCCGAGAACTTGGGCCTGGCCACCTGAAACCGAGAGGCTGAGGCTGGGTTTGGGGAAGGCCCCTGGCCCACCGGACCAGGCTCTGGGGAGCTCTGGTATGGCTTAGGGCACTGGCCGAGCTCCACCTGGAAGGGTGCCGGTGTCGCAGGGGCAGAAGAGGCCATTTCTGTTCTCCACACTGGCTCATCCAACGTGGTGGCCGAGCGGGGCGCAAGCACGGTGGGTGCCAGGCTGCTTGAGGCTGGCATGGGAGCCGGAGTGGAGAAGCGACGAATCTCCTGAGTCTTGGCTGTTTTCACAGGGACCTGCTTGGTGAAGGACGAGCTGGCCTGCGGGGCCGGCTGAGCAGGAGGCTCCTGAATGCTGGGGCTTGGGGGATCCCCAAAACAGAACATGGCTGACTTCAATTGATAGGGCTGGTGGCGCATTATATCAATGACCTTGATCCCTGATTTCTGGCCAGGTGCCTTTTTCACTTTGCTCTCTGCTTTGCTAGCCTGAGATTTGCTGGCTGCCAGGGGATAGAAAGGGGAATGCATTGGGTTGTAGGCTATTGGCGGGGGAGCACGGATGTTGGGCGAATATTTCCAGGATGAGGGTAGAGAAGGGGAAGGAGAGGGGGTCCTGGGCTTGGACTCTGGCTTCCGTGTTGTTTCCACCACATATTTGTCCATGCGGCTCTGGCGTTTGGCAAAGAGCTCTGCCCCCTTGCCTTTAAGCTGAGGCATGTCGTGGGCACCATTTACCAGTCCATCTTGCTGCTGAGGCTTAGGAGCCACTGGAGGTGGGGTCTTGAACTTGCGGCCAGAGGACTGCATGAAGTTGCAGGCCTCGGCACCCAAGCTGAGGAAGTCCTCCTCAGGCCCAGACTCGAAGCCTGCCCCGGGGTGGTCACCTTTTGGCTTCTCATCCAGGTTCTGCACCAGAGACAGGAGCTCAGGGTTGGGTGAATTCTTCTTCTTCTCCTCAATCTTACTGAACATGGGTTTCTTGTTGCCCCGGCGGCGAGCCTCCTGCAGGATGCCTGTACGGGGAGCCGGCACCGCAATCCTCTGCTCCCTCGAGGTTAAGGGCTCAGAAGGAGGTCGTGGCATTGCTGGTGAGACAGCAGGAGAAGGCTGCTTTGGTGTGGGGGAACTGCTTATGGTGTGCTGCGATGGTGCTGGGCTAATATACAAAGAAGAAGAGGCCGTTCCAGTGACTCGTGGCTGGGACGCTGCGGAGGCTGCCTCCCCTCCTGGCTTGGAGGGAGCTGACAAAAAGATAGAGGTGGTGGAGGTCCGAGCAGTGCTGGCAGAAGGCTTGGTCTCCGGAGCACGTCCTCCCCCTCCTGGCTGTGACTCCAGTGGCGGTGTTGGCCTTCCTGGCACGGGAATATAGAGAGATGTGGAGGAGCTGACTGGACCGCGATGTGTTGGCACTGGTGTGTTGGCAGCTGCTCCCGGAGCCAGAGGCGAGAAAGGGGGAGCCACCGTGCTCTGCCCACCCAGACTTTCACTAGGTTTTTTGGGGGCAGATGGCCTGAAGATGACAGAGGATGTTGCTGGCCGAGCGCCAGAAAAGCCGGGAGTAAAGGGCCGTGCCGATCTGTTGAACATGCTTGTTGTGCTTGTAGATAAGGGGTCGGGGCTGCTGGGGGGAGGCGGGAAGAAAGTGGGGCTGGGGGGAGCCAGGAGCTGAGCGGGGAGCAGGGCTGGCTGCGTGCTCGGCACCTGCACCCCTTCCAGGCAGATGCTGAGGGGCCCGCTGTCTGCCTTCTGCGGCACAGGCATCTCTCCGTTCACCGTGCCCTGCTGCGGCTGGGCGGCTGGGGCGAGCTGGGGGCTCTTCTGCGCCGGGACTTTCTCGACTGTGTACTTCCCAGCCCGTTCCCTCTGCTGCTCAAATAATCGCGCTCCTTTACCTGAGGCCTCACTCAAACCTTTTTGCTTCTCTTCCTTCCGTTCAGAGTCAGACTTGGACTTTTCAATGTCCAGGTAAGTGTTGTCCCAGTCTGAGTGATTAGTTAGGCTTCGGGCATCAGAGAAACCTTCCTCATCAAATTCAGACTCACTAGTTGGGAAAACGCCGTCCTCCTCCTCGTAGGAGCGGTCTTCGTCGACGCTCCCAAAGCTGACCAGTGTATACTTCTTAGCCCTTTGCCTGCGCTTCTTGAACATCAGCACCCCCTTAGAGTGGGGGTTGGGCGCGTCGGTCAGCAGGGATGCAATGGTTCTGCACTTGGTTTTGGCTTCTTTCACGTTCTTCTCTTGGATGCTTTCGTGGCGGTGGAGCTCTGCAAGAGAGAAAAAGAGGCAAGCTCAGAGCTCAGCAGGAGGCTGGGTGGGCAGAGATGAACAGTGGTATGGCTGTAGGTATTCTGGTGCCCAGACGAGGAAACACACTGGCACCTCCTGCCCTTCTTTTTCTTTCCTACCTTTGCATCTTTAGGAACTGCTGAGTGAAACCAGGTGCAGTTTGCTCTTTCCCTGCAAACACAAGTCCGTGCAGGTGTGGGGAGGGAACTCCCCCCCAGTCTGGCGGCCGCTCTCTGTTTCCTGGTCAGAAATCCTGGGATCTGCTATTTCTGCAGCACGTGGCCAAGAGTCCCGGGCTGTATCTCACCGCGTTTGTACAGTGCATGCCCTTGCTCCAGGGAATTTTTACCATTTACTCATCACCCTGAAGGTGGAGCCCTGCTTTTTGTAGACCTTCCTCCTACCTCCAGATTCCCAGGAGCAAGCAATCCTCCTGGCTCTGAGCGTTTGGGAAGCGGCCACTGCTACCGTTAGCACCTGTGCATGTGTGCAATGGGAGAGGTGCTCTGCGGGCACAGCCGGGCTGCTCCTGCGCTGCACCCTGCAGTGCCAGCTACAGAGTCAGAGCGTCTTGCAGCAGGGTTGTGTGTAGGGCTGCTTGCTGCTCTCTGCAGCAGCCCTGTGACAGCAGGAGGCATGTTTTCACCCTTGCTCCTGCCCCAGGCCCAGCAAGGAAGAAGAGCCCTTGCTCCTGAGCAAGAATCCCAGACCCCCACAACCTATCAGCCAGGCCAGAAGGAATCCACTGAGACAGGCTTGCTTGGAAAAGCCAGCACCTGTTGGGACACTGGCAGGAAAGTGTGGGATAATCATTTTCCACCTGCTCTGCCAGCCCAGCGGTCAGTAAAGCCTGAGGGAGGAACATTGTGTTCTCTGCCTTGCGTGCAGGGAAAGCAGGGGGTGAACAAGATTCAATAATAAAACCAAACTCGGCTGCCCTACGGAAAGCATGGGCATGCTTTGAATCGGTCTTCAAGTGACAGAAATCAGCGCTAACTTTGCACAGAAAAAAACCCACACACCTAAACCATAGACTAATTTCCAATTTCTTTGATTTCGTCCTTTTCCTTACTCCCGTTGTCTTTTTCCCAGCATGACAGTACAGATAAAACATCCATCCACTGCCTGCATCTCATAATTTGTCAAAAAACTGTGTGGCACCTTGTCCAGTCCTGACATTCTCAAAAGAGAGGAGAGGAGAGGAGAGGAGAGGAGAGGAAAGGAAAGGAAAGGAAAGGAAAGG
>Ga0065711_1031797_pt1 | contig 28720 bp, 16 predicted proteins | sample Hoacrofraction12_FD_59098 | JGI IMG/M metagenome (GOLD analysis project Ga0065711, IMG submission 59098) | Hoatzin crop microbial communities from Cojedes, Venezuela - Epithelial fraction 12 v2 (version 2) | ecosystem: Host-associated > Birds > Digestive system > Esophagus > Crop | place... | reverse complement strand
CCCCCCCCAAAAAAAAAAAAAAAAGAAAAAACAGAGAGCTGCAATAACAACACAGGTAATGCTGACCTATACAGAATCCTAACTGGGCTGGCTGGCACAATTTTTCATTTGCACAGCTGGAAGCACAGGTGCTGTGCCTGGTGAGAGGAAAGGGGGAGAAGGGAATGGGCTGAGCAGCCAGGTGGCTGCTTTTCTAGCACATCATCCAGAGCTCACACATTCCAGCAGAAAACACTAACCGGAAAGCGCTGCCTTCAGCTCCTTGTTCCACTGCAGTAAATACACTCCTAACTCACAGATGTGCACTTAATTCATGACGTCGCAGAAGGTTTCACTGGCTACATCAGAAGAGCCTTGCTGGTTCCAGCCACCACTGCACAGGGACAGCACCCTGCTAGGTGCAGCATAACAGTGTCTAGATAATAGAGAGGGACTGTAAATTCCACCCGAAAGAATCACTGCCAGTCTTTTGCTGAAAGCTATGTTTCATAACTTGCAGAGAAAAGCAGATTTGGGTTTTGGAAGAATTTTCCTAAGCAAATGTCTTGAGGCTTTTTGCTTATTAATATTCTATGCTGAAAGAGAATCAAGTATTAATAAGTGGGCTAAAGGGGAAATGGATATCTTTGCTGCTCATACATCTTGATCAACAACCCATTTTATCCTCTGCCTGCCAGTGAAAGCTACAGGGCCAATTCCCTTCTGCTTTACACTCACAGAACCCTGTAACCTCAGGGATATAAAACTGAAACAAACCCAGTAGGAGTTAAGGCCTTAGTCAGGATTGCAGAAATATTCTGAACTCTATCCATATGAGGTTTTTTTGTATTCTTACAGCTTCTGGTCAGAAAAATTGCATTGCTACCTTACATACACATACAGATAGTGCAGGGCTAAAAATAAGGGATGGGGTTTTCAAGACTGTCCAGTTCAGCTGGACAACCTTTATCATCAGCATCCCTTGGTAGCTGTGAGAGGGAGCAGGGCTGGGACAACACTGAGCACTTCTGAGATTTCCATCTGCCCAAGTAAGAGCTGGGGCATGGTGGTAAGAGGAGATGGGATAATTTGCCCCTCAGTTAGGAAATAAAGGATATCAGTTTCCAGAAATGTCAGATAGAAGGTCTACCAAATTTGGCTCTTAAAGACAACAGAGGGAAGTAAAGAAAAGCTCCTTTAAAACTTTCCAGCTATATGTGGGATGATGCAAGGGAGCTGCCAGCTTTCTTAGTGTACATTACAAATATGTAATTAAAAGCCTTTAAAACCATCACTTATGTAAAAAAATAAAAACAAAAACCCACAACACACAAAATAAAAAAAAAAAAACACCCAACTATAGAAATAGAAATAGTTGTTATTCTGTATTGTACTTCATAATTATGGATAATGATTTGTTTTTTTGTATTTATGAGATTAAAATACTGCATCAAGCTCTTCAGATTTGTTTTTATCTTTCTCAGACCACAGAATATATGGTTTGATCACAATCTTTGCACAAAATGTACAGGAAATATTGAAAATTATTTCTTTTCACTCATTTCTGTTCATAATTAAATATAATGTGCAGCTCAAAAATAATTTTGGACGAGAAAATTACTGGTAATTAAGTCTGTACTGTTAGTTTCCCACATCCTCTGTTGTTTTGAAAGCCTGTTTTTTAAGGAACAAAAACCTCAGCAGTCTCTGTCTGCTCATCAGTCCATTTTCTTCTTCTGAACCCTTGGGCCTCTTAGCTAACTTGAAGCAAATTTGACAGTGTAGCAGAAATCTTAAAGACAGTCGCTTTCCTGAAAGTTTCATACAAACTGATAGCTGGCTGGACTGAGAAGAGACCCAAACGAGTTCTTCCCAGGAGGAAAAGGGCTGCAGCATGAACTTAACCCTTATCTGTTGTTCTTGACCTGCCAGCACTCACCTAGCAGTTCATCTTCTCAGTGACTTGGCAACATATGCATCTCTCAGCTCTGTCCCCTGTACCTACAGCTTCTTGCTCACCAGGTGGTCAGAGGACATGAGAGTGAACCAAGCGAGCACGGGGCTGTGAGCAGCCTGTGAGGAGCCCCTGTGGTGAGTAGGAGCACAAGGTTAGTATAAAAAAGCAGAGAAATGTTGGCATCCTCAGTTTTGCTCCTCATGAACTAACCTTTGTTTTTTGGGGAGATTTTTTTTCCCTGTGCTGTAAAAATAAATTTCTGTCCTGTCTGAGGGCTCCTTTTCCTCCCTAAATCAGCTTTAGCCTACCATGGAGTTGGCGTGTATCTTTGCCATGCAGTGGCTGTTCAGCACAGTGGGAGAAGCAAAACGAAATGGTTGCTTTTGTGCATTGCCCAGTAGACCACGTTGCTTACACCTACCCTACCGTCAGCAGCAACCAGAAGTGTTCAAAGCAATAGCAGCGTGGGAGGCACATATGACTTCAGTGGAGAGCACCCAACAACAGCGGTCAATGGTCATTTCTCTGATATCCTAAACAGACTATGGGTGCTTGAGCATGCTTTACAACCAGAGAGCTCTGCTTTCAAACAGGGAAGGAGATCTGGGGAACATCATGTGCCAGAGTTGCCTTGGTTGCACCTGTCCTACAGGTAGAGAGAGAAAATTGTCCTTTAGGTCATCAGCCCGGCAATTTTCACTACACTTTAGCTCAAAATCAATCTTTTGGGGATGTAACTCTGCTAGAAAATGAAAACAAATGCACTTTGAATCAAAGCTGAGCAGTCTCTTCAGTCAGCTACATCACAGCTTTTCCTTCTCTCTGGCCACAGAACAAAACAGAAACTCCACAAAGATTATTTCTTTTTCCATGAGGACAGAAGTCTAAGATTAAGTAATAATCAATAGCAGACAGTAAATAAATCAATCTCTTAATGGATTGAAAATGGACTTTGCACTGCATGGCAGCCACTTCCAAAAGTACAGGCAATCGTCTTTAAAGAGCAGAGACAAAGCATCTGTGCCAAAGAAAAGTCACACTCAACATCAAGAGTACATGCTAAACCTCAGAAAGCCTAAAAGGGTCTGAGGTAGTAAGACACATCATTCTGTCTCTCACTGGACAAGGGACCGCGAAGCACATTTCTGAAGTTGCCACTCTTCTGTACAAAAACCAACACAATTCCTAACGTCAGATCTATAGAACGTCAAAGCCCTTAAAAATAATACAGAGATCAATATGCAACAGCTTAACCTTTTTAAGAAGATCCTAGAGGATTCAGAAATAAACTTTCCCCAGGTAAAATTCAGTCTGAGGCAGTGCTAATGATTTGACGCAATGTAGACTTGTCTGTATTTGCAGAATAGCCACAGCTGCTGTCACAGAAACAAAGGATTAGTGACCAACCACATTAAAACCTGATGAATCACAAATATCTAATATTCATAAGCACCAAAACTGTTTCAGTTGTACCCCAGTCAGATCTGATCACGTTATTCGCTACCCCTTATATTCTCTTTTTACATTTTTGCTCCCTCCCAGGTTCTCCGTTACCACTCTCAACCCCTCCCTAATAAACAGCCAGCCTCTCTTTACTTTTTCCCATAGGCCCCGTTTTGCTGATTTTACACTCTTATTTGATATTTGTGACGTGGCAGTGTTACAGTAATTTCAATCTTGGTCAGCAGTTCTGTTAAGCTACTACCCCCTGTTTTGCTATACATGTAATATCTCTTCGCTGCTGCTGCTTCTCACGTAGTTGCCTTGTCAGTGTAGTCACAAGTCATGGGTGGCCTTTTGTCAGCATAACTCAACAACCGCTAGGCCTTCATTCTCAGTCTGTAATATGAATGTGATCATGGTATCTTTTCTAATGTCATTCTTCTGCTTTGTCCATTTAGACAAATAGACAGTGGACACGCTTTGCTCTGCTCATTCAAAGCACCTGATTTCAGACGAAGGCATTCAAGTGATACTGATGCAAAATTAGGCAAGCAGACAAATAACAGCACAACCAGACATCGCCTCAGAACAGTGTGCTTACCCTTCCTCCACCTACCAAAACAGAGATGGAACATAATGCTCCCGTTGTGCCTCAAAATGAAATAGAGCATAAAACCTCAAGATTATTGCACCTTTCAGTGATGCTCCTCCTTTACTTGATCCGTCATTGTCTTCTGCTTGGAAAGTTCGTACTTCTCACATTCCCAGGCTATTTAGGAAAAATAAACTGGGAAGAAGACAGATGAACTCCACAGGGTGTGAAAAGTGTATTCCTATCCTCCAGATGCCAGGCAAAACAATCATGGAACTCCTATGGTTGCCTATGTTCAGATGACAACATTCAACAGCTGCTGTCCACCTATGCCAACATACCTAACCTAACCTGACCATACCTTCCAGCTTCCTGGAAATAAAAAGGAAATGCACACAAAAAGATAAGCAGCAGTAGATCCCCATCTTGGATTCTGGACTGCAGAGCTGCAAGAATTTGCAATAGTTTGGATGCCAGTAAGCTATGAAGATTTTTTTTCCTTTTGCTTTTGGTTAAGTTTCATTTTCTCCTTGCTGTAGTCTAACTGGAGCAAACAACTTTTTTTCTTGATTAAACTAGAGTAGGTTGAGTTTTTGTTGGTAAGCACCTATCTCATGTCCTAAATAGCCTATCATTCAAGCCTGGAGCTTTTACTCTCATGAACCTAACTACAGATGTGAAAAATGGGAAGTAAAACTCAGGAACTGCTTTCCTATTATATCTTATTGAATTGCATTGATTAGTTGCTCAAAAGCACAATCTATTTAAGAAATAAAACCAAAATAGTGTAAATGAAAGAAGCTGAGGAGGACAAGAGAAGCTTAAAATTCACAGTCTACCCGTTCTGCATACTTTGGATTCAAATGTTAAGTAAAAACCACTTCTGGCTACAAGTGAAATATGACTGAGCTGTGCTCTAAATTAAAAGCTGGCAATACCTTTGGATTTGATAAAACGAATAATGATGTCATGTATATTTAGAAGTACTATCCCTTTTCATAGGGGAATGAAGTCTACATGATATTGTGCCCTGCAGCTCTCATGGTGTTAAAGTGAAAAAATCACTAATTATAAAACTATTCATTGAGCTTAGAATAAAGCTGAAATCTCTAGCTAACATATTTGATTTTTGCTGATGTTCTGCTCTTTTACATGGCTGAGAAGGTAGCAGATGGTTGTAAAAGATTCAGACAAGTATCTAGCTAGGGAAAGAGCAAATACAGCTGGGTAATTTTACCGACAGTGCAGCTTCCAAGAACAGGGAGAAATGCACTGCAGTGGTCAAAAGAAGGAGCTGAAAGGTTGGAATAAGAGCAGGCATGGTGTGGAGCAGGTTACATCTCAAAGCAACCTGGAGATGTGTTGAAATTCTTCACATTATTCTGGACTTCTGACAAATTCTTCACATTATTCTAACTCCACTTATTTTCTAGGTTAAGTAGTAGGACAGCCCTTTCTTGACAATACTGGTGCCCTAAGGCTTTGGTCCTACATGCTGTTCAACAGACGCTTAACACCAGTATGGGTCCTTTGAATTTTCATATAGACCCCAAACTTTCTCACAGCAACTTACAGCTTTAGGACTTAATTTAAAATATGGGGAGCGTATGGGAGGCTAAAAGTCAAAGGCTATAGTCTGATGTAGCAATGTGTTTTACTATGTACATTACTATATAATGCATTAGCTTGAAAACCAAAAGCCTTTCCTTTCTTTCAGTGTGACTATTAAATCTGAGACAGTTAAATCAGGCAAGTTACCAACGGTGAAGGACTGCCATTAAAAGCCAACTGATAGGTCTGATAGGGAAGTTGGACACAGAGTTGCCTGACCCCCAGAAACAGAGAAAGACACCGAGGAATCTGGGGGGTCCCTGCCAAAGCCAGCTAATCCACTCACAAGCACTAGAGTGTCAGGGCATGTTAAACTGGCAATACAAAAAGCACAGCTGATGGATATATTCGGAAATGAAAACAAGTCTGGACAGTAAAGTGTTGGATCCTAAAAGGCAAAGACAGCAGGAGTATTGCACTTTAAAAAGCAGGCAAGAGAGCCAGTATTAAGTAAGGTCTGTTGGACAGGCATCAGCAATATGATGAGAGAGGTCAAGAGGCCCCAGACAACTATATGTTAATAGTGAAGAGAAGACAGAGTAGAGCTGTAAATCCAATCTTCTGCAGTGTGGAGGGAGACTTTGTGAGGACAAAGTGGGCATGACCTCAGGTAACTGGAATCTTCCCTGGAGCTGCCATTCCCCTGGTGACTCATTTCTGTTTATTTATTTTACTGGTACTCCTCTTCTAGCTCTCCTGTTGATTTCTACCATACTGTTCTCATTTATGCTGTGCTGATTTGAAACATTTCTGTGTCCTGGGAGGACAAGAGAAGATGTACTGATGAGTTCCTCTGCTGCAGAGAAAGAAGAAATATACGTGATAATGACAGCTTACTTATGATGACGTAAAGCTTTACAATCAGAACAGCTTTGGACATGCCTGCATATATGTGGAAGGAGGGCAAAGCTTCTGCTATCTTTCTGCTGTCAAAGGCATCAGACATGAACATTAAGAGAGGCACCACCTAGAAGTCATATCCTTTGAGATGATTCAGGACCAGCTGCAAGAAGAGAGAATATGACAAAAAAAGTCTACAACTACACAAGAAATCAACAGGAAGCAGCAGTCAGGCAAGAAAAAAGCCACGACAAATGCAGGTAGGAGAAATAAAGTCACAAGGGACTGACATAGACATCTGGCATGTATCTCAGCAAGTTTTTTTTGCAGAACAAACAGCAAAGAAACATAAACAGCTGATTTGTGATCTAGTTCAACATATAAAAAGCATAACAACAATGAAATTTCCAGATGCCAATAGCTTTACATTTCTAGCAACTTATGCCATGACACTCACCTGCTTTACATCTACAAGCAGCTTGTTTTATATGACTCTGTTACTTTTAAAATATAATTCAACTGATTTTCATGAGGACCAATTTAATAGACCCTTTTCCCAAAAAGCAGTCATTAGCATTTGGTATTTAGATGGCAGAAGTTTTGCTCTCTGAATGTGAAGGAAAGAAGGCAAGAGAAGAACGGTTAGATCACTAGGCCTTTGATTTGCCTACAGAGAAAGCAGAAGTGGTCTGTGTAGTTCAAGCTGAAAATGAGAAATCTGCATAACATCTTAGGCCATTTCCTTTCTGGGTTGCTGGAATTGAATGTAAGAACAGATGGCTATTGTTAAAATAATACATAAAACACATGAAAAGGTGGTTCCCACATCCATATTTTTTTATTGGAAAGAGGAGTTCATGATTTCAGGGGCTTACCCTGCGGAGATTTAGGTGCACATACAACAGTAACCAGAGAAGCCAGGGAGAGTGGTGATGCCTCTGAATGAAGGTGCTTACTGTAAGCATGCAAAGCAGCAGATCCAGTGTATCCAAGTAACAATGTGCTCATATTCCATATCCTGTAGGATAAGCTCCATAAATGTAGGTATGTTGTGTCTCCACCCATAATCCTTAACAAAAAGGAACCAAACATGACAGCTGCCAGAAGAACCCAAGAAGCAATGAAGAAGTCCTGAAGATCCAAAAGCAAGAAGCACATGGGATTGCTCTAGGAGCGAGCAAGCCGCTTCCTGAGCAAGGTTCTCCCTTCCCATCTCTCCCAGAATGGCATTCTCTGTGGAACTGGCAGCTTTCCGGATTTTGTCAGCTGTCAGACGTAGTGTCTTCAAACGGACTGCTGTACGAGATGTCGGTTGCTGAACCGAAGAACTGTTTAATGCGTTGACACAAGCCCTAAGTTAAAAGGTCTAATGGAAGACTCTGAATAGCCCATGGAACATGCCTGGGCTCCAAGAGGAGAATCTTCTGGAAGCAGTATTGGCATTTGGCCTAAGCAATGAAGAGTGTCAAATAATGACATTTTGGAAGAGTTGAGGCTGAAGAGCTGTATAGAGACAGAGACCACCAGCCTGTCTGGTAGAGCCGTGTCTGGTAGGGATTAACTTCTCTGAAGTACATCCTCCTCTCTCCTTACTTATGGGAGTTCGCAAAGCAATAAATAAGTATCTTTTAATTTGGGTAATTAGTTTGGCATGCATGAAGTCTCTGTTGATATTATATTGTCAAGGTATGAAGAACAGGTGGAAGCATTTTCATACAAAATAGAGTTCAACAATCAGTAACTAGGCAGAGACTAGATTGTTTAATTTAAATATTGACAGAGACACGCATTATTTGGTCTTCTGTCCTCTACGGAATTGTTCTTATGTCAGGACTACACAATTTCCTAATGAAAGTAACTGCATCCACATTTCAATGATGCATAGGTTCTTTTTTTTTTTTTTTTTCCTGAAAAAAGGATTTCCAAGAAATGGGAAGCCTGAGCCATGGCAGGAGCAGCAAAGTGAAAAGCACCTCCTGATAAGTTGTTCATTGATTTTAGGTTTTTCCTTCAGTTGTAACAGCTGGAAGAGTTTCCTTTCTTCAAATTTAATATAGACTCCTGGTAGAGGATAGTCAGCACCTTCTAAAACACGGAGGAGAAAAGTAAGAGAAATCGAACAGACAAAGTGAAAGTATGCATCTTTCTGAGTTTCTTTCAAAACTGTCCTGTTTTGAATGTATCTAAAGAGACCCTCACATAACTGATTTTACCAGACAAAAAGTGCACCATAAAAAAACCCTGATTAGTGCAGGCATCTCTGGAAACCAACATTTCTTGATTGTGTTTACATCTGGCTCTCCGCCTGAAAAAAGTCAATTAATCCAATGTTTTTACCTACTTGCCTTTTCTCCTACTTTGTTGCAAAATGTGGTTCCTGGATTTTTTTTTTTCCCTTGAAGACAGCAGTGACAAGAAGAAATAAAGTGGAGGAACTATATGGAAGGAAACCTTGTCGGGGTGGGCAAGAAGAGGCTCATTTCCTGGTAATTTTCACTCCAACCTGCCTCCTCTTTTTCCTACTAGAAAGACAGAGCCATGTAAATTTTTTTTAGTAAGCAAGCCATCTATTCAATGGTTTTAGCCCTTCTTCCTGTTGGCAAATGATCCATGGACTCCTTTTGATTTTCATTAATTTGGTGGTTATTCAAATGTACTGAGTGAATGGGTTATGCAAATGTGACTGTTGCTTTGAGTGTTTGCTCATTATTCATGCAGTGTGATTGATTGTCTAAGTCACAGGGTATTGTTTCTGCTCCAGGAGTGGAGAAGTCCTACAACCAAAAGGAGCTTTCAAGACTGCCAGACACCATCAGGGCTACTCTTCACACAAACGTCCATTATTAGCAGTGTCTAAAATATCTCCCCTTTGTGTGAAAGAAAAAGTGATACAAACAAAGCAAAGCCTTCTGATACACAAAGCAAGGGGAAAAGGATAATTAAATGAATCTGTTAGTTTTCCCATACACAAATTTTCGTGATTATTCAGCACTCACCCAGGAACAATCTTTGAAATTATTTGAATAGTCATTTGCAAATACATAAAAATAATTTGTCATGCAGGAGGTCTGCAAAGCAAATGTCTTTGAGACTTGGTCAATGATTTTGCTAAGCTGGTAAATTAAGCTGCCTTAAATTCTTGTTCTTTCATAGATTATTTTCATCATAAACAACCTGATATCACCTATTTTTATGTTCACAAATCATCTATTAATAGACTGCAAATCACTTGAACATATTTGTTCACCAGGTACTGGCAGCTAGGCACTGACAACAGCAGGCACTGAAATCAGAAGCTCTTGAGAAAGAGTGGCCAAAACAGCTAAGTATATCTTTTGTAAAGAAGTCCATTGCTTAAACTCAAGGTCATATATAAGTGATCTGAATACTGAATGGAAAGTACTTCAGCCTGTTCTTCCTCAGTCTTCCCTCTTGTTGACTCATACAAAGTAGCTACATTTGTGTACATTTTAATAAAAAAAGAAAAGCATCTAGTACGTGTTTTGCCCACTTTATCATGCAGATTAATAGAAACTGGAAGAATATGCTGGAGAAGGGATTATTCTATACATTAGTATGTATGGAGACAGAATCCTGGGTCAAATAAACCCTTAGCATGATCCCCAAAGTCATTCCTTTTGTTTACTCCACATTTATCCATGTAAGGGTGGTTTAGGGTACGTACTTTCACTATAAGTGTTCATTCACCTCTATGTGTATGTCCTAGTTTCAGCTGGGACAAAGTTCATTTTCCTTCCAGTGGCTGTTGTGTTTTGGATTTATATCCGAAGAATGTGGTAATACATGGATGTTTTTAGTTGTTGCTAAGACATCAAGGACTTTTTTCAGTTTCCCATGTTCAGCTGATGAGCCGGTGTGCAGGAGCTGGGAGGGAGCAGAGCCAGGCAGCTAATCCAAGCTGGCCAATGGAAATATTCCATACCATAGAAATCATGCTCAGTTTATAAATGGGGGTTGTCTAGAGGGCAGGAATTCTGCTATTCTGGGAGTTCAACTGTATTTTTTTCTGTGAGTGCGAACTTTTCTGTGAGTTCGGTCTTTTTCACGTGAGTTTGGAGATTTCTGCAAAATTCACGAGTTTGGCAAAATCCACAAAATCTGCAAACTCCAGGAAATCCGCAGGTTCTACGCTTGCTGCTTGGGGACTGGCTACACCATTGGTCATTGGACGGTGAGAAAAATTGTATTAAGTATCGCTTGTTTTGAATATTCATTATTATTATTGTGGTTGTTGTTATCATTATTGCCTTTGTTGTCTCATTAATTTGTCTTTATCTCAATTCACAAGTTTTACTGTTTGTCCATTCTCCTCCCCATCCCACTGTGGAGGGGGAGGAGCAAGTGAGTGGCTGCGTGGTCCTAATTGCCAGCTGCCAGGTTAAACCATGACAGAGTATTTTGTTGCTTTCTTTAAATATTACACGTGATTTATTTCTTTCCTTTTTTTACAGGGCCCTTACATTATACCATAGCCGACATGAGAGTACATGGGAACAGATTCAAAGCCACAGAGCTCGCAGAAATGTGGCGTTTCCCAATTCTCTAGCACTTAGCCTTTTTTCGTCTCCAAATAATGCTCTTACAGCAAGTGCTGGTATATACTCTTATAGCCATATGCACTGAAGGTCTTTTTAAAGTCATGTGGATACTGCACTTCAACAGGAGATTTGCCCTTCCTATTACCTCTGTTCTGCCCCACTTTTCAGCTCTTCTTGCCCTTTTCTCGCATCCCTGAAGAGTCACCTCGTGGCACCCTTCTGCAGTCCCTCTCTGCATTAGCTGACCTTTATTCATTTGTCTTGAAGCTGCCTCTGCCCTCTGTTCTTTCTCCCTGCTTCAAAATCTATTTTCTGCCTTACTGTCTTTATAGCAAAATTTATTGATTCCTATAGAAAATCCATGTTGTTACTTCCTTCCTCTGACCTCTGTTTACTGATGAGGTTTGGAGGTACAGGAATTTTGTACATCTGCAAAGCACCTGCAGCACTGGAGAGATTCTCAACAAACAAAACAATAAAAACAGGAGACCTAAGTAGTATTTGGAGAAAACACTCCAGTTTATGTGAGCAAGCACTGTACTGAGAACGGCTATTGCACTCCTCCTCTAAAAGAAAATTACCATCCTTATGTGTGAAATGTGTTTCCTCTAGTACACTGAATACCTTTGGCCTTTAATCTTTTATCTGGCTAGATCTCAAAATGTTAGATCTGCAGCATCACAGTTCCTTAATTCACCTAATGACTGAACTTTCTGATCACAGACATTTAATCTCTGTACGTAAGCATATCAAACTGGCTTGGAAAACTCGCATCGCAAATCACATTCTCTAGAATAGAAGCCAAAGTCTCCCATTATATAAGCAACATGATTCTTTGTTTTATCTGAAAGGACAGATAAAAAGCAACACCTAAATATCAAGCTTCAATGAATCTTGCCCCCTAATTTCCCCAAGGAAAATTAGTGCACATAATTCTTCAAATGTTTACCAAAAAAAGGTCAGATCATTACCTGGTATCTTCCAGAACAACTCAGTTGAATAGATTAAGGCCATGCTGATTTTCACCAACTAAGAATTTTGCCCCTCTGTTTCCTAACACTGTAGTGTTATTATTCTTCTATCTGCTGACTTTTTTATTAGTTAACTAATATGCGATTTCTTTTGATGAATAGTACAACTGCCTTCAATTTACTTTTGTAATTAAGGTACATGATCAACCACTTGTTATTCAAAAGCATGATGAACTGCTAAGATCTGTTTAAGAAAAAAACACTTTGCTTGTACAGCAGCATGTGGAGGCATTTAAAAAGCTGCAGAAATTTAGAGAGAACAATTTTGAAGTCCATATAAATGAAGTAATTTGCACAGGTATATTACAGAGCTCTTTTCCATTTCCTAACAAGAACAGTCACTCTGTAATAGAAGTAAAAGCATAAAAGCATTAAAGTTTAGGTGGCCGTAAACTACACATTCCCGCACAAGTATTCCGAACGTTAATTAAAATGCACTGCAGTCATGACAGGAAAAAATATTAACCCTATCCTAAGGCAGGCAGAGAGAGAGGAACACTGAATGAAGCTAAATTAATGATTTATTTATTTTACTGGTATATTGCATTTAAACATTCCCACTGAATCCCAGCTGAAATGACTGAAATCAGCACACACCAGTGACAGGCTGGTTTTGTGACATTTCTACCAGGTCTGAAGCAGGAGAGATTACCTCATGAGGGAGCCTCTTCCTACATAAACTGCAGGTAGATAAGATATTCTCAGGAGACTTGTGTATGCACCTGAACTTCTCTGTGCTTAACTCAACTGCAGAAGCATCCAAATTTCATCTGTCACCACCCTAAGATTTTCTGGAGAAGAGGAAAACTACTGTGTCCTTATATTACAGTAGCAGGAAGAGAGTGGCCTTCAAATGAGTGCGATAAATGAGTGGGTACAAGATAACCAAAGATAAACCAGGGCTTACCCTGCCCAAACATTTACGGGAAAGAGTAAACTGTTTAAAAGGCCAGTGTAAATAACAGGAGAAAATGACTGTTTGCATTTTTATCTTGTGAACTAAAGTATGAAAGAATTCGGCAACTTGCTGAGAGACATGTAGGAAGTGCTTCTTGATCTGATGCTGCTTGCAACCAGACCAGCGTTTTATCCAGAGTTCAGTCACAACTTTACTGTAAAGCTCTGCCCTTCCTTTCCCATTCTGTTACTAGAAAGATTTGAGAGAACCTATTGGAAAAATGGTAACAAACATTCAGAGAGAATCAATTTCAAAATGACCAAGTAACGCTTAACAGCAATCTTCATTGTACAGTCATGATTTGCTAAAATTCTATTGAAAGTTAGTAATGTAACAAGTGTTCTTCATTTGGAAAAGAACAAACATAAGCAATTCTCTCATGGAGCAAAAAGACGGGAATAATTTGCAGCTTTCAAAACATGAGGTTCTGGCCAACAGAGAAGTACATACCAGGCACAGATACAAAATGGTTCTAGGATAATTATTTTTAGTAGAGGTGCTTACATGAGCAGCAGAAGCCACAGGAAAGCACAAACTAGAAATAAAGTGAAGGTAATGGCCTGAAAAAGGAGTGTAGCTTTGAAGAACAGTCCAGAAAGACTACCATCTGAGCAGAATTACATCTAAAGTTGGCAAAGAAATATGCCCTGTTCCATTCTTTGCATGTGTAGGAAAATGGCATGTCCTTCATTTTTTTAAATAAAGATTTTTGCATCTTTTGTCCACCACCAATCAGCAGAACCACAAATTTAAGTTTTCTAAAAGGGGATAACAGTTCTTATATAGTAGACAAGCATGTCTAGTTTGTCTCAATGAACTGCTTAAAAAACAAATACTGTAAGGTTTTTTGTATGATTTTATATACAAAAAGTAAAGTCTTCAGACCTGGTAACAAATTTTGGCCTAAATTTTAAACAGCAGAAGACTAAAGTTCAGATCTTAGACACATATTAAAACATGTAAATAAACTGAATATTTAAGAATAAGCATTTTCAAATCCGTAAATAGAACAGATGTCTCAGGACTTCTAAGTCAAGATACCTTTAAAAGTTTATCACTGAGCTCCAACTTTTAAAATGTCAGCATTTTCTTCCTCAGGAAAGAACCTCTTTTTTTCTCACTAGCTGCGTATCTTTGCTAGACTCACTCTCAGATTTGTGGCATAACTTTTTGGGCAAAAAAAACACTGTCCTGTGTTGAAAGGAAGTTCATACACTGGGCTGTTTCAAACTGAAGAACGGTACAGAAAATACGAATGGCTTGAGATAGTCTCCAACCCTGATCTTGGATATCAAAGTTGCTACCCTAACATCAGCTCAGAAATTTTTTGCTAAATACTTTGATCTCAGTCTTCAAAGAATCTTTCCAGCTTAATTTTGAGGGTTCAGTGAATTTAGGTAAGGCGTGGATTGCTTAAAATTAAGGTACACCTTTGAAGAAATACAAATCTTCTCAAACTCAGAACCAATACTAATTTTGAATTTCATTACTTTTATAGAATTTATTAAAGAAAGGCTAGACTGAGACTATAAACACCGACTCACTAGCAGAGCAGCACGAGATGCGAATTCTCTGTGCTAAAACAAAATACTATGTTGTGGTACCAGTCACAGTATATCTGTTTTCTACTTCACGCGCAAGCAATATCTCACAAACTTATTTCCAAAATAAGACCTTGTCAGTTCTGAAACACCAAGACTCCTGAATATTCATACATCTTTGCTGTTCAAAGTATAGAACTTCTCTTTTTTTTTTTCCTTGCTCACTTTGAAGTTGTCAGCAAAACTCACGTAATGCCCATATGGAACTGTTAAGAACGCAATCTCTCTCCAGATTAATTTACATATCCATCCACTTCTTGTTTTCCTCTTTTTCCTTTGCCATCAATCCATTCACATACTTTCCCTCCCATCTTTCATTCATTCCTCTTTTCCACTTCTAATATTTTTATTTTGCTCGCTTCTCTTTATTGCTGAATGTTTTACATTTTTTCTTTTTTCCCCTCTCAGTTTTTGTTTGTTCAGTTTTCTCCTTAGTCTTTCAAAGTATTTCAGCCATCTTCCAAACTGTCTTTTATCCTACTCCTATCTCCTTTTTTGACTCTGTTCCTTTCAACCTGTTTTCTCCTGTTCTGTTATCCATTTGCTTTAGATTTCTTTTCAACAGCTCTGACTTTCTCAAAATGTTTGCCTGGAAATACCTTAGACATGCCTCACAACATCTGAGCCAAGATGATGCCCTCTCCACAGGTGAAACAGTAACATGAAAAAATGGACTTGGAGATCAAAGGCCCCGAAAGATACAGCTTCTATTAAAAGCCCTTCTAAGTATTCAGAGGAATTCCTAATTAAAATAAGAACTGCTTTTACATCTATTATCATGTAAAATTCCAGTGTTGATTAAATAGCTGTATGTTGCACTAAACAGACTTAGTGCTATGCCCTAATAATATATGCTACGCTGTATGCGAGAAAAGAAATGCAACATTAGACAGACGCTTAAATACTCCAGGGAAACGCAATTTAAGCGACTGCCTAGTCTGGTGTTCTACACAGATTTGAATACAAAATGCTACATGAACATTGAATTACAATCCCACTCAAAGAAAAAAAAATTGATAAAACCAGCACTAATTATGCCTAAACTTCACATTTCTTCAGCACATCCAGACACAGAGAGATCAGTTTTACTATGACAACATTAGTATATGTGCTTGGTCTGGCTTTTATGGAATACGGTATTTAATAGTCCAAGAGGCACAGTGTACGTGCTGTGCTAACTGCACTTTGAAGACGTTCTCTTTGGTTTCTGCCAGGAGCAGAGAATACAGCTTCTGCATATTGTTTCCTACCTGATTAGTTCCATACATGTGCTTTTAAGGCAGAAGGTCTCTAATTCAGCACCAGCAATCCTTACAGCTGCAAATCTGGGACTCAATATTGTCAATACTAGCTTAAAAATGATAGAACAATAATATAGAAACTGACTTGCCTTTTTGTGTGCTGCCTGAATTGGAGGCAACACACTAGAGTTGTCTGAGACTGAAGGCTCAGTGGAGACTCTTCACGCTAATCATTAACGTGTATGAAAGTGCTTCAGTCTGGCTTAACTTGGTTTGAAAACATTATTTACAAACAAAAATGTCATTCCAGCCTGGCTATCTTCAGCAGGAAATTTCAAGTAGACGCCCTCCTGATCCAGCAACAGAGCTATAGCGTGGCCTTACTACATTGCCAAGGCATTTCATTTCTCTTTTAACGCATTCTTCAACAATTTTCTGCTTGACCCATTTCAGCTAAGCTTTTAAGCACTGACTTAAGTTTAGTAGCCTGAAGATCCCTCTAGAGCTGGGTGTGAAAGCCTACCTCCAGCATCCCCACCTGATGTCTCACTTTGTCTCCTCACCTCATTCTGCTCTTTGCTGCTCTCTTTTGCACAGTCACCTCAACTTCTCCTCTTCAGACACGCAGAAACTCCAATAGGATGGCAGTGAGTGGCCAAAGCACAAGTAAAGTGCAGGCTGGCTGATTTCAGCTTCAGTTTGGGAGAGTGTTTCAGCACATGTTCAGCTTTGTCCTGGATATGGCGACTTTCCTAGACAAGAGAAAAATGTGACCGAACACGTTAGTCATTTCTACTGATTCTGGTGGACTGATCATTAGGATCAGGTCCCTCTACAACAGAGGTCATCATATACTGGAATTTTCCCGGTAAAATATTTGACAAGTTTATTATTCTCTTGTTAGACTACTTATATTTTTTAAAGCTATGTCTCAAATGATCTGAGAACATCATTAGTGAAAATCGGTTAAGGCATGTGTTAAGGATATCAAAGCTATTTGGAATTTCTCTGGATATCCCTTTTAATGCTTAATATCTACATGGTGACTACATCCTCATGAGCTAGATATAGTAAGCTAAACAAAAGTAAGTTCTTCTTAAAGGTGCTTAAGACCAGCACACACTATACGCAGCCAAAAGGAAAGGAAATACAACCTATTTGCTCAAAAACGTGAAGTAGCCCCACATCAAACAAAAAGAGAAATAATCAATCCACATTTACAGTTCCAGTGATGAGCAATTCTGTGCTAGCAAACAATGGTATTTTCACCACTTGCTTCATGCTTCTTCTCTCTGAGGAATAGCTAGTACTTATTGATTATTATTAGAGGGCATTAAAGTAACACATGGCTAAAACAGCAACAGCAGCAACAGGCAACGTTCGCCTGTTCCTTGTTCTCAAAGACCCTGAAAACACTACATGAAGGGTCATTTGTGGAGTCGGTGTTTTTTCCTACCCAGAACCACTTAGGAAGAGCAGGGTGAGGACTGTAGACTTTGAGGCATGAAGCAAGCTGGCTCACGTCAGTGAGCAAGATCATGAAGGAGAAGACTGTGCCTGTGACTGAGGGATGCACGCACAAGGTGCACATGCCGACTCCACTGACAGCCACCAAACACATGTGCCACAAGGCAGGAACGGGCCCTGGCCCCGGGCAGTGTCTGGCTGGAGATATTCTCAGCTTGCTGCCACGCTCCAGGGCAAAGCCACTGCACTGCAGCATGCTGGTGGCACCAAATAAGGTGGTGGCAGAGCGGGTGGGCATGGCATAGCTAAGAAAAAACGAGATACCGCAGGTATTCTCCTCCTTCATGGAGGAGAAAGACAAGCCTTTTGGAGCCTGGGCTGACAAACAGGGCCTGGCACCAGCAGTGGCTTGTGGCCTGACAAAGCCTAACACAAAGCTTACTTCTTCTTAAAGTGCAATGGGCAATACAGAAAGGTTCTCAGATATTTAAAACACAGAGACAAGGGGACTACAGGAGGTCAAGAGAGAGCAGCATTTGATTCACACTTCTGCTAGGTTAACTAAGGCAGCTCCCTTTCTTATTTACTTGCTTTCATAATATGTGCATTAGTGGAGCTTTATTAACAAAGGCAAGTTTCTCTATACACTTTTCACTACTATTATCTGTAGACATTTTAGAAGACAGGGGAAGGCAGTAGAATAGCTGATTTTAAAATGTCTGGTTTTGAGAGCTGGAGAGCTCACAGTTTTCTATCCATTCATCCCCTTCTCTTCTCCTGTCTATTCAGCGATAAGTAACAGGCACACACACTACAATCCATCCTATGGCAGCAAGATGTGTTAGCTGTTGATGGCAGATGTTAATGTGTTCAAGCTATACACTGTATCTCCACTGAGTGATAACATAGTTTTTGAAAAAGACCGAGTGGCTTCAAAAAAATATGGGACTTGAGGCTGTTGGAGGTAGGTGGGCAAGGTGTCTAAAAAGCATTGAAACCTTAAACTTTTAAATCACTGATTCCAATGTAGATGGCAGCAGGAGAGACGTGGAACATAATAAAATAGGTAGGGGTCTCTGTCTAGATCTGCAGTTACAGGAAAAAATATGTCTCTACATATCCCTGTGTTAGCACCTAGAAGCTTGCTGTGGCTACGAACTGTGTAAAAGCAGCAGTGGAAATGTTGCCATCCCCAAAAAGAGCCTAGCATTAAACCTAACAATCTACAAGCAAATGTCAAACAGATGGTGAAAGTGCAAGGGAGCAATGAACACTGGAACAAGTGGCCAGAAGACACCAGTGCCTAACTACCGTCAAAGTTTTTGCTGGCACCATACCTGAGATGTTTTCAAAAGATATATTTTTTTAAAAGATCTGTATAGAAGCTTTCTGAATTTTGCCCTTCCCATGTGTAATGGAGAACGTGTGACACTGTTTATCCACATTTTTGTCAAATGTGCAGTGTCATGGTACCATGAGTATGAGTTAGCCTTGCCCATAAGGGCAGAAGCCGACTGTCAGTTCCCAGACTGATGTGAAATACAATGTTCAGGGTGTGGAAAGGCTCCTCGCTAGGACTTGTTCATTGCTTCACCAGGCAGACAAGGCTGCTTTGTCCCTCAGTAAGGTATTGCTCGCTAGTAGTTTAGCTAAGTGCATGCCATGACTGCCCTTGCTTTGCCTTTAGCATTTCCAAACACAGGAGGGGGGCTAGGAATTGAGAAGGAGAAGGTCAGAAATAAGCATGTGTCCGCAACTCAAACACCTCTCCCACGAATGCAGTAAAGGTTCTTAAGAATAAGATCTTTGACCAGGAGCTTGTAAACGTCTAATGTTTTGTCAGTTGAGTGTGGGATAAAATGTTAGAGCTCTTCTTAAAAAAAAAAATACTGTTTGAATCTTTTGTGCCTTTATAAACTATGGTAACTTTAGAGCCTCTTTTACCCACTAAATAAATACATACTTCTACTAGCTCTTCCTTAACATGATTTCAGGGTGGTTTCAAGGTAGCTAGCTAACAGCACGAACTTCAGCTCCTACAGTAGGGTGGTCTATACAACTAAGCTTTTTCCTGGTGCTCAGCATCCAAATACCTCTCCCAGACACAACGAGTTTACATTAGTTCACACCGAAATGTGTGTCCCTCCATTAAGCTCCAGCAGCTGGTAATGCATACGATGCATGCAAGTGTCTTCTGGTAACATCTGTTGGCTAGGGAAGATGGTTAAGTTAAGAAGAAGCGTTTGCACTGAACCTGAAGCGTCGGCACTAATGCTTGTAAGAGCAATGCAGTCTGCTCAATTTGTGCTGCTCTTTGCCTCCTCACCAAATTCATAATCCACCTCAGAATTTACCCACAAAAATTTTGGAAACATACTGGAATTTCTTGTGATGGTTTATTTCAGATAAAGAAATGAAATTGCAGAAAATACGAACAGTATTCTTTCACTTAAGCATATGCCTTATTCAGAGGACATAATTTGAGCAATAAAGCTGTTTAGAAATGGATTTTGCTTGGTTCATACAAGTAGATTTGAATGTTTGGCCTGGAAAAGCAGCCATCATCAGTTCAGGACAGCATGGCATTGTCTACTGAGGAGTAATGACTGCAAAGTTAGCTAAATTAGATATGATGAGCCAGCCCAAAGCTTTCAGTGAGTTCATTAAAGCACACCACACAAAACCCTGCCTAGCCAGAAAGGCTGATGTGGCTGGAAACAAAAAGCATAGCCAGTTCAGCTCAGCCAGAGAAAAGGTCTGTGGGGACAAACTCTGCTTTGGACACATCTGGCAACCTGAAGCTTCCTGTGCACGTCCTGTGGCTGCACAGCATGAGAAGCTGGGAGAAAACACAGAGAAACAGGAGCTTGAAGCCACTTTAAAGAATCACAGGCAGCTTGGTGTTGAAAAAGCAGAGGAATCTGAACACAAGAGCCAACTGCAATTGTGGGGACAGGAAAAAGCAGCTACAACAAGGCAAAGCAACATGGAAGTCAAGCAAGGGCAGAAAAATGAGCTGCTGCAGAGGCAGCACCCAACATCCCAGGATCTGCCTGCCAACTGCACTGTCTGCCTTTGAGAGCTGTGCGCTTACCTTCACTAAGAGGGCTCCTTTCCTGTGGAGTCTCTCATGTGTTATATACTAACAGAGATAGCAAAAAAACCACTAGATACCTGTTTTGATTTTTAAGTACAAATGAGGAGGACAGGAGGGAGGGTGCTAGTTAGTCTCAGGACTTCAAGCCCAGATGTTGTGCAAGCTGTTTGAAGAATCACTGTTCTTAAAATTTCAACAGATTTATCTGAAAGCAACCGTCTCTACAAAACACACTCTGAGAAGAGAGGGCATAAAGAAGGGAAGACACAACAAGAATACTATCACCAGAATGAAGAACAAAATGGAAATGATAGAGAATTTGTCAAATAAACGTTCTCTCGGTGATTCACTGATTCACAGAAATGAAACCCTCTGCAGCATGACTATAACTAAGCATTTCTCAGGTAGAGACCCTCAGGTACAGTGCAGACCTCCTGAACAGGCAGGAGAGAAACACATCCCACAGTACTCCAGATACAAAAAGACCCCTAAATTCAGTCCATTTGTTCTGAGCTTACATTTCTTTTGGAGCACACTCACCAGCAGGCTATGCAGCAGAAATTTTACCTTCTTCTTTTCTTACAAGGACTGTGTGTGTGTGCGGAAACACATGCACACATGGAAACCCCAACAGAATACATGATCATTTCCTCACATGGCATAGGAACATTCTTCATAAATCTCAAAAATTTCAGAGGCTGAGGAAAAGCTTTTTCTACCCAGCTCTACTAATAACTTAAATAAAACTAATAATCATAGCTATTAAACACCAAACACCTATTTAGTTCTTCCAGTTAACTGGTCTGGAATGCATCTAAATTAAAGCAGGTAAGTGCAAATATGTTAATTCAATAACGGTAACATGAACATCCTTGTAAATCAGAGCTGATAAGGTGCCAAGCAAGCTTGCAGATATTTTACAGCTTTCACCTTTGCTTTGCTCAAGTTAGTGTGAAAAAGAGAACTCGTATCTTTGACCTTATGAAGCAGGCTTTGTACATAAATGTGAAGATTTCCAAGTAGAGAGAAGAATTTTCACTAAGATGAATTGGCTACTGATGGTGTACAAAATACATCATATGGCTATTTCACCAAGGGTGAAATATCTTTTAAGTCTGTGTACATCAAAGAAAAATGTTTCTGTTTGGCATAGTATCTGGGATTTCTTCAACCAAATGGAAAAAGTATCATTGTATGAAAGGAGATGGACAGCTACATGTATTTTATCACACACCTCTCACATGTGCCCCCGGTAGCTCTTAGAAAGTGAGTCATATTTTCTTGACATTATGTTAAGTGCATATACCGAGAGAAACCAACATCTTCCAGGTTTGTTTTTGCATATTTAGAAAAAAACCACACTAGTATCTTTGAAATTCCAGAATCATGAATAAGACCAAAATCTTAACAGTGAAAACATAATTATGTTTACCAAAAAAATACCTTTTTTTACCTTATACTTATTTTGTGTCTTATATCTTTTTTATATCTTTATATCTTAGGGAAGCTGACAGTTGTTTTTTCATCCCATTCAATGACGAAAGCACATAGTGACTTAAGACATTTAATCCAAGCTTAACAACTTATCTCCTATTTGTAATATTGTTAATGAGTAGCCTGTCAGGTAGTGGGAAAATATCTTTACAATTAGAGGCTTGACTTCAACCTAATTTCTGCAGGGTGTTGTAGATCTGCCCTGAAGTCAATGGCATTATTATGTAATAATTTAAAAGTGGGGTAAGAGAAAGTTTGAGTCAAATGTAGTCAGATCTTTTGAAGGAAGGACAATATAACAGTAGTAGAACAGTTGAGTTTTTAATAAGTCATTTTAATGCTCACTTTGAGAAAAATAGAAGTCCTAGAAGGTTATAAGGTGATTGGAACTGAATCATGAGAGAATTAATTTAGCACTGAAAGAACTTGGAAAGGAAAGTTAATTCTTTGTCTTCATTACAAATTCAACCACATGGAGAGAAGCCTAGATGCAAACAGGTGCATGTCCTGGCATGACAATCATTTAGCCATCTTATTTTTTTTCAGAAAAGACTGAAGACACTTAAATAAATGTCCTCATGGCTCAGAGTTGAAAAAAAAAAGTTCCTAAATCCTTTCATTTTCTTAAATGTGCCATTTTTAAAGCTAGCTAAAAAATTCCAAATCAGACCTCACAAATATTTGTTTACACCCTGAAATCAGACTTTGTTCCTTTCTCCTGCTTTGTTCTTTGCTCATGAACATTCACACTTGCAATTTTTTGTTTGCACATATGTTTAGGGAACATCTGTTCTTTGTTCCTGTCTGATCGAGATTCTCTATGTATCTACATATGAAGAAGGCAACTGGTTATCTACTGCTGCCACTTCTTTCTATCTAATATTATAAGCTCAAGTCAGAAGGAGCAGGGACTGAACGCAGCAGGAGCTGACCTTTTGCCTTGCATAGCTGGTGAAATGCCAAACTTTCACATGATGCGTATCTTCAGCAAGTAGAGGCACTTTATTGAAGGAGGCCAGTATTATTATCACCATCTTGGAAGCAGAAAAAAGAGAAAAAAGGCCACCTTGCTTGGCCGATATCAATCACCAGATCAGTCAGAGACCTTAACATAAACACCCTTTCTTCTGCACCCTAGTTCATGTCTCTCTCCTTTGCTCTTCACTATCTTCCTACAACAAAAGGCTGAAATATGTTTTTTCAAAGAACTAGTTTGAAACCAATAAGAAAAGAAGGGGGGAGTTACCGAGAAAGAATAAAGTGATCAATTATATTGGATAAGTTTGGAGCAACAAATAATTTCATCAGCGTATCCTGTCCGAGTATACGATTTCATTTGAATGATGACTGATAAAGGAACTTGGACAGCATGCTGCAACAGTAATATTTCTTTTTTCTGTCACTGAAGATAGCACTATTTCCTATAGTGCTTGTGTTTCAGCAAGACAGAATTTTGCTCTGACAATAGATTCTTTAAAACTGTGCAAGTTCTCACAGATGCCCACCATAAATGAACTAAAATATACTTGATAATAACATTTGCTTGCTACAAGTCGTGTTTGTGATTACCTCTCCTGCAAAGCATAGTGTAAGAATATGTTTAGCTACAGATTTGATGGTGGCAGCCAGGCTTCTATAACGAAGGGCTTTTTTGCTGTCTAAACTCTGTTTTTAAAAGTGTCTGGTGTTGTACAGCAGAAGCAATTGAGGCAGAATGAAAGTTCCTGCTTTTTATCCCCGTTTCTATTTACCTGTCTGCAAAATAATCTAAATTTTCACTGCAATTCTCCTTGACATTTCCTTATCTATTTTCCTTTCTCATTAGTCGGCCTCATGAGAAAATATGGGTGCAGAATACTAAATCAACTTTATGGTCAATGCATCTGGTGCATATTGACAGACAGATTGTCCCCATACGAAGATCTGGGGCTTGAGGATTTTTTTACCAGAAACATAAGAACATGTTCTTCCTGACCTGGAATATGTTCAAGAAAAACCTTTGCAAGTGAAAGATTTTTATTCACCTGAAAGGAAGCAGGTGGCGTAATTATAGCTAAACAATGTAAACGTACAAAAGAGAAGAGAAAGGTATATTTTCTGTCCTTCCTCTGAATATCTGGTTGGCTGGTTGATTTGTTTACCTTTTCAATTAAATATATGAAGTCATTTTTATTGAGAGGCATCCCAGGAGGAACTGGTCCATGTCCAAGCACTTGCAATTTTTTTCGTTTTGCCAGCATTGCCAGGTGTCAAGACCAAGAGTCGGGATTCGTGGCTTCAGTTCCTAGAGACTGACTCGCTTGATCAATGTGTTCAACAGGATGGGACTCTGATCTCAGCTGCAGTTCACAGGTGTTTCCATGATACAGATAAACAGAGTATTAAACCAAATGTATTTATACACTGTGTATCAATAAGTGTCTCATATTATAATCTTCATGACACACCTGTCGGGTAGAGAGGCTTTTGCTCTTCATTCGTCACCTGGGAAACAGAAACCGTATGACTTGTCTGTAGTCACACAGGAAGTAAGAAGTAAAGGATAGGACAGATCTTTCTCTGCTGAACATAATGCAGTGAGCCCTTGACCTACTCAAGAGCATCATTCATATTCAGGTAGAAGATTCCACCAAAACTAATGGCACCCACAGTAAATGTGACTGCTGCTTCTCCACTGCTGCCAGTTTTCCCCGGGGTGTGGTGCAATGTGTTAGACCACTTTGAAAAGTTCCTACTGACTGCTAACAAGAAGAGAATATGCATCTGAGGCCCTCAAGGTTTCACAATCCATCAGTAAATATGATATAACAAGAGAATTCAAAATAGTAACAATAAAATAAATTGATAAAAAGAGAGAGAAGGGCAAAGAAGGCAGAACAACCTATTTTCTTCTAACATTATGTAATGATTTACTTTAGCATCTGCTAGTCCCAAGTTTTAGACATCTCTCTTCAAAAACTTGCAATTACAGACAGGATATCAGATACAAGGAAGTGAATATAGATGCCTTAACTAGATCGTGCTCTTCTCTCACTTGCAAAGGTCCAGTACAATGATTTCAACCCTTGAGGAAATCCACATTCACAGAATCACAAAATGGTTGAGACTGGAAGCGATCTCTCAAGGTCATCTGTCCAACATCCTGCTTAGGCAAGGTCATCTAGAGCTGGTTGCTCAGGACCAAGTCCAGGCAGATTTTGAATGTCAGATGGAGATACTCTCACAGTAAAAATGTGTTTCCTGATGTTCAGAGGGAACCTCCCGTGTTTCAGTTTGTGCCCATTGCCTCTGGTCTTGTCACTGGGCACCACCAAAAAGAGCCTGGTTCTATCCTCTTTGCACACTACCTTCAGGTATTTATACACATTGATGAGATCCCTCTTCTCCAGGCTAAACAGTCCTAGCTCTCCCAGCGTCTCCTCACAGAAGAGATGCTCCAGACCTTTAATCATCTTCGTGTCTCTTTGTTGGACTCTCTCCAATGTGTCGATCTCTCTCTTGTACTGGGGAGCCCAAAACTAGACACAGTGCTCCAGGTGTGGCCCCACCAGTGCAGAATACAGGGGAAGGATCACCTCCCTCAACATGCTGGCAACACTCCTCCTAATGCAGCCCAGGACCCCGTTTGCCTTCTTTTCTAATGCAGCATTGCTGACTCATCTTCAACCCAGTGTCCACCAGGACCCCCAGGTCCTTTTCTGCAGAGCTACTTTCCAGCTGGTCAGCCCAAATATACCAGCGCCTGGGGTTGTTGCTCCCCAACTGCAGGACTTTGCGCTTCCCTTTGTTGATCTACTGTTGAACTAAAAATGAGAAACAAATTCTTGAAGTTGTTTGAATCCATAAGAATTCACTTTTTGTGTAAGTCCACCAAAACACTGTTTATAAAGGCAAACTTTAATCACTTGTCTTTCTAGAAAAAATCAGTATTTCAGAATAACAGTAGAAAATCTAAGCTCAAATATAACCACCACTTCAGAAACAAATATTGACTTCATTTACTTGAAAACCATCCAAAATTTAGATATCCATTTATTTTAATAAGCTCAAAGACTCCAGAAAGAGATTTATTATACTACATACTTTTTTGTTCCACAATTATACCAATTTGTCAAGATTCAAAGATGAAAAACATCACCTTATGTTTAATTTGACAGGGCACAGATGAAATAGCTTAATTTCAGCATTAATGTGCATAATTTTCTGATTTTCAGGACCCAAAACATCCTCAGGCATTGTCTGCAACTTTCTAAACTATTTTTTAGAAGACTTCTAAAACTATTTGTTATTTTACCCAAGCAGTGGACAAAATTTTCTGACGCTAAGACTTGCTTTCCATGATTTTAATCTGGCTATGACATTTCAATGTCCCTGCATCCCCTTTCCCATCCACAAAGTGAGACGCCTAGGCCCTTGACACTCTTGTCCCCATGCACTATTGACACCTTTTCACAGCCTTGTTGAACTTCCAAATCTGCCACAAAGCACGGGGAAGCACTCAGGGGCTCAGAAGCCAAGCTGTAGTCATCTGTCAGCAGACTCTTTCTCACTCTAAAATCAGTCTTTGGTTGGATGTAACTTGCATAAGCAGCAATCGCAGCCTTCTTTCAGTGTTTATTGCTCGCTGTCTACTCACCATAGAGCCAGACTGGGAAACTGAAGAAGTATGCCAGCGAAGTATGTTGGAAGAAGGTAAAGCAGAAGTGTAGAAGAAAACATGCACCTCATTATTCAATACATACTTCTAGACTGAAGTCAAACGTATCCAAAATTCACCTGCCAGTTCAATTTCCTACAAGGAGTACCCTGAAGTTCATAGACCATTTTTTAAAACAAACTAATACAAAGTCACCTACAGATGCATTATAATTTAAATGTGACAGATCTATTAGAGTCAATAGGCATGCCATTTCATACATCACTCTGACTAGGAGTGGAAGGGGGTGACTTTCATCTATTCTGTGTCTGTTCTTCAACACCAATGGGATTTTGTAATGCTCAGCAACTTGGAGGAGATGCTCAGCCCTTTGCAGGACTGAACCTATAATTATTAGTACACAGAAACATCAATAAGCCAATGTTTAAAAAATACATATGACAGCGTGATTTGTATAGTTGTAGCTGTTCACACAACACATCAGAACTGTACCTTAAAAACACTCCTCTTGGTTAATACAGTTATTCAGATACTGGAAATGGCAGTGGGTTTAGCATACAAGTATGCATGTTCTCTGAGTAGCAGGATAAGAGGGGAGAGGAGAAGAATAGGGAGAGGGTGAGGATAAGGAAGAGTGAAAAAAGAGAGGAGAGCAGAGAAAGAAAAGAGAGAAAGAACATTCCCATAGCTTGAAGAGGACAGATGAGAAAGATGCTAAGAACAAGTTAAAGAGCTGAAAAAATACAGTTGTATAATGACAGCTTTGTAAGACCATGAAAATACATCAAAACAACAGCACTGCAAGCTCATATACATCTCTTTTGAGTCAAATCTTGCAAATCTTACTCAAGCAAAAAATATATTACAGTAAATGCTGAGTAAGATTGGCAGATTTCACCATTTACTAGCAGAATTTATAGTTATTGTTCTCATGTGGTTTTCATTAATACTGAATTTCCAATGCTATCCTAGCTTCATTGAAGTTAATGCCAAAACTCTCTTTGACTGTAATGGGCTCAGAATTTCTGCATCATTAGGTACTACTACGTATATTAAGTAGCTTAAAGGAGTATAACTTATTAAAGACATATATTTCAATGCGCCTAGTAAAAAAGCACAGGCTAAAATGAAATGCAAGACGTTTTAGATCTTTAATCATTGTCCTAGTTAGCAAAACTATAACCATATTCTCATGCACACTTTGAGATGGCGTGAGCGCTGCTGCCAAGGAAGTCGGGCTAACCATTTTTGCTGGACGGTTTCTAATGTGGATTGGTTCTCTGATTCAACTTGCTGCATAAATGTGCTGCTGAAGAGAGCGAGAAACATGAAGTCAGGAATGAATGTCTGCCTGTTGAAAGGAAAGTATGTCTTCCTTTGGTGGAAATGATGCTTTGTTCCAGCTTAAAGTGTTTGTGAAATTGTGACGGCAGAGGGATCAGGACCTGTGTTTTTTTCAAGTGGTCTCGAATTACAAGTACCAATAGACAGTAGCATGTCAAAACAGATGATGAAAAATGTCAGTACCTATTTATGATGTGCATGGCAGAACCAAGATAACTGAACTGTGCCTCAGAAGAGCTCAGGCACTAGCCCTGATGCTTCTGCTACACTGAGGAACAGGTATCTTCAAGCCTCCATGGTGTTCAGGTCCCTGCTGTGGAGGCAGGCAAGAGATTGCTCTGCCCATGCAACTCCAAGCCCCTGATTGTAAGTTATTTATGAAACAGAAGCATGTAACTACAGTCAGCACTGCAAACATCAAAGGTCCGTCAAAACTTCAAATATATTAGCTTCTAGTCCACTTGGAGCACAGGCAGAGCATGCTTATGTCTGTCCGCCAAAGGCAATGCAAATGTAGCCTTCCATCCTTTCATTCTGTCACTCATAACCAGTCTGGTTTATTTGCACTGGGAGATCTTCATCACAGCAACCTGCTTTCACTCCAGATCCTATTTGGACCCCTCAGTCCTGCACGGCACCAGCAACAATTCCCCACTGCTGTCTCAGGGGAAAGGGAAGTTTTAATCTGATGTGTCTGAATAAATCTGCACTGCAAAGCTGCAGGCAGTGGATAATTCCCTCTCCATCACCAGATTTAATTCCCAGTTTCCAGGGAGTGGAAGTTGAGGGTGAAAGCTGCAGCAGGTAGGAAGGAGGAGTGCTGCTAATTATGAACCATGGCGGGGGGGG
>Ga0065711_1031795_pt1 | contig 28725 bp, 14 predicted proteins | sample Hoacrofraction12_FD_59098 | JGI IMG/M metagenome (GOLD analysis project Ga0065711, IMG submission 59098) | Hoatzin crop microbial communities from Cojedes, Venezuela - Epithelial fraction 12 v2 (version 2) | ecosystem: Host-associated > Birds > Digestive system > Esophagus > Crop | place... | reverse complement strand
TATCATCGATGCTCTGCAGGAACCTCCTGGATTGCGCCTGCCTAGCTGTGTGGTCTTCCCAGCTGATGTCAGGGTGGTTGAAGTCCCCCATGAGAACCAGGGCCTGTGACTGTGAGGCTGCTTGTAGAAGGCCTCATCAACTTCCTCCTCCTGGTCAGGTGGCTTGTAGTACACACCCACAATAACAACACCCATATGAGGCTGTCCCTTAATTCTAACCCATAAGCTCTCAACTCATTCTTCATCTGCCCCCAGGCAAAGCTCAATGCATTCCAGTTGCTCCCTCACATACAGAGCAACTCCACCACCTCACCTTGTTGGCCTGTCTTTCCTAAAGAGTCTGTAGCCATCCACGACAGCTCTCCAGTCATACGAGCTGCCCCACCACGTTTCTGTGATGGCGATCAAGTCGTAGCCGTCCGGCTGTACAATGGCTTCCAGCTCCTCCTGTTTATCGCCCATGCTACGTGCATTGGTGTAGATGCACTTGAGCTGGGCTGTCAATCTCACCCCTGACCCTGGCGTGCCAAGCCTGGGCTCATCCCTAGTGAGCTGGGCGATGTCCCCTTCCCTCTTCGAACCTAGTTTAAAGCCCTCTCGATGAGCCCCACCAGCTCGTGGCCAAGAATCCTTTTTCTTCTTTGAGATAGCTGGACTCCGTCTGTCACCAGCAGTCCCAGTGCCACGTAAACCTCCCCATGATCAAAGAAACCAAAATTCCACCGATGGCACCAGACCCCGAGCCACCTGTTAATCAGGTGAGTTTTCCTGCCCCTTTCAGTGCTGTTCCTTGCCACTGATGGGATTGAGGAAAACACTACCTGTGCCCCTGATCCCTCAACCAGTTGCCCCAGTGCCCTGAAGTCCCTTTTGATGGCCTCTGCGAACCTGCATTACCAAGAGGGGGTAATAATCAGAGGGCCGTGCCAGACCAGAGAGCTTCCAGCAACTTCCCTAACCTGGGTCCCAGGGAGGCAGCAGACTTCCCTGTGGGATGGGTCCGGTCGGCAGATCGGGCCCTCTGTTCCCCTCAGAAGTGAATCGCCTGTGACAACTGCCCTCCTTTTTTTCTTAGCCGAGGCAGTTGTAATATGTTGGGTTGACCAACTCCTCCTAGGCAACCCCCAGATGGACCTTCACCTTCACCCACATCCTCATTAGCAGGGCCCTCACATTCTAGAGCCCCATATCTGTTGCTTAAGGGCAGCTGGGCAGGTGAGGGAGGTCGGGAGGGGATTCACCTGCCGCCCTGAGCAGGGACCTGTTTCCATTCCCCCCCATCTCTTAGGTCCCCTCGTGCTCGGTGGCAAGAGGGTAGGGGGTCCTCTGCTTCTGGTGGAGCTGCATCCTGCTGCCTTGGCCTCAGGGAGGGCAGGGTGTGGCTCCAGCAGTCGATCTCGCTCTCACACACTCCTGGATGTTCCTCAGCCTCTCCACTTCCTCCTTCAGCTCTGCCACCAGGCTGAGCAGACCATTCACCTGCTCGCACCGAACACAGCTGTTGTCTCTGCTGTCCTCCGGTACGAGTGCCAGGATCAGGCACTCCCTGCAGCCAGAGACCTGGACAGCTGTGTCTTTGCGTGGGGCCTCCGTCTGGGTCCCCACACTCCTTCTAGCAACAGCTTTCCCACAGCTGGAAACCATAGCTAGCATATCTCCTGGAAGAGCGATGCCCGCTACTTGAGTAGCCAGGAGGGGAGACTGCGCCCTGCCCGCACAAACTGCTGCACCGGCTCTGTTCACCTGCACTCCCTGGGGCTGCTCTTGTACGTGAGGGGGTTTGGCTGCTGTCTCACTGGACCCCGGCCCGGCTGAGTCAGAGCTGCCGCTCGTTGGCAGCTCCCTCTTTCCCGCTCGGGGGCGGGGGGGGCTGGGGTCTCCTCTCTCTCGGCGCTTTTGCCACTTCAGAAAGGGTCCCTCAGCGCAAGCCTCTGCTCCAGAGCCCTTCATCTGCGTCCAGCTCTGGAGCCCTCATCTCAGGACAGACCTGGAGCTGTTGGAGCAGGGCCCGAGGAGGCCACAGCCATGACCCGAGGGCTGGAACCCCTCTGCTGGGAGGAAAAACTGGGAGAGCTGGGGCTGTTCAGCCTGGAGAGGAAAAGGCTCCGGGGTGACCTTAGAGCAGCTGCCAGTGCCTGGAGGGGTCTGTAAGAAAGATGAGGACAAACTTTTTAGCAGGGCCTGCTGCAATAGGACAAGGCGTAATGGTTTTAAACTGAAAGAGGGTAGATTTAGACTGGATATAAGAAAGTTTTTATAATGAGGGTGGTGAGGCACTGGCACAGGTTGCCCAGAGAGGTGGTTGCTGCCCCATCCCTGGAAACATTCAAGGCCAGGTTGGACGGGGCTCTGAGCAACCTGATCTAGAGCTAGATGTCCCTGCTCACTGCAGAGGGGTTGTACTTCCAACCCAAACTGTTCTATGATTCTATGACACCACAGCTTCTGACTCTCCTTGAGATACACCGTACAACACACAATTGTTTCAGGATCTGCTATGGGCTCACGAGAAAAGAAGAACACGCAGTGTCGTGTTATTTTCCCTTCCACTTATCCCTAGCACCCTACAAAACAAACCAGAAGAGCCCAACTTGTTTCCAAAGAACTGTTTAAGTGAACAGCTACAATGAACTTCTTGCTACCTCCCCGCCTGGCTGGCATTTCCAAGCTCCCTTCTTCATGGACTCAAGTGACAGAAGATTCATTGTTGCAAAAAAATGTTGTCAGTAGAAAATTAGCTGTATTAAGTAGTGTACTGAACAAGTGAAATCTTGCCAGTGTCAGGCCTGTTAAGACTATTAAAGGGACATTGTATCTAGAAAGGCAGGGAGGGTTCAGCCACATGCTGCAGCCAAACAGACTCCAAACCTCCTCAGGGTTTGCTGTGTCCAGATCTGTTAATTTGCTTTGGGCTCCTCTCCAGTTCTTTCTTTTACAACAAACCCAATTTTAAAATTTCTAATTCCCCTTGCAAGCATAGGCTGTGAAACATGTTTCTTCAGAGACAGAATGTGGGCAAGTATTAGATCTAGCAGGAAGAGACTGTCCATACCAGCATTTTCCCAGTACAACTATTCCTTAGCAAGACAGGACAGTTTGGTCTTCCCTGTCATACCGAGGGGCAGAGCTGCTGACTTTCCTGCACCCCACGGGCTATGAGAGTCCAGGCTGTGCCTCGAGAAAGTGGCAGTTCGACCCTCTAAGAAGCAAACAAGCTGGAGAAACTGCACATCTCCATGAGTAAATCACTCTTTCACACACAGAATTCTCTGTCCATCAGCCTTCACAGCACTTGTCAAGAGCTGAGGGATTTTGAAAAGGGGAGACTGAGACAGGAAGGAAGTAAACAAGGAATTTGTAATAAAATCTGAGGTGAAAAGAAGGCCCGGTATGCTGACCGGACGCTCTTCCTAGGGAAGTCTGCTGCCTCCCTGGGGCCCGGGTTAAAGAGTGACAAGAAAACTTCCTATCCTGTTATGGCCCTCGAATCATTATCCATTATTGCTTTTTCATGTAGGCAGCGACAAAGTTGCAATAATAAGACCACGGGCAATCAAAAGAGGCTTCAGGGCCCTGGTTACAGGATCAGGAATGCAAGTCGTTTTTCCCTCTATCCTTCCAGTCGCAGGGAATGATGAGGGAAGAAACAGGAAGACTCAGCAGATCAACACCACGCTACGTGACTGGTGTCACTGGCAGAATTTGGTGTTTTTTGATCATAAGTCTGTCTACATGATGTCAGGCCTGCTAGCGACAGATGGGGCACACCTGTCTCAAAGGGGGAAAAGGATCTTTGCACAAGTGTTAGCAGGGCTCACTGAAACAGCTGTAAACGAGATTTGGAGAGGGAAAGACATAAAATCAGGCTCGCTAGTGATAAGCCATGGAGCAGCACGCCAATATTTGAGGGGCGACGTGCTGGTGAGGTCCTTTGGTCTGCTCCACGATGTGCTGAGTACACTGGAGCACATCTGGAATGTCTCTATACTAATGCGTGCAGCACCTTCGCCATCTCAGTGGGTGTAGGGCATGGAGATCCGTGCAGGAGCAAAGACACAAGGGCTGTTGACACATTGATACATTGCTGATCCTGACACAGCTGGTGAAAGAGCCAACTGGAGCAGGTGCACTATGAAGGGTGATCAACTAGCAAGTTCTTCAACTAGGAAGAACTGCAGTGCGTGGGCAGGACCCATGGGAAGGATGACTAGTATGAACTGACCCATTCCCCATTGCCTATGCTGCTCGGGAGGAGAAAGTAAAGGAGCTGGGAGTGAAGGAGTCAAGTTATGCCTGGGAAGAAGGGGTGGGGGGCTGGGGGAAGCTGTTTTTCATTTTGACTTGCTACTCTTTAGATAGTAGACTTTAGATAGTAGCAAAGTAGACTTTGCTACTCACCATCCTACTCTATTGCTGAATGACAATAAATGAAATTATTTTCCCCAAGTAGAATATCTGTTTTGCCTGTGATTGCAATTGGTAAGCAATCTCCCTGCCCTTATCTTGACCCACTAGCTTTTTCATTTCATTTTCTCCCCCTGTCCTGCTGAGGAGGGGGAATGGGAGAGCAGCTTGGTGGGCACCCAGCAGCCAGCCAAGGTTAACCACCACATCAGCAGAGGTTCATCACTTGCCACTTTCCAAAGCCCATACACGTTCATTTGCTGCCTAAGTTCCCCAAGGAGATTCCTGGTCAGCCAAGCCAGTCTTCTGCCCCTCTTGCTTGATTTGTGACACATTGGAATTGCCTGCTCTTGTACTCTTAAGAAATGGCTCTTAAAAAGCAACCAAGAGTTAAGACCACCAATAGCCTCAAAAGCAGATTCCCAGCTGACCTTACTAACTAGTTCCTTGAGCAGGCTAAGGTCTGCTCTCTGAGAATCACAGACTGGTTTGGGTTGCAAGGGACTGTAAAGATCATCTAGCTCCAATCCCCCCTGCCATGGGCAGGGACACCTTCTGCTAGAACAGGTTGCTCAAAGCCCCATCCAACCTGGCTTTGAACACTGCCAGGAAGTGGGAATCCACAGCTTCTCTGGGCAGCCTGTGCCAGTGCCTCACTACTCTCATAGTAAAGAATTTCATCCTTATATCTAATCAAAATCTGCCCTCTTTCAGCTTGAAGCAATTACCTCTTGTCCTATCCCTACATGCCCTTATCAAAAGTCCATCTCCAGCTTTCTTGTAAGCCCCATTTAAGTACTGAAAGGCTGCTGTAAGTTCTGCCGGAACCTTCTCTTCCCCAGGCTGAACAGCCCCAACTCTCTCAGTCTGTCCTCTTCACAGAGGTGTTCCGGCCCTTGGATCATTGCTGTGGCCTCCTCCGGCCCTGCTCCAACATCTCCAGGTCTGTCCTGTGCTGAGGGCTCCAGAGCTGGACGCAGGACTCCCTGGGTGGTCTCACCACAGCGGGGCAGAGGGGCAGAATCCCCTCCCTTGCCCTGTGCCCACGCTGCTAGGGATGCAGCCCAGGGCACAACTGGGCTGTGAGTGCACACTGCCAGCTCATGTCCAGCTGTTCATCCACCAGCATTCCCAAGTCCTTCTCCTCAGCACCCAGCCTGTATTTGTGTTTGTATTGCCCCAACCCACGTGCGGGAACTTGCACAGGGCCTTGTTGGATTTCACAAGGTTTGCACAGGCTTACCTCTCAAGGCTGTCTAGGTCCCTCTGGATGGCAACCCTTCCCTCCAGTGTGTTGACCGCACCACTCAGCTTGGTGTCATCGGCAAACTTGCTGAGGGCAAACTTCACTCACTGAAGCTCTTTACTGCAGCTATTCCCAGCTTTACTTCCTATCAGCAGCTAAACTAACTTCCCAGTCTGTTTAAATCCTGGCATTTATCCTGGGGAACTCATTTGTACAAGGTGTACTCAAGACCAGCAATTTAGGAGTATTTTATCAGGAGCAGCCACACAGATGAGAAGAACGTGGAGAGGTACAAGAATGCAAAAATGTCACCTATAGACTTCTAGCTAAGATTTAACGTCTCATGCGCTTCTGGAGGGAAACCACCCACTGATCAACAAGAGCCAGGAAGAAGTTAAAGGGTACCAGTCTTTAGGGCAATTATTTCCAGCTCACCAGCTGGCTTTCCTGCTAAGCACTGGAGTGGATAGGCAAGATCCCACCCTAGTTTCCACTGGGCTAGCAATAGCAATGTTCCCTCTCTTTGGGCAATTTTAGATTTGGAGTGTGCAGCCTGGGCTAGGCTCATCCATTCCCAGATTGCTGCAATACCACATCAAACCCATTTTTAAATTATATCAAAGGGCTGGAGGAGTTTGGTCAGTCAAAGACAATTCACTCAATAAAATATCTGTTTACTTTGCATAGATTCAAACCCCCCCCCGAATGGTTTTTGCCAGGCAAAGACTTTCAATCTAAATGGACCATTCGGATAGCTCAGAAACATTCAGTTCATCAGAGCTACAGAAAACCATCTTGTCTTTGATTCCAAAGACTTAGCTAGTTTCCACTGGATTTGCTACTCCTAATCTGAAGGTGGCTATCAACGAATTGTATTAGTGAACTGATAGCTGGAAATGTCGTTGGACTGCAGTTTATCTGAAAAGATTATAGCAAAAAAAAAAAAGCCTAGATGTAATCTGAGCAAAAAGTGATAATGTAATGTGTAACACATCTCGAGGGAGACTGATCATCTATTTTCCATGGTGATTACTTTCGCGCAACAGCTCTCAAACAATCATAACTGAGCACTATTTTAATGGAGATATCATAATATCATATTAATTTGTTAATTACCAGCTGTAGCCCTATTGAGGCTATTACTCCCCTAAGTTTCACACTTCTTATGGAATTTCCCTGTGTTGCTGTCAGCCTTTTCACTGTATTCCAGCTAAAGCAGAAAAACTTATCTTGGTTTAAATGCTGCAAAATTAACAACTAAGAGAACAGTCTTCATATTTAACAGCTTGCCTTTGAAATCCCATAGAAGTTGATCAATCTTTTCTTATTGCTTTTTGTTTATCAACAGATATTCTAGCCAGTAATGTGTCTGTATTAAAGTGGCATTAGTTTGTCTTATTGCATTCTGTAATAATTTATATACTGAGGTGAGTTGCTTGCAGCAACCACTTAATATTAACTAAAATAGTACAGATTCATTTTAATGTTTGGAATAAAATATAACTGTGTTTTTTCAGGTGGTAACTAATATGATAATTAAATAAAAGATGACTTTTAAATGTTTGTCTTTGTGTTCTCTGTTTCTACAGAATGTAAAGTGAAACATCGGAATACCAACAATAGAGATTTGGATCACAAATGTAACACTGGTATTCTAAAAGCAGTTTTAAATGCCTGTATCCAATCTTGCCTTTAGGAGTTTCTCTCAATTTGTCTCAAGTTCCTGAGAGAACAAGCTTCTAAGATGCCGAGACAGCTGAATTTAAAATCTGAACCTTTCCTCTAACTTAGCTTGCAATCCAAGTCATAGCCTAACCTATTTTGAACCACGATCTTAAGACTGGTTTTTCTGGCTCACTTTTATCATACTGGAACATCTGATTTTTCTATTCAACTTCACTGTTACACAGAAAATGTGTATCTATAAATTGTCATAAGTAAAGCAATGTTCCAGAAAAACAAACTTGTCCTTTTCCCTATGTTCTTACTGATGCATTACTTCTGTCCCTTCCCCTGTCCAATATCCAGTCTTTGTGCTATTACAACGAAATTTTAGTACTTAGTACAATGTAATTCTGAAACCAAAGTCTGAAACTGGCATCTGATCTACACAGCATGGAGCTACATCTGAGCCCTACTACGCATCATGTATTAATAGCATTCATCTGGTGAATAAAGTAACCTTTTTTGGAAAAGAAAAAAAAAAAATCACACAACTGAATGAAAACCCACACGTACATTCAAAAAAATATCCATTTTAGTCACCAGACCATGTTCCACATGCTAAACATTCTGTTTACAAGAAGGAAACACAGGAAAAGTTCTCATTATCCACTAAGGTCATTCAGCCCCAAAGGATGCTTCTAGTTAGAAGGCAGGCAGTGAAAGTAGGCCATTCACAGATCTGTCCAGTGAGGGGTCACTGGCGAACAATAGATTCTCTGCAAGCAGTTTCCTCTACATTTTGCCTCCCATAGCCTTCCCAGCATGTTCCTGGCACGTCAGAAAGGTCTGAACGGCTTTCCTTGCACTGGGTTCTGCTAAAAACAAAATTATCTGTTGGAACAGATAATCTTAGTCAAGATTCAAAACTCAGATGGGAACCATTTGCTTATTCAAGATAGCAGATTTAGAACAAAAACTCTTCCCAGAGACCTGTTACGCAGCAGAGCGGAGTTTTGCAAACATGTAAGCAATTCACTTTAAAGGGAAAAAACAGAGTCTGTGAATTCTCATCTACACGTTGCTTGGAAATACACAGACCAAAGCAGGAGGAGTGGAGGATAGCACAGGCCTGCAAACCTACAAACATAACATTTGACAAGATTCCAGTTATCTCTGGAGGCTTAAGCAGAGCAAGTCCAGGCAAAATTTTACTGCAGTGCCCGATAACACGAAGCGCCAGTCAGTCAGTGGCTGGTTTACTACGCAGTGTCAGAGAATTAAACTGCAATTAGTAAAAATCACTTCAGAATCAGGGAGAGAAAGAAATAAAGGATTTTTTATTTTTCCTAATAAGTGTTGCATATTGATCAAGATAAGGACGGAAATGAACTCTTCACCTGCTTGAATTCCCACTGGCTAAGGTATATAGAATAAATGATTAATTCCAATATCGCTTGTCATCACATAAATTGTATGTTTAAGTCCTTGGACATTTACTACGTGGCTGTATTAACACTCCAAAAAGCTTCATTCATTTGTTGGTATAAACCACACTTCCAGTCTGCTTAATCTTTGACAGACAGGTCTCATTGTCCCCAAAATCCCTTGCTACACAATACAACAAAGACTTAAATGGCTCTGTAGGCCTGTCCTGCTACCCACACTGCTCTGCGCTTCCTGACCATATATCCCTGGAATTCATGACCATGCAGATTACTAAATTACACACTAGGCCAGGGATTAAGCACGGCTCTTTGTATGGGAGCATCTGAGGTCTGGAGGAAGATTTTACCTGTCACGGTCTGTGCTCATCGGGCCTTGACGAGAGGCAGAAGGAAGCAGTGCTGCAGAAGATCACAAACACTGGTGTGTGATAATCAGCGATCTGTATATGATGACAGGATAACCTGACCAGTGCTGCCCTACACACAGGTCTAGGGAGCTTTAGACAGAGAATAACCAGCCCACCATACCCAGAGCAGCTCAGCAGCTTCTTCCCTCTTAAAATGAAAGGGGAAAATGTTCCTGGTTCTGACAGACCGCAAGCCGGATAATGGCCTTCACTGTACCCAAGCAGAACTGAAATGTCTAAGGGTTAGGAATGTACCCTGCAGTTAAGCAAACATACCAACAAGCCACAGGGAGGGGTATGCTAGCTCATCAGTTGTTTTAAATTAGCTGTTAATCAAAGCTGGAATTATTTCTGATTGCTTTCAGAATGCTTAAGAGTTACATAGTCAAAAGAAAAAATTAAACCAAGAAAAAAAGGCTTGAAGTAACACCTCAAGGATATCAGATACCTTTTATCCATATGTACATATGCAAATCACATTGCTTCTCACTTCAAAAATCAGAAGTCTTTACTAGGCCTTAGTCTTGATGTTTAGATAGGACAGAGGAGAGTAGTCTTTACCCAGTTGTAACTTACAGATGGCTGGCAACTCCAAGCTTTCGCTAAGTCTATATAGAAGTTCAGTGGTTAAAGAATTACTGTAACCAGGGCAGTATAATGATGAAAATCAGGGAAAGTCTGTAAAGAGAGACAGCACATTTTACAAAAACAAGTTGTTGATTTTTAACTTTTAAGATAGTAGTTGTTACTGTGTTGTTGGGCTTCCTTCTCTTTGCATGCATATGCTTCCTTTTAAATAGCAAATACTGACATGTTCCAGGATTTTTTAGTTACGTTGATGTAGCCAAAATGGTCTGAAAGATGATACTGCATTTCTCATGGTATTTTGCACTCACCTGGAGCTCAGTGAATGACAGGAATTATCTAAGGCCTGAGAGACACAAAGTTCATAGTAAAGTCACTTTTATGGGTTTGTTTCAGATGGCAAACTCCGTTAACAAAATATACCAAATGGGGACCAGTACACCACAATGCAGTGATGCTTTTGTTCAGCATCATCCTGTTACATCAAAGAGTAGAGTTCCTGCATGCCAACATGATGGCACATCATTTTAGAGGAACCAAAACTGCCTTAGTTCCGCAAATAGCCTCCTAGCAGCTCATAAAATATTGCAACCCCGCAGAAACCCTGGGAGGACAAGCACTAGAAACGGATCTGGTCTGCACAGACTCAGCGGGACTCTTTGGAAGTTGCTGCCAGGGCTCCTTTTGCAGCCAGAACAGCCACTGTTGAGCTACACGAACTACTCTAAGCCCTTCCCCTATAGCCATCAGCTAGGGAACAATCACTAAACTGCTGTTTGAGAAAAATAAGCAAAGAATACTTTAAAGGAATAGAGAAAAAAGAATCTGCTATTGATCACTGCTACGAACTGGCTTTGTATTTCCCTTGTTCATTAAGTGACTCCAATTTCAGTTAAACCACAGCTATCTGCAGCAATGTTTTTCCATAGGCTATTTTTTAAAGTCTCACACCATGCTGTATTTGCATAGTGTGCAATAAAGTGTGCCTTCAGCCACACACATACATACCAGCCCCCTTCAGACAGAAGATTAAGTTGTTCGTAATCCCCGTCGGTATTTATAACGGCCTATCTTTTAGCCAGCAAGAACAGCAAAACAGTGAATACAAGTTAATGCATTCTCTGTATCTGCATCTCTGAATTAACATTTACTTCTATGGAGTTTTAGATCATAGGAAGACTCCAGTGCCTTCTCACCGACGTCAATACAGACAAATACTGACTTCGGTGAAGTACAACCCTGATATCAGACAGAAGTATCAGGCTCAGTATGCATCACTCCTTCACTGTCATTGCTCTTGCCAGCACAGCTGATCTTTGCTTGGCTGGATCAGCATCAGCAGAAATGTCGTCTTACATCTGCCACTGACTGGAAATGCCAGCTCTGCAAGCGTCTGTCGACCACAGCCTGAGAGGAATCATGCCACTGAGGAAGGCTCAAGGGTCAAGGCTTAAAACCAGAATAAAGTAAAAGGAAACTGAGAAATAAAAGAAAGAAGATACTGGTAAGAAACACAGAGGAGGCACAGCTATATTGTCCACCCTCAGTTTGCAGCATAGACTGAAGAGTGCAGAAGAGGGAAGCCCATAAAGTCAACAAACAGTCCTACGTGTAGGGTAAAGTGAAGGGTCTCAACCTGCAGTAAGGCAATGGACTGTGTCCTTGCTCCCATGGTGAAACTAAGCACTGAGGATGCACATGGGAGACTCCAGCTAGTTGGTTTTTACGTGAATCTGGTGGCCACGTCCCGGCTTTTACTATTGCTCCAAATGCTAAAGCCAAGAAACAGGCACACAAATGCTGAAGGGATGTTTCACAAGTGGTCATGGGAAAGACCGGCTGCAGAGTCTGGGTTTCATTCTCACAGAGGATGAGCCCAAGCACAGGACTTGCATCCTGAACACTGGGTTTTTACTTGAGTCTCAAAAACTGCATCATCTTCTCTTTCATTTCCAGAAACAATATTTTTCTATTGACACAAGCAAACCTCTTATCTGTTAACCAAAATAACAGCTATTTTATCCTGAGGAAGCGAAACTGAACTATCCAGAAACTTTGTCTTTGCTGAACAAATAAAATAAAAGAAAAATACCTTTTCCTCGTCTTCGTGTTACTGGATGCAACAGCAAGTGAGGAAGAAATCTGAGATGACTTGCGTTCTTCAGGTAACGATTTACCAGTATCAAATCAGTATTACCTAGTTTGATAGCAGTTTTCTTTTTTATCACTACCTCACTCTAGTGTTAACAGCTCACACTGTATTTGTTAAAGAAACAACTAACCATTAACACCAACTATTTTCTTTTCCTCTCCACTGAAGCAATATCTGAAGCGCAAATCCTTCTCAAAACATCAGCAGCTTCAAAGGCTTTTTTTGGTAAGTATCTCCAAGCCTAGCAACCTTCCATGAAAGCAAAGAGATTGGATCACCACCTGTGTTTAGCACTTAGCAGGCCAGTGCTCAGAGAGACAATACTATCTTGAAGGTATCTTGCACCACTGACTGTCAGTCTACCTGAATTACGTGATCTGCATACATTCAGCCATCCAATAAGGGTCAAATTAGTGATCTATCTTTCTTTACATTGAACAAAAGAATGCGAAACCTGATTCATGCTCTAATGATTAGAAATAGGACATTCCACAGCTTTTTGTGGTGTTTTTATGGCTCCTTAACTCTGTTGAGAGCCTGCAAGCTCTGAGAGCACATTCACCTGGTCACGTATGGACAGCTGTATGCTGCTTCACCCCACTGCAAGCCGAGAGTCAGCTTCAGGGCAGAGGCCACTTAAACTTCTGTGTTTGCTTGAATCAGACTGTACCAATGTACTCTCAAGACTCCTTCTCTGGCTCAGGTTCCTTGAATGTATCCTTCAACATCGCCTGTGTGTATACTGGGGATGATTTTATTTTAATTATATTGTGGATCCATTAAATGGATGTTTAAACATCTCTATTATGTCTGCAGTGAACACTAAGCCCAAATGTTCCACAGCTGAAAGCAGATGAATGAAAATCCACATCTGCCCTTGTGTCCAGCTACAGTCTGGGACAGTTGCACGGTTTTGTCGCAGCTGCGTGTTTTTCTCCAAAAATCAGTAAATTTAATGCTTAGAAGAAAAGTTCTTTGGTGCAGGGCTTTTTTTTTGTTGTTTATACAAAGTCCAGCTGATCCTGATGTGTAACTGAGGCCCCAGGCCCTGCTGTACTGTAAATATTGAAAACAATCACCAGACCAAAGAAACGAGAGTCTTTGCACAAATGCTGCTTTTAAAATACGAACCATTTGGATGGTGTCTTCCAGTTCTGCTGGAATTAGTGTTTTACCTCCCACATTAATACAGCTGTTACAGGACAGTTATATTTCTAATTTACTGGAATAATTTGATTCTACAGAGATGGTGTAAGAAAACTCTGTAGTACTTGTAGTAGTATGCAAGTTCAACACAAGGGAAGAGTAATCAAATGATACATAAGTAAAAAGTAACTGATTTAAACAAAACCTCTTCCACAATGAAACTTTCTGGTTAGGGTTCAACATAAAAGTATTGGGAAATTCTGGTATTTTTCCATTGATGTATCAAGTGAATAGTTTCTCAAACACTACATTGTGTGGCAGGAACCATAGAAATTAAACTAAGCAGACAATTTGTAAATATAATTTTTGTTTAGACTAGAATGCAAATTTTGTACAGCACATACAACTCTTAAATCCTACCCAAACAAAATCAGGGATAAAGCAGATTTTAAGAGTACATACCTAGAACTGTAGGTTTTGTTTATTTCCAAAACTTATGTAAAATATTTGGAAATTAATTTAAACATAGGAAGCATTAGCTCAGAAAGACTCACCAGAAAAAAGCAAAGCACATTATTAGTCATAACTACATTTCATTAGTTGTTCATCTTGCAAGAACAAGACTCCTTCACTCTCGGAATACAGTGGTTGAAACATTAACGCCGTAAAGCTAAAATCAGATCAAATGCTATATGTTTAGCAAAAAAGAGTAAACCCTACTAGTTCTGACAAGCAAGTGGTGCTTGCTAGGGTTTTGGAAAGCCTCCAAAGTTTGTAACTTAAATAGCTAGTTGTGCTTAGAAAGAATTAGGGTAGGGAGTTTCTGACATGCAGTGGCATTTAGGAGCAGGCAAAGGGCACTAGGTCTTAGAAACTTGTGTAAATCTGTTCAGAGACCATTTACATTCAAAGCTGCCTAAGACCCCAGGCCACTACACTCTAGAGAAACAGTTAGTGTTCCTTTATGTTCACATCTCATGGTGAAGTGAGCAGATGCTTGCTGGAGGTAAGTGCTGATTAGACGAGCTCTTGCTAGACAACAGACAGAGCAAGATTAGAGAGGACGCTAAAAAACCCTGGCGATGGCTTAAAACTAGTGCTCCCCAGTCTCTCCGATATAATGCACAACCTAGCAAGATTACACATAACTAACTAGCTTTCACTTCAAATAGCTATAGCTTTTGTTCTACAGATCAATGAAGCTTTTCACTCACACTTTTGTAGTTTAAAGAGCATTAAGATTTTTACATGTTTCTTCCAGTGATACAACTGTTAAACACAAAGGTAATCAGTGTTTCTCTGCAAAATAAGTTCAGGCTTTTTTCTGCTCTCTGCATAGTCAGTAAAACTGTTCTTACACTAGTCTCTACTTCTGGATATCAGATTACGTACATATAGTTACACCTAGAGATGGAAAGGAAAGCTAGATCTACAGCCTCTCCTAAAAAAATAAAAGGATGCTTTACATAGCCAGCACACCTGTAATGCTGTGGTCCAGGACCCCATTCACTTACTTTTTTAAACAAATCTAGAGTAGCATCATGGAAGTCAGCCATGTGACTTCTTAATGTTAGAAATTGGTTTTCACTAGTGTAAAGAACAGACCTCCAACAAAGCTAAACCAGGGGAAACTGGTATTTCTCTGATATTTCTGATATCTAAGAAGTGTAGGAATGCAGCAGAACCAGAATGACATCAAGATCTGGCATTAGTATATTCATCACTATTTCGTTAATCACATTTTAGAAATGTACTTCTAGAACTGATACTTCTCCATTTAAAATTCTCCTGACAGATATTCGGGCATTCAGTGAGCTCTTAATCTTTAATTTGGAAAGTTGAAGCAAACTTTCCTTAAAACCTCACTAAACCCCAGGTGTTATGGATCTTCCCAATACAACTATACTATGAGGTGCAAAGTAAACAGTCTAGTCCATGTGTAAATATTTAATAAGAGGCTTGCATCTGGAGCAAAATGGAGCTAACTTAGTGTTCCCTATTTATAATGTAAACAGATTAGTTGCATGACACAGTGTTAGTACAAACTTTCCTTGACTACAAACATTTGCTGACGTATTTCACCAATAACATAATGTATAGGAACAGAGGAAGGCTTTACTCTGAAGACCGCAAGTGGATAAGGTCCAATTTTGCAACCTCCTCTCACCTGACAGCGCCTTTTCCTGAAGGCTCTTGAGACAAGTTTCCTGTGCCACATGCTCCTTTCTACTGGCAAAGGGGAAAATGACCCCAGTTAAAAATCCATCGCAGGCACCAAGAGCAGATGCTGTTGTGCCTCATGTATCCCCACACAAAACAGATGCTACCACACTCACAGTACTCTGCTTGCTGAAGGACCGGCTCACCAGCCACTTCAAACAAGGACCTGCAAGTCAGATTTCTTAAGACTAAACAACTTCAAACATGTTTGCTAACTGCCTGAAGAAAAGTTTGTTCTGAAGACCTAATCCTGCAATGTCCCGATTGCCCTCAGCTTTTGTTCAGGTTTCTGTGTCTTCTGCAAGGCTGTCAGTGGTACTGCTGGGTTTGGGTCTGACACGACAGCTAATGCTGAAGATGACACAAGCAACGGCAGGAAAAGCAGGCCCTTTTAGCTTCCTCCTCCCACAGTCTCCCTCTCTTTGTATTTACGTTGCAAGCTTGGATGTCTCCCTACAGCTGCTCTGATTGTTTACAGGGCCGAGAATTCACATACCTAGAGACTCTCATTTCAGTACCTGAGTTAGAGTGCAAGATAACTCAGTACCTGCAGCTCTGGAAAGCTTCCCCTGTGCAACCTGGTTGTATTCAACTACCAGCATGGACTCCACGCTATCTAGCTGAACCCGTTCCTCTCTTCGCAGAAGGGTTGACCACAGAGTATATTGTCCTCAGTGCTATAGGGAAGAAAATCAAAAGAAAAGGCTCCATGGTAACCGGGAGAGTGACAGCAGAAGCACACACTAAATTGGCAGGGACATTCAACTGGGAGATCCCATCAGAATGCAAGACGTGATGAGTCTTTCCCGCTCCCTGAAGATGACTGGCACAACAGGCACCCCTTGGCCACTGTTCTGTCAGAAGAAATGAAATGGCTACGCCTCTCGCAACAGGCCAGCAGAAGACCAGTGAAATTAACAGATACAAATCCCATTACTGTTGGGAACAAGGAACTCAATTCTTTTCAAATTCAGAACCCTTCTTACAGGGTTCTGAACAATCTCAGCCTAAAGTCACAACAAGTATTTGCTAAAGACAATTCAGATGGGACCAAGAGCAGCCAACAATTCTGAGCTATTAAAAATGTGCTATTTTCTCCCAGAAGGAACCTCTCATTCCTCTGTTAGTCTCCTTCAGCAAGAGACCACTGAAAGATGAGGGGCAATACACCTCCTCTCCCATCTCTTGTGTTAATTCTATTCACCTTCTGTAAAATCAGACCATTTTTGTGTGGCCTCATGATTTGAGACAGGATGAAAAGAGTAATTCTGTCAGAGCTTTGTTGCATGCAAATTTTCATATGCCAGAAATAGTAATATAGTAAAACCACATTGGCCACAGTGCTCCTTAACTAATCAAACACTGAAGTGAGGCAGCTTCCTTACAGTGGATATTTCTATTGCTGATCTATTGAGGGGATGGAAAAGCAACTACAAATCCCAAAGAGGCATAAGTCTCATAACTCTCCTGTTCACAGTTTACTTTACATCTGTTCTCAGACCATCGTTTCCACACATAAGTATGTGAGAAATTATTTAAACTCTTTGTTGAAGTGAATCAACTTACATTTAATATCCCAGAGGATTATTTTAAGAAGTTACAAGTAGGACAGGCAGAAAGTAAATTATTTACACTGCCACGTGAACAGGGCTAGGCAGCCTCCTGGGGATGATCATTTGCCATTCAAAAAGCCAATTTTTCACTGTGTGTGCCCATGATTCAACTTCGTTTGTAAAGTCAGGCCAGAAACATAAATTATAGACTTATAAGGAAGTGCAGCTCCCTTTTTATTAATAGAATTTCCATCCTCAAACAGCACCAGGCTCTTCTCTCAGCTAAACTCCACCCATGTGCTCTGCCATTTGGAGTGGCAAACATGTAAGATAGATCAACACTGCATTTTGAGTGTAGACCCAGCTCCAAGTTGAAGCCCGCATTTAGCTGGCATCCAAGCAGGCAGATGCACATGTCTGCCCAGCTGTAGGCTTTAGATAAGTTTGGGTATACATCAAAGGAAAATACCACTCTCTCTCCCACACAGCTTGGAAGGGACAGGTCCAAGTTCCCAGGCCTGAACCACAAAACTCCACATTCCTTGCAGTTACATAGCATAACCGGTGCGGGAAGCAGAAGCAGTTTCAGGCCCTCTCTGAAAGACACAACTTGCATGAAACAAGCACTGCTGGGACTCACGAGCTACCCGTATTCATGACGACCTTATCATAGGTGTGCCAAGTCACACACTGCTGCCTTAGCCAGCCTCTGACCTACGCTCCTGAAGACAATCCCAACAGCCTGAGGATAAACAGCTGAAACCAGCAACAAATGCAAATGGAAACAGTCACAGAAACACGTAACGACTTTTCCAAGGTAACTTTTGCCAGGTCCTCTAAGAATTTTATGGCAATAGTGTGAAGCACTGAAAGCAATCCCTATTAACATAGTTGGCTACCAAGCTAATAAATGCAGCTGTACTATGAACAATGTGGAAACTGATCACTGTTTGCTTTTCAGTACCTTCACAGTTATCAAACAGGGAACTATGATATTTGTTTGTGCTCACGTACTTACTAGGCAGAAGCTGGTTGTACCATATGCTTTCCAATATGTAACCAAAAAAGTGCTTAAAAAAAATAATCCTACAAACAGGGCTTTAGGCTTCAAGTCAAATACTTTTAATCTATTAGGCTTTACTCATAAGTAACCCCAAAGTACAAATGGGAAACGTGAACCAAATGCTGAGCTTGTTAGTAAATCACAAGTGAAAAAAAATTACTTATGTATATGCCAGACAGTTCTTATCAGAGGTGAGCCAGTATTCCTCAAGAATCTTTGCCACAGCCATTTGTTTCTATGTCCAGTTAAAACAGAGGAAATTTAATTAAGTGCAGGATTATTTAACGAGGATGTTATTTTTTTTTTAAATGAAACACACTCCCACTTCAATTTCCCTTGCGCCAAGAGATGCATTTACTGAAAAACTGTAAGATGGAAGGAAAGAAAAAAATGAAAGGCTTTACATGTGTAAACTGCATTTTCCTCTTCAGGTCTTTAAACAGTGAATCATCATTGAAATAGATACAACAAGCACCATGATCACTCAGAAGTCATTAAGACATTTTATGGAATAACAATAAAAATCCCAAACCCATTTTGCAAGGGCAAGGAAACCACTTTTAAACACTTCTCCTGATGTGGCACTGCAAGTCATAGCCTGGGAACATGGTAAAATTGCGCTGCTCAGAGAGGAGGTCTAGAAAAGATCACATATCTGGAGGTTTCAGAGAAGCCTATTGCACAAGATGGAAGGAGCATTCAAGCTTCACCACCCTTGAGGGACACATAGCTTGCATTTTCTCCGGGACAAACTACACTGTGACACACTAAGACAGGAAAAAAAAAACCCATGCTCTTTCCTTCTCCCTGCCCATTCCTGTTTGTCCGTCTGCTGAAGAGAAAATCTTCACCTCTTTGAAGTAATTCAACTGACCAGAAGTTCAGTGTCAGGAACTTGGGTGTTTCTTGCAGCCAGCTCACAGAGCTGTTCCTGAAACCTCCTCCACGGGTAATGCTCTGTGTTGGAACTCAGTGAAGTGAGACAGGCACTGTTCTGAAATGCCACACCTACCCAGCGTGGTGTCAGTTAAGCACCATTTGCAAAATAAATTAAGTCTTCATTTTGCAAAGGAGATTGAATTTGCAGAAATGCACTTCCTTCAGCTGTAACATCCTGCCAGCCCTACATTGTAGCATGCACACAGCTTCTTTCAAACAAGTGTGAAGAAAAATACATTGGGAGGTATTTCTCTTGAAACTGCTTCCCTTATGCAAAATTCACATAAAACGGCCCATATAAACGGTTGTCTGAGCAGCCATTCTTAGAAGCCTGAAAGCAATTTGCTTTAGAGGTCTGAAAACTAAAATCCTGGCCTCCTTACAGCTGATGGCAAATCCCTCAAAAACACCGACTGAACCCAGCTTTCCTCTTCAGTATAGGTTGAAGAGTTCATAATACTGGTAACAACAAAGCATGTGACAGAGCAGTGGCATTGCTTACAGCAGACGCTGTCTTCTCAAATGAAATAAATCTAAAGACATCTAAACGTGGTACACCTGACACATGCTTGTGCAAGACAAAATAATGGAGAACACGGCACCTACATTAATGTCTTCACAAGGAAGCCCTGACTGCTTTCTGTCACAAAATAAAGCCACTGCAAGCTGAACTATTATTCACTCAAATGTTCTCAGGAGTTAACACACATTCCGGCTGATAAAAAAAGAAGGGAATGGTTAGAATAGATTAGTTCAGGTTTTAGTCCTCATGTTAGAAAAACAAGTGAAGTTTAATTACTTCACTGCTCTGGAAAAAGTCTGGAGATAACACTTACGTCATTTATTGTTTCAAGAGAAAACATTAAATCTTAGGAAAATTTCCTTTAATGTCCCAGGAACACTGATCCAAGCCTACCAGGAACCACTGGGTGTCCTGTTCCTAGTTTTGTAATGCTTTTGGATTTACAGCTCAAGCGCAGCTGGAGTTATACAGGGAATGACCACCTGCTGCCTTGATTTTGCATGCAGACTTTATTTATTTATTTTGAATTTGCTGTGAGACAGGCTGGGCTACATTTCCACTGCTAAAGATATTCCAAAGGTTGACATCCTCCAAAAACATTTTGTACTGTTAGGAAGACATGTCCTAATTAAAATGAGACAAGAACAATCTCTTCTGCTATCTTCTCTTTCACATGTCGCTAAGTCTGGAGAGAAAACATACTCCAGAATTAACTAACTACTTTCAGAGGTCTCTTATTAAGGAGTACAGAGTGCTAACTTTTAGTTAATCAAAAGATTTTCTATTGTCACCTACTTTTCTGAAAATACAGTTGAGTAAACAATGGATTTCTGAACTAGAACTTAAGAAAATATATAACTAAAGTAATTCTTGCAGAGTAAAAGCACTTTGGAGCACCAGCTGTCTCCTAGCATATGTCTGTAACTGCCCCACATGGCAGGATTCTGCCCATCCCAGCTGGGATCCTCTGTCATTAGTCATCACAATAAAAGAAATGCCACATCAACATCATGTAGGTATTCAGGATGGCCCACACAGTCAGTCAGTACATCAAGCGAAGTCAAGCTTCACAAATAAGAAACAAAACCTGCTTAAAAATTTGCTAGAAAATACCCTTTACCTATATTTCTTATATAAGAATATCCTGATTTACATTCCAGCTGTTCACAATGTGAGATTCATGATGACAGGGTAAGCAGTCCTCAATTTATTTGTGGAACTACACAAAACAGCGTTTCCAGTGGAAAGGTCACCGATAAGCATGCCCTGTGACTCACAGGCAGGGCTGAGGGTAATCATTACCACACCACTCCAAATAACAGGGGGCTAGCGTGCTGTACGTCTCACAGAAAGTCTCTGTCAGGGTATACAAGCTATAACTCCTGCACTTTTGAGTGGTGCTATTGTTTATCAATCCAAACCAGCCATCACCGCAGTTAGGGATTCAAGTTACAAATAATAAATTCATTATAAACAAAAAAAACACTTTACTGAACAGGATTAATTACGAATCTTGCAACTAGGGGGACAGGATGCCCAGATCCAAGACATTTCTTTGGTTCTATGACCTACATGCACTATGTCTAACACACAGGTACAGTCTGAAAATATGCTAAAGTGACTTTGCCTTGCAGAGCACGGGCTCTGCTTGTATAATCCGAGAGTTTACAGTTCTTTTACACAAAAATCTATTCTCCAAGTGTAGTGGTTTGCAGCAAACATAGTTATAGCAAGAATATCCTGGCTGATGCACTTGTTATTTTTCTCCACATTCAGAAACTTTGATTGTGTTTTTGGAACCTGACACACAAGCAGGCAGATGTTGCTGGTCTGGCAATAGAGATGTGAGCAGAACAAATCTGGTGTTGAAGCGGATTTGCCACTCTGCTAATAGATACCCCAGCTTCAGGAGCAGGTGGACAGGGCACAGCTGAACTGAACAGCAGAACAAGTTCTGCTGTACTGTTCCAACAGAATATTATGGATGTGAACACAAATCTGAAAGATATATCTTAAAAGATGACAGCTTTCTAGACCTTTCAAAGACAAAATTAAGCACAGAATTGCATCACCCTTAGTGCTAACACTAGGTACTAACAAATTCGTCATTTACTGTACACTGAAAATTCAGCACAGGCTGAGTCATTTTATCAGAGAGCTTTCTCCAATCTTTTAAAAAAAGTACAAGAAGCTTTAAGAGACAACCAGAGATTTCTTAACAGTCTTTCAAAAGTTGTGCATCATCTGTACTGTATTTATTATGGATTAAACCCAGACATTTTAAAATTACTTTGACTTTTTGTTTATTAGTTTTGGCAACACTGCTGTTTTAAAAACAAAAAAACAGAAAATCTTTCAAAAATCACCCATTATTAATAATGACATTTGTATCCAGGTTACTTTTCAGACTACTAAAATGTTCCTTTTTCCAAAACAAGTAACTGGATGAGATACCTGGTACAACTCAGGTATCCCTTTCCTTTGGCAGTTCGCACCTTCCTTCCAAATTTTCTATGCTGGCAACTCCACAGGTCAGAGAGTATGAAATACATCACCCATAAAATCAGCTTAACATTATGTAGTTGTGAAAATATGCTTCTTCTATCTAATGGATTTATGACTTACTGAAGAGTAACAGGTAGAATGTCCCTAATCAACAGCTTAAAAGAAGACGACTGGCAAACATCTGAGTTTTTCCTCCTATTTTTGCAGAATTAGGTCAAGGGAAAGGTCGATACTCTTCTTTATCTTCTTTATCTCTTCTTCTACACTTAAGAAGATTGGGAGTCTTTCACACAGAATCTTTTAGAAACTGCCATATTCCTCTCAGCCATGCTGCGCTCTCATTCCTAGAAACAAGCTCAGAATGCACCATCCCTGCTCACTGCTCCATCAGCTTTCTCAAGGGCTATGTGCCCCACCATTTTATAGCTATTTTGATGCAATTTACACTTACACCTAGATTCTCAGCCAGACCGCTCTGTATCCTGCACGCTATTCGTTCATCTCTTATTCCCACTACGTTATGTTATTTGGATGCTCCTTTATTTGTTCAAAATAAAGGCATCATTCCCTTTTCTTTTTGGTCAGATTTCCTACACAAGATGCCAATTGTGATAACAATCCCTGGGTTTTGGTTTTTTTTTCTTTCATTTTCTTCACCATCAAGCATTTAGAAAGCCAGCCCTGACATTTTCCTGGGCACCAGCAAGCATACCCTTTCCTTATTCACAAGGAGACAGCTTCTTCCCTTTCTCCTTGCCTATCCTTCACACAAGCTATACACTATTTGAACCAAACTTGCATTTATTTTAATAACCTTTGTAATGCTGACGAAGCTTAGTCATAGACTAAGACTTTCAGTTCTTTTTTATTTCCCAAAATCACTGACCTTTTTTTCACTTCTTGAATGATCAGCAAACGGTTCCTTCTCATTTTTCCATGACCTAGAGTAATTCCCACCTACTCACAGACAAAATAGCCCACTGAGGAAGTCATCTTTTGTTTTAAACTTGCCAGACTCCGTCATATAGAGGGATCAGGTAACATACTCCAGAATCCTCCAGATGATTCTAAGCAATAAAAACTAATTTTGAAATAAACTTTTTTGCACCAGAAATGCATACATGGCACTGGGATTCAGACTCCCTTTCCTGTTTTTTTTCTTCTTGTATTACCTTTTCCAAAGTCAGAGAATGCCTGGCTATTTTCATTAAAGGCACAAAGGTGTTATGTATCCAAGTCAAAAGGAAGCATTAACCTATAGTTGCTTCACGGGTCCTGCTCTTTTTTGCTGTAGATATACATGCCCTTTTCTCTTCTGAAGCAGGGAAACTATCTCTAAACAGCTTTTCAATCTCACTCACCATGGAAAGCTGAGAAATGTCAGGATGTTCTCCTATCTTCTGAAATGTATGATTTCCTACCAGGGAAAGCTGCAACTCACACCAAAAATACTGCACTTTTTCCCCATAAAATAGAGATTGACCACTAGCCTGGGGGACCCATGCATTTGGCTTTACTTCCAACTACTCGGCACTATGGCCTCTTTTACCTCTCAAACACAGTTTTGCCTAGTTAGCCATCTTCACTGTGTGCTCCATCCGGCTGAGGGCTCCACGACTGGCGTACTTCCTGCCTAGCTGTTGCCTAATTAAGTTTGCTTTGTAGTAATCCCTGCTGTTGGCTGTTTTCCCGGCTGGTGAATTGGCTCCTAACCTGACTGTCGGCCAAATCTCTTAGAAATTGGCCTTGCTCATAGATCGGTTCTGTGATCCTTCTGTTTCCAAGAGGCTGATTTACTCAAGAGATCACACTGAAAATCTCTGTCACATCTTTCACTTATTTCCAATGGAAACTCTTTAAAAACGACTCTTGTTTCTGCAAAGGGCACCTTCTCTCATTTTAAGAAGCTTAAAAAAGTAATTAGTACCAGGAATATTCTGAAACAATCATACTTTATCAGAAGATGGGCAAGTTTGGGGAAGGGGTGAGAGGAGAGAAGTATGAAGGAAACAAGGAATTAAATAGAACTTAACCTGCAAAAAAAAGGCTACTAAGACAGAGTCTAGGTGATAAATCCCACACACGAATGATACAGAATGTGATGGAAGAAAATGCCAGTGGGGTAATTTCAAGGCAGTCTGTTAACTGCTTGGAGAGCAAAGTCTTGTGCGGTTTCTCAGATGTAAGTGGGCATTAACCATGCCTTTTCAAGTGAGACGTCATTGCAGGAATCATCAGACAAAATCCTACAGCTTTTGTTAAGCAAAAGCCCAACTAGACATTCATCCGCCCCAAAGACTCACATTAACGACTGTTTTTCCTGTCGTGGGCAGGACACCAGAGAGTGTCTCTCCCTACAGGAATTCTTGGTTGCCTTTCTGACTGCAAGATGAAGTGGCTGATAGAAAACAATTTTAAGAACTTTTACAGCTCTTCACCTACTGTGAATAAATGAATGAACAAGAAAAATAGAAGGGTCAGTGTTAATCCTGTTCCTAAGGAGTTATATGGCAAGTAAAACATCACAGCTTCATCATTCCATAACCAAGAAAGACTTAATTTTTATAAAGAAAGAATTTGGATATGGGGATGTTTTTACTTTCCAGTATTTAGGAAGCGGGGGAGGTTACTAGGAAACTGTTGTTGAACTCTGTTTTGTCCATATGGATCAAATCTGCAGCACAACTCATAATTTTTGGTCTTGGAGAAAGTGCCACAGATACAAAGCTAGGACAGAAGGCCAGTCGTGGCAAGGCTCCAAAGAGGGACAGAGCAGGCTGGTCTGGTTCTGTCTTCCCATTTGTCTACGTACATAAAATGAAACCAGTGGGAGTGATGCCATTGGCTTCAAGGGGAACAGTACTTTACTCACCCAGATTACCAACGATAGCTGTGGCAGCTTGTATAAAAAAGAAATTATAAATTATCTATGTCCAGGGCAATATGCCCGCACCCTCAGCTCACAATGGCAGCATCAGAACAGAGAGAATCATGGTTTGCTACATCTTCAGATGAGGCGGCCACAGTACAAAGCAGAGCAATCTCCCTCTGCCACCAAAACCACGTGACTTTCTACAGTCAGCTTAAACCCATACCAGTAACATCTTACTTTCAAGAAGCTCTGTTTAACAAAACCAGAGACTTCTTTCAGGCTAGAAAGGAGAAATAGCAAAGACGTTCATTTGGTATAGTGAGACTACGTAACCTCTTCTCAGCTAAGACAACTCACAGCATTGTAGGATGCAGCAAGGAGCTTTTTAAATACTCTATTTGCTCCAAAAACACTGGAAAGACTTTAAAATCCTGGGTTACAACTGACATGAAGCACAATTACTTGAACAGTGACAGATACTTCTTTGCTGGGCTTTTCCAAGCCATCTGGAAGCGCTCTATGGAGCGCAGTTTGAGGACCCATGTTCTGCTTGATTTCAAAAGTAAACACAGGCCCCCACTCCAATTACAAAATATGCTGCCCTTGCAGGCAGATTTAGAAACAGTTTCAGGTCACAGAGTCACCTCAGCCACCCTGGTGATACAGCAGTGCTACGGTTTCTGGTTAGTTTCCAAAGCTGTGGAAATCTTCTTAAAGGGATATATTTCCTAGAATATATTTAGCCTCATTTAGTGCACATGTCCTTTTGGCCAAACTGCAAAACAAATCATGGAAACATGATTTTCTACCAGAGACTCCTTGGTTCACCTGCAAGTACAGTTGTTCACCATTACCCAATTCTACGATGTCTGTCAATAAGATAAGACGGGTGCCTGTCCCCTCGAGAAGTCTTCACAAATGTACTCAAGATTACGAGAGCTGATGTAAGACTGTACATATAAACAGGTTTGGTCTTGATACCCATTCCATAAGGGATACTTTCAAATGCAGTGAGATCCGTTTCCTTTATGTTGTTTTAGTTAGTGTATGGTGTGGTTCTCATTAGATGGCCAGGCTCAGTGTATTTAGTTTGGGTCAGAAGACATGTACAATAATTGCTTAATGCCGCATTTGGCAAAGTTAGCTTTATTACTTAAAAAAAAAACACCTTGGCAGTTGTTAAAAAAGCAGCTGGCACATAAGTTGTTTGACTTAACTATTACCTCATTTTCTCTCAAAATATTGCCAAAACTTCTTAACGACAGTGAACAGATGGTCAACATTTTTCAAAGTTATAGACAATCCTCTTCCCAAATCAGATGATGGCCTTTTATTTGTTTACCCAGAAGGGGATTTGAACAAGAATTAGACATCATTTACATATATTCCATGACCAGTATTTACTAAGGGTGAAAGTACTGCAATATTGTCAAAACCGCAACACATCAAACTCATGTTAAACAAAGTACAGCTCTTACGTTCACACTGGGAGGAGAAGGGTCTGGTTGCTGGCTGATTGCTAGTGCTCAGGAGCCTTGGTGGACAGCAGCCTCCCTGCCTTCCTAAGCTGCTGTTCACATTCAGTTACGCTACAGGCAGTCCATCTTAGAGTTCAACCTAAGCTATCACACAATCAGCTGGTACAGAAAGAGGGATGAGGAAAGGAGAGAAATTGGACTGGTGCTGAAGTCTCTTACATGAGGTAGACATACACGAAAGTCCAAGATCTTTCATCTTCAGACACAAGACAATACAAAGACACAAAGAGATTAAACAAAGAAAAGAAGGTCAGGACAATAGTTTATCAGCATTATTTCCAGACACCAGTCAGAAAGGAGCCTATAGTTGCTTCTGCTGTAGCCAGAAGAAAGTCATGTGAATTGTTGATCCGTAGGCACGAAGGAAATGGAGTTAAGAGATATTGTAGAGAATGTCAGAAATTGGTTATAACCTGGTAGGAAGAGACAAGTCTAGGGTGGCATCTAAGACAGCTGATTGACTGAAAAGATGCTGGTGCTGGCAACAGCAAAGAGAACAGAAGGAAAAGGAGGACTTAGTTAAAAAAAGGAGATTGGCTTCTGGCACTGCTGCATCTAAGGCGACAGTGAAAGATTTGTAAGGACATTTGTACAGGTCTGGTAGGACGTACAGTTGATGGCTAAGGGAGAGAAAAGGAAAACAACTCAGTATATTGAGACAGTGAATGAATAAACAGAAGAGAGAAATTGTGACAGCCAAAGGAGGAAAAAGTACTGAGACCTAGCATGTCTACCAGATCTGAGCCCCTGAGGTGGGGATATAAGATTTTAACACAGTATTTTCAGGGACCACAGCACACCAGTCGGGCTGGAGGTCACCTTCAATGCAAGTGAAAAGAAAGAACCTACAACAACGGTTGGAGTAGCCTGGAGCTGAAATCAGAAATTACAGCAAAATATACACGTAGTCTAGTCCAAACTTTTGGGTTTTTCTCCAACAGGAAAAAATAACTGGCTTCACAGATGTTTTACACTGCATGATGAACAACTCTAGAGTTAAGCAACATTTCGTTCCCACCTGAATTACCTAACCTCCTTGCCTTAGCTCACACTAAATAGAGAACTGATTCCATGTTCCTGTATATGAATTTAGTGGTATTTGCTACTGTGCCCTGTCTTGCTTGACCAAGCTTAAACATACTACAAGAACCATCGATTATGATCCCTGTTAAATGGCCAACATTTCTGAAGAACTACTATAATGCAATAATCCCTCCTCCTCTTGGATGTGGAAAGATCTTTATAAAAATAACTATATAATGATCCCAGTATTACCTCTACCAGGTTGATTATCCACGGTTAGTTCACTAAGAGAACATTAGTACTGCTCACATCCTGGCACTGTTTGTTTGGAGGAAATGTCAGCGTCTCATAGTCTTGTTTGATTTTAATCGGTACTGCGGGCCAACCTGCAGGCCACAGATATCAAAATGGCATCACTATGTCCCACAGTGCTTGTCAAGCCAGGTAGTAGGAAGTCACATAGAAACAGAGAGAAGTTTGAACCAACAGCTTAACAGAATTCTGTTTCCAGCAAATATGTTTGTGTAAAACACTTCTGCAGAAAAAAATAATTTTGTTGAGTCCACACGTCCAAAGAAATTGTGTTTCATCAGGAAATCCCTAAACTCTTCCAATTAGTGTTTAACCAGCCAAAGCAGAATTCAGCAAACATTATTAAAAAATACAAGTTGTAATTATTACAATTTCATAGCAACGAAATGTCAACCAATCTTCAACTAATTATCATAAGAGAGGCACTTTGTACACCCAGTATTAAGTTGAGGGGATTAGTTCCAGACAAAAGTAATCTAAGATCTCTTGCCAATGCAACGTTAGTTTATGCTAGATAATGATTAGATTAAATCAACCAAAGTTCTGACCTCAGGTTACACTGTTCAGTGCATGAACACTGGGGATCTGTCTAACTTTTCTAGCCTGTTTGATCTGCAGTAATTCTATCAAAAACTCTTGGATTGCCCACAGATAATTTACACTACATTTACTACCATCATTTTAACTTCAGAGAAAACCTGTGGAATCTCATGTATCTCTGGGTACACTAGCCTTTAATACAGATAGCAACTGCATTTTTGAAGAAAATCTCTTAATCTTACTCAATCTCTCCTACTTGCTGTGCTTTGCTTCACATTGCTATGTTAGTCCTGGAGTATAAGCATTTACAGAATCACAGAATGTATGGATAGGAAGGGACCTCTACAGGTCATCTAGTCCACCCCCCCTGCCGAAGCAGGGTCACCTACAGCAGGCTGCACAGGACCTTGTCCAGGCAGGTTTTCAATATCTTCAGAGAAGGAGACTCCACAGCCTTCCTGGGCAGCCTGGGCCAGGGCTCCGTCACCCTCAGAGGGAAGAAGTTCTTCCTCATGTTCAGACAGAACTTCCTCTGCTTCAGTTTGTGCCCGTTGCCCCTTGTCCTGTCGCTGGGCACCACTGAAAAG
>Ga0065711_1031794_pt1 | contig 28725 bp, 15 predicted proteins | sample Hoacrofraction12_FD_59098 | JGI IMG/M metagenome (GOLD analysis project Ga0065711, IMG submission 59098) | Hoatzin crop microbial communities from Cojedes, Venezuela - Epithelial fraction 12 v2 (version 2) | ecosystem: Host-associated > Birds > Digestive system > Esophagus > Crop | place... | reverse complement strand
TCATACTCCACCCCCCTTTAGCACTTGCGCAGTGTCGTCTGGTGGTCGTCTGTGGGGGTCTTCTGGATGAAGGCTTGTAGTCTTCCTCGCTGTGTGCTTTCACCTTTGGCTCAAAAATTCCTGAGTTGTCTGTGTTGGCTGAGTCCCAAACCATAGAACCAGTTTCAGCTAGAGAGTTGCTTCTTACAGACAACAAAGTTCTGGCTATCAGTCCTTGTTTCTCTTCGTCTGTCTCACAAGCAGTCCTTGTTGGATACATTTGAGCCACAACAGTCTTTGTTAGCAAGATTACAAAGAGCAGAACTAAACTGAGTAACAGTGTTTAACTCTTACTTTAACATAGATGCAAAATTATATAACAAAATTAAACTAAAGCTATAGCAAAATCGAACTAATTTTCAATTCCCCACATCAAGAGGAAGACAGAATTGTTAATTTTTTTGCTCTTCTACGTTTTTTTTTTTTCAGTGTGAGCAGAGGAGCGATAAAACTAAAAGTGCATAAACCAGAAAAACTGTGATGGCAGATTGGAGACCTGCAAGGAACATCTGAAATGATACACAGTCCAGGGAAAGGCTGGGTGTAGTGGTCAGTAACAGACAAAAGTGGGAGCCAGGAAATAAATGGGGAATATGCATACCACCCACCAGCTGAAACCGGGAAAGGAAGGACTGCATAGAATGAACGAGAAGCAAGGAAAGAAGAATGGACTAGGAGAAGGTGAGAACCAAAGAGACTGAAGAAATGAGCAACTAAGCAAGCTAATCAGTGAAAAGCAGCAAGTTTCCAGCTGGTTCAAGGCATCCACATGCCTCTCCGTATTACCAGCCTATGACTGGTGGTGTCCTCGTCCCATAGTCTTTCCTTACAAAGCCTCCCTCCACTGTCACTGGTGATCAACGTGTGGAGTTATTTGCCAAAGGATGTGACATCTGGGAAAACTCCTCACTCTGGGATTGAAGAGAAGACTGCCCGTGACTTGGGTAGGACGATTCACTGTTAGTAGTGAGTGTTGCCTAGAGCATGGTGGCTGCATGTACTCTGTGTATCACACAATCTTGATAACACAAACAATAAGCAACCAGTTAAGTACATCAAACACTGCACGCTCAACAGAGAGACTCATAACAGTACAATTAGTCTATTGCCTTTTTTCTTTCTGTAACAAACACCAGTCTTTCTTTGAGGGGTGGACTGGCATTGTAGGGTTCACCTAGAAAAGCATACCAATGACAACAAATAATTTTAATGATCATTCTCGCTGTGCTGTTTTGGTTTAAGCATTACTCCAGTTTGAGATCAGTCTTCCTAGGAGTATGTACGCAGACTCTTGATATGAGTCTGGAATTCTTTGAGATCTTGAGCAGAAAAAAAATTGTTAGTCTCCCTAGGTTGTTCAGATTTCCTCCAACTGAATGTCTAGTAGATTTGCTTTTGATTCCTCTGTTCTGTAATCACAAACCCATTTATTGCAAGGAAAGCCAAAGAGCAAGAATGTTCTTCATATTATCCTCTATTACTCAAAAAGAAGTCACAGTATAAAAAGTGATGTGGTTCAGTGTATGATACCTTCTCTTTTACTTTTTTTGGGGGGCGGTTTGTGAGTACTTGAAAGTTGCTTGCTGTTAGTTCCTCGTTTTTCCCTCCAATAGGGTTTTGCAGTACATGCTAGGGCATGCTACTCTCTTCCAGGTTATTCATGTATTATTTTTTGCATGAATTTGAGGAGGTTCTTAGAAGCTTATGTGAAGCAAAGGAGTAATCTGAAGCCATTTACTCTTGACAGATGTCCACATTAAAAAAAACCTCCACATATTTGGCAGCTGGAGGTCAGTCCTAAAAGCTTCATGGGAGAATGAATTTGAAATTCCTTTTAGGTCAGGGTCTGTGTACTTTGGTACATCAAAACACTGTAGTTTTCTGCTATTCTTGCTCAGAGATAATAAAAGGCTTCATTTTTAGAACAACCAGACCTGTATCTTTCGTAAGCACTAACACCTTGAGATCAACACACCCTTACATGGCTTTTATTAACTAGGACATAGAATACATTGAAATGATTAAAATATCCAGCCAATTACTACTGAAAATTAAAAAATATGTAATAAGAACAGATTTATAAATTGATTTAGTGAAATTAGGTTGCAGATGTCTGTGCATTCTTGATGCTATCATGTTTTAATACGATTGTGAACAATGCGAGGAATAATAAGGGAGGTTAAATCAGTGTCAGCCTGCACAGCGCTGAACACAGTTTGCCTTCAACTGCAGCAGTTGTTGGCTCTCTTCAGCACAATTATAGAATGCTTCCTCCTCTATCCCTGACACGTTGCTATCTGCTATCCAGCAGAGAAGGAAAAATATCGGAAATGGTTTCTGAATTATCTTTAACGTGAACAAATAATGACTTCTGAATTTTCACCAGCCTTTGTTTGTGAGGAAGCTTTGTATGCTAATGCTTGCTTTGACACTGTTTTCAAGACAGCAGAAGGAACAGAAAGTCAATGTTCTTGCATTCCCTATTAGACCCAAATTCTACCTGATAAGCTGTCAAAACAAACTCTCAGCCTAATCTGCTTTCCTTTTGAGTCACTGTCTGCACTCAGTTTTTGCATAGTCCTGACTTTCATTTCCTCCAACTTCAGTTTCAGCCCATCACAGGAGTAACAAGGAAGAAAGTGAAATCACATGCTCAAAGTTTTTAAGCTCTTTTAGCGGTATTTTAGTTAACTTTTTTCTCCAGAACTAATATTATGTATAACTTGAGTACAATCTATGTAGTATGGGGTGGTTTTTTTCCAAATTCTGAAAAAAATGGGAGTGAAAAGATGCAATTAGGCATTAAAAAGATCAGCTAATCTCAATCTTCTCTACCCAGATGGAAGCATCCCACAGATCAGATTTGTACTGTAGACCATCAGCTAGAGCACAGTAAATTAGAAATATCTTTCCCCTGAGTACTAAAAAAAGAACTAAATACAAATTTGTAAACTACATTATGATCTCCTCATGACTTTTCACCATTTTAGGTGAAAATGGGCTTTTATTTCAAATTTAAAAATTTTTATCACATAGAAAACCTTTGAGATGATAAAAAAAGAATAAAATTGCATTTAATGACAGAGTGGGATTCAGAGTGCATATATGCTTCTTCTGAGTATCTGCAGCCTTCCAAAACAGAGGTTAGAGTAGGAGACATACTATGTTGGACAGCTGGTTGATTGATGAGTGGGGTTAACAAAGAATGGAAATGCTGTATGACCCAGGATTTGCCTGGGAAAAAAAAATATCACAGGCAGAATATGGATGATTTGTCCAAAAATATGTGGTGATGGAAGGCATAGAACTGCTATAGTCACATTCAGTACGTCTGCTTAAGGACATAATGAAATTGCAAAAACATGGTTAGGCTTTAAGCCCTGCATCACCTGAAGTGCCCTTGCCTTCTAACCGTGAAAAAGACCATTTGGTCTGCTGAGAATAATATAGTGCTGAGAACCCTGTGGCCTGTTTCAGCTTTTACTGTGCCCAGTAATATTTTGTAATTACATATACTTTGGAAATAAATGAATGGCAGAATGATCAGAAGCACAAAACTTCCTTAAACTTCTTGTCCCAGAGGACCTCCCATGTAGATAACTCTGAAGCAGTAGAAAATGGCACTTTCTACCCCTCCACATGTCCCTCCCGCTGCACGGGGTCACAGTGGGAAAGCCAGCCTGAGAAGATGAACCTGAATCACACATCTGTGGTTTAAGGGTGCCTTTTTCACAAATGCCTCTCCTGATATGAAGCTGCTTTTAGCAAAAGCACAGGATTGGGACCAGGTAGTCCAAAGTCCACCACGTTTTCCTTCCCCTGAGACAAATACTCTAGACGTAAGGATAACACTCAATACAATTTCCCTCTCACCAGTTCTGGCCTGGAGAGGACTATTCATGCAACTTACTTTAATGATCAGACTTTGGATGAATAAGTTAGGAGGCCATTCTCCATATGTATTCAATGGACCGAGATGGGTTATGCTAAGCGGTGATGTAGGTACGTCCCACATGACTTTAGGCACTCAACTGAATCTCCCTGATTAGTGGAGAATTAGGTATCTAATCTCCAGAAGGCAACATGGATTGCAGGTAACAAAAGCTTTTTCTCAGAAGTGTTTCCTTCTCTCTCTCTCCCCCCCTGACCTGTCTGCTTCTCTCTCTCTCTCCCCTCTGCTTTGATTACTTAAGGGAAATAGGACAGCTCTGCTTTCTGATTTACCCAGCTTGGTTAAATGCCAAAGTCAGATGAGAGAAAATCAGGCCTAGGCCCCTAACTTAGAGATCTAAATGTACGTGCTGAGAGGAAACAGTGTAAATACCTGCCATACTGGCACGTGATGAACACGAGCTCCTCATGTATTAAGGAAATATCATTCTCTTATTGTCTTTGGCCATCTGCACAAACAAGTCTTCATAAATATTCTCAATTAATGTATTCATCTCCTAGCTAAATTAGCAGCACTTTTTATGATTGGAATATTTCAACCAGCAGCTGAGCTCTTTGTACTGCGTGTTCCTTTGTAACGGATAGTCTATCGCTATCTTACTGCGTTAAGCAAATCGGAGACTCAGTTGTGCCATAAATATAACCAGAATTAATAACAGCAACAAAGATCTTGAAAAGCATTAAAACCAGACAGGGTGGTTAGCCATTGTCACACAGCCCGGGAAGATGGAGGATATGTGGCAACGTAAATGAGCACTCAACTGTGTGGAGCCCACTCTTCCCTTAGCCAACACTTCGGAGAGCTACTGTGGTCACCACTCAGACAGCAAACATGAACAACGTCTTTTCTTTAAATGACAGAATCAAGCATCTGAATCTGGGTGGTCAAATTTAAAATTTAGAAGCACAGTGCTGCCTAATTATCTGTGAAGCCATGCTGCAGCCAGTGACATGCCTTCAGAGGTCTACTGCAATAACCAAGACCAGAATCCAACCTTACATAATATCCCATAACAAAAAAAAAGCAGAAGTAGGTTGAAAGAAACGCGAAAAAGAATGACAGTGTGCTGAGCTGAGTGATAAATCCATAATGTTTTTTGTCCCTAATGAAAACATAGCTAATTTGTGAAATAGTAGGAAAAAATGAAGCAATGCAAGGGGAAAAAGGTTATATGTCTAGTTTTTTGTGTGTGAAAGTATGTGTGGTATGTTCTCAGGGTGACTACAAGAATTGAAGTGCATTTTTAGCTGTGTGGCTCCAACATCACAAGCTTGTTCTGCTTCACAAAAGTCATAAATCTGCTCCATCTAGTCAGGAATGTTTTGACTCATTTACATAGAGCCCATGGCTAGAATTTATGCTTTTCTCTAAGTTGTGCAAAAAAAATCTTCTCAGTGTGGAGGCAGCATCAGAAAGAGCTTCTGTGCTGTTCCTGATGGCAGCAGAGTGCGTGACAGAGAGCTGCTACCTGTCTCCTGGGATCTCCTGAGCCTGTCTCCTGAGACATTCATGACTGGGAATGGCATCAGTGAAGATCCAGTCTTTGAAGAAGAAACAACCTTCTAGCTTGGTAAGTTTGCATTGAATACCAATAGTTTGGATACCATTTGATTTTTGTCACGAAACCTTAATTATGCTGAGCATAGTTTCAAGGGCTTCAGCTTTACTGAGTTTCAGAGGTTTTTTGTAGCATGTCCAGAAGCTGAGCCTGAGAGGTTACTGGGTTTGCCTCTACATACTCTTCACTCTTTCATATTTTCCTGTTAGTTGCCCATCTCCACATATCATGACAGGACTTCATCTATCCCATATTGACACTTTCACATGTCAGGACACTTACAGCAAAATTAGCCCTAGCGTATCCCTTGCAGCAGCCCAGGAATTGAGGTCAGCTCTGAGCAAATCAATCTTCTGTCACTTCTGCCCTACCTCACTACAAATATGTAGGTCTATGTTGAGTCATCCTGTGAATTGCTAAAGCTCTCTTCCTCTCTTCCATAAGGCAAAATTAATGGACAAATTAATGGACAACAAAATTTGGAAGTTTCAAAATTCACATGAAGCATACTAGTGTGAAAAAAATGGGGAAAACTTCAACGTGAAAACAAAACCTTGCTTTCACATGGCTGTTTCACAACTGAAACATTGCTTTGGATTGCAGTATCGCGGTTAGCTCCCTTATGGTAGTTTATTTTTCCTAGTGGTTTCCACACAGATCTGATGGGCGATGGAAAAGTCCTAAGCAAGGAGATTGTCTACACAGAGCAGCTCACCATAGAATAACTCACCATGGGAAAATACTCTGTTGAAATAAAAAAATAATGGCAATCCTATTTTGAAAATTAAATAATTGCTAAAATTATAGATAATTCCACAGGGTGGAGTCACTCCAGACAAATGCTCACACAATTGTCCTTGCCATGGTAATTAATTTGGCCCTGCACAGGCAAGGCCATTCTGGAGTCACAGATGAGAACCCAGTGAGCACCAAACAACAGAAGCTAAAAGAGTCCAAGAGGCCAACCCCATCATCATTCCCAAGGTAATGCAGGGTAAAAATGAAGAGAGCAAGTGGTGGTAAGACCCCACACAATTGTTCCCTTTTTTGTGAAAAAAGAAAGGGGGGAAGGAGAGCTTAAATAATTTTCAGTATAGCTACTAAATGTATGCCACGGATTTTCTGACTCCTATCTTGCACTTTCACCATCCAAATGAGCTTCTTTGTTTAAAAACTTCAAAAGCATGTTACTTCAAGTATGTTTATTGGTAGGCAAGCTTCTATTTCACTCTGGTCAAATTCCAAACTGGATAATTACAGCCTGTCTGCTGAAAACTCCCACCATAATTTCATTTGGCTCTACTGTTCTAAACTACTGTGCAGAATAGCTGCACGCTAAACAGCTTCCCTGCAAAAATGGGCAAAGCAATTACACATGCCAGCAAAAAGGCTCCCCTGATCTGTTTTAAAGTTTGGAAAGCACTTCAGATTTTACTCGGTGGAAGAGGGAGTCACCAACAAACGATGTGATGTATGCATACACAAACATACACTGAACTTACCAAGTATACTTACAATGCACGGTCTACATAAAAGCAATGTTTTAGAAAAAAAATCACAATAAATTATTTGGATTTGAAAAGAGCAGGAACAAAATCAGGAAAACACATGCTTTTCATTATTTTCTCATTGTTTTCTCTACCAAGATTCATGGACTGTGGTCTCTCTAGAAAGCGACTATTCCAGCCATACCCCCTCGGTATACTGGCTGTGAATTTCATGCTCATCACACGCTTTGCCAAGAAATTTTCTGTGCTAACCTTTGTTGATAGGTGTCACAATATTTCACAGTAAAAAGCCATAGCATGTGTTGTAAATAGTAATAAGACTCAGGTTTGCAGGTATTTTTCTTTTTATACTAGACTAGGAATTCTATCAAATGGAACGGCCTGAAGTTCACTGCTTCTGTATGGCTTATCAAGCTGAACAAGTGAACTGGATATAAATATCTCCACTGCATTTATCAAGACGTGAAATTGAGCAATAAAGTAAATTTTGGTGATGAGAAGGTACATCACTAATGGCCTTTCGAAACAGCACCAGCTGCAGGAAAAGGGCCTCTCAATTATTCAGCACCATTCATCCTCAGGAACCTAAACAGGAAATCTCACCCTCGGATTTTACTCTTGGTTACCCGCTCCTCCGACAATATCTGTGCACTCTGTCCACACAATGCAATCATTGTCTTCCAGCTGATGAACTCCGAGTATATCTATGTCAAACAGGAAAGTATTTTGATTGCAACACAGGTCTTTGAACTAAAACTCCAGAGGAATGCTGGCACAGGATTAACAATACCGAGAAATTAGCTGAAGTGTTCTCCCACTTAAATGTAACCAGCTCCTACTCAGGAGAGCAAAGAGAAGGTGAGTTTGGCCAGAAGTCACCTGGCAGGGGGTCTGTGAATGCCTCTCTGGGGAGGACTAAATGGGTGCCACGTTTGTGCTCCATGACAGGGTGAGAACGGGTCCTCCAGCTCCCAGGCAGCGGCCAGATGCATTGGGGAGTCTCCTGGATGTTGGCAGGGCTGTGGAACCTCTCACGGCTCCCCCCTGAGTAAAAACAGGAGGCCCAGAAAAATTGTGCAAAACTTGTTCACTCCTGCATTCTGCAAGTCTCCTTGAGCCTGTGGGCACGCCACTGTTTGGGGGGGGAGCCGGGACTCCCAGAACTACAGCTTGCAGAGTGGGCCTAAGGGAGCCCGAGACAGGAAACTAGATCTGGGCCTGCACAGAAAAGAGCACCTTGGGTGTCCATGTCTGGGTAACCTGCTGGTGAGCTGTCATCTGGAGGATTCTTCACCTCATTGTGTTACACTGCTTCCTTTCTCATACATTCAAAACACTCTGTTAACCTGAGGCTGCACTAGACACCAGCAAGGACAGAACATTATTACATCCTACTAGATGCTGGAAATGTACTGATATCTTCCTACACAGTCAGACAGTCTTTGGTGAGGAAAAACTGTTGTAAGGGTTTTAGTGACACAAGCTGACAGGTTAAGAGTAGGATTTCATGTTACACTTCTTGGCTGTAGTGCTTTATGTCAGAAACTCCCACATACAAGGATCTCTTTCTGTGCTGTCCAAAGATGAGGGCTGTTGGGCGATGCAAAAAGACAAGTAAATGCCAAAAATTCCCAAATAACACCAGCAGTAAAAATCTCTTACATTTAACCTGGGATATTTTCCCTGGTGATACATCTGAGAGCATGATGTTAGATGCAGAGAAGGGCGGGGTGAAAGGGTGAAAGTGAGCCCTGCTTCAGCTGCCTTGCTTTCGAGAAAATGGCAGTCAGTGTCATGCCCTTAGCAGATCCCCACGAAGGCTGATGGAGTACGTGCCAGCTGGTCCTCACAAACGAGAAATGAGGAATGATAAACTGGACCCAACAGAGCAATAGCAATACAAAGATCTTGACAATAGGCAAGAGACAAATGCCTAAAAATGTCTCCCTAGTTAACTCTGGAGAAGCTAAATTGGAGCCTGCGTAGTGCATAACACTGCCTCTCTAGTTCCTGTGAAGAGGCATGCCCAGGTGATCCCGATGTCATCACACGCCGGGCATGCCTGTCTCCAGTCCATTCTCTTACACTGAAACAGGTTTAACAGTAATTTCAACATTCATGACAGATGCCTCTTTAATTCCTTAAGAACAGCAATTCTACAACCTCCACGTAACCTGCTCTGGTCTACACTATCCTAACAACAAATAAGACAGCAAATAGCAAAAAATAGTCCTTGCTACGTAAATGAATCTTTCTGACATAAATGAAATGCACTAGTGCTTGCTCTGTGCTAAGCAAAAAATTGAAAAAAATCTAATTCCTATTTTTTTTGTAGAATGATCCCCTACTACCAATATATCATTAGACTCTTAGCATATCCTCACAATCTACTTTCTTCAGTACCAGAAAGCAGTTGTCTGAGAGTTACAGTCTAAACCGTTTTTTCTAAACCATTAGTGTTATTGTAGTTTCTCCCTGAACTTTCTTCAGTTATCCTCATTTAACATATAGGACCCAAGATGCATGTGTTCCCTCAGACGGGGCCTCCTGATGTCCAAGAATAAAACATAACAGCATTAATATCTGCTTGCAGTTACGCCCTTGTCAATTCTGCTGCCTGTCATGCATGTCAACTAACTTTTTCTCCCTACACATTCCACTTTGCCCTTTTCTTCACTGGACTTCCTTTTACTGTTTTGAACCATTTTTTCTGTTCACCAAAGTCATCTTGAATTTTGATCTTGTCTTCCACAGGGTATGTAATCCTTCCCATCGTGTTTGCATCTATGTAGATTTCCTCTTTACCTCACTATTCACTGCGGATGAAAGTAGCAGAGGACTGGAACCATTCTTGCCTCCCAGTTTGAGCAGAAACCATTGGCAACTTCTCTGAATGCAGCTTTTCAACCTTTTATGTAAGTCCATCTCACTCCTGTTTCCCTGGATTGTCAGTCACACAATTCTGTATCAAAACTTATTCTAAAATCAAGATACAATATACTGTTTGTACTGTTCCCCTTATCCTCTAAGCTGGTTAGCTTTCCAAGAAAGGAAGTCTGATAGATTTGACATTATGTGAGTGTTGATGAATGCATGTTGGCTGTTTCTTACACATCTAGGGGCCTGAAATTACTAATAATTTCCTTCTATATCTTTCTTTTAACTATATAAATATCTTTTTAATCCATTCTTTCCCTCTTCACTGTCCCTAGCTTTTCTTTTTTTCATAGTCAATAATTTGTGGTCACAGCTAGGTTTTTTTCAACGGTGGAGACAAAGAAAAGCACTGAATGTTACAGTCTTCCTCCTGTTTTGTCCATTAGTTGCTTACTTCCCCATAAATAATGGAACTGCATCTTCTCTAATCATTCCCTTACTTCTAACATAAGGCTATTGATTAATAAAGTTGTGGCTGCATAACAACCTTTTCATGACAATAAATGTTCTGTATTTCTCGGCATTATATAAAATTTTAAATTGCTTTAAGCAGAATTTTTCAGCCATGGTCTATTCACCTTGTAGTTCAGACGCACTTACCACATTTCTGGAGTTTGCTTATGAGAATGTCATGCGAGGCTGTATGAAAAGCTACAACAAAATCAAGATAACGTACAGCTTCAACTGCTCCTTCTTTAATGAAATTTCTTTCCATCCTCATCCACAACGAAAACCTACAACAATCTATTGCAGGTGTACACCTAAAATTGAGTGCTCAAAACAGAGACAGTGCTTTTAAAGTGATCCCAACCAGATCTGTGAGGACCCTTGAATGGCAGTGCTTCCCCACGGCTTCCACCTCTTACCTGAAGTGCAATACAAGTGCTCAGAGCCTTTGCATTCCTCAATGTTTATGCAAATATCTTTGTGTTTTTTAAGTTGGGTGTCATTAGTGGTAAGCAACTCCCATCATATTAGAGAGAGGCGCAGTGAAGCTAGGCTGCAACATTGGTACTTATGACTCTGCCAGTAAACCTGCCCACCAGCAACCCTGCTGTGCACAACCAGGATCACAGAATATTGGACTGTACATCAGAATATGTCCCATCTGGCTCTCGTGCGGCGTCTGATTACGTGAGGTCTCAGGCATGGATGTATCTATTCATGTGGTTATTTGGCCTCCTCCACCATAGAGTTTTCCACAATTGCACTGGGTTAGGGAAGCAGCTGGAGAACTGAGGCATGAGGGCAAAATGCAGCATGTCCACGGCCACACTGGCTGAGGCCAAGTGGGCAGGCGCTGCGGTCAGCCAGCATTTCCCCAAATGGCCCAGGCAGTTTCAGTACTTGCTCCCTTTAGTTATTGATGTCCAGCGGTTAAGTCTGAAAGGATACTGATGCCAAGACCGGCTACTTGACTCCATCAGGTCAGCATTCACATCTTTCCTCCACAGCCTAAATACCAAGTTCTGTTGTATGAAATGGTCCTTTAAACTAAATAGATCTGAAACTGCCTACATCTATTTTTATTTTCCATTCCTCCTAATTTCTCTGCTTTTCTTACTCTTTTTTGCTTTATTGTTTTGCTTCACTGTTTTCCCAGTCCATTTGGGTCCCTGCAATTGAATAATTATCCTGTCTTCATCCTCCAGGTTGCCTTCACAATCCCTCTAAATCTTACCTCGCTGAAGAACCAGTTCTCGTTTCTCCTCTCTCCTGTGCTGCTGTCCTCTGCTTTACTTTGTGTTTATTTACTTTGGCTTATTTTCTTTTTACATTTCAGGCTCTTCGTGCAAGGACAACGCCTGCATGTGTAAAATGCATCATAATTCTATGATGCCATATAAGAAATAGGAATATAAAGAGAAGGTTGCGTTTACGATCAAAATAAGCACACATTTCTTAACTGTGCTGCTATAAAAGACAAACAAACAAATAGATATTATGGCAAGACCCTGTGCCAGCACCTAACTAGTTCATCTTATCCTTCCCCCCATTAAGCAGGCAGTGAACAGCCATGGGAACTGCTTTTCAGAGAGGCAGAGTGAAGGCAATGCCTTTGGGAGGCAGAGATCTACACTCACTGACACGTGACTTGGCTGAAAGCCAAGCCAAGAAATGTGTTGGTTTGGATTATGTTATTTTATTTCACTTTACTGTTATCAATGCTAATCTCTGGAGGAGCAAGGGACCAGTTGCTGCCTGCTCCGCTTTGTTTGCCCAGCCATTTCACATAAGCCCCTCTTAGCTTGTCTTCCAGGCAGAGACCCCTCGGTACCTCCGCTTCCAATGTTTCACTGTGAAAAGTTGCTTTTAATCCAAAGAGTGTATTAACCACAAGTACGTGGTTCAGATTGACAGATTTTGAAGCTGGTTATCTTTTGAGAGTGGCATTTATCAAGATTAATCCATGAGACATTTTTCCCAATATGCAGTTTTAAGCATCAAAACCAAACGCAGCTGTCTCCTTACCAATAATTTTAAGTCAGTAGAACTAAGACAACTTGAAATTCTGGTAAGTGAAAATTTTCTAGCTGACTGGCCACTTGCATATTTTCAATGCTAATGTATATCAAATTCCTGCATAAACAAATCACAATTATTTTCCCTGTAGATTAATCTATTTTTTTTATTTGACAATACTTCAACACTTCTTACTTCAGTCTAGATAATCCTTAATTTGGTTTCTAGGAGATCGTCCTTGAAATAGTGGTTGTCTGAAGTGGTAGAATTATCACATACTTTAAACGTCAGGTCTGCTGAAACAATGCAATTAGCTCACGACTGATGTGGCTTTCTAAAGACCAAGCCTAAAATTCAACCCTAAAAGAGTCATTGTCCAAGAAATTCATGTCACTCCTTCCATGCTAATGAAGAACATTGTGGCAGGACAAATCATTTACTGGGTAATGCACAGACCTCTGAACACTACAAAACTATCTTTAAAGGAACACACAAAATACAGTTTGGAGTTGCAGAAAGTTTTGTTCAAAATTTCTCTGTATGGGCTGATCATCTGTTAAGCAAACAAAAATGTCTCCAGGCAGAGAATTCATGTCCAAGTCCCTGGTATTTCTTGACAACAATCGGATGAAGTAAAACGTTAAGGGCAGATCTGAAAATCTTCCTGTGAAATGCACAGGAATTAAAAAGTCTGTTTTCCTAAAGGAATAGTAAGTGAAAAAGCAATGGCAAGTCACACTACAAAACAACTGGAGCCTCAATCATGTGCTGTTTAACTGCCTATTTGGGACCCTTGTTCACTCACAAACCCAGTTTCAGGGGTCCTAAGTGCTGGGTCAAAAACACTGAAGCCACAGAATGCAGATGTCTGGATCAGAGTAAAGTTATTCAGCAGGCTCAAATGAACTTGGAAAAAAAAGTGGCCTTGTACCAGTAAATATTGTAAGCCAGATATTATCTGTGCATGCTGCAGTCTTTGGCTTTCCCACTGCTGCCCGCAGGCATTTTCTCCAGTTTTCCTGCTCCTTCCTTCTTACTTCAGCAAAAGGTCATTTTCCCCGTCTGATTATTCATTTAAATGCAATTTCAGGATCTGCCTTCTCTGTCTCTGGATATTTACTAGAACTGGAACATCCATCTGAAATAATATGCACCATATCACACCTCCAGATTTTGATTTTGCCATAAAGTCCAGCACCTGATGGGACGACCCAGCACCATTAGTCACAGCCATAGGCTTTTGCTCTGCTATCAGCTATGGGCTTGATATTTGCATACTGCTTCTGCCCATCACAGTCCACTTCAGTCAGGTGGGGGTATTGGCTCTTCCAGGTTTCTAGGGAAGAAGCCACTACAGCAATGCACAACAGCGGAAGTCCAGCAGTTTGTGCAGGTGAGCACACGGGTAGAACAGAGCAAGGCAAAGACTGAAGACAAATCAACCAAGAACGTTTCCATCCTTCCTTGCTGTGACAGCCTCGACTGAATCCTAGCAGGACAAAGGCTAATTATATTCTCTAGAATTTTCCACAGTACTGAGGGTGTTACCTGCAGAGCATCTTGGCTTTCCCTTCGCACAAAGGCAGTTTGTCACCACCAGGAAAGAAGGGGCGTCCAGGAGCAATTGCTGTCGCACTACAGGAGAGCAGGCGCCCGTGGAGAAGATGTGGCATTTCGGTTCAACACCTTTACACATCAGCGGCACATCTAAGATGATTCCACAAGCAAGAGCCAAAGCAGTCTGGCAACAATCCTGCGAAGAAGTTCACACTATGTGTCCTTTTACACTTTTTTTTTACTGTGTTGGGTCTTAAGCACATTGCCTAAAGGGCTGTCTCATATTAACAGCCATTCTCCTCCCAACCCTAGCTGGGCAGCCTGCATCACCTTCCCTTTCCTGCTGCGGTGGCTCGGAGCAGGCTGCAGCACATCTCCCACCCCAGAGCCATCTGAGCTGCCTCCTCAAGCCACATGACACAGTGCAAGAATAGAGAAGAGGGAAAGTACACACATCTGTTCTGAATTGCTGAGACCTGTAGTTGTGTCTGAACTACGAAGTAAGGCTGAATGCTGATAGTTCAAGAGTTTTGCCTGTTTCGGCACAGCCATTGGGCCCTGAAACACTGTATGGGTGGCAGGATTATTTAAGAACAGAAATGTCATGGTCCTGCTGTCATGCCATTTAGATTCAATAGCTGCAAATCCAACTACTTGATGTTTTTCCTCCTGGCCTGCAAAGGGATGATACTTTGGGTACATGAAATACTGTAGGTTGCCATTAATTTCTAAACCAACAGTGGATTTTTTGTGAAATCACAGCTATGAAAGAAAAAATCCTGAAGAAGCAGTGTTTTGGCCCATGCATGTTTTAAATTTCTAAAGTAATGTGTTGGCATCGGGAACAAAATAAATTTGGGGATAGTTAGCCACAGTTGGAAGGAAATGTAAAATGTTGCAGCTACCGCAGTCATGTTAACTCAGCCACATTGTATGCATATGGCTCCCCTCATCACGGATGTGTGCAACAACAGGAGACTTCATTCCGCTTCCAGCAGGCTGGGTGCCTAGCTTGGCCCGTTGCAGCTGAGCAGTTGGAGCACCAAGGCCTCTGGAGCAGTCCTGGATCGACTGCTGCTTTCTCATTAGAGCATCCAAAGACGGAAACATTGCACATCAGCAACTGTTGTAAAAATGCAGTTGCTAATGGTGATCTAAGGCAGCACAGGAATCTATGGCACAGCTTGGACCTGCATTTTAGGCTGTTAAGATCTCTGTATGGCCAGCTTACTGTTCGGTACAAACTAGACTAAAGTGTGCATCATCAGAGACCTTTTTTTTTCCCTGCAGTTCTTAGCATTTCAATTCACAATATTTATATTGTAATATTCTAGTACATGAAGCTTTGATAGTTTAATAAAAACATAAATTAATCAATGTCCTTTTTCTACTTATCAGGTTGTTATCACAAATAGAATCCTAGCTGAACAAATAATCTTTCACACATTAAACTAAGGACAACTGAAACCGAAGGAAGTACTTTGGTACTTGTGCGCAAGCTCCATTTTTACTGAAGCTAGTGATGTTTATAATGAGTAGATTTTCTTTAGAAAGCACTAAAAAACATCCAAGGGATTGCTCAGAGTCATTTCAAATGGTCTAAAATTACAAAGACTCTACAGAAGCAAGCAGCACTAGAAGTCCACTCGACAAAAAAAAAAAAAAAAAGAAAGAAACTTAAAGGTTCCAAACAAATCTAATAGAAATGAGACCTTCTTGCTGACCTGGAGTTTCACAGATTTTTCCTCTCGCTGCCATTGTGGCATGCTTTCTTTGGGGAAAAAAAAGAGTGATGGTGGGAGGGAGAGAGAGAGCAGGGGAAAAAAAAGGTTTAATGAAAAGATTACCAGTATTTCTTGGAACTGGTACTTGTGCATCCACACTAAAGTGACTTTGTCCTGTGAATAACAAGATCACTTTGAAAAGGTTTGTTATTCAAATGACAATACTCAGACAACTAACAGCACTGCTATATTGTTTTATGTTAAAATAGCTCTGCATGATCTGAATTCTCTTTCTGGCATTTTGTCTTCTAACCTATGTACTATTGTGTGAGAGCATGTAGGAATGTATGACTTTATGTATCATTTCTGTAACTAATCAGAAATTAACTGGAATCTGGCTGCCTTGGAGGACCACTGATAGATTTCTTTTGCTGCTAAAAGTGGCTTTAATTCAACCTGGGAGCTAGGGACTGATCCAAACGCCATTGAATAGCCACCCTCGCCAAACCTGGAGAAGGCGTCACGTTTTAGGCTCAAACCAAGAACAGTTCCAGTCCAGCTTCCCCTGTATCCAGAGACCAGGTGCATGCTTGGTGCAGATGTTCACAGAAAATATTGGTTTAGGACCACTTCTGCTAATGATTGAAAGCGATGATTGTCCTCCAAGATTAATCACATCTGTCTGTGAAGCAAACTGATTTCATTCTAGCTCCTAATGGGCAGATACCAAAGTGATAAAAGAGGACACTGAAATGCCCTCTCAGCCCTGTGGGCAATTCTTGCCTGGTGACACAAAGACTGAAAGGACAAGGTGGTACAAAGTAGTTCAAAATGTTGTTGCACCAGTTCAAACAGTAAGTTAAAAATATTCCCTCCCAAGGCTTCAGGTGGATCATCTGCTCATCACTTCAAATCTGTTTTGTAAGATAGTGACTGGGTGATAATGAATGCTACCCATTTACTGCTCTTACTGAATATATTGGTTAATTGTGCACAATGCTTTGAAGATAAAGCACTGTGTTGTTAACAAACACAGTCTAATGATTGTCTCATGTTTTTTTAGCACCCCTCTTACTTTATCCAAGGTGTAAATACCTCACTGCAGCTACAGGCGGCCAGGCTGGCCAGCTGCATGGGCCACATGCTGATTTCAGCTGAAGGTTTTCACATCAATTGTTCCATGGCTGCTCCCCTCCACTGCCAACACATCGCGCTGTCTCCTGCTGTTGTTTCCTTGCTTGCTTGTTCAGGGCCAGGATAAGGGAATTTCAATGATTTCTGGTGAAAAGGGCCCTTCCTTTACAGCAGGCTGTCATTTCCCTCTGCCTAATACACAAAGCAGGCAGCCAACAGGAGCACAACTGCTTTCATTGGCTGCTAACAGCCTTTGAGGAGAACAAAATGATGAAGAGAGAAGAAACACTAATTTCCTCTTCACTCTCCTCACCCTGTCTCATTAGGGGTAACATTAGGGGGGCAATTTTCTTGGAGGAAAGAAAGAACCAACCTTTTCCCGGCCACAAGAGTGTGACAGAAGCGGCTGCTGAAATCAGCTGTTAGCACAGATTGGTACATTTTTCACACGTAAAAAGACATTTCATTTAGTTTTCTCTCAGACTTCTGCAGAACATGTTTTGGAAAGACAATAAATATTGCTTTCACATTTAATTGCAGGCATGCACCAGCTTAAAGGTGTTCATAACCCGGGAAAGCACCATGTGAAAACAAAGAAACAATGTCAAAACTTATCTGCTAACACGAGATGTCAGTGAGAATAAAACCACCTGTAAGGCACCCGTGTGAACCTACCTGAGTTAAGAGAGCTGCTCCATTAGCTGATAGAAACACCGAGCTCATGGGAACTCACCCTGCCAGCACTTACACATGTGCTTCATTTTAAACCTATAAAAATACTCCCACTTGGGCTATCAATATGCACAGAGTTAACAATGGGCTGCAAAGGTTGGTGAGATCAAGACCTGAGTGCACTCCTCTACCAGCCACCCCAGGAGACCAAACCTGCAGAAGTCCTCTGTGGGTCACATAAACACTCAGAGAGAGACAAGATTTTGGTTGTAAGCCATTGCTGTTGTGAATAATACCCAAAGCAAATAAAACTGAAGCAAAATGTCTCATTCATTCTGTGTAACACACACAACAGTCACTTTACTTTTGCAGGGATATCATAGAATCATACGTTGGAAAAGATCTTTAAGATCATCAAGTCCAGCCATCCACCCAACATCACCATGCCTGCTAAACCATATCCCAAAGTGCCACATCTACACGCTTTTTAAACACCTCCAGGGATGGTGACTCAATCACATCCCTGCGCAGCCTTTTCCAGTGCCTGACGACTCTTTCAGTAAAGAAATTTTTCGTAATATCCAATCTAAACCCTGACACAACTGGAGGCCATTGCCTCTCGTCCTATCGCTAGTTACTTGGGAGAAGAGACTGACACCCGCCTCACTACAACCTCCTTTCAGGTAGTTGTAGAGAGCAATAAGGTCCCCCCTCAGCCTCCTCTTCTTCAGACTAAACAGCCCCAGTTCCCTCAGCTGCTCCTCATAAGACTTGTTCTCCAGACCCCTCACCAGCCTCGTGGCCCTTCTCTGGACACGCTCCAGCAACTCCATGCCTTTCTTGTAGTGAGGGGCCCAAAACTGGACAATTTATATATATATATATATATATGTATATCTATATATCTATATATCTATATATATCACACAGAAAGGAGGATAGTAAAATTATCAAAATCGGTCAGCTCTGTAGCTGATCATATGGCTTTTTTTGAGTGTCTAAAACTCTGACGGCAACCATTTGAACCCTTTCCCACACCTGGAACACACCTAAATCTCTCTCCTGTTTCAATCCCTTGATGCTTAACCACCTCACTGAGATCACATTTTTCCTTTGTGAGGACACCGATTTGGCTTCTTCTACCTCTATAGCTATTTTTTCTGAAATTTCCAGGACTTTAATATATATGAAACCTGAAATTAGGTCATGGTTCCAAATTTATTATGGAGGAACAGATAAAAATCCAAAACATCACTGCATAAGCCTTGTTGCCTTAGGAAAACGTGGTAAAAATAAGAATATATGTCAAACCACAAAAACTGCTACGGGATTCAAGAGCAGATGCAGTATACAAAGTTATTTTTCTTTCTACCCTTCCTTACCAAACTAGATTTAAATGTGCTTTATAGCAATACTTACCATAAGCCTGTAATACAGCGCTGTGCTCCACAGTAGTAACCATTTTGAATATGATGCTATTAACACAGAGAAGTCATCTGTCTGCTGAAATTCCGCCAAACTATTCCATTTTGAAGTCAAAAATGGTTTTCCCCTCTCCATCTGCTACACTTTTGGAGATTTATTGAATAAAAAAGACAAAAGTTCTAAACACTGAGCAAACCTATTTTAAGAAGTATATTTATCAGAAATCTAATGTGTTGGGTGACTAATAACATACATGTGTGCACTGCGCTTGCCAGAAAATATCAATGTTTCCAAATAGCTACCACATTTACAATTACAATAACGTATTTGCCAAATGTATGGTGTTTATTTTATTCAAATGATGATTTCTCTTCTGGTCGCGGTGCGAAACAAAATTTCCTGAGTATCAGAAGTAAAACATTAGAGAGAGATTCTAATGCCCGATAGAGCCTCATTCAGCTCTCAGCCGTACAATATTACTTAGATAATATCAGGCTTAGCATTGTTGCAGGAGGCCGAACAGGAGCCTAACAAGGAAAACTGAAATGAGGCTTTAAAATTTGCCTCTTACAAGTCCCCTGCTTGTCAGTCGCAATTCTCTGGCCATTTCTCATGTCTGGCTTCTGCTGCCCCTCCTGCTGCCTCCGTCCTTCTGTAAGTGATGGAGGCAGGAGAGGCGGGTGGCGGCGGGAGTTCGCACGCACAGTGCTCCTACGCCCCATGCTAGCTGCTATGCAGAAAGCTTAACATGTGAATGTTCCTACTGCGTTATTGACTTCTGCTCTGGGACTGACCTGGGGGGAGGGAATCTTACAGAAAAATAGAAAAATAGATGATCAAAGAAGGATTAAAACTGCACTGCCTTTTTGTAACATTCTCATTCTTAAGCCTCCCACCTATTTCAAGCACAGACAGCTGCAGCTTCAGAGGAATGTAGGAGCTGAAGCTGAGGTGCTGTTAAAAACACAGATTTCTGAAAACACAAATGAAGCACCTGGTGATTGCTTTCTGTGACTTCTTTTCCCCTCTAACAAGGGCATGTTGAGGCTGACCCAGGGGTTGATCTAGTGGTCTGCTGCCTCCATGTCCCACTCCCTCATCTCATTCCAATCCATGCACCGCCGCTGGCACCATCCTGACCTTGTGGCAAACCAGTTTCTGGGAGCGATATCATTAGGCATTCTGGAAGCAGAAAAAAATATATCACTTTTTGATGTTGTTTTCTGACGGTTGGCTCCCAAAAGAGTCTTATTATGGGATCAGATATATACTGGAGCTCGACCAAGAGATGCCTGGGGCTTACATGGCCAGAAGCAGGGAGGGGGATAGCGACCATCAGTCATGGAAGAGAACATTACACCACCTTAGCCATGATGTGAAACCCCTCCTGAAGAAATCAATTATCAAGGACACACTGGGAGGGGAAGGACAGTGTAACACAGGGGACAAGGTGTTCATTAATCGTCCTTTGGTACTCTCAGTGTTCATTTGCTCACCTCCATGTAGCACCACGCTGAGAGTACTGCTCGGGAGAGGCGCCACGGTAGCGGCAATGCAGTTAGAGTGAAGATTTGGGAGATGGGAGCTGCCGGCTACAAGCTCCAGTTGCTGCTTTAGTAGATCTCTAGATGAACACGACTCCAGACTCACCCCCCTGCTCAGGCTCCAAGCTGCTGGATGAGGGATGGTTGCCCCAGGGGTCACATCACTGGGTGCGAGTTGCACTGACAGGGTATTTTAGTTTGGGCACCGGGCAGCTAAGCAGGACCTGGCTTAATTCCATCATGTAAAAGGAGTATAACTTTGTCTGGTTAGACCTCTGCATGTGTGTTTGGTTATTTTCTCTAATGGCAGTGAACTTTATCCTCCTGGACACTCCTTTTTCTAATTAATTTAAGTTATATTTTATTACTTGTATAGACTTCTCCTCCTCAGTCAGAAAAAAAAAGAGGCTAAATGCAAACCAAAACAATTCCAGCAACACTAAATAACGTCTTCAAGGGTACTACAACATTGGTACTGGTCATTTAACCATAGTAGGCTTTGCCTTCACTAGAAGCATTGCCATACTCAAAGAAGTAAAACCACTTACTGTAAGGCTCTGCTCTTCCCTTACCAGCATGGCTCAATGCTCCTCATTTCGGTGCACCATTTCCCCACAGCCCTTTTAGCTCAGACTTCCAAGTTTCATAAAACAGCAGCAGAACTTGCAGAGCACCTGAGGTGACCTTTCCACTGTATTCCTTGCTGGTAAGGGCTCGGTGGAAGGACCATTACCACTGTTAAAAACTGCATTTCAAGGATGAAGCTGCCAACCTACGCAAGTCCAGAAAATAATCAGAGACCTAGAAAATTTAGCATATGTGAGAAGTCTGAGTGAAGGGGGGAGGAGGAGTGTAAAGAAATGAAGGCTTAGAGAAGGTATAATCACAGTTTTCAAATACTTAAAGGGTCTCTGTGAAGAGGCAAGGACAACGTACCTGCATTCAGCATCCTTGTTAGCATAAGGAGCAAAGTATTTCATCTGCAGCAAGGAAGATTCAGATGGGATGTTGGGATTACACTAATGGTTAAGCAGTAGATTGGTGGCCTGCAAAATGCTCAGACCTCCACCAACAGAGATATTTAGAAGATGGGCAAGCACGTAAAAATTTACCTATAGGAGTAGATGATATTGCTCCAAGTCAGGGGTACATAGCAGGTACCTCAGAGGTCCTTTCCAGCCCTCTGGGTCTGTGAACTGCCATGTACGAGGTCGTGCAATAGATGTGGTCCCAGCAGAAAGACCACGTGTCGCAGAGGACTGTTGGTATTGGACTTCTGCACCCAACGGTGCCTCTTTGTGCGATGAGCCTTGGGAGGAGGCACCACCCTGGCTGACTGTGGCTGGGTATCACAACCTTTTCTCCTTTTTAGGAGAAATCTGAACTGAAATGTATTTATGCTTTAAAAGTTTTCTTGAAGCGAAGAAACGTCGAGAACTATCTAAAAGATGATCAAATTCCTGATTTGCCTGAGCCACCATGCAAGACAGTTCCATAGTTGATTTGATGTGACTGAATTTTTTTCAGCTCTCACAAGTTTTATACCAGGCTTTGTGTTCTGCCTTGTCCCAGAGGAGCACAGTTTCTGCAAGAATTATCAGAGTGAAATATAGCTGCAGCTTCAACTATTAATCGCTTCAGAAGCAAAGACTCAGGCTTTCTCACACGGCATCCGGGGAAGGAATATGAGCACAGATTTGATGCATACGTATATATATACACACATAAACCAGAGCCATCGGAAAATGGAGCATCTGCGTTTTGTACTTGCAGAAACCTATACAAACCTTCAAAATTCACTTCAGATTGTATGAGTTCCAGTTATCTGATGTGCCTGTGATAAACATGGGGGTTATTATGTCCTGAGTCATTGTCCAGAAGAAAATAACTTAACCTTCTAATGAACTAAAACATGAAACAAACAGGCATTTTTGAGACTGATGCGTAGACGACATTGAGATTTTGCGATATCTTGATGAATGAGGGCTGTTTACTGTGGACAAAAGACAGCGGCTGCATTTTGGCCAGTTCTTTGTAGCATCTCTCTCTGAGGAAAAACGCTGCTTTATTCTGGCCTGGGTCCAAGTGAACCAACTGCCTTCATCAAGAACATTTCTTTAGGTACTCTGACACAGTGGCAAAGGTGTTCAAAATGTGATTAATGGCAATGGGACATCGCAACAAAGGTTAACGCTTTTTCAGCTGTGTGCCACTGTTCTTAGACCAGAGATTTTGGCGAGTACTGACCAGCTACTTCACCTACGCCCGCAGGGCAGTTTTCATACGGGAGATTGAGTTTGCTCTGGCATTCTGGTAAGCAAAAGTTACAGAGACAGGCAGGGTAATCAAAACTCTATTAGTCCATCTTCGTGCTTTTATCTAACCAAAATAATTTGAGTTGGATGTCCCAGGCCTCAGTATAAACCTCATGATTTATGTATGCCAAAAGCTGCTTTCGAAAACACTCATCCTTTTACCATCTCCCATGAGCATCACAATGTCCAGCGTGTCTAGCAGGATGCCGTGTATTTATTTTTCATGTTGATCGTGAGGAGAAGCTGCTTTAGTAAACCCACACGGGGTGGCAAGCAGTGTTAAGTAACAGAAGTCTCCCGTTGATTACACCATGCCATCTCCTCCCTGTGGCAGAAACGGATAAGACGTGATTTTTCTACCAATTTCATTGACATGAAAATAACCCCTTTTAAAATCAGGACTAATGAGCTAGGAATGTACAACAAAAAAATTGCTGAAAACCTGTAAATATGGACACTGAAAAGCAGCTATTTGACATGCCGAGCCACAACAATGACACATGATTTATTGATTAGTTGCCATCACATGATGGAAGCTCAGCTAGTCATTTAAAATGCCCATATTATCTTGGAAATCTTCCTACAAATAGAAAGGTAAAATGCAGCCTCTGTGTTAGTAGTCAATACTTTATTTTTTTATCTTAACTGGTGTGTCATTGATGAATTCTGATCGGCCTGAGTCTTTTAAAATGATAAATGCTTCTCTAACTCTGTTTTGCCACATTAAACTCCTACCATTTCAGCTGTATGTTTAACTACTATAGTCCAGACAACTGAATAGTATAAACACAAAATTTCTGCAATACATGTTTAGAAAATATTAATTATACCCTATCTGAGATTACTGATGCAAAAAGATGCATGATTTCCACTGTAAAACAGTTAAATCTGATTTTCTACTTCAGAACGGAACACTGTAATCATGTACTCTTACTCGTAATTGTCTTCCCACAGCCTAGCTCTCCATAATAAAACTAGTTCAAATATTAGTAGATAATGAGATTCTATTATTTTTTTCTACAATATATTTATAGCAGCATGCATGGCAGTTAACTAATTCCAATAGCCAGCTCTCCAACCAGTTGCAGAATTAGCAATACTGTGGCGTGGAAGTGTATTGGCTGTGGTTAAAATGAATGGTTCCTCCGTGACAGCAGAGCAGCGGCTTTGGAACTTAGCTAGGCAGCCACCTTAATAAAAGTTGGAAATGCTGGTTTGCCTGGTTTTTATATATACAGAGGTGTGTGTATGTTTGTGAAGGTGTGTGTATGTTTATGTTAAACAAAAAGGAGGAGGAAAAACAAGGGCAGGGCCAAATATTAGTTGTCAACATTTTACATTCATTTTCATTTTAACTACGCTTTGAAACAACAGTAAACTTTCTGCTGAAATTTCTTACCATATTTTGATTTTTTTAAATTCAATTCCTCCGAAAATTCAAGATGATAGCATTAAAAAATACAAGCATTGCCCGTATGAACCTCTTTGTTACCCAAGGATCTCTTAACCAATCTCACACACAATCAGGTACAAACAGGGCAATGTCAGAACATCAAGTCCTGCTGGCGAGGGCTGCTACTTGTAGTTGTTACACACACGCATATAGACATGACACGCGTCCATATAAGGCTTTCTGTGGATTCCACATGGAAATTGTATCCAGGGCCTGCTGGTTTTCCATCTCATACCTTTGCACAGCAATTTATAGCTGTAGTAAAGTATATGCAAAATGTCTGCTAAACCAAACAAAAGCAAAATTCTGACTGGGTAACACTTTGCACAGGGGTAAACAAACGTATCAAGTGAGGGTTGGTTAGAAAATACCAACACCCACCTGCTCCTGGTGGTTCAAATATTTTCCAGCCTCAAAGGAAAAAAATGAAGGGAATCGTACAATTAACCTTTGATTATTTTGTCCTTAAACATTTTTTTCCTGGATTGTTGGGAAATGGGCACTGAGAAATCCATCAGCCAAAAAAAAAACCCAAATACATACAAATTGATCTGCCATGTGAGTTTGGTGCAAAGGGCATGAAAGTCAGGGCACGCACATTGACATTTCACAAATCTAATAGTAACACCTTAGATTTATCTGGCACTTTTCATCCAGGAAAAGTAGATCCCAGGGTGATTTATGGACTGTAAAGATATAAATATGTATATTCGGGTGACTGCAGTCACTAGTGGAAGACGATGCGGTGCCCTTTCAGAACCAAAGACATCAGATGGAGAGTGAAAACGTCTTGCAGAGCCCTTGTTTAGATCTTAACCAAGGAACTAAAACCATCCAGGTAGTGTCCGACTTCTTGTGCGCTTTGCATGCCCATTACTGATACAAATTTCTCACAACGAATGGCGGTAGCAGCAGCGCTAGGGCAGGCTGAATCTCAGCTATAGCTGCTGCCCACTACGGCAGCTGCATTGCCATGCACAGGAGGAAGAATCCTGTCCCCTTTCTGGCCCCTCCTCACCCTCCAGAAGAGAGCTGAGATGCTGGAGATGCTCAACCAGGATGTAAGGAGGTTGCTTGGACACATGGGCATGCAGACCACCAAAATTTTCTGCCCACAGAATGTGCAATTTCAATAATTTTAAAGGATTTGAGGTTCTTTTTTAGCTGTTTGGGTGGTACTCAGGTTATCTCCATGACCAGAGGGCAACAACCTTCCTTCCTCTCAGCCGGTTTGTTTGTCTGCCCATCAGCCCCCCATAAAAACGTCAGAACACAATGGCTACAAACGTAGCCAAATTTGCAAACAAGTGAATAAAAGAGGTGGAAGCCTGAGAGATAATTAAGTTCCCAGGGGTTGGTGAGCATCGGTGCCTAGAGACTGAAATTAGTTTTCCAACCGAGAGAGACGCGGGAGGCGCGGGCTGTGCTTGGCAGCAGCCAGCTGCCCCGGCAGCACGCGTGCCGCTCCGCGCCAGCAACACGCGTGCCACCCCTCGCCACCAAGAAGAGATGTCACATCGGGCGGGAGAGGGGAACGGGAGACGAGGTTACAGCCATCAGTGAGTCAGAGACAAATCCACAGGAAAGCCGGCATCGTTAGCTCCAGCACTCGCGGAGCAAGGTGTTTTTTAATACTGACAGCTGGAATTTCGGCTCTTTTTTACAGGCCTCGAAGGTCTCGGCGGTGGGAAGGATACTGTGCGTTGCTGCGCCTTAGATAAGACCGAGAATTGACGGTGCTGGGAAGGGAAGCAGGAGAGAGGCACAGACGTTGCATCCAGTGTAAAAGATAATAAGAGGCAGAGAAAAAACCCAGAAGGACGCGCGTAACAACGAACGGGCGATAACAAGGTGAGGAGAGAAAGAGGGAGTGTGGAGGGAGGAAATAAATAGGAAATTGAAATCTGGACCGGAGTCCTATTCACATGCAGCCCCGTTATCTGTGTCCTCATATGGGAGAGGGCGGGAGCACGGCGTTCCCCCTCGAGCCGCACACCGTGAGTGTGTGAGTGCACGCCGGCAGTGAAGATCCCCAAGAGTCCGGGAAGCTGTTAATCCCTCAGTCCTTCACTTGTTGCTCTTTTCTAAGCATTTGTGCGTTTAGGATTTGATATGACCTCTTTTTTTTTTTTCCTTTTTTGGTGGGTGGTGATAAGGGAGGGGAACAATCCTTCAGCTGCAAATAGCAGTTTTTTTTGTGCGGCTGTTTATCTGGGTTCATGGGGGAGATACCTCCCAGTACCGCATACTTCTCCACGGGGGAGAAGGACGACCTACTGGCTCCAAGACAAGGAAAGGCCGACGGGAGGCAGGGGCCCATCTTGTGAACACTTTGCACCTTCGCAAGCGGACCGAGTGCTGAATTCAGCACCAAATTCAGTAACAAAAGCGCTGCGGCACACATTTGGGCCCCAGCTGGCAGGAGCACCGGCCGATAAGCCGTGCTGCCACTTTAGCACAACCACATGTGCCTGGCAGAACAGCAGCTCATGGAGGCTTAGCAGAGGAGACAGCCGTCCTGGGATGGGATGCTGCATGGCCACCTTGAGCTCTAATTCAGCTTCATAATCCCTGTCACGCTTGGCAAGGTCAAATGCACAGCAGGTAATTGTTACGGACTGGATGAGGGTTCAGCACGGCTTCACTTCACCAGCTCCTCTTTTGAATTAAATAAACTGTCACCATCGCTCCAGCTCTGTGCATGTCCACGGGCAGGTTTCTCAAAAAAAATAAATAAAAAGGGTGGCTGTTGTGAGGCCAGAGCAACAGGAGCCAGAGGAAGCTGTTCCAAAGGGAACCACGTGGCATGCCGGGAGGGGGCTAAGGCTTGGATTTAGCCTGGGGACAGCCACCATGAGACAGCAGGAGCAGGGTGAGTACAGCCCCTGCCAGTGGCCATCAGGTGGAGCCGGTGTGGGGTCACCAGCGGGGTTCCCCACCCCAGCAAGGTGAGCAGATTGCTGGGTTTGGAGCAGGCAGGGCCCAGGGACAAGTTGACAGAGCCCCCAGCAAAACCCCTGGGGCAGAGTGCGCCAGGAGGAGAGATTCAGAGGCCAGGGCACGAGGAGAGCCGCCTGGCCCGTAATTCCAGGGCGTTCTGCCAAAAGTTTGGGCACAACCTGGCCGGAAGCCCAGACGTTGAAAAAGCAGCCTGGAAAGTGAGGTCTTACCAAGCCCATTAGCAGCCTGTGAGTTTCTCCATCCTGGATCCCCTCCCAGGGCTTGCAGGACGCGACTAACCCAGTTTTCCCAGGGAAGCCCCATCTCCCTCATCTTCAGTTCCCCTTCTCTCTTCCAGCAAGCGAAGAGGTACAGAGGAGCGTTCCAGATCTTCTGATCTCCACAATTATGCCAGAGCCATTCTTTCTCATCTTGCAGTGACCCAGTCCCATCAGGTGAAGAGCAGGAAAGAGGCAAACAAACAAGGATGAGGGCCTTCCAGTGGAGATCAGCACAAAAGCTGGGCCAGACTGGTGAGACCCAGGCAGCACAGAGTCAGCCTGCTGAGCCCAACCCCAGGTGGAAACCCCACCAAACACCACGTTACATTTGAACGGTCCCAACCCGCCGCAAAGGCCGCGGCGGCACTTTGCACAGCCAAGGTCTGAAAGCCGGTTTTAACATCTCCCACCAGCGTCTCACTTTTTACTCTTGTCCAGGTTTTGGAGGAGGTTTTTATTTACTCGGTATTTGTTGCCATTCTGAGACGCAGTGACAATTTTTCAGCCACTTCCAGGGTGCCATTCCAGAAGTGTGGCTTTTGGACCAGCTCTCTCCTGTTGCCTCAGTGGGAAGCCCAACGCACACGGCATTTAATGAAGCTGTGCTCACAGTGCCAAAGGCAGCTAATTAATTATTCCTTGCAGCATTGCTGGTCCCCATTTGGCTGATGGAAAGCTACCTGCAAAGTCTGAACAACTTCTCCAAAGCTTACCTGAGCCATTCCGAGAAGAATCTAAAAGGAGACATCCCTCTTTTTAAAAACAGATGATCCCTACGTTACTGACAGCCGAGACAAACGTGACACCCGAAGCCTGCGAGGATCATGCTACCCAAGCGAGGATCACGCTGCTCAAGCGAGGTGACGCCGTGTTGGCACACTGGAAGGGAGCGCGCCCTGCGTTAGCTCCCGTCGTCGACATCTGCACGCAGGCTTTTTGGTGGAGTGCCTGAGAGGGAGAACGGACCTTCGGAAACTGGGATGGCATGGAGTTTACCTGAGCGGGGCAAACGCCGGAGCTAAACGCGCTGCCGGTGCCACATTTTGGGTCCCGCGACGACAGGGCAGGGTGTGCAGGGAGAGAGGCGAGCGCTGGGAGCCCAGGAGTCTCCTCGCTCAGGGGGTGACGGGTGGGAATTACGCTGTTCCCTACACGTCCAGGGGTGCCCCGGAACTCGCCGGGTACCCCACGGCCTTTTCCCCGAGGCCCGTCCCCCGCCGCGA
>Ga0065711_1004418_pt1 | contig 28725 bp, 18 predicted proteins | sample Hoacrofraction12_FD_59098 | JGI IMG/M metagenome (GOLD analysis project Ga0065711, IMG submission 59098) | Hoatzin crop microbial communities from Cojedes, Venezuela - Epithelial fraction 12 v2 (version 2) | ecosystem: Host-associated > Birds > Digestive system > Esophagus > Crop | place... | reverse complement strand
AAAAAAAAAAAAAAAAAAAAAAATCACAGACGAAAGTATTTTCTGCTTACTGCTTTTGAATTAAAGCTAACGGAGAAGGGCACAAGCTAGGATACGGCACGTGGTAAACAACCCTCCCAAGCAGTTTGGTGCTGGAAACAACCCTTACCATGGTGGCTGACAGGAAGTGCGTTGCAGTCCCTGCATTTGGGTAATCTGCGTGATGCTAAAAATAAGACCTTTCCAGCTTTTAAAAGCATTTTATGCTATACTACTTACTGATAGGTACAACCATTATTTAAGAATTAGTAAACTGTCCTCTAGGTTATCTTTTCAGCTGAGACTGAGCCCGGTATTGCTGAGAAAGCTCTGGACTGATGCCTTACAGCGCAGAGCTTGCTCAGCAATACTGGACTGCTTGCTCAGTCTCAGGTGAAAAGATAACCTAGAGGACAGCTCGCTACTTACTTACTGGTAGTTTCAAGCACCAAACTGCTCAGGATGGTATCAAACCACTTAAACCTTAAAGGCTGCTGCTGGGAAGTGCATGTGACACAGGATCAGTAATTACTGTGCCTAAAACACACTCCTGCGAGTTCCTTCCCTTCTGTAAACGGCACGGGTTTACTCCATCAGGGTGTTTAACCCAGCTGAGCCAAGCACGTCAGAACTTCCCAAATTAGTGCTAATGCATTTTGGATTAGCTCGTCAAACTGGGAATACTCAGTTCGTGGCATCAAAGAGACGGCAGAATATCTTTTCACACAGTGATTGCCTAGTTCAAATGCAAATCTGAGTCCCTTGTTAATTTTAATTTTCAGAGCTACTTAGCTTTAAGAATATATTAAGAAAAAAAGCTTTCAAGTTTAATATCAGGATATTGGAAGTTATGGAACTGAAATCTCATCATGTAATACAACTTTACAAAAGAGGAAGCAGAAAAGGTTTACAGTCAATGCTGCTGCATAGGTTCTTCATTACTTATTAAGGGACTGAAAAAAAGCTTTTAGAAGATGCTTGTTCTTTCTCACATTGCTTTTGGTTGTTATTTTTGTGTTCATAAGTAGTACAGCTCAAATGGGGAACAATATTTTGCTCCTACCTGCCCTTCACCTGTTAATAATTTAATACACCTTAAGGAACAAAACACACAGATATAGCCAAGTACAAACTAAAATTAAGGCCAGTGGAGAATCATCTCTTATCCCAAGCAGGCAATCCTGAGAAAGGTTATGCTCCACACAGTTCAGCCTCCTTCATGTATCACCACCATCTGTTTTGACAAAAAAGGAATCTATTCCTGCAACGGTGTCACCGTATTTCTCGCTGCACCATGCTGTGTGTCTCCATCAATTTTTTTTTTTTTCTTTTTTAAACTTAGCATTTTCCTTCCTCTGTATCCCTTCTCTTTAGTTATATGACCATGACAGATGGACTGTGGGACAAGTCTTGCCCATATGACCACACCGAGTCACATGGCAGCGCAATGGCACAACTGTCAGAACTTCCTCTCATGTGAGACTTGATGGGTTTCCATCCTCTCTGCTGAAACGTTCCAGGTTTACTCTCATTTAAGAGAGCCAGAAAAACCATAATCTGTTCATGTGAAAACTTTCTGTTGGCACTTTCAGCATCCACATCGCTCAGGGGAAACATGGCTGTGATTGACCCACTAGTTCAAGACTGAATCAGCAACTCAAAATGCACGTGTGGAAAGCACTGTTCGTTCACTCACCAGCTTTTGATGATGAACTTCATATCCTGAGTCATGCCGGAACTCCGCATCCATCTTCACTTCAGATATCTCTTCTGTTTTAACGTTGGTCAACCCGGAACCTGCATTGCACCGCCATGACAGTTCATTAAAGCCACCGACTCAATTACACTCTGCTTACCTCCACCACTACAAGGGCAGAAGCCAACGGTATCATCCACGCGGGAGGAGGTGTGATGCAACGTGAAAGGGAACTGGGAGGAAAGTGAGCTACGTCTGATGTCTCAGTCCCACTGAGGTGACACAGAATGAGCTGGTAAAATTTCTCCTCTGTTAAACATTCCTTAATCCGCTGCAGCTATGTTGGTACAAGCATCAAAGGCCTTCAGCACGAAACGCCGCAAGAACTAAGCTGCGAGGGCCCAACAGCGGACTCCTGAATTGGATCACAGGATGCAGACAGATCTGCTCTGACAGTCTCTTCAGCAATGTCACGAAAATTTGGTGTTTAGGCTGAAATCTTTCTCCTCCCTTAGCTCAGGCTGCTGTGAGGAAAAAACACATACCCGTGGTGCGAGGTGGGGAACTCCAGATACTGTATTTTCTTGCTTCCTGTGAGTTTATACCTTGTACCCAAACACGCACAAAGAGTAATTAAAATGTGTGTGAAGCTTACACAGTTCTTGTTTTCAGATTTCAGACTGCCCAGAATTAATATGACTCAAGTCTTGACTTCTGCCTGAGACATAACTGTCCTTCTTGATCAGAAACATGCAGTAAAGCAAGTAAGCAAATCTTGCAGCGATTTTAATTGCTGACACCTGTTCTCCCCTTACGGCTGCAAAGGGGAGATGCTGCACTTGTCTAACAGGAAAGAAGGCCAGGATTACCTCCTGGGATACAACCTTAGGAGAACAAGCCAGACTTACAACAGCTGAGCAGGGAATCCTATATATGTATCTATGAATGTTTTGTCCTGAAAAGCTGGCTCTGGCTTATAGAGAACATACGGGTATTCATGTAGCGGGTTATTTTCCTTCTCAAGACCAACTGACTGACATTTGTATTTCCTGGAGGTACAAACACTGCAGAAGCATGGTGTTTACAAGCAGTTTTTTCCTCATCCTATCTAATGGGGGAAGAACAAACTCATTCATATTCCTTGTCTACATTTATTTTAGCATTTTATCACTCTAGCTCTTCTCTCCAAGCCTGCATTCTGATTCTTTGTATTTTGGGCTGACCTTACACTCTGATGCAGAGGGAGAACCTATTCTATAATTCTCAATGCTACTGACTGCCCTTGTGCTCCACCATCTCTCTTGACTCTCAATAAATTCTTGCAGATGTCCATGTGTCAATGAGCTCCACAGTCTAAAGTAGAACTCAATGCAAGAATTATTGCCCTTTTATTGCCTTTGAATGTGCAATTTCTCTTTTCATTAAATACCAATCTATTTTTGTATTATGAGTCAGCAAGAACAGAAGTTCCCAAGAACTTCTCTGGAGTGTACAGACAATCCCATTCTAAGGTTCTGATCTTTCTTTTCGCAGTAAACCATCCAAAGGAGAGAAAAAGAATAATCTTCATGCAGTAAAGTATTTATGATTATTTTCTTGCACAGCCTAACTGCCCCATAAATTCCTACTTTACTGTCTTTTTTTTTTTTAAGGAATGAAGCACTTAAACATCTCAAATTTCATCATTAAGCATCTGATTTTTGATGCCACATTACAGTACTGACACTAGTATATTATGACATTTATATATGAGAATCCGTTTCTAAATGCAAGAACCGTAAAGCACTTAGGGAATTACAGTTTGAAAACAAACCATCATATTCTGTCAGTGAAATGCAGGAGGAAATGGAGATGCAGGAAATAAAACCCACATGGCACTGGAAAAGAGATTTAACCTTCCATGCTTGAAGCAGCTATGGTTAGTTTTCCAAACTAAGAATACAATTTACTCTGCTTTGCATATCATCTCAAAATAGCCCCTACACCTGCATCAACAGGAAGCGAAGAAAATGAGGACGTGTATCTGACTGCATAGAGGCTTCCCTCTTCAACCCCCCCCTCTTCGTTTTTAGGATTATAAGGGGAGGGGGGAAAACCAAGAGTGGAATAGCAGTGCTTCACATTGATTAAATGTGGGGGGAATGTTCCCCCCCATAGATAGCTGGGGGGAGCGAGTTTTCCCAGACTTGGTTCACTGCCCACAGCTGCAGTGGCTGAAGAGGCGGCCGACTCCCCGCTGCTCGCCACTGTCCACGGCCACACTCGCTGCCCCTTAGACCCGCTGCCAAAAGTGCCATACAGAAACTCCCTCAAGGCAAGGGCTTGGGGAATTGCACAACTCTGCTGCTACAGCTGGCAAATTGACTGAAGCTATAAATATTGATCAGAACATATCCACACATATGAGATGCATCTGTGAAGAATCAACTTGTCTTTTGCTGAGGGAAGTCCTGCCTCCCAAACTGCTTGGAGGTCACTGGAAGAGTTAGGAAGCACATGGGAAACAGTGGTTTGGCTCAGAGTGAACCTGGATTTCCAAAAAGCCTTTGAGAAGGTCCCCAATCAAAGCTCTGGCAGAAGCTAAGATGGCAAGGATTAAGAGGGAAAGTCCTACACAACTCTCCATAATTGATTAAAAGATAGGAAATGAAGCGTAAACACACAGCCATTTTTCACAATGGAGGAAGGTTACCAGCAGGGTCCCGCAAGGATCTGTGCTGTGCTGTTTGTAAAGTGATCTGGATAAGGGAGTGAACAGTGACGTGACAAAGTTTATCAACAAAAAATAAAAGAAAAAAAAGAGGATAGTCAAAGTAAAACCAGCTGCAAAGAACTGCAGAAGGATATTACAAATTCTGAGTGCACAATAAAAGGGAAATGGTATTCAATGTTGATACAATGTAAAGTGGTGCTTGCATGGATGCGCAGCCCTAACTATACATACACAACAGGCTCTAAATTAGCTCTGTTCCACCCAGGACAGAGACCTTGCAGTCACTGCGGATAACTCCGTGGGCAGTTGGCTCAGTAGCAGTCAAAAAGGCAAAGAGAAAGCTAGGAGTAATTATGAAGGAATAGAGAAAACAGAAAACATCGTTACATCACTGTATCAAACGATGCACCCTCATTTTAAATCTATCCACTCTGATCACCCCACCTCAAATGAAGGCAGAAGAACTAGAAAAGATACAAAGCAGGGAGAGACGGATGATCACTCGTATGGAATGGTTCCTGTACAAGAAGGACCAGACTAACCAGCAGTCTTCAGACTGGAAGAGACAACCAAAGGGGAACGCTACAAAGTGCGAATGACAAGGAGAAAGTGTACGGGAAATGGTTATATATTCTTTCTCCTAAGAAAGTACAGGACACCAACATGGCTACGACAGCAGATTAAAAACTAACAAAAGAAAGTGTGTGTATATATATCTGTAATTTGGCACAAAGCAAAACTGGACTGTGGAACTCATTGGCACAAATCATGAGGATGTTCAAGATACAAATGAACAAATGCAAAGAAGAAAGGTTCATTCATGGTTACTAAACACAATGGTGAAAATACAATTTCCAGTCCTGGAAGTCTACCAAATGCTGGCTGCCAAAAGCTCAGTGGATGTGCCAGGAGCGTATGGCAGAGGTGAAGCCTGTAAGTATCTTGTATGCACCACTGCTAAAGGCAGGATAATGGGCTTGGGCACCTCTGCTCTTGGGCTCTGACCACTTTCACTGAAAGCAAACTATGACAGCTTAGACCACGGGTCTATGTTCGCTTCAGTTAAGCAGAGCCAAATGCCACAGGCAGGAGTTAAAGCAGCACTTCAGGTGGCAGAGCAGGTCAGAAGCCTTCACATCAGTGAGCAATAAAGGGCGTTCAGCTCATCAGCAGTCTCAGCTGCTGGAAAAACACAGGCTCAGTCCTCCCTAAAGCCACATTTCTTTGAGGGTTCCCTTCCCTCCTCCCATTCCCATCTGACAGTAGCACAGGAGCCGTACTTCCAGCATGCAGCAGGTTAAGCACTCCTCTGCCTTGACATCAGGCAAGAATTTTTGGCTTTGGGCCATACGACCAAGGTCTGGTGGTCAACCTGGCCTTATTCACCAACCCACAAAAATGCCATGGGATCTGAACACAGAGTAGGACCTGATATTAGGAAGTTAATGATGTCAGACTTACTAAAACTTGTCTTTGGCAGCTAGCACAGGAAAAGGTCAGAAACAGAAAAATCTCAAGTTGCACTAACAAACCTGACAGCAATTTTTTCCTTCCTCCTATTTCCCTTAGAAGTGAGGAAAAAGATTCATAAAAGTATGACTAGGATAAACTGGTGGTCTTCTGCAAATAATTGTTTATACAGTAAGAGAAGCATGACTCTGCACTGGAATTAATTAAATACCCGGTATGAGACAAAAATATATATGGGGTTATATATGCCTTTCCACCATGTTACATTATAGAAATTAGAACTTCCATTTAACAGACTTCTCTTTATTTCCAGTTCATTCATTTTCCTGTACTGGTGACTACATGTTTAGACCTACATGCTAAAATCAAAGATTTATTTTTCAAAGGTAGTAGCTGAAGAATGAAACACTTAAGAGTCTTTCCAAAACTTTTACCAGAGATGCGTGTATCAGGTAAGATGCAAACAGCTAAGGGCTGCCTAATACCACTCTACTCTTGCATTGTCGTAACTATATGACAAGAACTTTAATTCTGACACAAAACAATATTTTTTCACTACCAAGTCTAAAATATACAACCCAAACATGAAAGACAATGTAAAAGAAGAAAAGTGAGTGCAACAGCCTCACTTCAAATCCACAAATAATGATAATTATTAGTGGTTTTTCTTCTGAATTACATACTATCTTTAGGGAGTTGCATTCCTAATTACTTCAATTTACCGAACTGCTTCAATTTAAAAATGCTACAATTCAGCTGGTAAATATATTAATTTGCAACTCCTTAGAAAAAACTGACAAAACTATTCAGGCATCAAAAACACAGGCTTAAAAGCATCTAGTAAAATCCAACAAAATGAGCTGTGATGGACTTTTAATTATATTGCTGTTAATTAGCAATATTAACTGCTTTTATACATACACATGTACACATGCATGCACGCTCACACACGTATCAAACATCAAAAAGAGCAGTGCATGCAAACCTAATTGTTCGTTGCCCTTAAAGGAAAAAAACCACATTAAAAATCATATCGAGTTAAAAACTACTCATACGAAATAAAAACCAAGTAGCTGCTTTGGGGAACACTTAATTCTCACACGTATGAGCTTTTGTGTTTGTGTAAATATATATTTAGGCTTTAAACAGGATAAGACGATACAACGAATTCCACCAAGGATGTAATTAGGTGTACATTATCTACTACGCTGCTTGTAATTGCTTCATCTACCTTTTAAATAACAGCCTAGCAAGATTTTGTTTGCGAGATTATGAAACAGTGGTAGCAGTGCCTGTGGTCTTCCCATTACTTGCACAGTTAAAAATCAAACCTCCAAGTAAAGCACGATTGAAACTACCAGACCTGGGTGGTCTCTGCACAGAGAAAACAACAAGTAGTGCGTTTAAGCAACAGATGCAATGATTGCATTCAGGAAAATATGTCACTCCATGTCCATGAACCGCATTTGAATAATGGCAAGGACAAGATAAGATTTGTTGAATCAAGGCCTGTTACAAGTGTAGTAAAGAGCTTTATCTGGTTAAAGCTTCAACTAAAATAAAAAGGGTGGATGGAAAGGAATGCAGTGTTTGAACAATTAACCCGGGTAAACAGCTGCATGTTCTTACTAGAAGTTAACCTATTACTTCCATATGACTCCACGACATTGTGCAGGCCATCTCATTTTGAAATAAAAGAAGAATGAAGATTATATACTCACTTATAAAGATTAAAATGAAGATTATATACTTACTTTTGTAAGGACAAATCAAATATTTTTCAATAAGTATTTTTAAGACTGCATGGAACTAAACTTTCTGGTCTCTCCTTGGAAGCTAGTAAAATGGGGGTTCGCTTCTGCTTCATGGATGACTACAGGGCTCTCAAATTGGAACTTAGTACAAAATAATTATTTCACCAAATACCACAGATTATTTTACTTGTATGTAAAAATGAATAATCAAGTAAAATTTGGTAATCTTTCTGGCACATCGGCGCAGATGCTGTGCATATGCACATCTAATTGCATTCACAGTTAACAACTGATTTATAAAACAAAACAGAAGAATCTAATAGAAGAAAAATCCATTAATGATTTTTATTTGGTAGCTGCAGACAGTTGGTTTAAGACAACCGTACTGAACTAACATCACTAAGACAGGAAAAAAACCCTGGCAATTTCTGGCAAGAAAATCATAAATAATTCACTAAGCTGCTCTATGCCCTCACCTCATACAGACTGCAGCATATGTGCTAATGATTCTGCAGAACGGCCATTAGGCTGACAGATCCTCTGCAACCACATATCTAAAAAATCCCTCAGCTTTCTGTATATGTAATAAAGACAGACATGTCATGATTTATCAGCGGAAGGCCCAGAGACACAGAAGCAGCTTTATGTGCAATGTCTCCTCAAAATTATGGATTGTTTGCAAAAACAACTCAAAGTGTTTGGAGAGCACAAAAAACCCATACCCACAAACCACACTGCATGGAAGAAACTAACAAGTTAATATGATAAAATCCTTGCACTGTGAATTACGGGCATCCTGTGAGTGATATAATTACAGCTGTTAGTGGTATAATTACAGCTGCAACTATGCAACAGATGAGAATATGATCTACCCTGAACAGTGGACTGGTTATTTTCTTTATCACCTTGCATTTCACAAAATCTGTTGATAGTAAGCAACCTCCATTCCGATAGCAGGTTTTCTAATCTTCACTCAGTTTCCACAAATCAGATCTGCTGAACTAACATGAGTAAAAAGGAGCTTGCTTTTGATTATCTGAAGATGTTTTTATATGTATCTTTATGTGTGTATCTTGTCTGTCTCTCTATATACACACAAAGAGAAAAAAGTTACTAATCAACACATACCCAAAATTCAGCTGCAAGAAATTAAATGTTTATCATGCAAAAGTGACCTCTGGGGCACAGGTGAGAAGGAAACACTGTTGGAAAAGCTGTTACAGTGAGGCTATCAAGTGAAGAGGTATTCTTTCCATTTGAGCTCTTCCTACAGAAATTCTCAGGCTGGATTGACGGTTTCTAACATCTCCCTGCATGAAGCAATTTATAAACAGCAAGAAACATATCATCATCTGTTTTTGTTTTTATTAAAAAACCAGCTCACTGATGACTGCTTAGTACATGTAGTTATTTTCCTTCCCTTTGACCTTTTCTTATCTCTGTTTACTTCCTTTTCAGGAAAGAGATGACAAGAAAGGGATTTAGGCACAATTCTTATTCTTGTTCCCCCATTTGTGAATTAAAAAGGGGAAGGGCAGTGTGTGGAAACACTAGGCTCCCTTTCAAATACCAGGGTGAATCACACAGATGATGTATCTCTTCTAGGAAACGGGGGTCCCCCCTGACATTATGCTCCTCCTGGGACTGATGTAAATAAGATTAAAATTCTAGCTTCAACCGCAGACAGCCAAGTCTGCAGAGTGTAACAGAGGTAGGGATTCGGACAACTGGCTTAAATTTTAGTAAATGCTTTAAAGTTGGTCCTTACTCGAAAGCTCTTCTGCTCTATGGATCGGACAACTCATCACATTTCCTGATTTCACTCACAGACTGTAATTTATTTGTTTTTTGAAAGCGAGAGAATGATGTGGTGAAGTAACAAGATTCTAGCTACCACAAATACTACTAACAACTAAGTACTTGCTGTTCTTTTCTGTACTGTGACCAAATTACCTCTCATGTGGGACAGGGACAAAGACCATCTGCATAATTTTGATCTACTTTTAAGAAAAATGTAGTGAACGTCATAAGAATGTTGTGTGGGCAAAAAGTGGTAAAAAGAAAATGGAAAAGAGAAAAAATGGCCTGTGTTTGAACGTTTGTCTTGGTCCTTCCAGGGCTGATTTTCTTTGAGGATTTTGAACACCTACAAAACATTCACTTGCTCCTATTCCGAGGCTTGGACTGTCACAGGTTGACATGACACCTCTATTTTCACCCTGAAGCAGCAGGTCACCCCCTTGTTCGCTTGAGTAAACAAGCAGAAACACAAAATGGAAAGCCAGGACCATGAAAAGGGCAAACCTTTCATGAAATCAACGAGAATCTGGGCAATAAAAACAAAACAAAATGTTACAAGCAGCTGCATGTATGAATCTGCCTCCAGGTCCCTTGTTAATACTTATTCATTCTAGAATAATATCCTCATTTTTCAGGGTTTTTTCTTTTCCATTAAGAATAGCCCCAAACCGTAAAAACTGACTATCCCAAAAGGATAATGACTGCACAAAAAAGTATCTTTTTCTCTTTTAACCTCTAACATAAAAATTTTATTTGTAATTAGCAAGTAAAACAATTTTAAAACACATATTTTTAAACCATCAGAATCCCTTTTGTATTTCACAGTTTAATTAAGCATGCATTTGCTTTCCTCTATTCCTAGTTTATGAAGCTACTCAGACTGGTACCAGTTTTTCGTTAAATTGAAATTTTATCACAGATAAATTGTTTTTAAATGAAGATGAAAAAAATCAGGCGGACATTTATTGCCAGAATTTTTGTCAGTAAGGACGAATTTGCGGAAGTCTGGACCCGGGGATTAAAGACATCAGGGATTTCAGGTCTGCCAGGAATGGTGAAGAGAATAGGCTTTGATTACTGTTAGGATACATTTAGCACTACTGTAAATGGGCAAAATCCCTATTTCACATGCACGTGTAAGGCACTTTATGAAACTCGGAATGCACGCACAGCACTGAGAGATCTCAGTCTCTCCAGGGAAGCAACCATCCCTCTGCATGGAGGAACGTAGCGTGTGTCCTTGGCAGGCTGGAGGGGTTCGCTCTCTGGGCCAAAAGCAGAGCGTGGGCCTTCACAGCACCTGAACTCTGTGTGAAAAGCGACCACGGTGGCACAGGCCCACCACCAGTACTACTTCTGCACTTGAGCCGAAAACTGAGGAAACATCCCAAGTGATTTTCATAGCACAAAAGTTACTGTATCTGCTGGAAATTTCAAGCCATAATGGTCACATGCTGAAATACTTTCTGCCTCTCCTTAGTAGGCCATCGTACACACTCACAAAGATCAGTCATGACCGATGCTAGCCATACTTCTAGTACTATTCGCATCACCTCAACCAACGCAGCACTCTGATACAGCAGACTAAAACACATCACTCTGAAACCAGAGTGTGGCAGTGTGAGAAAATCCTTCCTCTAGACAAGGGACACCAAAGATTTCTGTCACGTCTGTGTATGTGTGGGGGAATACAAGGGAGGACAGAATATTCTTTAGTAATAAATATGGGCCTCATAACAGAAGATCTTTCAAGATGACTGATCACAAATGTAATATTACAAGAAAATTGCTAGACTGAACCGACATTACAAAATTCAGATAAAACACATTCGTGATTCATTTGTGATGATATTTCTACTGCTCTTGGGGAGCAAATCTAATCCAGAAGGCAGAGATAACCCAGTATGGGGGGGAATGTTCCCTGATCCCATGATTTTTGGCACTATTGTACAGCTAGTTGTGTACCTGTTTCCAGGCTCTCTTCAGAGAATGACTTAAGACTCTAAACACAAGTAAAGATGTCAGGCTCCTCAAACAGTGCTAGGAGCACGTCACCTGGCCAGCCTTGACACGTATTCCAATTGCTGTAACATAGGAGCTTATTTTACCTCCCACTGTAGCAACTTCTGTAATCGGTAAACGCTGGTCAGTTATCAGAAAGACTTAACCACGCTAGGAGAGTGTTGCCCATAATGATATCTAAAGCACGCTTGGAGGAGAAGATGAAAGGAAAAAGAAGACAGATTGATCAGTTAGATCTGAAAAAACCACACTGATGACGTGACACTGAAATCATTCTGATGCTAAAATATACTGATTTAATCTCACTATGTCTTGGAGAGCAATCTCTTCTGAAATGAAAGGCTGTTTGCTCACAGTGGAATCAGCCATTTCTAGATAATCTGAAACAAAAACAACGGGAAAAACAATCTAAAAAGCAAAAAAAATTTAGTATGAAAAGCAAGCTTTACTTGTGAAAATTGGATTTGTCCCATTTAACTTTTCCAAACATTTGCAGCCTGACTCAAGCTAGTCATTTGTTGTTAATATGAAACCAAAATGAAGGCACAGGTACCTACAGAGGGCAAATAATCACCCCTGTCTATCCTAGAATGGAACGCACAGCCGTATAGAGGTGTCCTCAGTGAGCCCAGAGGGAGGATATATTTACCAATTTGTAGATATCTGTAGTTAGTTAATGTAAATATCACAGCAAAAAATCTTGTCGTCCTGCAATTCTAAAACCGTATGCATGAATTCTTTATTAGCCTCAACTTACAAGAAACTGTATACTCTCCGTCGAGGATTTGACATTTCTGTCATATATTCCCAAATTGAAAGTACTCTCTGTACTAGGGGGTATCAGGTCTACTACCTCCACACCTGCCAAAGCACTACTGCTAGAAGGAATGACAACTTGATGATGAGTATCAGTTCTGGGTCACCGGGTCCCACTCCTGCTGCACGAGCCCGTTCCAAACACCCCTGGCACAGACCGCACTCACACAGCCTGACAGGGGTTTGCTTGGGAACTCTTCCCCGGTTCATGGCGTACCATCACATTTTAAGAGGGGGTTACACCAAAGACAAGGTGATTATTTCAGCTCAAGCAAACCACATGCACGCTGGGAAAACACAGGGTAGGTAAAAGCCATGCAAGTTATATACCTGGTCGTGTGGTGAGTCCTCTGTCTGCAGCTGGGCGGGCATCAACTGGCTCAACTGGGCATGTGCAGAAAAGAAACAAAAAAACAAACAAAAAATAAACAAAATCCCCCGAAATTATGAAGTCAACTGCTCTTTCGTTGCGACAGTGCAGGAGAGACATACTGCATAAACAAAGTTACCAACGCAACAGCTACCAAAGATCTGCCTTCAGTTAATCCTAGAAATGAAGGCATGGGCACAACTTCAGAAGGAAAGCTGATGTGTCAATCTTATATGATATTCTGGTTACTGCTTAAAGCAAGAAACCATCCAGATCAAAGAAATTCTGTCTATAGAGCGAAACTACATTCATTACATATAAACTTTTTCCAGTTGTGTGATCAGAACTGGCAGCAAAAATGGACATGAGTGAGTTCTTGCAGCCAGTCTTGATCAATGCTGACTTATAATCCCACTGAATCCTGACTCCTTTTTCCTTTTGATAGGGATTCTTTACAGCACTAGCTATACGGTTTGAAAAAAGTACAGCACATTTTGAAAATACAATCAATACTTCATTCTGATATGCTCTGATTTGTAGACAGTAAATCTGAAACACCACTTTCTACCCAATTGTGTGCCATACAGTTTTAGAACTCTTGTATTACTGTACTAAGGCTTTACCAGCTGAAAGCGAAGACTGATGGAGCTCACTGGCATTAACAGAAAATAGGATGCGCAAAACTTTTAGAGTTGTTTGAATCATCACCTACTGTCTCAGTTAAGTCCAAACTGAACATACTGAAGAAGTTAGTTAAAACATTTAGATTCCCCCCCCTTTTTCTTTTTTTGTTGTTTTTTTTCTCTCTTTTGCTCCAATACTGTTGCCTTCCTTATCTACCCAACATCCAGAGTCAGAAAGAAATTAAATTCAGAAATAAAAAATTATGTTGTAGCTTGCAATTCAGATTTTTTTAAATAAGGTATTGTCATTCATTTGAATTTCAGGATTCAAGTATGAACCTTCTAGTCGGCAGTAAGGGAGTCACAGTAACATAGGAAACTTGACAAAAGCACAGTTTTCAATCATGAACTGCTCACTGTATTTGGCATCAGAAAACCACGCTAACCAGATGATACTGCTGATTTAAGCAAGGGGACTGCCCCTCTTCTCAGGAAGTCTGTGTCACTTGCCTAGGGTTCCTACGGCTTTGACAACCAACCTACCACGCTTGTAAGTGAGCGTCTATGTGGCACCTGTGTTCTCTGTACACAGGAGATGACTGCAACAGCTCCTGTTGCTGGAAAAAAGCAGTAAGTCAGCTTTATAGTAGCTGCAGACTAAAAGTGCATCTGAACATCCAACTTGCTTGTGTTTCCAGAAGGGCAAAAGTTTCACAGAGCTTGCTGGTCTGGTGCTGCAGAGACAAGCCATCAAACCACTTTCCTTCACAGCAGTTCAGAGTGGCACTAGCAGACCATGTAATTGCTTTTCTTCCATAGCGCTATCCAAAAACCAATTTCCATCCTTAACTAAAAACTACAATTTTGAGTATTTTCCTATTGAAGTCTTCTGCTAGGTTTTCCAGTATTGTCAGCACCAACCCTCAGGTAGGTCAGCAATAATTTCGAGTGGAAAGGACCAAAGGGAAGAAACAACCAAGGACCAGCATTACCCAAACTGCTCCTGCAGAATCCTCCTCCGTTGTCCTGGCCCCTGCCTTCTCCCTAGAAGGCTGAGGGGTTTTATTTCCCTCTCCCTCAGCACTCTGCAACCCCACAGGCCCATAGCTACGGCGAACTGAGGGAGCAGGTTGTGGGTAGCAATAAAAATGGTAATAGGTGAAGGGAGAAAAGGATGGAGGGAGTTTCTGTTGTACAGTAGCATGGACCTGATCTCAGGGTAATGCAGTATTTGTGGAGTTAAGTGAAAGTATTAATAATGAACAATTCTTGTCATCTATAGTTTTGGAAGCACTTTACAGGGGAAAAGGCAAACATCGCCAGCACATTTCGTAACTGACACAAAAGTAAAACGACCTGCTCAAAGTCACAGTTGCAGGGCAAAAACTGAAGGCAAAAGCTCAGAGTCAAGGGTCTCCCACAGCAGATCGTGATTCCAGGCACCAAAGTGCAGCATGCACTGGGGAGCACGATACAAGGAAAGGCTGGTTTCTGGAGAGCCCTGAGCTGCCACCTTTTGAATTTCAGTTGCATTTTAAAACCTGCTTGCTCTTGCTCCTGTATTGATGTACGTGCAAACAGCAGTTAACTCTGAAAAACCTTGTCTGTGGGCTTCCTCACTGCCTGCCCCACTGGACCACACTACCTCATGGCAGCTGATACAGAGGGGAGAAGTTTAAACCTATTACAGCATTTATCTATAACCAAAACTCTACGACATACTATGTATTATTCTAAAAATTGCATTCATTTTGATGCTCCAGAATCATATTTCTCTTGAACACACTTCCATGTGCACCGAAGTACACAGAATTAAAACTGAGAATTTGTTTTCCAACTGAAAATTTGTTTTCCAAATAGCCTTATGAAACTAAAGTGGTATGTACCTGTTTTTGCTGACTATGCAGGCTTCATACAAGGTACACATCCCACCTCACATCTAATGCTAATACATCTCAGATGAGCAAGAGAGAAATGTGGTTGCTTCTTTTTTCAAAAATAAAAGAAAGGTAAATCAAAAAGTTCAAAAGCTGGTACAAACCAGCAAGCGAGGAGAGCTATGGGATGCTCACCTACCAAGAACAGCACTGAAGTGAGTAACTGGCCAAGTCATAAGGATAATGCAGCAGATTCACAAAAATCTCACTTTGGATAAATACTTTGTCACTAAGGCTAACTGTAACTGCATGGTAAAATACGAAGGGTAAAACATTAAACCTAGTTAGTCAGTGGCCAAATGCCCGGGGACCCTGGTGGTGTCAGAGCTTCACAGCTGTTGGGGTTTTGTCCCCACTTCTTATGGTGCGTTTTTCATTGTTAAAATACACTTTCCTGACAGTTTGGTCGTGCCTTCTGCGGTGTCCTCCGAGGGTACTTTTCGTTAACCTAACTTGCATCTCAACACACTAGACATACATTCAGCCATGCAACTTGTGTAGCGTGTTACCTGGTGCTTTGGATTAATTTCTGTGGACGTTTACCAGGAAACTACCTCACAAAACAACAGATAAAAAAATGCTTTCAGAAACTACTGAGCTGTGCTAGACTTCCAAGGTCTTTTTATTTTTAGGATATTTTTCACTCATGCACTCAAAGCAATTTTAGTAAAATAAACTGTTTGCATAAAAGATATCCTTTTATCTAAACATGCAGTTTAGATTGGTAAAATTTAAAATAGTTAGGAAACCTTGAGATTACATGGCGGCATGCCAATCCAATACATTATTAATATCTCTGGGTGAAACCTGGGATTAGATCATGGCCATGGAAGAAAACGGGCATGGGAACTAATGACAAATTTAAGGTATTCTTTGTAGTATTTTAACTTCATCACTTGTATGTGGAATACTGGATACTTTGAAACAAAGACTTAATGGCTGTATTTCCTCCTACTTTTTCCACAGTCACACTTCTGTTTAAGCATTCCCCAAAAGGTTCTTTAAAAACAAGTCTCATGGCTGTGACTATGCTGGAGGGGGTGAGATTCCGGGTCTTAACCCAGCCAGCTCCAGGATCTGTTCAGTTGCCTCTCAGAAGTCAAAGTCCCATTAGGAATTTGTTTTGACAGTAATGCATATTGCAATGAGGTAAATGATCTACCTGGTGTGCCTGCCCAGGACTGAAAAAAACTATTGCTTATACAGTGCAACAGCTCTTTGCAGCGAGAACGCCGAGAGTCTCATTCTACCTAGAAACCCACCTACACATGCTGAGCTGATAGCACTCTGGATTTCTATTCAGCAGAGTTTTAAAAAGTTGACTTCAGCTTTCAAACTAGGCCAAAACAGTACCAAGAACTGAACTTGTAACTCCCTTGCCATATGAAACTCCTCTGATAATCTGTCACATCTGCTGGACAAACTGCTCAGCAGATATCCCAGATACCAGGTTGTTCTCATGTAACACGCTGTGGGTTTCTTGACAGTGCTGAGTACCCTCAGTGCTCACCCAAGCAAATGGGAGCAGAGATGCTAAGTTCTTCGAACCTTCTCTGGCATGCTCAGCACCCCCCAGCAGCAGGATATGCTGACCATCACTAATACTGCAATGGTTAGTCACTCTACAGTGTTTTGAGGTTTCTCTGGCACATGATTTTTGATCTTACACCTTTTTTCAAGCAACGGTCATTTGTTAAGAAAGAGCAATGACTTGCTCAGTACTACATAAAATATAAAAACCTCCCTGCATAAGGGGAACTTACTGTGTGAAAAACAGACTATACAAAAAGACCTTCAGTGGAGAGGGAGAGGAAAAGAAAAAGGGGAAAATTGTGTCATTTTTATTTACTGCTTGCTACTTCCAAAGCATATTATAACAAGACAGACATACATTTTTGGAAGCAATTTAGACAAAGCCTGGGATTAGACCATGGCCGTGGAAGAAAACAGCCATAGGAAGTGAGGACAAATGGCACAGCTAGTCCTGGGTTTCCGGAACAAAGAGGTGGGGGACAAACACAAAGGAAAAAGACGAGGCTGTGAAATTCCCCTTTGATACTACAAGCAAAGGTATAGAGAGGGTATCTAAAGAGAGAAAGAAGGTACTGCAGGCAGGATCACATTAACAACACTGTGGTTTGGGTAGATGACAGAAGTATAATGGGAAACAAGAAGGACTTGAAGTGGTTTAAGTCATCAAATAATTTCTATTTCTAACTGTGCGGACTTGAATGCTAATAATGGTTGGCTTAACAGAATTGTTTGCCATGGTAACTTCATGACAAATACAATCCTGATATCAAAAAAACCCTATACCCCAACCCCTTAATGGCATGAAAGTTAAAAGATGTTCGCACAGTAAAAATTAAGAAGTGCTGCAACAAATGGTGTAGTGCATTACAACACACAGGATTCATAATTAAACAGTATGTTATTCAAGGCAGGAGAGTTTTTGTTTCTTATTTGCTGTCACACATTTTAAAAGGAGAACCACACTCAATATACTTGCCTATGGGAATTCAGTGTCACATTGAAGTATGTACCTTTCATTACTGAAAAAAAGGGCTTCTGTGATTAAACTGTGGGTATGTATGGGTGCACCTGTCTACCTAATAACTTCTGAACTCGGTGACTGAAATCAGTACATTTTGAAAGCTGGGGGGACAGACTTCAAAAGTAATTAACTTCTGTCCCCTAAGCTTCATAAAAGCAGGCAGTGGGTATAGAAATTGATGCCTTCTATGCCTCAGCTATGGGAAAAACTGCAGCAAGAGCAGTACTGGAAAATTCCTGCAGGACAGAGACCACCAGCCAGACTGTGGCCTGCCCCTGGCAGACAGCCTTGACGTGTGCGCTATAGTGAGCTGCAGCCGATTCTCCAGGAAACTGAAGTTTAGCCTGCCAGCCTGGTCAGCTGTTTGAACTACTCGCCAGCGCCTGATGCAATCCAGCCAGCTGTTCTCGGCCACCCAGCACATCACTCTGCTGCAAGTGCCCTCCAGTCACCTCTAGAGTCCTTGTCACCATCTCCTGTCTTCTAGTCCTTGCTGCTGGCCAGCCCGTTGAGTTTGCTCCAGCTCTCTGCTCTTTTTCTTGGTCCCTACCCATACTGCTGACTCCCTGGCAGTCTGATTTTAGCCCCACTCCTGACCAGTCTCTCCTCTTCCCTTCAAATCTGGTATACTTCTGCCTCATTGATTTGTTGACCTTTGCTCATCTCCTAGCCACGTCTTTTCTTCCGCCTCATCTTACACTTCTCTGATTCCTGGGGACAACCCACTTTTATCACAAAACTGGTTCTGACTCCACAGATTTCACCTGGCACCAATACCAGATCTGGCAAACCCACACCTACATCCCGTGTTTCATCTCCCAAGCTCCCAGCTGCCCACAGTCACTCACACATCATGCTGGATACTAACTGCATAAGATTGGTCTCAAAACTCATTGAGAGAGCAGGTATAGCCTAAGCCAACGGTTTCAGAGGACTTCTGGAGGATATTAGTTAATGTCTATGCAGTTCAGCTACAAACCCCAAATCACAGATCCACAAAACACAAATCTGCCTGAAAAAAAGACTTCTGCAGCTCCAGCCTCTGTGAATCTACTGCTGCTTTGCAGTAACAAATTTTCACTCTTGTGATTAACTTATCACTAATGACGGTGGAGTTGAACTGATAAAGGAAAACAAACACTGTAGGAGCAACTTCAATGACATGATCAAAGTCCCTCGGGTTTCTGATTAATTGGGTCTGGCACCTAAGTAAACTACCAATTCTAGAATATATGTAAATTATTAAAGCATTAGGCAGTTACTTCAATAAATTAGTCCATGAGCAATGTAAAATACTCCTCAGGAAAATAGGTTTTCAGTAGCCAGTTGTGTTGCTGAGTATGCAGGAACATTTCTGCAGCACATTCCAGACAACCAGTGGTGGTGGGGAAACAAAATCAACTCTCATGCTAGGATTGTGCTGGATCTGCAATAATCTTCATGTCAACAAATAAACTCTTAACTAAAACACTTGCTTCATCATGGCACAAATTTAACAACTTATCTATCTCTTGTAGCTCATTGTCATGTATAAGACTGTCACTCATAATTTGCTGGAATTTATTTTGATTTGTTTTCAAAGGAAAGTAAGCTCAACGCTGAAATTTATTGTGGGTCTAAATTCCAAATTTTAGTCAGGATTTTCTGTTCCACCAAAGAGAGACAGCTGACACGGCAGACCAGTACTAAACCTACATTTGTGAACCTCTATCCTGTTAACATCAGAAAGATGTCGATTTTCAGTGAACAACGTGAAGAGAAATCTCAAAGCTCAACTCAAAATATTCTGTGGTTTCTCTCTTTGTTGTACATACCTTCATTTTCAGTATTGGCTGGAACAGAATCAACACCAAAGGGATGCCACGGCTGAAGATCATCTAGGCTGAACTCTCCATCCACTGGAAGAAGTTCAACTGTGGTCTTAGTTTCCGTCAATGAAGGCATGAGAGCATCATTTCCATAGCTGATTCTGGGTTCGCTGATCATATTGGCCAAAACATCGTCAGAATAATTCTGTTCTTTCTGAAGTAATTCATCTGCAAGGAAATTTCAACACAGAAATTACACGAAAGAGCTGGCATTTCTGAGGACATATTTCCAATGCTATTAAAGTAATAGGTTACTGTTACGAGACCCTGTTTTCTTATGATAAACGTAAAGGCTTGGGATAGTCAAAACTCTGTGATGAGCACGGTTGGTAAGGCAGGCATTTCTTCTGAAACATCAACCAGAATTGTTCAATACTGTTTCCTACCCACATTTCCACCACAGAACAGATCACAGGTCTGTGCCTTCCAAGTCCTTGGACTCTTCTCTACCACTTTCAAAAGATGCACAAATCAACTCCCTTCAACTCAACATGTTGCCATAAGTCATCACGCTGGAGGCCTACAGAAAGGAATGTCTTTGTTACTTCCCCTTCCTCCTAAATACTCACTATCAAAGCTCATCACAGCTCTTAAATCCTAAATCACAACAGTTACTGTATTAAATTAGGCTTATTATAACACACTGAATCTGAAGAAACATTCTCTCTTTTAACATACATAACAATCAAAATACTGAAGTAGTTCTTTGCTAAAATTCTTGAGTAGTAATAGACTCTATAGGAATAGACATCTGTAGGCAAATTATTCTACGAGCAACCAGGACATAAAGCTGTGCGGTATTACCCAGGCTGTATTTGTCGTGGTTTATTTTTTTTGGTTTTTTTTTTGTTTTTTTGTTTTTTGTTTTTTTTTTGTTTTTTTTTTTTTTTACTTGAAGCAAGGTGACAACAATCAAAGCACTTTTCAGCTCCATAACGTCTGCAGGACAGATTGTCCAGCTCAGTGTTAAAATTAAACTTGGAGGTTGTGTGTGCTTCATTATTCCAACTCCTTTCTCACATCAAAGTTCATCTACTCTTGATCTGCCCGTTTGCTGACTTTTTTTTTTTGTAGGAGCAACACACTATTTGCAAGTACTTTATGGGAACCTGGTGCACAAAAGCACATTCAAGTAAGCAAGTAATTGCAACAAAGAAGATAAATAGCTGCCAATAATGCACCAATGTAATTAGTAAGCAGGTGTTACAGAGCTAAATAGTTCAGAATCAAAGACTGTAACAGTTACATTACTAGAGTGCAAGTGCTTGCACGCATGAGCACATACATGACAGCTGATGACACAAAAACTCTTGAGTGGCTTCTCTCCACTTTAAGGACCCTGTAACTGTCACTGCTTCACACCCACATCTGAACCCTGTAGCAATTCAGGGACAGGAATCACAACTCTACTGCTAGAACCTTAATGTCACCCTGTAGGGGCTCACTTATTTCCCAGTATCATCAGTGAGAAAGGGCATCTAAATTCCTATACACACCAGAGCTTTAGACCCCTCAGTAAAATCTTTTGAGCATTATTTCCCTTCCAACCTTACACTGCATTGTACCACCACAGAAGTACACTGCACCCATGCAGCAGCCCTCAGTAAGGATCCTCATCAAGCTATGAGCATTAGAGCTGGCACTGCTTCAAGTACCTTTCTCAGTGATGATGCAGTAGGGCTCTGCTCTGCAATATGTCTCTTAAAGTCCACTGTGAGACAGTTGACCCAACTCCTTGCCACCCTATTACAAATTCAGAACATCAAAACTGAACAAAAAGTTGTAACCTCAGCTCTGGGGCAAACACAGGCCCTGAATCTTGAAAAATGATGTTTTAAAACAAATTTTCCTGTTCAAACAGCAACTGCTTTAGTTGACGGTAAACCTAACGTGCACAAAATTTAATTCTGTGATTTAATCTATTCATCAGAATGACTTACTAGGACAATACAGAAAGCCTACATGACACTGAATTGTTTTTCCCTTCATGTTCCTTTTATTGAAAACAGTATTATCTTATGAGATACTTAATCATCTTCAGCATGGAAAGCAAGTCCGATTTTTGTCTCCCCACTGCACTTACACTAGGATCACAGAATGGTAGGGGTTGGAAAGGACGTCTGTGGGTCATCTAGTCCAATTACCCTACCAAAGCAGGGTCACCTAGAGCAGGCTGCACAGGACCTTGTCCAGGAAAGTCTTCAATATCTCCGGAGAAGGAGAATCCACAACCTCTCTGGGCAACCTGTTCCAGTGCTCCATCACCCTCAGAGGGAAGAAGTTCTTCCTCACATTCAGACAGAACTTCCTATGCTTTAGTTTGTGCCTGTTGTGATCATGTGGGGCAGCTGCAGAGAGCTGCAGCCCATGCAGCGGTGGCAGGGAGCAGCTTTGGGCATGCTGTACCCCAGTCTCCCCTTTTCCCTTGGCAGTGCCGATCACCCACAATGCCCGCCCGCTCCTTGCTACCGCTCTGTGCTACCTGCAGACAGCTCCTGCCCCTGGAAAGGGACAGATGGTGCACGGAGGGGAAGGAGCCAAGGGAGAAGGACCTAAGCTCCAGCAGTGGAGGAGCGGCACCACGCCGCACGTGGGGAGGCCACGGTGCAGGCATGGCTGGGCTTGCCAGGCTGACAGAGGGGGGGCACCCGACTCTCACCAGGATGCCATGGTTATACCCACACCCCGGGAGGCTGAGAGGGATGTGTACACAAAGCCTCCCTTCTCAACGCGACCCAAGTGGGAGTACGTCGTCGCCGGCGCTTGCAGGCTCCATTGTTCCTCGCTCCGTTGCGGCGCAGAGCACGGACATTAACTGACCTCCACAATAGCTCAAGTGAGGCGGGCAGATGCTGCAACCAGCAGATTATGATCACATCCATTTTACAAGCAGGGAAACAATGGCCGAAATGAATCAAGTCCATCTGACGTGATGAATCAGACACTGAACAACAGTGAGAAACTGGAAGCGCCTGACTTAGAAACTGTGCTGGAGTCCATCAGACTGTGGCAGCTGTGTCTGCACTGAGTGAATGATTTACAAACAATTGTTTCGATCTCTGAACTGCTAAAAAAGTTTGCCCTAGGATTTCCAGTTATTGACACTAGCTGGCAAAGTCCAAGATCAATTTTCCAGCGTTGATTCTGTACTGAGTATTGATGGCTACCTGAATCACCAGTTAGGATAACGGAAAGCCATACAGCCTCACTGTTACCCATCCCTGCAGTATTCCCTCCCGTTTTCACAGTTGCCAGCACAATTCCCCCACCCTGCAAAAGACAGTTCCCTAAATAAGCAGGGAGTACAGACACAGCTAGAGGCTAGATTGTGCATTCAAGGCTGTTTAAGAGGTTTTCTTTCTGTGGTGAGTATCTTCACTATAAGGTGCTGAAAACAGAGCATCAGATTCTAGGCTGCTCTACGAAATATCATCTCCCTCAAACCAACAGGACAAAAACTTCCTGACAATCTTCCTACAATAAACTTCTGGTTGCTCAACTCATTATCTCCTTGCAGTGTTCTGCTAAGTCCCGTCATTGAAAAGAATGAGGAGGATGTCGAAACTTTTTGTCCCTCTGATGTGCTCAAAAACAACCATGACCTTGGGGAAAAAAAACCACACTCAATTGGGACCTCAAACCTCCCAGCAGCTCTGGATTTGGTGTGAGGGCGCAGAATTGCTGCTTCTCCTTCAGGCAACCAAAGTCCTCCTTCATGCACCCAAACCCCTTCTTTGTTGGGGTGAGACACAGGCTCACTTCTGGTACTTCAGTAAAACACTTCAGACTCACATCATCTCTAAGGAAGTTTCACTCATTCTTGGGCCATTTCCCCATCGGTCATTACTACTCATCAACAGCATCTAGAAAAACTGAAGCGAAAAATGTTTGGGGAATTAGATAGAAGGATAATACCACTACAACCTCCTTTCAAGACTATTCTATCATCCCACAAAGAGAAACATGGAGCCAAAAGCAAAGAAGGAGCAGAGAAATAGAAATAAAATTCCTTACAAAATCTTCTGGTGGATGCTGCATTGTTAGAAGCCATTCGTCCACAATGGCCCTAGACCTCACTTCTCCTTGTAAAGCTTTGCAAAGAGCACTGTACTAGCACAGATACCACGATAAATCCTATCAGAAGTAATGGAGCCTTAGAGTGGCACAAATCATGCTATTTTGTAACTTTATCTACTTTATATTGCCATCTAACGTTGTTTCCAGTCTTGGACTCTGGGGCATATTTACCGCAGACCTCAACTGGCATAGCTATGATGACAGGACTGTCATGTGGAGCAGCTCCACTTGTTGCCCTGAACACCAGCAATCCATTAGTTATCTTTCAAACCATCATTTTTATTTAGTTCATAGTTCAATATTTAAACTTGTCAAAAGTAATTATTTGTTTGTTGTTTCTTTGTTTCAAGAAGCCTATCTACTAGATGAAAGGCCATGCAGTCACTATTATGCACAAGACTTGAATTTACTTGAAAAGCAGCTTACAAATTGGCAACTGTAATTTTGGAAGTTCTATAGAGAAATTTAAGGTCTTAAACCAGATTAGAAACAAAGTGCACCCAAAACAGCTCTTCTAAATACTAATTGAGACACCATCAAATTACTTGACATAGTTTTGACCCAACACCAAACTTCTTCGTAAAACAACATCTGCATGATGGAATACATACTGACTCAACAAATACGCGTTTGGGAACCAGCCGAAATAAACTGGTACAAATGCAGTCTTATTGCCTCATATTCATCGTCTTATCAGTGACCATTCAGTCTGAGCTGAACACGTGTTTCTCCCAAAGTTACAGTTGCTTTTGAGCACGTGCTTTCAAAGTGACAAAATTCAGGTGTCAGCAACCTCCCTATTCTTAACAGCAGAAATTACAGAGTGCCTGAGTCATAGCAATGGCTTCATTTGCACGTGCACACCTATTATCTTACACCAATTTGAAGACAGTTTAAATCACGCAAATGCTGCATGTCACATTTAGGATTCATTAAGAACATTTACACAGCCATTTATTACAGTGCATGAGATAAGAGGTAACACATTTAGATGCAGCTTTCAGTTGTATGCCTCCTTTACGGGGTAATTCAATGTGTCATAGTTCATAATCGTCAACATGAGCATGTGCCCACAAGAGCTGCACTGATGTAATGCAGTCAGGTTTTAACTAAATTTGAATGTCTGTGTCTTGTCAGCTGTATGAATCGAAACTCCCCCAAACCGGTACATACGAAAACAGGACCTCCTTGACGGCTTTGCCTTGGTGGATACTTTAAAACAAAACGAAATCAAAACATTAATTACCTGTACATCTGCATTCATATTAGAACTCTTACATAAACTGACAGTATACCTGTAACCCCCAGTCACGTACGCTAGGAGCACTTCCACAGACTTGATGCAAATGAACAGACGTATTTCACATTCAGAGAGCACTTATGTTTCCCCACAAGTCACTTCTACCGAGACGTGTTGTAAATAACAGCTTATATAGGAAACTCCAAAACACAAAGTATTAGTAGCACAAGTAAGGGTTTTGGAGAGGTAACACGGTTCAAAGGGCTTTCTGTACCTCTGATGAATGCAAACTCTAGAGAGTCAGAAAGGTAGCTAAGTCACTTGTACATCCTGTGGGTTTCATATATGTAACTTACTGCATGAAGTAGGAGTTCCTCCTCTGAGGTGAAAGAATATACCAGAAAATACCACGGGTATTTTCTCCAGCCTCTGCCCAAGCCCAAGAGGAAATTTCAAGCACATGCTTTGCTTAAATTTAATCACATGAAGCCTGTGCCTTACCACAAAGAGTTAAGCTCCACTGAATTTCAACCATCTTGTTATTCTAAGGTGTTTTGCCAAATTAAGCACTACAAGATTATAATGTTACATACTACTGGGTGTCATAATTATAACATTATCAAGCTGCAAAACACAATTATGTGGTATTCAGTGTTGAACTAATTCATTTGTAGAGTACAAGTCAAATGCAATTTAGAGCGCAACTCTGATGAGAACTTTATTGAAAGCGACCTGCCTACTGGAAGGTGTGAGAGTGGCTCTGTTGCCTGCATGCTTTGAAGATCATGATGAAAGAGCGACATGTTGGATCATTACTGTGAAATACTGGAAATGAGCCCAACCTGCATTGCTCAGATCCATATTGACAGAGAAACATGACCACCCCATCTGATTTAAGCTTTCTTCTCTTCTCCTGGTCAGCCTGTGAAATTACGCCACAGGTCGTCTTATCTGGAAACTTTGACAGTGCAGTGTCTCTCCCTCTCAGGGTTAAACTCAGACTGAAAGAGCAAGAACCATGGAAAACAGTATTTCCCAGTTCTTCTTTTCTGTCCTTTAGAGACATCACCACTAGGGCAAGAGTAAGTAGCAGCAGCAGTTTTTCAGATTTCAGAAATTTATCATGTGTATGAAAATCTTGTTCAGTAAGGTGAAAAGACTTTTCCTTTTTCAAGTTCTCAGAAAATGAATATTTAAGGTATTATGAAATAGCTCTTAGAGTTTTTTCCTGGAAGCAAGAGAGTAACCATCCCAGAACCTTAAAAGATACCTTGTTGCCTAAACCCCAAACTTTAGAAGAAACGCACCTCTGAACTTACGAATAGCTGCAATATTTAGAACCACACTAAAAAAACCCCCATGCTTCTAATATATTTTTAAAAAATCACAACTTTATCACTTTCATTTCTTGCTGCTTCTGCTCTTTCACTGTATGTGGGTTTCAGTGTTTCCCAAATCACATCATAAAAACAACCAAAGCGTCTCCTCCTGCAAGCAGGTGCGGGTAATGTTTCATTTAGATCTGCCTTGCAAACTATTTGTCTTAAATTACAAAAAACCCCAAAGATGTTTAACAGAATAATTGTCCTTTTGTAGGTAGATCATGTTAAAACAAGTCTTCTGCCTGTGAAGTGTTCAAAGCACAAGAAAGCTTGGAAGATCCAATTTAGGAAAACATTTATTACCATGTAATGATTAATTTCAATATGACCTAGGTGTCTTTTTCAAAATGCTTGGGGAAGAAACTGAACTGAAACTCTATACTGTAATTAAAAACATACATTGTATGTCATCACCCTGATTCACATAAGGCACTGTGACAAATTCCCCATGTTTAAATTGAACTCTACATTTAGTTCAAATTAACATATCATTAACTGATTCAAAATAGGCCAGAGAGTCTAAATTAAAACAAACAAACAGCCCCCTCCATCGTCACTGACATTTCTGCCAGCTGAATCAGCATTCATTATTCCCCCTCAGTCTTGTGTGAAGTGGAAAGAGCCAAGTACATTTCCATCCTGAATAAGGAGGTTATAAGGCTTGTAAGTGAAACCGCCCTACAAAAAAGCATTTTATTGTCTTATATTCAGAAAATAATTCTTTACTCCACTCATAAATTATTTATTGGTCTCATATACTGATAAAAGCGATCAGATTTATTTCCCAACCTTATAATACACAGTAAAACTCAGAATTGCAGTAGAATCTAAAACTCTACCGCTTTCTAATACCCGAAAAAAGTCAGTTATCCATCTGTTTCTATAAACACTTCTAAAGGTCAGAGTGCAAATCCCACAACATTTTTTGAAGTGTACTGAACTCAGAGACTGCTTGGAAATCACTAAATAATCCATAAAAATATATAAATCTGAACATTAACTTGTTTTATCTGATTCCCTTGGTCAAAACCGAGCATTTTCGATTTGACTCGCTTATAACAGCTTAAATCAGAATTCACCAAAACTGAATTGTGCAGCACCTGCTCCAGATAAAATATATTTTGCCTATTTATTAACTGCAGGTCTAGCACTTGATAGGCCAAATATATACCGGGTTGTCTGAGTATTCAAAAGAGATGCATTTATTAAATTTAACAAATACATCCGTTAAGTGGGACGTGACCTACCCTGATGGCTTTTACGCCGTTTTTCATATGCGTGATCTAACAGAAGGAAGCAGCAGAGTGAAAGGACTGGAACCCCGCCCAGGTAGCACTATTCAGGAAAATGCATTTTTCAATTAAATTGGGCATATGAGAATCACACAGCAGGAGAAAGCTGCGCTGATGAAAGATTGCTTCATTTGTAATCCCATCTGCATGGGAACTGACTGTTAGGAGATTACCACAACATTTCCATCAATCCAGCCATTCTGTAAAATCACATATCCTCAGTAATTCTTTTGCCTTTTTATCCCAGTAGTAAGAGCCTGCCTAGCAAGAATGTGTCAGATACTCTTGGTCATAATAAGCACCTGTGAATTTTCACTGCACATCTGCAGAGAAAGTCATGCTTGAGTAAAACAAAATTTAGTACATGGTTGGCATTAGAGGCATAGTTAGCCCCCCTGTCCCTGGATACCTGCCCATAGTGATGCATTTCAGACTTCAGTGTCTGAATTCTCCTAGATAACAATTTCAGAGACTGCTCCGGGAACGAGACTGACACGCTAGCTCTGTAGTCTGTAATATACAAAGTTATAATATATAGCTTGTGCAGACAGTCTGTAATTGGTTCTTACTGGACACTTGCAATTTGTGGCAAAAAATATTAAGAAGATTAATTTGCTTCTTTCACAATCTAACGGTCCCTATTAGCAATCTGATCTTACAGAATGACACAACTGTGTCTCCAAACCAAGTAAGTGGGAAAAGAAAATCCATCAGTCAAGAGCAAGCATGAAGTGGAAGCTGTTGTTGCAGTGTCTGTGCTCCCACAATTTTGGGCTCCTTCAGTACTCATGGACACTGACACCATTAATGTGATTCAAGATGATGAGAAGATGACGTATTTATGAATAAAATTATATGTATGTTCAGTACATCAAGAAAATTTTCAATAACTAAGCGTAATGACATTACAGAATCACAGAATCACAGAATGGTAGGGGTTGGAAGGGACCTCTGTGGGTCATCTAGTCCAACCCTCCCGCCGAAGCAGGGTCACCTACAGCAGGTTGTAGAGGACCTTGTCCAGGCGGGTCTTGAATATCTCCAGAGAAGGAGACTCCACAACCTCCCTGGGCAGCCTGTTCCAGGGCTCCGT
>Ga0065711_1031793_pt1 | contig 28726 bp, 18 predicted proteins | sample Hoacrofraction12_FD_59098 | JGI IMG/M metagenome (GOLD analysis project Ga0065711, IMG submission 59098) | Hoatzin crop microbial communities from Cojedes, Venezuela - Epithelial fraction 12 v2 (version 2) | ecosystem: Host-associated > Birds > Digestive system > Esophagus > Crop | place... | reverse complement strand
GAAGTTCCATCTGAATATGAGGAAGAATTTCTTCCCTCTGAGGGTGATGGAGCACTGGAACAGGCTGCCCAGGGAGGTTGTGGAGTCTCCTTCTCTGGAGATATTCAAGACCCGCCTGGACAAGTTCCTCTACAGCCTACTGTAGGTGACCCTGCTTTGGCAGGAGGTTTGGACTAGATGACCCACAGAGGTCCCTTCCAATGCCTACCATTCTGTGATTCTGTGATTTCTCTCTGAGGACAGGGTTGCACACACCCATGATGCAAACAGGCAAGTAGGCCTATGTGTCATCTTTCTTGGCCGTGAAAGCTGTGATGCTTCAAGTTACTGAAAGAATAGTCAGTTTGGGTATTACGAAATAGAGCAGTGGAAGGCATCCACTCCATTAAATAAACAATCTCTCTGCTGGGGAAAATGCCTGGGTGGGTTTTTTTTGTTTTATTTTTGTTGTGTTGTGGTGTGTGTGGGTGTTTTTTTTGGTTTTTGGGTTTTTTGGGGTTTTATTTTTTTTTTTTTTTAAACTCCTGTGGCTTTGCCTGTTTTCTCCTCGTTAGGGAAATCACAAATAGTTACACATAGTGGGACATTGCATGGGCAGTAAATGTGTTACACAGAGGAACTGTATCTGTGATTTTGTTGCTTATACTGCTGGTTATTTTAGATGTGTTTAATAGAATATTAGATAGGGTCCCTTCATAGTTCAGTTTACAATTTCAGATTTGATTTTGAAAAAGTGATTTTTTTATTTTTTTTTTTAAGGACAGATGTTGCTAAGTATTGGTGACCCATTGCAAATTTTCTAATGCTGGATGTGTTCCATAATGCTGAGGGAAAAATGTGAATTTGAAGAGCAATGTTAAACTCAGATTTTACTTTTCAAAGTGATAACAGTATGATTTTTGAGGGAAAACTTCAACGTTAAGCAATTGAGATTTTTCTAGGGCTTGAAAAATAGAGGAAGAGGGAAACAAACTGCTTTTCTACTGTTTTAAACTCTCATGCTTCTTTTTGGACAGACATTCGATTTTTGAATGTGCATTTGAGTAATATTGAGAGCAATTTGAGACTGAATTATTAACTCTCATCTTTGAGTGACTTACTGGGAATCAAACAGATTACCTCCTGTGGAATGGCTGGAGAACTGATGGGTTTTACAGCACAGCTGACCTCCCCTTCAAATACACTGCTTGTTTTTTTGGCTAACTTATGCTCATGTAGAGATTTTGGTCAATATATTTAAGGTGCTGAAATTACTTTTCTGAGTAAGTCATAACATGCTGGTTTTGCTCTCACTGAATGTGTCCTAGACACTTCAAAGGGTATTTAAGAGTTAATAAGATATTAGACATGTACAGTTTTTGGACAAAGTAGAAAAGAAACTTGTCAAACTCTATGTTCAAGAAACTAATTTATTTGTTGGTAAATACGATGGCTGTGGCATCTTCTTTGGAAAAGATAAATATGATTGTGCATGCAGGGAATATCACTAGAAAGCAACCATGCTCAGTGTTATAGACTTGACTCCTGTATTCAGTGCCAGTTACACTTTAGAATCATAGAATCGTTAAGGTTGGAAAAGACCTTTAAGATCATCGAGTCCAACCACTAACCCATCACCACCATGCCTGCTAAACCATGTCCTGAAGTGCCACATCTACACATTTTTTGAACACGTCCAGGGATGGTGACTCCACCACTTCCCTGGACAGCTGGTTCTAATGCTTGACCACTCTTTCAGTAAAGAAATTTTTCCAAATGTCCAATCTAAATCTTCCATAGCACAACTTGAGGCCATTTCCTCTTGTCCTATCTCTAGTTACTTGGGAAAAGAGACCAACACCCACCTTACTACAACTGCCTTTCAGTTAGTTGTAGCGATCGATAAGGTCTCCCCTCAGCCTCTTCTTCTCCAGACTAAACAATCCCAGTTCCCTCAGCTGTTCCTCATAAGACTTGCTCTCTAGACCCTTCACCAGCCACATTGCTCTTCTTTGGACATACTGCAGCACCTCGATGTCTTTCTTGTAGTGAGGGGCCCAAAACTGAACACGGTGTTCAAGGTGTGGCCTCACCAGTGCTGAGTACAGGGGGATGGTGACTTCCCTACTCCTGCTGACCACACTATTTCTGATACAAGCCAGGATGCCATTGGCCTTCTTGGCCACCTGGGCATACTGCTGGCTCACGTTCAGCTGGCTGTCAACCAGCACCCTCAAGTCTTTTTCTGCTGGGCCACTCTTTCCCAAGCCTGTAGCATTGCAGGGGGTTGTTGTGACCAAAGTGCAGAACCTGGCACTTAGCCTTGTTGAACCTCATACAGTTGACCTCGGCCCATCAATCCAGCCTCTCTAGATACCTCTGCAGAGCCTTCCTACCCTCAAGCAGATCGACACTCCCACCCAACTTGGTGTCGTCTGCAAACTTACTGAGTGTGCACTCCATCCCCTCATCCAGATCACTGATAAAGATATTAAACAGAACTGGCCCCAGTAGTGATCCCTGGGGAACACCACTCGTGACCAGCCACCGACTGGTTTTAATCCCATTCACTGCAACTCTCTGGGCGGCTTTGTTGCCATTAAGTGTTTTGCATCTTTCTCTGTCTTTAAACTCATGCAAGATAAATTGCTATATGTCGGCTGGATCTCAAACCCGGTTTGCTCTAACACCAATGCAATGTACTTCTCATGTCTGTGTCTGAATAACTAACATTCTTTTGATGTATAAGATAAAGTTACCTGACCATCCAGGGGTATTTTTAATGCATGCTAACTTTATGAAGCAGTTTAAATATTTAGCGAAGAGTCATTTGAGTCAGTAATACCTAACAAAAAAATTGTTGCTGATAAGAGAATAAAATATTAGAGAAACTTAATGATTGTTCCTTGAGAAGAATTTAACTCACTGGTAGGATGGTTGCTGCCCAAGGGCAGATGTGCCATCCTAATGCAGAAGGTGTCTGAGCAGCGTGATTTATGGTAACTCTGTGGTTGCCACATGGATTGTCTTGTGCTTTTCTTATTCTTAATTGTCCCTTCCACCTCTGCCCTCTGGATGTAGCGTATCTTGATTCTTGCTTAGCATTGGTGAAATAAAGATTCATTACTGCTGAGCTGACCCCTTTCTACAATATCCTCTTCATCAACGAAGTAGTGCCCTAAGCCTGGATTCATGGACTGTAACCATATTTATAATGAAGACACACTGAATAACTGTGTATTTACCAAGTTCCATTTAATCACAAGGACTCAGTCTTTCATCTTTGCAGTTTGACTGATTTTTCTCTGCAAAGTAAAAAATCACGTGATTTTGCTACTCCTGTAATGTTTCATTAGCACTGCAATGGATTCCTTGCTGAGAGCTGTTGTCCATTGGGAAGGAGGCTTAGTTCTTGGAGGATTTTTTCCAGTGTGTTTTGTACTGACAATAGATGCCTTTAGGCAAAGAAAGGACCAAATGCACATACATTTTCTTACATGACTTAGAGTGTGTATATTACCAGGCTGTTTTGTAGGCTTAATGGAAAGGGAGAAGACCTTTCCAGATAATGTTTTGTGTCCAGTTCTTCAAGCTGGGCTTTTTCACACTTTCAGTTAGGGAATGGACCTTAAAAGTTTGCGTAGCGACTGGAGCATCTTAAACCCATAGTATTTTGCTCATTAAATGGGGGCTGTATTAGACCAGCTTCTTGGGTAGCTGAGGCACTGAGTTAGTGTTTAATACTGCCAAGGTCCTTATTTTGACACAGATGTAAGGAAGTATAGCTACTTGTGCAGGTGTTGACCCCTCTAATGCTCTGTTGTCAAAACAGGTCTTATCCTCCCTTCTGAGAAAGAGAGGAAATAAGAAGGTAGTGGAACCCAGTGCAATCCCTTACCTCTGCTCCAAAGAGAAGGTGGGAAGGCAAAGGAAGCTTTAAGGAAGTTGTGTAAATTGACTAAAACCAGCAGAGTAAGAGGCTGTTTAGATTTACAGATGATTTTCTTTTAAGAGTTTGGGTTTGTCTCAAACTTGCAAAGGATTTGCACTTCGCTGTGCTTGTTGCAGATTTCTCTGCCTATTTTTGAGGCTTGCGTATCTGTATTCTCTTCCGGCTCCCAAACAGCCTGGCTCTTTCTTCTCACCTTTGCTTCATCAGTATGCATTTCCATTGCCACTGCCTCAGGTAGAGGGAAGCTGAATGAACTTCACTCCTAATATTTCTACCTTTCAAGATCCTTTAATCCTGGCATAGCTTTCTAAAGTAGGTGTCGTAACACTGGCATTTCTCTCCTCAGTAAGAAGCTGATAACTGGGACAACCATTTGAGGACTAACAAGCTTATTTTCTTATTTCAGACAGCTGGAAAAGAGCCTTGTGCTCATCAATACTTTTATTTACAGTGATCAGCTGCATCGTCTTTGAATATATTTACCTTCAGAAAGCAAAAGACTGTCTCTTGGGCAGTGCGTGTAGGTTTCGACTCTATTAGGCTACAGGTGAACTGAACAAAACCTAACAGATTCTCCCACTGGTCAGGAGATCCCACCCTATAAACACTGACACAATGAACAGAAAGCAGCACTGTGTGTGCAACTATGCTCTGTTTCTGCTTCTTAAACCAATGGCAGAAGAACTTGTCCCAAATGGCAAAATTAGTTTTACTGAGCCCTACTTGAAGTGAGGTCCTTATCTCATTCCATAGTAAGTAGGTTACTACTGGCTATGTGAGTAGGAGTGCTCTCGATATTCAGTGTGATTTTCCCCTCCCCCTCTTTAATTCATTCACTGAAGCCACAGTTGTATTTCTGACGTCATATTCAATTCCCATAGAGGCCACTGTAGCCTCAAAAGCACTGAACTGTGGCCTTAATGAATCAGGCAGGAGAAATAGGGATAATCATCACAGAGGAAAGTGTATATTTATACACAGGTCGTTGTAATTGATAATAGCTGAAAGGCAAATGCAGGAAAAATACATAAGGGTTTTAATGAGGATTTTCAGTAGCAGTTCTCTGACCACGCTGCAGGAATAATTAGTCATCAGAGCTATAACTCGGGGATTATTGTAATGTGGTTTAGTGAAAGTGAACAAGAGCTCTTTAAAAAAAATCCACTCTTTAATCAGTGTTTACCTTTGACAGCAGGTGCTTTAGCCGTGCCAAGATATTTTTACTATGAACTCAGTTCAGCCTCAAAGATCTAAATGATGCATAGGATTTCATGGCTAGCTCTGTAGTTTAAATGTTATGACTGATCAGGGCAGAAGAGAAATGCCTTTGCATTTCACTGCGATTGTACAGGAGTGTCTCATGTTGTGTGGAAAGAAACTACCACTGTTTTTCTATACCCTTTCCTCGTCACCACACATCTAAAGTTTTTTCCCCCCACTGGTGAAAGTTCCATCTAAACAATAAAACACCATAGACAGGCTGTGCAAAGATCAGTCGAGTTCCCATGTTTATTAGCCTGAGAGATCGGGGGTTTAATGATAAATAGTAAAAGACAGGCTTTCCTTGCAGAGAAGGGGGGCACCAGCAGCCTTCAACCGTCAGGGGTCTGCGTATTCTAACAAATATTCGCATGGTGGTAGTGAGCCATGTGTGGACTAGCTGAAAAGAGCAGACAGCACAAGTGCCTCTTTTCACATAAGCCAGGTCTCAAACCAAGGTAAAGCTTGGGCTTTAAACTGTGGGGCTTCATGCCCTCTGGGTATGCAGAGGTGGATGTGGCCAAACTTTTAAGTACCCAAGGAATGTTACAGACATCTAGGACAAGAAAGAACTGCTCTATGTACTCTTGAGAAATAATGAGACTTAAATAGAAAAAGGGAAAATTTGAGTTGCTTGCCTGGCACAAAATATTCCTGTGTAATATGTTAGATGAGAAGCTGTTTCCTTAGTGATGTAGCTCATCACTTCCCCAGCTGTGTAGATATGCTGATCTGGCTGGTATAGGGTTAGTCTATGATAGAAGTTGGTAGAGCAATCAGATTACCACGGGGATTTATATTTTTTTTTTAATCTTTTATTTCTGTAACTTCTAATAGGAATGTATGTGATGTAACGTTGTTTATGTGATGGGTCTACAGTAAGAGGGATGTTTGTTTGAATTGGTGAAAGCAGGAAAGATTCATGTTTAAAATCAAACATCTGGTTATGACCGAGATGACGTTTCCTAACAGAAGATTCAGTGTTGAAGGTATATATTTATAAATACTGAGGAAAATGGGACACGTGTAGATCTAGCTCCATAGGATATTTATGAAGCTTCATGGTTTTATTTAGACAGAGGTTTGGTAATTATCAACACTAGGGCCATTTAGTAAGTTTGAAAGTAAATCAATAAGAAATTGGAATTCCATTTATTTTGTGACCACTTTGCTGTGACCTAACATGCCAACAAGGTGTAGCAGAACACACCTACAGGACTGTCACACATACCAAATATGAGGAGACACACACATATGCACACTTTCCATTGTTACTTGCTTTCATAAAACAGACTGTGTTATAGTAAGGAATTTTCAGTGGAGATTGAGGAGGAAAGTCCCAAGGTAAAGGAAAATCCAGTGCAAGGTGTAGGGTTCAGCTGGTGGATGCTAATGCTAATGGGAGCTCTGTGGTAACGTGCTTGTGTATTGTGTGATCTGTTTAGTAGGCCTGTTTTAAATGCCTTCAAGCTTTTGCAATTGTTGGGAAAGACATTTGCTTCTCACCACTTTGTTATTTTTGAAAGCTACTAAATATGCAGATCACTACCGCAAACCAAGAAAAGCACGCTGCTCTTGAATTGCTGTCAATGATCGTGACAGTAATAAAAAGCATGTCATAAAAAATGACACCAAAACCTGGAAACTGTATGTTTTTACTGGCAACACCAGTTAAATGTCTGGTGATAGAGGTGGAACAAAGAAAGTGTTAAAGATGATGAACCACAGAGGGCAGCCCTTTGTTAGGCACATTATCCTTCTTTGAGGACGGTTTGTCCCCAAAGCATGTGTGAGTTTTGTGGGAGACGAATACTGTTGTACTTAGTATAGATATATAAATATATAGATATCTTTCTGTTCCTTTAGTTTTGCCCAGTATCGCCATGATGCTGTGGTGGGCAAGAGTTGACATTGTGGTTTCCCTGGAGATGGGAGCATGATCTTATCCCATCCTATGGACTTAGCTTTAGCTGAGCTCATGGAATGCGTGCTGTGCTTGTGAATGCATAAGAATTAACTGTCCTTGTTACATACCAAAAAAGAGAAAGAAAGTAGAGCTATAGTATGCGCAGCTTGCAAACTGGTTTGATTTTTGTGGTGACAGTATGAATAAAGGTCTTGTGCGCAATGGAAGGATTCAGGTATCAGAAATTGAAACCTACCAATGGGCTGCTGCTTGAAGGAATTGGGCCAAAATCTGAGATCCTGATCTCTTCTGATACCAGTGTAGCATCCAAACACAAATCCTTTGGCACAGATCCATCTCTGTGTGAGTGTGCACTGAGGAAGTTAGGAAATATTTCATAGTCTTAATAATATTGCTCTAATTACAAAGAAAACTGGGGGAAAGAGTCCAGACATAGAGAAAAGACTAATTGCCTGGAAGCTGTTAAGAAAGCATAAGGATCCTGAAACAATCAATCCACAAGAATTACTGTTTTTCTGATTTTCCTAAAGATCCTTCAGCCTTTGATCATGCCTGCTGCTGGTCAGCAGGTGGAATACAGTGTGCTGTATTTGTAAGTTTTCTGGACTGACTCTGTCATTGTGAATGCCACAATGAACTGTTTTGTTGCACTGAGCTGCTTAAGGAGAGGTCTGGTATGCTGCATGTAGACCACTGCTAAGGTGACAATTCAACATGAGCAAAGATGGTCTTGCCTGATGCTTTGAGAACTTATCGCTTAGGAAGTGGTAGCTGTGGCTGATGTCACCAGTGTGGCTACCCTTGCGCCTGATGGTCTGTCAGTGATATTGGGTGGTGGAATGCAGATGTCATTAGCTAGACGTGGCTATTCTGTGGAAATGTATATGGCAGTGATACACACAGTCAGGTTCAGATTGTGTGCGTATTCAGGTGCAATCTGAATCTCATTAGTTAAGCCGTGATGTAACCTATGTTATTTATTGAATCTAAGTGGCTTTGTAATTGTACCATGATCATAAAATGGTACAGGGTTTAAATATATCTAGAATAATAATATTGCATCTGTGGAACAGCATATCTGATTTCCAGTAAAGAAGAAAATTCAGTACTGTAACTGAGGGAGGAAGGCTTGGATGAATCTTTACCTGGATGTAGAAAATGGCTGTGGAGGAGTTGTCAGGAAAGCGAGCTAGCAACCTGTTACCAATGGATTTTTCTCTTGCGGCTGAGGCACTGGCAAACTCTCTCATGCCCAAGAACTGATCTGGTGGTTACATACCCATTAAAAGCTGTGAGCTATTTGACAGAGGATGCTATCAGTCATGTAAGCAACATACTTGGGTAACCTTAGTCTTGCCTGGTAAGGATTCTGTAGTTAGGCGTTGTATCAAAGCATAGGCGCTCTAGCATGAGAGCTGTGATGAGATGCTCTGTTAGGCTCACCTTTTTGCAAACTGGAGTTGTATTTGTTAGAGGAGGAATGTGTAAAAAGTTCCCTTCTTTGCCAAAGTTGCCGTGTCAGAAGAGCACAGGAGGTAGTGAAATATGAAAATACAAATAGCTTGGAGCCAACAAACCATTTAGTTGAAAGTGAATGAAAAAAAATATTCTCCTGTAGAGCAAGAAGAATATGTTCTGGACCTGTCTTTCTTGTGACCTACAGGGTTTTAAGAGAAGAACTTCAGAATTTTATTGGCATTGCCACCATTAGGCGAATTTTTCCTTCCCTTCTCCCCAGACTGGGGTCAGCTTTAAAGAGAGCATTAAGTGAATGGCTAATGGAATTAAGGGTATAATAATAGAAGGATATAGTGAGACAATTGTATTAACAAGAAATAAATCATGTTGAGTGTAAGGTAAGTGTTTTTTAATTGATTGATGGGAAGGATGCTCCATCGGTTTTTCTGAGGACTAACGGCCACTTGCCTTCTCATCTACAGTAAAAATCCAAAAGGGAAAAAGAGTTACGAAAATTATGCAGTGGGGATATAAATTATTCAGAGAAGATGACCATTTTGTGCTGACATCACTAATGTGAAAAAGCATTAAATCTTTGACATTCTCTGCATTCCTCAGAGGATGTGGTGGCTGGAATGAGGTATTAGAGATTACAGCTGGAACATTACTTCAGCTTCCCTGGATTCCTTAAGTGGTTTTCCAAGGTGATCTAGTAAGTAAAAACTCAGCAAGGGCTGTGGGTACCAAGCTGCTCTGACTTTTTTTTAACTTTTATAATTCTAGTGACTTCATCTCTAGTGAAAACAGCTCTGATGTTCTGTGTAGTATGGACTAGAGATACAGGTGGTGTATGTAGAGGTTAATGAAAGCTGGTGACTATTTTGAGTGTGGAACTTAAACCTTGTATGTACATAACTCCACTGAAGAAGTGGAGATGGGAATGTTAAGTATGAAGTGAAGCTTTTAGGGCCAAATCTTCACACTTCGTAAATGGTCTGATTTTACAAATAGAAGCATGGTGCCAAGTTTGCAGTTTTTCAGGACCTGATTTTCTTCAGTCAGGGGATGCAAAAATTAAGTCCTAGACATAGCCTGGTGAGATACAGCTGAAATGGAAACTTTCTGAAAAGGCAGTGAAGGATAACTACCAAAGGTCTACAGAGTATGCAAGTAAAATCAAAGCAATGTGAAGGGAGAGAGGTCATTTCATGGCTTTTTTAGTTGAGAGCTTTTAAGCACTGCAATTAAAGTGCCTTTCATTGTCAGTAATTCAGCAGACCCCTCTATGTGATGCAAGACCTTAAATCTAACCTCATTTGATTCCTCAAGACTTAATCAACTGTCCCCCCAACATTTCTCCAACCTATTCTGCGCCTCTGTGTTACTTTTCCTGAGATCAGTTGCAGCTGGCAGTCTACACTAGTGGAGATGCCTGTGTGGAGGCATATCTCTGCTGGTGGGCAGCATGGGGAGATGTCCTGGTTTCAGCTGGGGTAAAGTTAATTTTCCTCTCAGTAGCCGCTGTTTTGGATTTATTACAAGAATGTTGATAATACTGATGTTTTCAGTTGTTACTGTAAAATCAAGGACTTTTTCCAGTTTCTTATATTCAGCTAATGAGCAGGTGTGCAGGAGCTGAGAGGGAGCATAGCCAGACAGATAGCCCAAGCTCACCGATGGAAATATGCCATACCGTAAACATCATGCTCAGTTTATGAATGAGAGTTGGCCAGGGGGAGAAGGCTATTGGCTTTATGGCTTTCCAGGAATCTTGAATCCTCTCTTGGATGGGAGTTTGCACATTTTTTGGGCTGTGATTCAGTCGTTGGGTGGTGAGAAAAATTGTATTATATATAGTTTTGTTTGCATATTCATTATTATAATTACTATTATTAGTATTTACTTTGTTGTCTTATTCAACTGTCTTTTATCTCAAACCATGAGTTTCCCCTTTTGTCCATTTCTCCTCCCCATCCTTCTGGAGGGGAAGGGGAGGGATCAGCAAGCAGCTGTCTGGTGCTTAGTTGCTGGCTGCTGGGTTAAACTACAACAGGAGATGACTTCAGCAGCTTCATTGCTTATGTGGTGTGCTCTTTTCCATCAGAGAGGTTGTAGAGGCAGAAAAGGCCACTGCATAGAACAGTACTCACTTCATTAGCAAGAAAGAATTTAATAGGCTTGGAGAGGGTTGTTTTTTTTAACCCTTAGTGCTGTGGAAACAAGAGGAAGCTGGTGCGAGTGCAAGAGTCACTGAATTTAGGTTCGCTGAACTTTCACAGTGAGGCTTAGAGAGGTGTGATGACCTATTCAACCTTTCAGAGGAGGTCAGCAAAAGAGGTTTTTTACTTAAAAAATAGAGTAAGCCCTGGCTTCTTGTGCCATATAGACCACAGATTTCACATACAGCCCTTTAGTGGGTGTTAATAATTGGGTTAATAGGTACCTTAGATTTCAAAACTGGATCAGTCTCACTGGGCAACTTCAACATAACTATGGTGTTGCTGTTTGCAGCCAACCTGAATTGCGTGTGAACAGACACTGTTTTTCAATTGAGGGAACAGAAACTTGTGTAGCTCTCCAATAGAGCAAACCAAAAATGTTTCCAAACAGTCAGCTTAGTAAAATGCAACAAAAATAAAATTGAGAGCTCTAATTAATATCTTTTTTGAAAGGCAGTGTCTTTTTCTACAGGTAATATTCCAGCAAAATATACAGAACTTGCTAAGTAAGGAGCTTTGGATATTGCTGTTGTCCCTGAAGAGGGATCAGCTGTGGTGTTGCTGTCCTGCAGCTTCAGAACTCTGTAAATGCTTGTCTTTGCATTAGTGGTGTCCTGTGGTCAGCCTGTCATTGACTTGTCAGTAGCTGGTTGCACCAATTTTTGACCGTACTGTGGTGTCATTTGCTGTAAATTAATTTACTTTTGCCATTAACTGCAGACAGTACGCGGTCAATTCAATTTTGTCAATTAAAGGCAATAACCCTAGCCAAGCTTTTTGATGCTATTCTTAGTTCACCCCTTGGGACTACTCTACTTACCTTTCCAGAGGTACTGGTAAAGTTATATTATCATTCCTTGTCTAATATTTGTGATTTGTTGGCTTTGCTTTAATACATGAACAATTAAGTCTAAATGAGAAGATTCTTGCACAGACTAATCTCAGGGATGTGAAAGTTTTGGGAGGAGAAAGCAGAGGGCAATGGAAATGAAATTGGAGGGGTACATCCTCTTGCATAAGAGCAGACTTAGCTAAGTGGTAGATAGAGAGTACCAGATAAGCAAAGGTGTCCTGGGCCTCCTGTCTCTCCATGTGCTGTACGGTATTTTCTTTTCTATCCTTCTGTAGGGTAAATGTTCCAAAGCCTTGCCTGCTGTAGAAAGCAGATGTGATTGCACAGCAAATCTAATACTTGCTGCCTGGTTCGGAGAGCAGTCATCTTTGTTTCCTTACTTGCAGGCTGACAGAGATGACTAGTTTTACCACAAAATACAATAGGGTCTCCTGGGTTGCTTGACACAGTCTTAGAATATCCCACAAGCTGTATATGTATTTATATGCGCCACTGATGGGGGTCATACTGTAAATAACTTTGTAAAAACCTGATTTAAAGGATACTTATTATTAAAGTAATACAAGGAAATTGAGATGCATGCGATTTGACTCTTCCATGGCTTTATCAGATATGGGGGTCTTCTAACTTGATTACTTCAGCTCTTTTTATATGCAAAGATGGCTGGCAAAAAGGAGAAAGACATAAAGAAAAGAAATGTCTTTGTATCCTGTCCATCTTTACTCAGGTTCTTGTATAAACCCTCATATCCATGTTCCCTAGAAGTTGATGTTGATTCCTTGATTTGCTCTGACATGATGAAAAAAGCTGTTTTACTTCTTGGGTAGAGCTAGAGATGTCAGTCTTACATAGCTTTATTGTATTTGTCTCTGTCTTATCTTGTCTAGCCGTCACCACTTAGAGTATGGCAGCAATAAACAGTTTGGTTTCAGTCTTACAAAGCAGTGTCAGTGCCTTTTGTATGTTAGCTGTTAATAGTGTGTATATGTAGTAGGTAATTTCAGAAGTCACGTTTTCCACTAGTGATTTAGAAAACCAGAAACTGTGTCAAATAGCACACAGCTGCTTGTGGCAATAGTTTCACTTTTTCTTCTGCTTGTTCGGTTCAATGAAAAAATGGTTTTGCTTCAGACTTCTTTGTGACAATGTTAGTGAAGTTTTTCTTTACAGGACCTTGTTATCTAAAAGATGGGTCACACACTGGCTTGCTTAATGAAAGAACCTGATTAAGTGGAAGGCACTTGTGACTTTACAGCCTCTAAAAGAGAGGAAAATGCACACAGGATGACATGGAAGTAGCATCTGTGCAGTACATGGAGAAACTCTGGTCCTGCAAGAGCACACATGTTCTGCTCTCTGGTGTAGAAACACTTATTGCAGTACTTTATTGCTGTGTTTTGGCTGTTTGTGTAGAATTAAAAGATGGTATGAGGTATTATGCATTGTTAGTGCTGTGCACTTTTGGACAGACTGAACAGAGAAATGTTGTCTCCCAGTTATGAGAAGAGTTACCTCCACTCAGAGGGGTGGAAGAAAGCATCATAATGCTGGGGAACATGGCAAAGTCTGAACTATCAATCTCTGAAAAAACAGGAAAGCAACACTGATTTATGTGACACCTTGGCCGACATGAGAAACAGAGGCTGCATGTTAATCAGAGAAACTTGAACAGGCAAGAGATGATTGGAAAAATATCTCCATTTCTTTGGGTTAATGCAGTATGCTAGCCTTTCATCCCTTAAGACAGCAGGATCAATTCAGGTTTGGGTCATAAGTGGAAATGAGGTTAGCAAGCTCAGGCTGATCTCCAGTGGACATTTATCTACATTATGAAGCCATTGTGTGATACAGTAAGAATGGCCAGCAGTGTTTTCAGGGAGGCTGGGGGAGCTGGGACTGCCTCAGCAGTTGTACCTAGAAAAAACATCATCTTCAATCTGCTTAAAGCTGCTTCCCAGGTATTTTGTCTTGCTGCTCTCAAACAAACCAAAACAAACAAACACTTGAACTTGCAGTAGGGCCTACTGTAGTGCTGCTTAAAACAAAGCTTGTCTTGAAATGACTGCTATGGCTGAAATCTGACTTTTAATGTACACGCTCTGCTAAGTGCTTAAGCAAGTGCTGGTGGAAGGCAATTCTGGCTCTCAAAATATTGTGACTTCTACCACGAATAGTACCTTCAAAGCATGGGGCTCTTGACAAATAGAAATGTGAACACAATTCTTTCTGCAGGGAACCAACACATAGGGTATAAAACTGTAGTGGCAGGAGAGGTGTCATGATGTTAAGACTTGGCCACACCATGATGGTTAAGGGGCATTGCTCTGAACTGTATCAGCCACTGAGGCCGATGTTACCATTCGTGGATCTGCACAGAAAGAGTGGGCAGGAGCAAATTCATGGTGCGAAATCAAGTTTTCATGCAGTGTTGTGGCAGATATGAGAGATCATTTGAATGGTTGATACTTTTCAGCGATTAAGATGGCCAAAGGAAGAGGCTATGGGATATAAGAGGATAGTAACTTTGAATTTTAAGGAGAGGAAGTAGAGGTGTAAATGCTGCAAAAAAGGGAAAAGGATGAATCAGAAGAACAGTAGGTGACAATCTTTCAGTTATGGGCTCTGAAAGGGGTTGTTGTTGATGCTGGAGGCTCTAAAATAGAAAATAAATACCTTAATTTTGCATTCTAGCAGTTGCCAATTCAGGATTGAAGTTGCTAAGGTAAACTTATGAGTTAGTAGCTTCTTCAGTCTCCTGGCATGGCTTTTCTTACTTAGAAGACTAAAGCAAAACTATGTCAGTGTTGCTGGCTCTCTTGCTCTTGGTTTGAAAGTTGAAATGAAAGGGGGAGGGAACAATAAGAACGTCAATGTTGTGCAGAGCTGAAGCTGTTTAAATGTCTCTGGCTGTAATCTGCTCCATTTCTAAGCTTTAAATTCACCCACGCCTCAATTTAGCTGTAGGAATTGCTTCTTGCACCTTGCATCAAAACCCACCTGCTGCTATTGCATCTTTTCTGGGGCCTTTAACTACTTTCCAAAACCTTAGAAATAAGTTGTCCAGGCTAAAGAGCCGTGGTGCCTTGAAAATGTATTTGCTGCTGTGTTAAATTGCGTACTTCCTGCCCTTTTAATTTCTCCAGCATGAGGAGTGAAGTGGGAGCACCGCGGGCAGCCCAGCAGCAGGAGAGGATTGAACAGTGTATGGCAGCTGTGCCTGTTTTCTGCTAATGGACTAGGGGTTTTAAACTCTACTGACCAGCGCAGAGCTGGGCCTTGTAGTCATGTAGCCAACTCACTGTGGACTGACTCTGTAGGCAGAATTGCCAATGCAGCTGGCCAGCAACTGCCTGACCCCTAGGTGGGAGGTAAAAATTAGGCTCAAACTAGTTTTCGTGCAGTGTTTTGCACACTATTAATTTGCAACAGTTTGGGATTTTTTTCCTGAATCTGAGAAACTTCAGTTTTCTTTCAGACTGATAACAATGATTACCTCTGAACGTAGAGCAAAGACTGGATGCCCTGTGTTAGATGCTTAAGTGCGTGGAGCTTGTTTGGGCAGTATTACTGAAGTGGGTGCATGCAGCTCCTCTTGCTGGCAGGAGCCATGTGTTCAGTCAGTGTTTCTGAGCCCTGGCTTTGCAACTTGACAGTGTTTTGGGTTATTAGCTTAATTTCAGGGTGTTGTCTGTATCAGGACTTAATTGTTTGATATTTGTGCATCCTGATGAGGAAGATATGCAGAGTGCAGGTTTAAGAAGATGACCTGTAATTCATCACACTCCTTTCAGCCAGTGAGTGGGACAGAAGTAACAGATCTCGGAACCGGGGCATGCCCTGTGCAGCGCAAGGGCATGCTGATGGCTCCTGTTGGGTGCTCAAGACCCTTCTGTGCTGGCAAAATATGGAAAGCCATTGCTTTCTTACATGGTCCTTTGATCTCTTCCCACTTGGATATCAACATATATTCAAGCAGCTGACACCCATCAGCCTCACTGCGGGCCTTAGTGAGTAAGGCAATTGCCTGTAAACACTGGTTTAAAAGTAGTTATAGAGATTCTCTTAGCTTAATCCAGTACAGAGAATGTGTGTGAATGACAAGCATCATATCTGTAAACTGATAAGGCTACCCAACAGAAAGCAGTTAGTGAAAGTGATTGATATAATTTAAATAAGTCATTGTTACTGATGTTCATCTACAGGCTTTTGAATGGCCAAAATGGGATAAAACCCACTGATGTCTGCTGCTATATATACTGCAATAACGGTAACTAATTTTGTAAATGCTAGGTCATGAGGGTCATGAAAACTGTTGGCTGGCAAATGACTTCCAGCAAGTGCTTGTGTAAGATGTTTACTTGAAGGGTCTAAATCTCAATCCCTGGTAGCCAGTCCTGTTAAATACAGAATAACCGCTGCTGGTCCAGGAAATGACTAATCCAGATACTACTAGAAGCTGAGAGACTATTCCAGGGAGAAGCCGTAGTCTACTTACTATTTTCATTTTCTTTATGCTATTCACTAGACATCTCCTGTGGACTACTATGGAGACATGATCCTGGGCTGGACAGGCCTGAATCGGATGCAATAAGGCTGTTCTTACAGTCCCAATGTATGTGCTATTTATACGCTACACTGCTCAGAGAAGGCTTAACTGAGCAAAGCCTGCCAGGTAGCTCTCATCATGTCTGCTGTAATTCACTGAGGCTTCTTGTGATGTGGTCTGTGGTCTGCTCACTGGAGTTCTTGCGGACCGTGTTCCCATGGTCAGCCCATGTAGCCACACCAAAAAGAAAGGGAACATCAAGAGCTTTGAGCTGTGCCTTGGAAATGCAGAAGGCATTGGATCCCTTGGGGCCTGGGGGGTCCAGCTAGAACAAGTTTGAGGCGCAGTTTGGACTGAAGCTTGCCATTTGAGTAGCCCTGTTAACCTTCCACACGGTGCAGGAGCCCTTGCAAAGGCAGCAATGACAGTATGATCCCTGCACCTTACAAGTAAACACTGGGGTCAGACACTTTCTGCTTAGAACAACAGTATTTGAACACTGAACATTTGTTCCTAGCTTTCAATTATGCCACAAGTCATGGTATTTTTGTGCTTTCTTCCTGATATAATTTTTGAAAATTCGCATTGTAGATGTGGAGACTATGCAATGGCTTGAGGGTGTGCATTACAATTAGTATGAGTTAGATAGTAACGACATGTCTAGTCTAATGGCCCTTCTGGTTTTCTCAGAGAATGAGATATTTGCATTGAAAAGGGGCGGAGCTATTAACTGTGGTTTGCTGCTCAAACTCAGATCAGGCTTTCACCTAGACAACTAAGAGATATGAGTCTACATCTATCTTCTCACCACACGTGTATTTCTTTTTCACATGTGTAGAGCCAAGAGCAAGAAAAAAATCTTTTAAAAGCTGTGAAGTGCCGTATTATGAAAGAAGCATGTGTTATGAAAAAATACAGATTGGAAGGTATCATCACTGAGCTGAAAGGAAAGCGCAGCCTGCTGAGAAGAAGCTAGCAAGGACATATCACAGATGCAATAACCAAATTGAGACGCTTAAACATATGCTTTCTTTCAAGCTGTCAGCAGAACTTTGTCCTTGCTGCCTTCTTCCTTAAGTCATGTTGTGTTGTGGACTTCTGTCAAGATGCTGCTCTGTGTCCAAAGAGTTTCAGGTGCCATTTCCAGTAGCGGGAGGTGAGCTGTCAATGCATGAAAGGCTGTACTCTAAGTGATGGTTGCAATTAAATACTCTGGAGTCTGTAGCTGGATACCAGGTCAGTGACTGCTGCCACACTGTTGGGGAACCATGGGCAGGTTCCGGGCTGGCTGTATCAGTTCTGGCAGTCGGAAGCTGTCTACTTTTGCTGCAGCTCTTGCATGCCCTTGCATGAGTAAATTTACCGCTTGGTTAGCTTTCTCTGCCTATAAAGCAGAAGCGATAGTATGTATTTGATCCTATTTTCCTACACTCTCAGAATCCACTTGCGTATGTGAGGGTCACGTAATTAAAAGATGAGATGAAAAGAGGATCTGTTCTCTAGAAAGTTACAAAGCTGCCAAGAAAAATTCCCAAAGAGACTTTTTATGCTTGGATGCTGACCCGAAGCAAACCTTTGCAGCTTTACCTGTAATTAATGGAAGTTCAGTTTAGGCTTTGTCCTAATAGTATTTGGATACCAGACAGAAGAAACTCCTAGTCCAGTTGTGCAAATATTGCAGCCTGGATTCTGCTGATACTCTTCTAAAGGCTGTCAATGTTTTACCTGAATTACTGGGATGCTGGTTACAGACTCCATGGTAATACAAAATGTCTACCTGCTGTTCCTTGGAGGTCAGCAGATGAAAATCCAGGGAGCAAAATTTCAGTGTATTGAGGGAGATTCTTATAGTCTTTGAGTAAAATCGATGAACCGCAAAAAGCAGGAAGAATATTTTTTTATTTTTCCTGAATTTTTACAGGTTCCTGTTGAGCTCTTCCTGGCCTCCTTGAAGCAAAATAAATAACAATCAGACTGTTGAGACTCTAGAGCTGAAATGACCACAAATTTTGTTGCCATGAACACTGCCAGTGTGAAGCTCTAAAATATTGCAAAGAATCCTAGATAATCAAAACTTGTTTAAAGAGTCATTCAAACTCCAAGTTGAATGGGTTGACCATATCAGCTGAAAGTTGATAGTGGTCTCCATTGGTTTGCTGAATTAAGCTGTTGTGTTGACCCCTTCCTAAATCTTGTCTTTGCCTTCTGTTGCAGTCGTGTACTGGAAGTGCTGGTGGAAGCGCGTATGCCTTTGCCCTGCTGGAGTCTTTACTTCTGTTTAGGCTGATCTGCTTTTGCAGGAATGAGGTCTATTCAGCTCCCTGCTGTTGCAATCAAAAGCTGCTTTGTGCAAACGGTTGTGGGCTTTTGGCTGCCTGATCTTCCTGCAGGAGTAGCTGCTGCACAATGCCAGGGATAAGATGCTTGGTTCAGTGGAGGGGTGGATTACAAATTGCTTTCCCAAGTCAAGCAAATCAAACAAGCAGGCTCTGCCACTTCTCCCACAAGCATCAGGTTGACTTGACTTGAGTAAGTTTATCCTGTAAAAGGCACTTGCTTGCCTACTTGCTTTGCTTCTACATCACCACATTGAGCATCTGTTTGAATGTGTAAATAAGTGTTTCTGGTAATTATTGTAAAGGATCTCTATGTTAGAAAATCTGGAGTACTGCTAATATGAAGTACTCATGGATGAGCAAGAGAGATGGGTTGCCCCCAACAATTTGTTTTTCAAGTTCCGCTGTGGACCAGAAAAGCACGAGGAAGTAGCTGTCCTGAACTGAAACAGCAGGATAACAGATCTGTGTTTTATAGAGATGCAGTATCCAAATTTGTGGTAGCCCAGGTGAACTTTTTTGGTCAGTGCCTCTCCCCAACTGGTTTCACTCCTCCCTTTGCAGTCATGCAGCCCCGTACTCCCATGATAAGCATCCACCCCCAGCTATTATAAGCAGTACAAACAAACGACAAATCTCTCTGTGCAGGAAGGTAACAAGGGGGTGATCAGTAGCTTTAGTTATCTTTCCTTCATGTTTATTGCAGTCTGCTGCAGATATTTCAAATGTACTGACATTGATTGACAGCTTCTATTAAGGCCTATCCAAGGCAGCTGGATTGAACAGATACATTAAATAAAGCAGTTATTGCTTTTCATTGCCTTTCTGTAAAATATCGCTGCTAAATAGCTTCTGCCATCAGATGCAGATAGGTACATGGTTTTAATTTGAGGGACTGCTTTATAACACTGCACAATTGATGGTGGTCTTTGTTTCCCCTACAGTAAGGATCGAGTACATCCTGGAGAACTGATGAGCTGTCTTCTGAGGGGGAAGGGTGGACCAGGGAGGGGGCAGCCACCTTTGTTGCTCTCAGTCTTTTTTATACTTGCCATGCTTGTCAGTTGTTTGCAGCACAGACAGAAATAATGTCAAGCAGGGCCCCTTATCTCAGGATGTTGTAATGTAGCTGCTGTAAGCCTTCGCCTGGAGACGAGATAAGAGCAACCTTACAAGCTTGTGGGGGAGCAAGGAGGGGGGCCAGCAGTGCCATTGCTGGGACAACAATGGCAGAGCTGTCACTTGCACATTATGACTCTTTTTGGTGCCAAGGAAAGATATGTATGCTGAGTGGTGAATAACAAGCATGAAAATAAACGTCCCGAATGTTCATCTAATAATGATGTATTTGTAACAGGATTGTACTGCCCAATGATATTCTTTCTTTATCTCCTCACTAAACGGTGGGGCAGCTGGGTGCTCTGGCATGGCATGATGTCCTTTCTTTTGTGTGCTGCATATTAATCCTTTATTGAAGTAATTAAATGTGTGCTTAATGGCAATGAGCTGGCAGAATGAACGTACAATTGAATTAGCAGTTATGATGGGGAGCGTGCTACAAGATGAACTAAATGCAATTACTGTAGGCATTTTTCTCCAAGTCGAATCTGGCTACATGACAAGACTTAATTACAGGTTGTTAGACACACTCTCTGATCTCGTAGTGGTGCATGCAGAGGCACAGCTTCAGCTCTGTCGTGTACACATAACACATGCACAGACACCCATTTACTATGAGATTTAGCCTGGCTGAAGGGTCAGTGTGGATTCCTGACATTGCTGCAGGCAGCTTTCAGTTGTGGTGGGAAACACAGATTAAAAACCAGGCAAATTACAAAAGGGGAAGACCAGCGCTCCTCTGCTGGGTGTCTGGTGGGGGGTCTTTGACCAGCTCCTTGTTGTCTGGTGATCATCCCCTTTTCTTAGGGGATACCCACTCTTCCTTGAGGACAAGGGGAACAAAGAGCAGGTGGTAATGGATTCTTCTGTGGAGTCCCTCTCTCAACGTATGTGCCTCTGGTCAAACACTGTTCTCAGCAGGACTACAGATCAACTTGCCTGATCCCAGCTGGACATCTCTAGACTAGCAGGAAGAGAGTTTGAGAGTTGGTTTTTGAAAAGATTCTGGAAACAAAAAGGCAAAAAGCAAAACAATGTGGAGCTTTTAATTTGTAATGCTAACTAAGTTCTACAACATGACCTACAGTTGCATCAGGACAAAGTGCTGTGATTTACGATGTGGTAAGTTGCTGAGATTTCTGACACTGGGGGGACTGTAACTACAGTATTGCAAATATGGATTTGACAGCTCTTTAGAGATATGAAATGTCAAATCCAGGGTTCCCAGACGTGTTTTGTCACTGTTTCAGAATTGGACTAAGTTTCAGCTGTCATCAAGGAAAGATTTGGTCTGTTTTGATAACTATTCAGTCTGGATCATTGTTAGCAGCACGTATACATCTCCACTTTCAGGGCCTGCCTAGTGTTACTGACACACAAAGGACAAGAAGGCCTTCTCGGCCCATGCTCCTCTGTGCTCTTAGGTGTTACGTGCCTGTTGTAGCCGGTGTTGCCTGCCTTTGGGGAAGGCAGGCTCTGAGGTATGAAATCTCTCAGAGAAGGTCCTGAGACAGAAATGTGTTGTGGCCACTCAGGCCTCAGTCTAGAGGCAGCACAAACCTTTCTTTACATCAGCAAGAGCTCTGCTGTCAAGACAGCACAACCCAGTGCTTACCATGTCCCAAACTGCCAATCTCATGTGGCCATTCTAAGTGACTGCAAACTTCTCAGGGTGTGTCTGAGTTCCTGTGGAAAGGTGCAGGTGATCAGTGTTGCATTTTGGTGCTCCACTCTCTTGTATTGTTTGTGCCCTATATTAATTTCTAAATCTGACATGGCATCACAAAGGAGAGTATGGTGACAGGAGGTGGCAGTGAAAACGATGGTACAATGTGTAACTGTTTATGAAACAAAAAAAATGTTTAAATTTTGTATTTCAACATAATAAGGCAAACCTTCTGGTCACCAGACCTCCCAAGGCTTATTTTATAGCTTTCGTTCTCTTTGAGGCCGTAAATGAAACCCTTTCAGCCCTAATGACCACAATGACTTTCCTCGATCATGTTATTGCTACTTTGGCACATTTATTGCTTTCACACGCACTAATGGATGAGTTTGGATATGTTAACAATTTATATATCATTTGATCCTAAAAAAGAGCCAACTCCCACCAACCAAACCAACTTAGCCCTGAGGATTGAGTAGCTTTTAAGGAGTATAAATGAATTTAATGCTTTAGAAAAAGCTTCTGTAAATTATGAACATGACACCTATTACATTAAGCTGCATTAAGCATTAATACATCTTCATTACTGGCAGGTTGCCCAAACCTCCAAGGTTGGAAAAGCTGCCTATAATGCCCAGTGTGGTAGTCACCTAAGCTGTGATTTATGGCCTCTTTTTTGGAGGGTAGGACACCCTGACTCTCAACCTGCTGCATTTGCCTATGAAGAAATGTCCTCGTAATACCTGTTGCATGATGGCTTTTTTCCTAGTGTTTCATTGGCCTGTCCACATCGGAGTATCAGACTCTTTGGTAAAAAGGTGCGATAAATCTCATGGGAGCCATTGCAGAAATAGAAACTAGTTTTGCTAACCTTTTTAAGCCACCGGTAGTGGATTGCTTGACAGATTTTTCTAACCACTGGCCAAAAATTATCTCACTGAGCATGTAATAGTCATTTCTTATTGTAAATCCTTTCTGTGCTGTAGGCACCAAAGGCTGGAATTGCTGAATTGTTGTTTCCAGTGTTGTGGAGGAAGAAAGTCTAAAAAATAATCACAGTACATTAACGAAAACCTGCTCTACATGGTCAAAGAAAGAAATAAAAGAGATTTTAGTGTCTTAAAAAAGCAATATCCATTAGACTCAGATTTGGCTAGAAGTGGACTGAAAGGCTCTTATTTCAAGAAGATGTACAGACTCAGGGAAAAAAACAAGCTAAATGCTTCTGACATTGTAATTGATTTTATGTGGTACATTTATGAGACTTTCAATTCATGTTCCTTATAGGATGTAGCACTGAGGGGTTATTGCAACTACTGAGATGGTTATGTTGTTGTTCTTAAAGGAACAATTTGGTTGTTCCTCTGTTCCAAGAATGAGTACTGACTTGGGCTCAGTGTTTACACCTTGCTATGGAGGAATAAGTAAACTAGGGACTGCTGTTTCACAGAAGGAAATGCATAGCACATCTTGGGAATTTGGGTGCCATAGGATGCTGTAATGAGTCTCACATTGGCAGGCAGAGGGTAATCCACTGGCTCAGAGAGGCTGTCATACGAGACTGCAATCCAAGCATAAAGCAATGTGGTCACTATATGAGATGGAGTTTTAATGGATATTGTTCATGGTGTTGGAATATATGAAGCAATAAATTGCTTTTCTGGATGATTTCATGCTGAAGCAAGGTTGAAGACTTAGGTAACGGCACATGGTTTACTGCAAATACATGAGATTTACAGCGGTAGGTGTATAACCTATTAGACAGTAGTGAAGGGAAGGAGAAACAAGCAAACCCCAAAGCCTTTTAATTAAAGCAATATTCCAAGGTTCAAAGTGAAGTTCTCGGAAGTTGAGAAATACTGTGTTTCAGGTAACCTAGCCTTCTAAATACTCTGTGAATGTGTGTGTGTATCTATGTGTGCACATTTTGTTATGGGTTTCAATTATACAAAAGCATGTTTGCTTCTTCCAGATACTACAAGCTTTGGCGCACAGCATGAACCATGCACAAAGTGTGAGACAACTCTACGATATGTCTTCCTGTAGTCATGGCTCAATGCCAGGGGTTATGTAAACTCTGTGATAAATATGTATTTAATAATTTCCTGATGTTGTTCTTTGTGGCAACTGTCCTGTAGACAAATATTAATGAATTTATCTTTATTGCTTTCCTGTGAAACAGCCAACTAACATGCTTACATCATTGAATATAATTCACCAGAAGTCAGTGAGAAAGTTTGAGTGCGTCAAGTTAAGCACGTGTTCAAATCTCTGTAGGATCAGGGCCTCAAATGCCTTTACTGGATTAGTGGCAACGTGAAAATAAAAATAAATAGTAAATTACATTAATGTGACTTCACTGAAACTGTGAAGCTCGCTACTGTGTCCTGAAAAGCACATTAAGAGGAAATTATTAGACATGCAGAATTTAGACACGCACTTATGTCTAACTGGAGCTGTGGTTGCTGTTGCTTGGCTTGTTTGTTTGGGTTTTTTGTTGTTTGCAAGTGAACAGACAGGTGGTAGTATTATCTGTTCTCTTAACTGAAACTTAATTTGAAAGGGCATTGACTTTACAGAAATTATCCTGGTCTCCATGACAAAACTCCTCCTGGACACACTTCTCAATATAGGAAGTCCCTGAAAATGACATGCCATACAAAGCTCTCTTCCTGCTGTAAGGTGCTTTCACAAAAGCTCTGTGCCTTTTGTCACCCTTTTAAGAAGTTTGGAGCTTCTGAAGAATGTACTTGTTTACTTCATTATCTCATCTTGTGTGGATTGTCCAACTTACTGTGTGTTTCTCAAGAGAACAAATAATATTGCTTTTTAAAAATCTTTCAAATTGTTGCAGAAACTTCTTTCATAAAAAAGTCACATTAATTATTTGCCCAGCCCTTTTCATAAGTTAAGTATTTACCAGAGGAATTTATTTTAAGTTTACTTTATAATTTATCATTAGCTCCTACACACTTTAAGTCGTACAAGGGAATATGGTCATAAGCCTTTTTGGCAATTGTAAAATCCTGTCCAAAAGCTGTCAGAAACTATAGGTCACTATTAAAGTTATGCAAAAAAAATTTGCATCTACTAGCTTCAAAGGAATTGAAGAAAAATATCCTTAGACCTTGAATAGTATAATTGAGCTTTTGAATCTAATATTTAAGCTAAGAATTTGCCAGTGCATCTAAACATGGGAAGATCAAGTACTTGAGGTTTCTCTGGAAATTGGAAAAGACTGTGTGTGAGGTTAGGATCTCTTTTAATTGAAGACGTGTATGATAATTGCATCCAAAGCCAAAAGGTCATTGGGTTTGTCTTCTACTGAGTGTTATCCTTACTAAAAGATGTTATGGTATGTTACAGGAGGTAATGTTTCCTATTAGACATAGGGACAGAAAGTACTTTAAAGCACGTGAACTGCTTATTTCTCTGTATTTCTAGATACTCCAAGCTATAGTAAAGAGCATAGCAGATTTCTCTGTACTCTGCTTCACAGGAAAACTTGGTGAATGTACAACATATTCTCTGACTTAGTAAGTGTGCACAAAGTGTTTTGCAAGTTTCAAGGCCTGAAATCCTTTCTTGGGGAACAGGTATGAGATGGCTAACTATTTGTAATGCTGGAAACATGTAGTAAAGTGTGTGTACATGTCTATTATTTATATATACATATTTCTATATACACACATTCTGATAGTAGCATGGATTAGGGTGATAAACTGAGTTTTACTGTGACACTGTACCTTCTGTATAAATATACAAGTATTGTAGTCAGCTTAATTTTCTACACCTGTCAGTGATTCAATGATGTTACATAGAATTTCATGTATGTAAAACATACACATTTTAGAAACTCTGTAATTATCAAATTTTATCAAACATAAAATATTGCATTTCATAGACATGAAGGGCAGAAAGTGCATAGAAGCTGGGAATTCTAAAACCAGAAAGTTATCCATATTTAAGTTTAAGGTACTCTGTTTTCTTTTCGCTCTGAAGTAAGTAGAAGAGAAGATTTATGCATCTGAGCTGTTGTTTTTGTTAAGCCAAGCATCTGAATGCATTTTACTGTGTATCTAGAACAAATGCAGAATAACCTTGGGCCGTTTGAGTGAGCTCACTTACATACTTAACTAAGTATAGATATGTGAAAATGTTGGCTCATGTTGTTGCAACTTCAGTCTTAACCAGTGGGATACCAAATGTGCGGAAATCAAGTCATATTTAAAACTGTATTAGCTGATTATTTAATGCTGCTAGAGAAAGTTTGCTGGTGCAGGGACCAGCCTGATGTCTCTTTCACAGCTTGAAGTGGATATTGTTTTTCTGTTGAGTGAGTAAAGTAGGAAAATGTTCTGATTTTGTAAGAAAGAACTGCTTTTCCCCTGTGTAGCCCTTCTTTGATGTACCTGATTGCTCCGTTATTATGCAGAGGTAACCCAAATATCAGAAGTGAGATTAGTTTTAATGCAGTAAGCCGCTTGTAAGGCACGTGGCACTGTGTTGGTTACAGTGCATCTCTTAATGACCTGCTCAGTGTATGTCCTATACAAAGCACAGGGCAGGAACTCGTCTAATTACCGATTTCATTGCTGCTTGGTTGGAAATGGACTGAGAATTGGAAGGAAAGTGCAGGAACGAACTCTTTGTGTACCTGGTTTTGTTGCAAATAGTGCCTGAGTCACCTCATCTTCAAGGCAATGCTTTCTCAAGATGAGCTAGCAGAGAAAGGAATACTTTTTTCTTTTCCAGTTCAGGAATACTTGACCTTAGGTTTATACACGTTATAAACGTGCTTACGATACAAAGATTGCTCTGTGTTTGTATTTGTCTGTGGTCAGGGAGAGAAATACAGACATTCTATAGATGAATGTGCTTCAAGTAAGACTTCAGCATCTGAGGGCATGAACTCCATCGGTTCACTTTCCAGGATTTGGGAGGGAGATGAGTCTGGCACAGAGCTGTGCGTGGGATGCTTCTGCAGGCATGAACTCTGAGACAAGGTATTAGGGAATATGAAATGGTTGGAGGCAGCGCTGTACCATGCTACATGGATGTGTTTTACAAAGCCTGTTGTGTTTGACCATTTCCAATGCTTTCCAACATGAAGGAAGGTTTGAAATGAGGAGTGTTCTGCAGAGTCAGCTCCTAGCTTTGTAGCTGTATCTTAGTGGTTTATCAGACTCTAGGGTCAGAGATACTTGTTTTTTCAAATCCCGGGAGATACCATCGACGTTTGCGTTTGTCCCTTACTGATCTTAGCCAGAATCCGCCAAGCTCAGGTATATGGGATCCTCCTGCTGCTCCCATTAGACAATTTGTTGTCATGATTGCTGTGAGCTTTCTGGATTATATGACTGCTGAACATTTTAATGAGACTAAAATTTCTTTTACAAATGAGCACTCAATATGCTGTTTAAATTGTTCTGTCACTGAAAGATGTCATACTTGAGAGGCTGCTCACAGGGAAAAAAGGCTCAGGCACCAGTCAATGAAGGCTGTAAATCAAAATAAAAAAAAGAAAGTGCCAAGGGCTATAAGCATGCACTTGATACAGTTCAGAGCAATTACTGTTACCTGAAGGGGAGGGATCTATCACATAGAAGCAGCCCTACCTGTTGGTGGAAAACCTGCTCAGATTACCATGGTCCCGTCGATCGTCTCTTGGCAGGAGTTATTGCCTCTCAGGGTGCAACTTTAAAGATGAGCTTGACTTTTTTCAAGGACTCCAGTTATTTCTTGGCTTGCAGTTTTTGCACAGGCATCTCTCTCCCAATAGAAAGTAATGATTCCAACTTCTGTCCAGGATAGATGCCCTTTTTTTTTTTGACCATGGAGAGCAAATGGGTCTTGTGATGCTGCTCTTTTGCAGTGACCGACATGTTCTGCATGTAAAAATGATTGGTAAATGTATGTGTGTTGGTGTAGTGTACCTGAACTCTGTGATGTGGGAGATTTTAAACACTGTTGTGAATTAAAGTAGGATTCCACCATGTATTTCCTTGTTTGCAATAAGTGGTGGTATGAAATTCAGCCTAATTTCCCCCTAAAGAAAATCAGTTGACCCTCACATTCCATAAAGCTGAACTAAAACTTTGGAGGCTCACATCAAAGCTCTGTAAATAAAGTGAGCAACAGTTTGGATGTTTCTGGTGGGGAGCTGGGGAGGGGGAAATTCTGTCTATAAAGAACACCCAAGTATTTGAAAAGAAATGGTTAGGTTTAAATATCTCACTGTTTTTCTTCTCCAGGGCTCCATGCTGAGGATTTTATTTTCCTTTACAATGCTTATGTTGCTGAGCTCTTTTCTCAGAGGTAGGCTGACGTTAGCACACTGAAGCGACTAGCAGGTTCACCAGAGCAAGTTTATTTGTAGTGTGGTCTGAGTTGTGTTTGAGGGTGCCATTACGATTCAGAAGGCTCCACAAGGTTTGAATATCAATGGCACTTCAAAGGACTATAGCTGTGAGTGAGTAGACATGCTCCCTTGCAGGCCCCAGAAAAGAGAGTGAGAGGGAGATGGCTTCAAAGGTATGAAATGGGTAGCATTTGTCCAAGGGCATTAAGAGTAAAGTAGGCACCCCAGGTCTTTGTAATACTGACGGAGTCTGTCTGGGATCTTCATACTGTGAGGACTGTATAGAAACTACTCGAAGCAGCCAGACTACTGTCCTCCCTTTGCTGCCCTGTATGCCCCTTTAATCCAGCCAAAAATTGAGAAAGAAATGCATTCGCATTTCCTCTACAGAGGTGTTTTTTTGGTTTGGTTTTGTTTTGTTTTCCCTGAGAGAGATATAAATGGAAACCACGTAAATTGTCTTAGATATTCTCAGGTATCATTTTAGATTTCAGGATTCTTTCCTAAGCCACCCAAAGCTCCTTCTTTTGCTTGGTCTGTCTAAGCAAAACTTCAACTTGGGGTAGTTCCTTTTTCTTAATCTTGCATTTCAACTAATCTGAGTACTTAGTTTTGTTACTGGGGGATGAGTGAGGAAGAGACTTATGGTAGTTTTTGGTCTTAGCCATTGATGCACTATTAAAAATTATGTTAGAAATTAGCAAAGCTGGGCAAAATCTAGGACTTTTTGCTAGCATGATCAGAGGTACCTGCTTCTCTAAGAAGACTGCATCCTTATCGATAAGTCTGGTGGATATGGGAGAAAGCCAATATCCTTTATTCAAGGATAAGAAGCTTGTGAAAGTGTATTAAGTGACCTCACAAAGGTCATTCAAGCAAACAGTGGCAGGAACAGGAAATTGATGGCAAAATAATGTGATTTCATGCTGCAGTAATGAGCTATAAATAGTAGCATGGCCTTGGTACCTGTTAAATAAATTAACACTGCTCAGGCAGCTTGTTTTGATGTTTTTTCTGTCCATTTTAATTTTTTCAGTGGGATTCTACACC
>Ga0065711_1003291_pt1 | contig 28726 bp, 26 predicted proteins | sample Hoacrofraction12_FD_59098 | JGI IMG/M metagenome (GOLD analysis project Ga0065711, IMG submission 59098) | Hoatzin crop microbial communities from Cojedes, Venezuela - Epithelial fraction 12 v2 (version 2) | ecosystem: Host-associated > Birds > Digestive system > Esophagus > Crop | place... | reverse complement strand
GAGGGGTGGGGGGAAGGTGGTTTAAGATCTGGATTTATTTCTCATTATCCTGCTCTGGTTTGGTTGGTGATGAATTAAACTCCCTTTTCTCCCCAAGTTCAGTCTGTTTTGTCCATGACAGTAACTGGTGAGTGATCTCTCCCTGTCCTTGTCTCGACCCTCGAGCCTTTCATCATATTTCCTCTCCCCTGTCCAACTGAGGAGGGGGGGTGATAGAGCGGCTTTGGTGGGCACCTGGCATTTATCCAGGCCAAACCAGAACACTTTTGCTAGAGAAGCACAGATCGATCATGCTTTCCTAAATGAAGGGACTGTAAAAAAACGTGCCTCCCACGCTTCGCACATTTGAGTGTTTTATTTGCTGTGCAGTTAGTTACGAGATTGCATTCAGAAGTCGTCTGTGAATCACAGGCTCCTTGCTTTGCAGAGGTGCCTCCTTAGCAGATGGTGCTTTCAAGCAAGTAATTTTCTTATTTACTTTGCAATAATCGACTGTGTAAGTGTCAGCTTTGGCTGGACTTTTTCAAATATTGTCATTACTAACTAATTCTACAGTGCAGAGGCTTCTGGATTGTATCTTTATGGGTAATAACAGGTAATTCCTCTTGGAGCATGAGTACCGAGATGTTGGTAAGAGTTGATGTCCTTCCAGTTGAAGACAGCCTGGACATATCTCCTTTTTTTTTTTAGTGGAAATACCTAGTCCCCTTTGGAGAGCCAGCTGCTGATTGCAGTTTGCCTTTCACTCGGCACTGCGTTCCTTCTGCGCTTAGTGCTGGAAAATCTATTGGCACAGAGCAGTTAAATATTTCTGAGTTCTCGCTTGAGTCATCTGTCCCCGGGTCGGGAGTGGGTTTGCTTGCAAGCACGTATGGGGTTGGAGCCGGTCCTGGAACAGGAGCGCGTGGCTCACGTCTGACATGCACCCGCTCGGGCAGAAACCAAGGAACAGCCACCGCGAATAAAAACACACCGAGAGGGGAAGGGACGCGCAGGGCTCGGGGAGGATTAGCCAAGGAAGCTTTGTCGCTTCACCCCCATTCATTCGAGGTGGAAGAAGGAATACAGGGAAAGTGGGGATGCTTTTGGCTTTGCCTCTGTACGTAAACTGCGTGTGAGGCTGTTCTCTGGCACCAGCGCTGCCTGGCACAGGGCAGCTCTGTGTGTCCACGGCGTGAAACCCTCTTTCCCCCCCAAAACGCGCAGCTTCACACAAACCGCCTGTTGGGAACAGTCCCTGCGTTGTGCTGACTCCTGAGCTGTGGCTGCAAGTTCGAGGAAAGAGGACGGGGAGGGGGGGAACTGGGGGTGTAGTGGTGACATTATCTGGCAGGAGCCTAAAGCTTTCCTCTGCCCTTCTTAATTTGCTTCTACAGACATAGCCTTGGTGGGTTTTTTTAGCTAATGAGAAGTTTTACAATGAGGGACTCTGGGTGGAGGAGGCGGGGAGCACAGCAGGGAGCGGGGCTGTGAGGGGAGAGTTTGGCTCTGGGTGGCTTCGGATGTGATGCTTGTGACTGGCACAGGGAATCCTAGCGGGCGTCTCCCAGACAAGAACATAGGCAAGGCTTCGCAGTGCTCTGGCTTGATCCACCTAAATGGACTATAAGGTCTTGGTCAGTTCAGTGTGCAGAAAGCAGAAGGAGTGGAGGACTGGAGAAATGGTGATAAATTTTGGACAAAATCACAGGGAAGTGTCCTAAGGGGTTTGTCTGTCACGTTTGCCATTGAATGAGGACAGGATAGGCGCCCAGGCTCGTGCATACAGGGCTGATGATGACCAAAGAGCACAGAGTACACTGTGTTGAAAAGGAGCGTAAGGCCACCAGTCTGGACTGGGATAAAAGCCTGTCTGCTCCAGCGCTCGGTTTCTGGCAGTACCCAAAACCTCAGAGGAGAACAAGGCATCTCTCAGCCTCCAGCACTGCAGAGAGTTCCTGAGCCAGCTGTGATTGATATCTGTATGTTTCAGACCCCTCAGGAGAGCTGACATCCATATTTTTTACAGCACCTTTTTGAACCCATGGGAATTTTCAACATCCACAGCCTCGCTTGGCCAGGATGTCCACAGGTAGGCTGGAGGGTGTGTGAACTACCTCTCGTTTCGGACTAGGGTCTTACTAGCTTCCCTTTGTGCTCCCTAGCCCTGGTATTGGAAGATCAAAGGTAAACTGTCAGGGCTTGATCTGTTTCGGGCTCGGGTGGGGAAGGATGGGCTGGTGAAGGTGGATTTTTGGAAGAAGTCATGGGCAGGTGGCTTTAACAGCTCACCATTTCCCTCTTCTGATGCAGGAACGAAGAGGCACCAACAGGAGGCACCAGGAGCTGAACAAGAGTAGAGATTCTTCCTCCAAGCCCACAGTCTGTTTTTTTTCCCACTCCTGTTGTGCTGCTAGTGCTGGCAGAGAACTTCATCAGAGCAGAGAGCCCAGGCTCCGTCTCTCTCTCTCTTAGATTTCTCCTGTAATTCCTCATGATCAGTCTACATCTGTATAACCCTGAATGACTCGGCATTATCAAGAGAAAAGAGGCGTCTCCATGCTCAAGGCCTGTGGTGGGTTCATGGAGGCCCAAATGAACCAAGCAGCCAGGCAGCCCCAAAGGCAGCTGGACCGATGCCGTTGTTTGCCTTACATCCAGGTCTTTGCCAGAACAAGTCAGAGATGTTTCTGCTGGCAACAGAGTTTGCACGATGTGATAGCAGCATATTTTTAGCCATTTTTTTTCTATTCAACAGGCAATTTTGCCATTTCCTCTGCCCACAGCTTTAGAAAGCCAAACAGCTAGCAGCGCCGAACAGATAGTAGAGAGAAATCTGCCTGCAGCACCCGAAGGGGAAGATGTTTCTACTCTCTGTGAGGGAAGTGGCCACAAAATACAGATGCTAATCAGACTAAACCTATGCATCTCAGTCCCCTTCAATTTGCCATTGGAAGGTGGCAGCTGAGAGGTCACCGCTGAGCTTTATGAGCGTCAGCTGATGGCAGACCATGCTAGTGTTATCAGTTATACACTGTAGGAATACTTGACCGTTACCTAGTATTTGGGAGAGTCAGAGATGCTCCCAGGTCTCGCTCTGTGCAGCCTGGCTTTGTTCTGGGCCAGAGTTGGGCCCATCTCACCTGCTGGCTTCTTCTCCTGCCCTTCTTCTGCATCCCAGGTTTCCGTCACTGGCTTCAGACTGATACCTTTCTTCCCCTCTCTCCCAGCCTACCCAAAGCTTGCCAGCGAGAGCTATTCACAAGGCAAAGAAAAGAGAACTAATGCTGGAGACTTCCCAGCGTGGTTTGACTGCTACAAGTAGTGCTGATACTGCTGCCAGCTGGATGCGGTCCCAGCTGGGTGGGAGTGCTGGCAGGGGAGACCTGGGTGCCCACACTGTGCCAGAGGGAGCTTGTGTCCTGCACCTGGGGCTGCTTCCCTGATTCTTCCATGGGTACAGCCATGACTTTGGGGATGAGGGCGAAAGCTTCAGCAGAACAAGATCTAGTCAAAGTTCTTTAGTTTGACTAACCTCGTTTCCTTCTATGACAAGATGACCCACTTAGTGGATGAGGGAAAGGCTGTGAATGTTGTTTATCTGGACTTTAGTAAAGCCTTTGACACCATTTCCCACAGCATCCTCCTGGAGAAACTGGCTGCTCATGGCTTAGACAGGTGTACTCTTTGCTGGGTAAGAAACTAGCTGGATGGCCAGGCCCAAAGAGTGGTGGTGAATGGAGTTAAATCCAGTTGCCAGCCGGTCATAAGTGGTGTCCCCCAGGGCTCAGTATCAGGGCTGGTTCTGTTTAATATCTTTACCAATGATCTGGATGAGAGGATTGAGTGCTCCCTCAGCAAGTTTGCAGATGACACCAAGTTGAGCAGGAGTGTGGGTCTGCTGGAGGGTAGGAAGGCTCTGCAGAGGGATCTGGATAGGCTGTATCGATGGGCTGAGGCCAACTGTATGAGGTTCAACAAGGCCAAGTGCTGGGTCCTGCACTTGGGTCACAACAACCCCATGCAACGCTACAGGCCTGGGGAGGAGTGGCTGGAAAGCTGCCTGGCACAAAAGGACCTGGGCGTGCTGGTTGACAGCCGCTGAACATGAGCCAGCAGTGTGCCCAGGTGACCAAGAAGGCCAACGGCATCCTGGCTTGTGTCAGGAACAGTGTGGCCAGCAGGAGCAGGGAGGTGACCGTGCCCCTGTACTCGGCACTGGTGAGGCCGCACCTGGAGTGCTGTGTTCAGTTTTGGGCCCCTCACTACAAGAAGGACATTGAGGGGCTGGAGCATGTGTCCAGAGAAGGGCAACGAGGCTGGTGAGGGCTCTAGAGAACAAGTCTTAGGAGGAGCGGCTGAGGGAGCTGGGGTTGTTTAGTCTGGAGGGGAGGAGGCTGACGGGGGACCTTATCGCTCTCTACAACTACCTGAAAGGAGGTTGTAGTCAGGGGGGTGTTGGTCTCTTCTCCCAACTAACTAGCGATAGGACCAGAGGAAACGGCCTCAAGTTGCACCAGTGGAGGTTTAGATTGGATATTAGGAAAAATTTTTTAACCAAAAGGGTTACCAAGCATTGGACCAGGCTGCCCAGTGAAGTAGTGGAGTCCCCATCCCTGGAGGTATTTTAAAGATGTGCAGACGTGGTGCTTAGAGACATGGTTTAGTAGTGGACTTGTCAGTGTTACGCTTGCAGTTGGACTCAATGATTTAAGGGTCTTTTCCGACCTAAATGATTCTGTGATTCTATGATTCATCAAAGTGCTTTCCTTCTGAAATCTTCTAAATCTACCAGTTCTTTGCCAAGTTTTCTTGCTCTCCTTTCTGTACGCTTTTTCTGTCTCTGTTATTCCTGTACTGGCAGGCAAAGGCATTGGAGGGTAAGGAGAGGAGCGGCGGAAGTCTGAAAAGAAGCCAGAATTTGGGTGGTTTTGCTTAAGCCACCTCACAGCCATCCCAGCCTGACTGACCACCCATCTCCGCTCACCCCAGCCCCTCCTGAACAACACAGGAGGTCGCAAGCTCTGAGTAGCTGAGCTGTGTGTAGCTGTCATTACAGCCACAGTAAGCCTTTATTTTGGTTACCACTGGTTACCCAGCTCGCCTCATTGCATATCATCTAACAGGAACACCAGGCTGACTTGTCACCCGTCTTCTCTCACCTCCGCTCAGCTCTTGGCCCTTCCACGGACAAAAAGCCTGCCACCTGCGCTGCAGTGAGCCAACCCAAAGGTCTCACCCTGAGCCTACCCTTTAACCGCTCCCAGGCACCGAGGGACAGAGCCCTACAGCAGTCCCTCGCACCACGCTGCGTCCCACCGGCTCCGTTCCTGCCAATAACTTTATGCCTTCTAGGGCTGTACAGATGCAAGTATTTTTCCCAGGCACATTTGTGCAGACAGTTATTGCCTGTATGTTCTGTGTCCCTCTGGGACCTTTAGTATAATATTTGCACTTTGAGAAAATTCAGCTCTTTTATCCTTGGAGCCAGGAGTCCCCCGTGAGTTCCCAGAAGCATCTTGGGAACAGCCCTGCAAACCTGCCTGCATCCACGCATCCCGCTCAGCAGCCGACAGAGAAACTCGGTCCCCAATAGCTTCTGGAAAGAGACACCAAGGCTCCTTTTAATGCTTCGTTTCTCTTGTGAGATTTTTAGATAGGAAACCGTGCCTGGGTGCAAGGCTGTGCCTGTGCTTTCAGCCACACCAGTAAGCACCCAGTGCCAGATGACTGAAACCAGCTTCCTCTCCCTACAGCTACTGGGAGGCAAATACATTATCCTGCCCCGTGCTGCAGACTGCCGGGACTGAACCGCGACCAGCCGCTGACAGAGACTGTGGTATGTTGCAATAGCTACTTCTTATTGTGGCTAAAATATACCCAGAGCATGTAAAACATGAAATAATCCCTCCCATCTTTCTAGAGGACTCCGAGTGTCGCTGCCAGCAATGACAGCAACAGTGGGACTCCATAAGGTCTCGCAGCTGGAGGAACAATCCTTCCCACCACAAAACTTTAAGCCGCTCGGTGATTTCATCAAGATTTCCCAGCAACGCAGAAGGCTCAGTTCTTGTAACTTTGATGAAAATTGGTGGCCAAGCAGGGGAGAGAGATGCCCTTAATTCCAATTCCAGTTCCTTCTAAGGAAAAAAATCTGCATTTTTAGATACTATCGATCAAGCAGAAGAAACACATCTTGAGAAAACTAGGCTGGGGTGGTTCTGAGAGCCCTGGGAACTACTTGTTTTAGTAGTAAAACTGCCGTGTCAGAGCATGACTGTTCCCCCCAGTACACAGCCGGAGCCTGGCTGTCGCCCCGACCCGGTGCTGCCGGCATCAGGCGATCTGGCAGCCGGTCTGGGCTTTCGGCGCTTTCTCCTTGTGCTCAGGCCTCTCGGCGAGGCGCGCAGAGCTCCCCTCTGACCCCGCGCCTCCTGCCCCCGCTCTCGTTCTCGCTGGCAAAGACCACGCTGCAATTTTAAAGCGAAACAGGAGAGCCACAAAGAGCAGCACGGACCTTGTAACTGCTGACAGCATCGCTTCTTTTTGGCCTCAGTGCCTATGAGCAAGCCTTCCCTTCTTGTCTCATACAGCCAGACAGACCCCCCTTGTCTCCCTCTGCCCTAATTCCACTCTTTTGTCCCCCTCTTTTTCTCCCACGGCAACCTCTTAACAAGCCTGGACTGACTCCCTGGGCACCAGCGGTCGTTCCAGACGTGAGAGCGGCAGTTACTTGTTGTGCTGCTGTTTTCTCTCGGCAAACATGTTGTCTTTGGGGAAGGAGGGGATCAGCGTGACCCGAGCAGTATTTGGCCTCTGGACTTGTGACTCAGCACTGCTTTTATCTTCGTAGGCTGCCAGGCAGGAGCCTGCCGATCCTGCCATTGCATCCCTCCTGCCCCCTCGCCCAGGCTACCACAGTTTTTCCTTTTTCTCTTTTGCCAGGCAGCAGCACACGGCAATGCTCCTCTGGAAAAGGAGTGTCACCCGGGGGTGCAGCACCCCGATCCTGCCGCAGGCTGGTGGAGCAATTCAGCCCAGGAATCACGGGGACGCCTGCGTCTCTGCCTCTTTCCTCAAGGCGAACTTCATGTCTCAGACATTGTCCAAGAGGACAATTATATTACTGTAAATGACCGTGCATCACTTTAAAGAAAGGAAATTAAACATACGAAGGCCAGACACTTGGATTAATGACAAGAGGGGTCAATCAGAAGCTGTGGGGACAGTGACACTGCCTAGGTGAAATGTTGATTCCCTGGCTGTGCTGCTGCCACGCCGCTGTTTCTGAAACTTGAGAGAGACGCTTAGAGACCTGTGGAAATTCTGAAATTATATTAAGTGATGAATGTTGACAAGTAATTACATAAAAAGAAAAACAAGTAAAATGAACAGTGTTTTTTTTTTCCCTCCTCCCCCATGTGAAATTGTAATGGAATATGGTCTCCTGGTGTAGTATAATGCTTTAAGTACTGTGTGTCCCAGTTTCACAATGCTCAGTACAATGTGTACAAAACCAAATATGAGTATGTTGTGGTTAGGCTGTTTATCAGCTATCTGCTTTACTGAATATATATTTCTGTATATGTGCTATTTTCACTGTGAAGTAACTGTATAAGGAAAGGAAAAATCCATTACCAGTCAATTAAGTTTCATAGGGTCCTGAAAAAAAACTACAGAGGACTGTCAACGTCAGGCAGTTAAACTATTGCATTTTTTTTTCGTTTTAAAGGTGACATCATTCTTTTTTTTGGAGGGGGTGGTGATGTTATTCGTGTTAATAAGTAGCCCGTGGATAAAGAAAGCAATGACAGAGTCGTTTTGCAAGGCTTGCTGTGTCTCCTGTCCTCTGCCATAAGCCCTCTGAGTGTGGGGTTATTGTCTAGTGCTGGCATCATTCAGCCAGTGCGAATAACTGAAATCGATGGCATGTGCCAAAACTCCGCTAACAACCACTGGTTCACATTTCAAATGACTGCTCATTTCAGCCAAGCGTGTGCTCCTTTTTATTTGCTGTTCATGAAACAGATTGCTTTTTTACATAAATGTAAATTGTTGCTTATGTCTGTCCCATGGTGTATATGGAAGGAGTGTTTATTCTTTCTTTTGCTTCATGGCATTCTGTTTGTGGTCCCTTTAATGTGCGACTTTGATCCTTCACCTACTGCAGACGCTCACTGGTCACAGCAACGACAGCAAAAAGCTTCTAGGCTCGGTGGTTGCTGTATGCTTTGCAGATTTTCCTTTCCATGTCCTCCAGCCCAACTGTAACTGTGCAGAGTAACCATAACCTTCTTCAGCCCTCTTTTTGCTGCCAGGAGGATGTCTTCCTCCTCTTCCCTGACCATCAAAGTAGCCCACCTCTGCATTTCATTAGCTTTTGAGTTCCTGTATCTTTAATATATGTGCCTAGAAATGCACATGGTATTATATTCCAGTATTTCCTCACCTGTATGGGACACATCTCCCTCAAGACTGAATCTTCCCCTTAATGGATCCCAGTGCCGTTGGCAGGTGGTGATAAGCTCACTCTTCTTTCTCTCGTGTTTTCATTTCCAAGTTTCAGTTCCTATCTTCCAGATAACTTTTCATTGTTAGTTCCCAAATGTATTTTGCATGATTGAGTTTCGTCTCCATTCAGTTCAGTCCTGTCTTCAGGCACAGTATCTTTGTCCTCCTCTGTATTGATGCCCTTCAGCTTTGCAAAATGCTCCCATGCTTATGTAAGCCTCAGGAGTTATTCAACAGGGAGGACTTCTCCCAAGACTGATCCCTGAGAAAAAACACTAGGTACTTTTTTTCCCATCTCCAGCCACGTAATTCCTTTTCAACTTTCCATTAGCATATCCCACAAGCCTTATGATTTGTCCATTCATCACCGGCTCCTTGAGTTTTATTGCTAGGATCCCATCTTGAACTGTGTCAAAACCAAATGAAACTAATTAATTTTTTGCACCAAGGAGATGTAGCAGTCTAGTTAGTCTCTGCTGATTTTATCCCATTTTTCTTTTAACTCCAGGTCTTTAGTTATCCTTTAATTCAGGAGTGCTCTAAAGTCTTATACACTGTCAAGGTTAAATAGTTCTCCCCCTTCTTAAATATTGGCATTGCAATGTTTTCAAAAGGTAATATTCCTAACTGGATAGATAGATACATTAAAAAAATCCATCCACCATAAAAAAAAAAAATAGTGTGCATTCACTCCTTCAGGAGTAAGGTAATTTGCACCTCTGTCGTTAAGTGAATAAAGATGCATGACCTTTTTTTCTGTGTTTTAAGTGTCCTTATCTATGTCACATTTAACCTCTGGTGAATATCAACGTCCTTATTAAAAAATCTGACCTTACCTAGACTCTCTCTGCACCATCCTTAGCCAATAGTTCCTTTTGATTTTATTAATTTTATTTAGGAGGTTAAAAAAATCTTATCCTAGCTGTTGGCATACCTTTTGCAAGGTACACAGCTTTTGACAACAGAGGTCTGGCAAATCTTCCTGTGAAAATTAGAGGTTGATACCCTGTGTTTATTGATCCTGTCTTTCTGTAAAAGCTACCAGTCCCTTTAGCAGAGTGTGGATGAGACTCAGCTGCTCTGGTATAAACCTCAGGCTCTTAGCTAACTGCAGACCAGACGTCTGTCTATGACTTTGAGAAGCCACGGCACGAGGGCTGAACCCAAGTCTAAAATGGCACAACATCCAGCTGGAAACCAAAAACAGAGGTATGGTACAAAAATGTCCTGTGACACTAGTCCGAAGACACCTTTTGTGTCTGAGGTAATGACCGGTCTGGAAAGGCTTCGAAGTCAACAGACAAATTCGTTTGCCCAGGTGCTGTTATTACTGACTCATTAGAAACCATCTTCACGGTTAGTGGCATTTTTGATTAAGGAAGCACAAACAAGCTGCTTTTGCTCACACAGATGTAATGGCTTTAAGGGGAAATACCAAAATCTGTTTGTGACTTCTGCATACGGTAGGATGCTTAATTAGCTAACCTAAGGCCCTGACACTTCTTTTTTAAAACAACAACCCTCTTCTTCTAAAATATCAACATATAAGTAGTATTTTTCTTTCCAGCTTAAAGATGTGGTCACTGAAATAAGGGGCCTAACCATAAACTTGGCCAAGGGAGAAGGGGCTACCTTAAATTGATTATTCTTTTATGAACAGTAACGAATGTATTAGAAATGCCAAAAGCAGATCCAAAGCCACAACCAAGTTAAAATGAATTAGGAAAGTTTTTAGAAATTTCCACAAGAGGTCACTGTTATCATTAGCAATAGATAAATAGTCCTCATTTTAGGACTCGAGAGCTGGGCATCATTTCTCCGTTAGAGAAATCCTAAGGTCGTTCAGAATAAATATTCCTCACATAATATCTCCCTCATCTGTCTTTCTTACGAAACGAATCTACTGAGATAACAGTTTTTTTGTTCCTAAATTCGTTATATGAATGCTAGGTTTTAAGGATGCTGACACTATCCTATGTTTTCCTTGTCAAAGAATGACCTTTGCAAATCAAGACATTTTAATTAGAAGAATTTACAAGGACGTGTTCACGGTTCTGTTCATGGTTTCTCTGGGTACCACAGCAAAAAATAGAAATAAATGAGCATCGAAATTTTGTCTTTCTTAGGTTGGCAGAGGATGGCAAACTCACTGTGTTACAGGTTCCTTGTCCTAGGTGGGACCTTTTCTTAACTTAAAAGACATGTGGACTGGGGAAAATGTGTGAAATTGTGACAAGAAGTAAAAGCATTCATTTGAATGTCAGATCCATAAATTCCCTTGGGGAGAGGTTATATGAAATAGTAACCTCATATTCTCACAGTAAAATTTGGTGGTAAAAAAGAGCTCGTTTTGAACTGGGACCTCTGGAATGCCAAATTTTCAATCACCCAGAAACACAGGGGCTGCCCATGAATTCCACCAGGCCAAACACAAGCGGAGAGTGGGATTCGTGTTATTTGAGCATCCTGCTCTTTCAACAAAATTGCTTTTCATTACCTTCAAAGAATCGCCAAAAAGCAGCGTATTTGAATGATTACTGTGCACATGAGGGTGCCTTTCCTTTCTAGGTCCTCACACGAAATGGAAAAGGAAGGTGGGGAGGTCACCGTGATGTGCTGTAGACGGTAATTCGTAGCAGTGGCGCTGCCTGCTTAGCGTGATCGCTTCAAAGTATTCTGCTGTCAAATGGAGGCAGCCATTCCTCACAAGAACAGCAGTTTTCTGCCTCAGAGGGAAGCAGGATGGAAGGAGCAGAGGGATATTATTTTAGGACAGATGCAGATCAAATGAAGCGGTGCTTTGACTTGGGCTTTCTGCCCAAATGACAGTGTAACTGCTGTGTTAATGGAAACCCTGGAGGTGGAATGAATATGGGCCCTTCTCCGGGCAGGCAATTGCTGGACCAGAGTAATACTATACTGTGATTGAGGCACAGATGACAAGAGACAAAAATAGACTTCGCTCTTTTTTTTTTTTTTTCAGCATCAATTGTGCACCTACAGAAAGTGCTTAGGCAAAATCTTCCGCTCCATACCAAAGAAAATTGCTCCTTAACCTCCAGGTAAGTTGGTCCAAGAGCATTTTTAGTCAGCACCTCTAATGACTTTCTCTACCTGAGCAAATTGGCTATAATTGCTGCAGAATACATCATCTCCCAAGAGCTGTTTAGGAGTAGTTCCCACTAGGGCAAGCTACTTGAAGAAAAGCCACTGTATTTCCAGAGGGCCATGATTATTCGAGAGAAATACTCTGCTTCAGGAAAGCAAAGCCACCTGGTGAGCTATTCCAGAGCAGCTATTGCAGTGTGTTTGTTTTGGAATAGCTATTCTGGTCGAAACAGGCCGGAGGATTACCAGTTAACCTCACGTTCCCATCTCCCCCCAGGCTGCTGGGAGTGTGCAGTCGTACACCTATTTGGGCAATTAGCGGACAAATTACATGGCCAGGCACAGAGAAGTTTTAGTGGTGCGTGACTCTTTCTGCTCGCAGAAGATGTGCTCTGTACGCAGGGTAGAATGCCGGCCAAATTTTGTAGTGCTGCATACAGTTTGGACCATCTCACAGCCAGAACTGGATCCTCCCAACCTCGACTACAGCCCAGTTATGAAGGAAGGGAACAAGGCAGTAGGTTGTAAACAGGCAACGCATGAAGACAAAAATATCTCTCAGACAAGCCTTTTTTGTGTGACTGTCTCAAATAGTTCAGGCAAAATCATTTGTATTGCTGGCATGTCCCAACCCTTTATGCTTTGGTCCTTGGCTATAAAATATAAGGCTGCATTTGTTATTGAAGTGGACAGCTGCTATTTCTCCATATGTATCTTAAAATCGTTAAACCTCACTTCTGACAAAGATCCTTGATATCAGTGACTTTTTCCTGTGAAAACAGCATTATTACAAACTGTGTCCACCACTATAATTACTTGTCAGCGACATGAAGTACGGCTTGTTTGTGAGCCTGCTCATGAACAATTATTACAGTTACAGTTGCTGGAAAGCATGGCAGCATCTGAGCCCAGACATCAGAGGGGTAAATCTTTCGAATGAGAGAGGAGCAGGGATGGCAGCACAGCACAGAGCTGGAAACCCTTTTGTGGTGGTTTTGCTGTGGGAAGTGAAGACATTTTCTGTTGAAACACAATTAGGTGAATGAAAAATGCTAAAAATTGTGCTTTGAAAAATGAACGTAAACCATTCTAGGCCATCTGTTTCCTAAATCTGGGAGGCAATCCAGTCTGGAAGTGTGTTCCCGAACACCTTTCATGGTCAGCAAGTGTTTCTCTCACCTGAAGCTGAAATCTTTCTCAGGACTATGTTCCCAGTAGTGCTCCTGAGCTGATCACATTACCTTAGATAAAGCCAAAGGACAAGGACTTCACAGATTTTTTTTTTCTGGTTCAGCTGTAGTTACTATAAGGAAGGGAAATCTGTGGGGTGCACTCGGATATACCTTGTCATTGCAATCCACATCTGTGACACAGTTTGATTCACAGTTGCTGAATATTAGAAAGGCAACATTCGTGGTAGTGATCAATACATGTGCTGCATTTAATGATGGTGGTTCAGGTAATTAGGAAGGAAGCCTAGAATGAAGCTGGCATCTGAAACCTGCAGGTTTCCCTTCAGAGAACAGCATAAAGGAGTAAAGCAGGGGGAATTAGCAGATTTGTCTTTCAAGCTCTGCGGAAAGATCCTCTTTGCCAGTGGCAGAGGCTCTATCAATCAGAGGAGGAAAAGGATGCTGCCTTTGAACCTCTTTGCTTTCTTACCCCATAGAGCTTCGGATCATATCAAACGAGGGACGTTGGCAAGGATGCGTGCGCACATGCAACAACAGCAGGTGAGGGCATTGTAGCCACCAGACAGAAAGGTTTCTTCCATTCAGCCCTTGTAATCCCGGGCAGGGCTTTATTTAGATGTTTCTAATTACCACAGTATGTTTAAATAGATACCCAGAGAAATCAGCAGGAAGCAACAGCTCTCCTCACTGCCTGGCAGGGTTGATGATGACAAGGGTCATGTAATGGCTTAATATGATGCCACTTAATATCGTACTTAAGCAATGTAATTATGGGGCTTATTTGATAGAGCAAGAAGGTTTATCTCATGCAGAAGGCACGAATGAGATGATTGCCAGATGCAGGTGCTGCTGGGTTACAAGATTCATTTTTTATATTATATAGTTTTTACAGCCTTGTCCACTCGGGTGATTTTCATTTTCTAAATCCAGTGCAACCTGTCTCTTCAGTCTGTCTCAGTGGTGCCCCTGTATAAATAAACCACTTTCCTCTAGTAGTTGGCAGCTCTCATTACAAATATTTTCTGCCAGCTGCTCTTGGAAGATTTCTTTATTTTAGCTCTTCACAACAAAATGGAGATCTCAGACACTCATCCCATGTTTTAACATAGTGTGCCTCAAAGGAAGTGACTCAGTCTTTGTATACAGTCTTAGTCGACAGCAAAGTTTTCATGCACGAACATAAAGAAGAGATTTATGTAACTAATATAACACTGAAAACAAACAAGCCCTCCAACCAAGTTCAAAGCACCAGGTTAACACATACTTTCTAAATAAATATGGTGCTTTCCAATTTGTCTAGACCTCGTGAGCTAAGTCTTAAGATACTCAAAGAACTGGGGGAGGAGGGGGGAGGGCTGAAATTTCAGAGCCATTGGGGATTTTCTGTAAGAATTTGCAAATGCCGAGCCCTTGCCACATCTTCTGAAGGGCTGGAAAAGGAGAGGCAGGGTGCCAGTCGCTGAGGGCAGGGGACAGGAGCCTCTGGGGAACTGTGCACCCATCAGTGCGGCACCGATTCCTGCAAAAGATGCTGAAGCAAATAATCAGACACCTGGAAGGGAGCAGGGAGGGAGTAGCTGCCAACACAGATTTGTCAAACCGGTCTTACTTCCTTATGTGACAGGGTGACAGATCTCGCTGACAGAAGCAAATGCATGTCTGGTCACGGCGTCTCCCGCAGAGCGCTCACAGGCAAGCGCAGCAAGTGTGTGGTCTAGACAGATCTGCTGCATGGTGGGCACAAAACAGGCTGGAAAATGTTACTCGGAGAGTGCTGGTGATTAGCTCATTATCAAAATGGAAGTTTTGATCAAGCAGGGCTCAGTGGGAGGCTACTGTGGCTCTGTGATTGCTCGGTGTCTTTGGCAGTGAAGCCAACGGTGCCGGTGATGGACTCAGGAATGAGCCTGTCGCGTTTACAGACAGCAGCAAGGGGCGAGCACCCTCTGCGGTGCTGGGGACAGGCTTCACATGGCTTGATATATTTAAGATATGGCCCCTCCCAAAAAAAAGAAAAAGAAAAAGTATGAAATTTGACAGGGAAATGTCCAACATACAAATGGCAGATGACCAGCTCTGCAAACAAATAAATCCATAAATCAAAAAAATCTAGAAACTGTAGGGGACCAGAGGCTATGTGAGTCTACTGTGTCATGCTGTAATGAAAATGATAAACCTCGTATTCCTACATGTACTTAAGAACATGTAGAGTAACACTTTAGGTCTATTCAGCACTGGCATGGTCTCAGCTGAAAGGCTGTGTCAGGTTTGGGGTACTGCACCTGTAGAAAGGTGAGACCCAGCTGGAGGTCACTCACAAGGGACCACTGGCAAAGACAGAGCCAAGAAAGCATGACCCATTAGCCAAGTCTGAAAGAAATGGGTGCAATTTCGCCTTAGGAGAGACAGCTAATCTGCCCTTCGTGCCTCTCGCGGAGGAGACAACTAGGACTGGGCCAATGCTTCAGCAAAGATGGTGTAGGTTATACACAGCACAAGCCTTCCCTCACCATGGCAGGGCCAGGAGATGTTGTCAGGCCTCATTAATGGTGGCTGAAGAAGAGTTGAGACAGGCATCTCTGGGGAGCAGCCCACACACAGCAGACCCCAGAGCAGATCAGAGAGGCTGAAGGTGGCCCTGCAAGGAGGGCGGCCAGCTCTGCCAGAGAGACCCAGAAGCTGCCGGCACCCTTGTGCCGGCTGAGAGACACCCACAGTTTTGCTGGACTTGGTAGTCAGGGAGGTCAGCATTCTTCCAGGCTGAGCTCTTACACACTGCTTGCTCCCTCTGCTAAGTGATGAGAAAAATAATGGAAAATGCTACTGAAAGACATAAAGTTGTGCTTGGCACCTGGGACATGGCTGGGGCCAAAGGATCGTCAGCATCAGGGACCTTGCTTGGCTGCCTGCCTTGCACGCATGTCTGCACAAGGGTACTTCTACCTCAAGGTCTGTGCGACAATAACCTGTGTTTGGTTCAGCGCCTCTCTCCAAATTTCTGCAAGGTTTATCTGTATGCTACTCAAACAGCACAATTACATCAAGACGGTTTTTTAGAAAAAGTGTCGGTTAAAGTATTGAGTGTTCAAAGAATTAACTCTGGGAGGGAGAAGTCAATGGGTCATGGACTGTGCGGAGTCCCAGAGTTTGAAACCCTCCAAGATATGTAGGTATCTTGCGGGGAGCTGAGGTATGGGGCCTTAACATCTAACCAGTCTTAAAATAGACAGCTTCTCACCTCGCTCCCTGTTCCTCCATCTAGTCAGAGGGCACATTCACAAAATTTCTTATTCTTTAAAAGACAGCGATGTAAAGAGCCTGCTACCATCCTCACCTCGAGAAGACACAGCGTTCTGTCCCTGGGCAGAACACAGGTTTGTGACAAACTAAGGGGATGGACATCCCCCTCTGCCTGCCAGCCTTTGAAGGCCGTATCGTGCCCTCCCGGCTGGCGTGACCAAGGAACCGGTCCTCTTCATGTCCGCAGGGATTTCAGTCTGGCTGAAGGAACGTAGAAAATCTGAAGCAATTCAGACAAGCATGACTCAGCCACTCTGTCACAGTAAGTTTATAATGCTAAGGAAGAAATTTACTCCTGAACATATTTTAATTGACACACCAGATTATATACACTGAAAGAATTTCTTTCAAAATAAAAGATGACAGACTTCCAACATCTGGTCTAATTCCCTGCAACTATACTAGCAGATGTAAACCGTTATGTATTCTATTAGCAAATATCCTTCCTTGATTTCCCTTTTCTAAGTATATGAATGTACTTCTATATATTTTTATTACAGCTATAATAATCTATCTTAATTTTATGTATTCACGCTTGAATTCTGTATTTAAACAAAAATAGCTCACGGTGCGCAAAATTCTGCTCGTAGAAATGGGTAGGAGTATTGCTAATTACTTCTGTGGGGCTAGGATTTTGCTCAATAAGATTATGCATGTCTCAGGAATTTCCAGAGCAATATAAACTGTGAGACTGAAGCTGAATTTGTGTTTGTAGGCACCATAATTGCACCAGAAAAATCCTGGGTTTTTTGTTGTTGTTGAGCTGATTTGCATTTTTTCTGGAGCTGAATGAATGAGGACTGCTTGTGAGCCCTTATTTTGGCTGTTTCATGGTGATCAGAGCATGACAGAGTGGAAGAGCTGTGCCAGCGTCACTCATTGCACCCTGTCCCACGAGCCCTCAGGCAAGGCTTGCACGGATCCGGGGGGTTTGCTCCCAGGGCTGGGAAGTAAAACCTGCCAAGCTGCCGGTTCAGCTGATTTTTTTTAATTTTTTTTCTTCCTGCCTGCAGCAGTTCTGCCTGAAGAAGATGCCGGGCTTCTGCTGCCCTTGGACCTGCCAGCGCTCTGCTCCTGCTCCTTAGCCCCTGTCAGGCCTCCAAAACTGACTTAGCAGAGACATACCATTTCTGGCTCACTTGCACATGGGTAGCTCAGCTGGTAAATTCAAGGGACCAGGAAAGCAGTGATGACAAGTACTTGGAGCTGGTGACCTTAGCCACTGGAGCAGTAGTAACAGATGTGTTGCATCCTTTGCCCCATCACCCACTACAGCCAATATTAAAATCCCTGCTTTTATTGACCATGCAAAACTGATTTGCTTGGACATTGCTCAAAGCATCTAGCACACTCCGCAGCCAAAGCACGTTAATGGAGTGGGAGGGGGAAGCCAGCCTCCGAAACAACAGTAGGCCATCAACAGATGCATTGTAGTGCTCATTCATCCAACATCAGCCTCTCCAAATATCTAAGCAGAAAAGTAAGCTTTGAAGCCAGCCTGGGAGGTAAAAATTGAAGGAGACGAGAAATTTGCATCTTTTTGTGCATTCAGTCAAAACTGCTCCTGCAAAAACACATAAAAGCCCCTAACCATTATGGATTTGTATATGCAGATTTAGTCCTTCAGCTGCTTTATGGTAAGACACAGAAACCTGTCAACAGAAGCACTGTCGCTATGTTCCATTAGCATCTGTTTATTTACTTGACTATCAGAAACCAACCACTTAAATAAATCTTTGTTAGGGAAGTGGACTACTTAAAGAATGTGTGGCCCGTTTGCCCACAAAACACTAATTATCACAGCAGCACCTCTCCAATGAATCACCATGGTGAGACACCATTATGGAAAGTATCAATTTCCAGTGCAACTCAGCCACACTGTACATGGTCAAGTAATTGTACTGAAGTGCCTAACAAATAAAACTTTTCCATGAAAATACATTGTTCTCTGAGCAAAATCATTTTCCAAGAGGGCTCAGTGATTTTTGCAATTTATATTATGAACAAATAACACCTCAATCTATGCGTTGCTTATTGCTGTTTGGAAACATGGGTAGCTCTGTACTTCCAACAAGAAGAATTCTGTCAAAACCTGTGATCCTCAGGTATGAGGTCACTTCTGTACGTTTGTGCTGCTTATCATGAGGGAGAAAGATTCATAAGGCCCTATGGTTTGGATGGGTGTACTCTTCACTGGATAAAGAACTGGCTGAATGGCCAAGCCCAGAGAGTGGTGGTGAACGGAGTTAAATCCAGCTGGTGACCAGTCACAAGTGGTGTTCCCCAGGGCTCAGTTTTGGGGCCAGTCTTGTTTAACATCTTTATCAATGATCTAGATGAGGGAATTGAGTGCTCCCTCAGCAAGTTTGCAGATGACACCAAGTTGAGCAGGAGTATGGGTCTGCTGGAGGGTAGGAAGGCTCTGCAGAGGGATCTGGACAGGCTGGATCGATGGGCCGAGGCCATCTGTATGAGGTTCAACACGGCCAAATGCTGGGTTCTGCACTTGGGTCACAACAACCCCGCGCAATGCTACAGACTTGAGGAGGAGCGGCTGGAAAGCTGCCCGGCGGAAAAGGACCTGGGCGTGCTGGTTGACAGCTGCTGAACATGAGCCAGCAGTGTGCCCAGGTGGCCAAGAAGGCCAACGGCATCCTGGCTTGTGTCAGGAACAGTGTGGCCAGCAGGAGCAGGGAGGCTCCTGTACTTGGCACTGGTGAGGCCGCACCTGGAGTGCTGTGTTCAGTTTTGGGCCCCTCACTACAAGAAGGATGTTGAGGGGCTGAAGCATGTCCAGAGAAGGGCAACGAGGCTGGTGAGGGCTCTAGAGAGCAAGTCTTAGGAGGAGCAGCTGAGGGAACTGGGGTTGTTTAGTCTGGAAAAAAGGAGGCTGAGGGGGACCTTATTGCTCTCTACACCTGCCTGAAAGGAGGTTGTAGTGGCCTCAAGTTGCATCAGGGGAGGTTTAGATTAGATATTCAGAAAACTTTGTTTACTGAAAGAGTGGTCAGACGTTGGACCAGGCTGCCCAGGGAGGTGGTTGTGTCTCCATCTCTGGAGGTGTTTAAAAACCATGTAGATGTGGCACTTCGGGATATGGTTTAGTAGGAATGGTGGTGTTGGGTGGATGGTTGGCCTTGATGATCTTAGAGGTCTTTTCCAACTTTAATGATTCTATGATTCTATGATTCTAAAAGCAAATGCAATGTGATTTCATCATGTCGATATGCAAATGAAAATATTCTCTGTCCAATACTTCTAGCCACTTTTTGGTAGCATCCGGAGGCAGTGTATCTTTGTCACGAGGCAGACAAAACAGGTTTTTCAAATATCCTGAAAGCCTTCACAGGATTCCCATGGGGAGCGTTTTTCCATACATCAAGGGGGAGAAGAGGCAGTTTAATATTGATGCAGATTGGGGCAGGACTTGGACTCTTGGGAATAAATCTGCCTTCACTAAAAAGCAGATATCTGTCTTAGATCATCTACATGAGTCAAGAGTCCCCTCCTCTGAAGCAGCTGCTGTCTACACCTCTGCTCTGACAGCCTGCGATGTTACGGAGAATCAGGTCATTGCCACAGCTCATCACAGCCTTCAGCCTCATTTTAACGGGAGGAAATTGTACCTCTTGCTGCACAGCATCTAGAACAGCAGCGTGCCTCCTTGTCCTCCTTTGGGAGGAAAGCAAGCGAGAGGGGCAGTGCCGGGCTTCAAGGTACACAGAGGCCACCGTACGGGAAGGAGGTGACAGCCCCAGGTGGTGACAATTTCATGAAGTAGGTGCCTTGACAGCATGTCAGGTAACCTCCACCAGCCCTGCAGCTGGCAGTGCTTTCCAGGCCGTGGAAGTAGGCAGGGAGGCAAAAGATGGTGCTTGTGTTAGGCTGGGGAGCTCTTTACACCAGCAAAGCCCCGTTTTCAGGATGCACAAAGGTAGGCAAAGATACTGTTATGCCATCAAATTCCAGAGATTGGCTTCCTCCTGTGTACATTAATGAGCGGTCTAGGCTGATATTCACGGTTAGCACTTATCAAGGGGGCTCTAGAAAAGAGAAGATTAACTAGAGTTTTTCTCATTCTTGATCTATGTGCAGACTGAGGGCCTGTTCTAAAGAAACGTTCAGCAACGAACTCATGGCACTAGTCCATTAAGAGGATGGAATATTTCCTCCTGTCTTCTCCAGTTTCAGTGCCTGGTTTAATTCCGAAGCGTGTTCTTGCAGAGGTATGGATATGGGCTTCTCCTGCATTCTGTGAGGACCACAGGTGAGCATCGCAGTGTATCACAGTTCTGCATGTCTCACGTGCATAGATTTCCCTGAAAAATCAATTTTCCGGGTTGCTCCCTGTGAGTTTTGTCACTAGCTGACAATTTTGGTCACTTTTTGCATTTCGAAGAGCACCTCCTGGTTGCCCATGGGTTGCATGTGCATAGCCATGCACTGCTTTTGTCTTGTGACATCTACATGAAGTAGCTTATTTTGGAGGTTTGCTTTCGCGAGGGACCCATGGCTACCTGTGATGTGGTTGGGAACAAAACAGTAGGGCATTTACGGTCTTCTCGTGCTTCCTCAAGCAGCTGTCTCTTCCCAATCCTCTTGTGTGAACACTAGTTTTCCTGCCTTAATCACATCTACTTGCTCAGGTCTTCATTGCTAAACGTCTTACTTTCTTCTGCCATACATATCTGTGCCAAGGATATGGGTGTGTCATAAAAGGACAGGTATTTACTAGTTTTCCAGGCTGAATGGACACTTCATGGGCATGCTGCTTGCTTCACACCAAAAAAGTACAGCCTTGGGAGTAGGATATTACGGGGTCTGATTTATCACAGGTTCTTTCGTCATGGATTCAAGCAGGTGGGGCGAGGCTGGAGCGACGGGTGCTCGCCCTCCAGCACACAGGGTTCTGTGGCCGCAGGCAAGGCAGGCCCACAGCTCCCGCCCAGGTCCTGTTCACAGGCGCTGCCTCTTCTGGAAGCTTAATTGCTCCTGCCACATCCAGTGTGTAACTCAAAACTGCTCGTGGGCAGCTCCGCTTCTGGCAGGACAGGAGCCTTCCGTGATCCATGAAATACTTCTGGCTGTTGACTCCACGCATCGAGTTTCTCCCTGCAGAAACCCCAAGGCAGCAATGGCCGTAGACTTTGTGGACTGTTTTTTTTTAGCCTTGATTTCTCACGTAGCTACCCCTTGTCAAGCCTGGGCCTGGTCCAGGGAATGAGACTCACCCCTACATTCTTAAAAAACATCATATATCTTCTTTTTGAATTATACACCCAAGTGAGCTATAAATGGAGAGTAACTGCCATACACAAGAACAAAGGGGTTTGCTGAGCAGTGATAAATAATAAATTGCCCAGGAAAAATGCATCCCCTACCTTGGGTTTTGTTTTGCTTTGGCTTAGCACAATTTCCACAAAATTTTGGCAATCACGCTGCCATTATCTTTTCATGACGGAGGCCCTAGGAACTTGTTCAGCCCACAGCGAGAGCCCTTTATGTACCTACTAATGTGTTGGTTCACAGACAGACGGAGGGAGGCTGCTGATCTGAATAGCAATCAGATGCCAGCGTACGCCGCCTCTCTACGAGAGCCGTGGACATTAATAACGTCTCTGGGGAGTGGCTGCAGCTGTAATAAAGAAAAGATATCTGCAGTGTTTGCACAGCTCTCTTCATTCATCCTGATATGTAGTGAAGTGTGATAATAAGGACTTTACAAAATCTAACCGACAGTCTTGGGGGGCGGGGGGCATTTGTCATGAGGGGAAAAAGAGGGAAGAAACATTTGTTTCTGCTGGACATAGTTGAAACATGGTGATATTTTTGAAAGTGACTCTCTAGTTTTTGACGTTTTATATTTTTTCATACACGGAACAACAGTCACAACATAGTCCTTTCTGAATATGACCTAAGGGGGTTTGATTTGGAGCCCTGACTCTGGAAAAAAGTCACGTCAGAGGCCTGCAAGCAGGTTTCAATCCTCCATCCACAACAACAGTCGTGACTAAAGCAAGCTCAGAAAAAATGATTGCTTCTCCTCTGAACGCCCAGATACCAGGAGGAATCAGTTAGATGGTGAAAAACTAAAACTGGTGATCTGATAGTTTTGACAATGCTCTAGACCAGCTCCTGCAAATGCGGAGTGTCCTGGATCCGGCCCTATGTGCCTCCTCCAAGACCTCAGGAGCTAAGGGTCAGCCGGCGTGCGCAGGTTGAGTCCCGGGCACTTGCACTGGTGCGTAACCTCCTGGGGCTTCACGAGTCGCTCGCCTTCACAGAGCGAAGGGACGGCCCGTGCCCTGCTGAGAGCCGCAGGGCTGAGCTGGGACATGGTCCCCAGCGTTTCCCTCCCCGGGAAGCACAGGCAGCTGCCCATGGGTCAGGTCACAGGCAGGGTCTGGGTCTCAGCGTTACGTCACAGCTCGCAAGCGGACACTCGAGGAACAGCAAGGCATTACGTTTACAATCTAGTATTTTTCTTTTGGAGGATTCTGGGTACTTAACTTTCTATTTTCAATGTTGCAGCAGCATGCACTCATCTCCTTGCTCCAAAGACGAGGGAGAATTCAGAAACACCAAGACAAAAGCCATCTGCCATCCCTGTGACTCAGAGCTCTGGCTTGCACAGCAGGTATGTCTGAGCCCAGGCAAAGAGGAGGAGATACGTGTCTGCAGTGGCAGCCCAAGGTAGTGGAGATGAGAAGGCAAGGCACCTGGGGCACCAGAAAGTCTCCTTACAGTGCAGTTTAAAGTGCCTAAACATTGGTTTCAATGCAAAATGGCCAATATCTGTGAGCAGTACCACCGGGTACCACTAAGAACCTGGGGCAGCTCCGTAGCCTCTAACACTTTCAGCGGAGCAAAGGCAAAACGGGAAAGAGCCTGTCGATAACAGAAGTGCCTCTGTAATTAAACGCAAGAAAGTTTACATGAATACAAATGTAAACATACACAGTGTCAAAACAAGGAAAATTTAATGTCTCATAGCAGTGTTGCCATCTCTTTTTATGAATCACTGGCTAATTGAGACTTAAAAAAAAGTCTCAGTTCCTGGAGTCTTTTGATTATGGGAGAATCTCATCTTTCACTTCAAATAACAGTTGGACTGCTAGTCCTTTTGGCTGAGTATAAATATCCTGAAATTATGACTTGCAGACTCAGAAACTAAAAGACAAATAAAAGGAGCCGTGCATTTATTAATTTTAAAATTCTTTTGACTTCATTCAAGTGACGCTTTCAAGGCTGGTGTTGCCGTTTCATGAACGCTTCAGTTCCAGCACATCTGAGCATCCTACACATGCTCAGTGTAAGATTTTTCTTCACATAGCAAGCATATGACAGGCGAAAGGGTAGGACTAATCCTGCATGCGCATATTAATGCCTTCCTACATTTTCTGAAGATATCAGGAAGGTGGATGTCAAAAAAAGGAAGTCCCTAAGTATCAAAGTGTCAGCAGTTTCTTGTATGGGTTGGCTGTTTTTTGGGTTTTTTTTTTTAGTTTATGACAAGCTAAGATATAGCACTGGACGCATCCTCAGCGCAAGTCACCAGGCTTCTTTTGAGCCTCCTTGGGCATAGTCTGAGGCAAGAAGAGCTGCACAGAAACAGTTCTCAGACAAAAATGCTCTCACAAAACTGCGAGCTGCTCTGCTGGCCAACACTCGTGTGTGGAGGGCAGCAGTGCTCTGCCGCAAATGCTTTTCTTCACTGTCATTGAGCAATTCAGGGAACAACGTGATCCCTCGTCTGCTGGCTCATGTTTGAGCTGGTTCCAACTCCCAATTATCCAGGCTTGGCTTAATTCAGAAAGTATGTCTGAAGTGCTCCACCAGCAGCAGTAACAGCAGCCAGGCAGCCAGGTTGGGCGAGCGTTGTTGGCCGATGGCCTGGCCGTGCGGTGGGGGCCTTCTCTCACATTGCCACCAGAAGCATCATCTTCCCCTCCACCACGTGGAGAGATTTAGGAACAAGCCCAGCAAGGGCATAGGCGGGAAGACGTTTAAGCCATGGCAAAGGGAGCTCTCAATGGGGTGCCACAGGCAGTGAGCGTTAATGAAAAGCAGGAGGCAAACCCATCCGTCTCTGTTTTGCATTTCCCAGCCTCGGAGACAGTAGCTGCTCTAATCGCAAGAGAGGGTGTGCAGGATGTGTGGCACAACAGTTGGTATTTGCTTACATTCATTTTTTCCAGTGGGTGGAGAAGAGACGAGCAGAGCCTCGGAGCCCCCATGGTCTCACTTGAATGCAGGCAGATCGTAGGGCTTGTACCGGTGTCTGGCTCCGACTAAGCATACTTGCACCTGTGTGGGTCAGGCGGTCACCTTTGTGCTTTCGCAGCAGCGCAGGCGTCTGTCAGTCCTCCAATATGTGCTTCAGGCCTGGCTTATGTACGTCTTACTGATTAATTAATCTCTGTGCAGCAACTGGAAAATGTAAAGTGCTACATAAAAGATAAGTATTACTATTACTAAATCTGTACTTGAAGAGTGTGACTTGACATAAAGTAGCAGGTTTTATCTTACTCATTGCTACTATCTGAAAGAGGCCACTGAGAGCAAATTTCTGGAGCGTAATTTATTCTATAGACATAGTGGGAGAAGGGGTGCACACGAGCAACTTGCGCTGCATGCACCACGGGAAAGAGCTTTGCCGAATGAATACGTGATGATGTTTTTTTCACACATTGCTCTGCTACCTGTGACTCAGAGGCTTGAATGCAGGGGCATCAGATGGGTATGCCGTGCTCCCTCGGGAAATTTGGACTAATAAACTGATGTCGGCATATGGCTGCAGAGCCCCCCGCAAGAAGTGGCAGGAGAACGGCGGACTGTTGCTGGACAGAATGAGAGGGGACGGGCAGCGCGACAGCAGCCGATGGCATGGCTGGAGGGTTGCAGTGCTTAACCCTGTTTGGTTGGGCATTTCTTACTGTGTTCATTGGCTGGGCAGAAGAAGCAAGGGTGGTCAGGAAGGCGAGCTGGGAAGTAATGCGATTGGTAAATATGTATATGAACTAATATTGACATCTCACGCACTTGTGGAGAGCCTAGCACTGTAGGGATTTGATCCTGACTATTGCCTTTGGGCTGTATGGTAATGTAAATACTTCATAATAAAGCGCTTTGAAAATGGAGAACTCTGTAGGCAATTATTTTTATTAATAGGAGTATAGAATATTTGTGACTTAATGGCTACTAAATACTTTCAATTGATTTGAGTCTACGAAGCCAACCTGAACACATACACAACAAGTGGTGCCTGTGTTTCTCTGGCAGGAAAATGGGTCAGAATCCTGCTACTGGATAAACACCCACTGCTCCAGATGAATTAGGACACCCTTGTCCAAATACTCACTGTATCTTGGATCTGAAGTAGTGCAAAATGGTTTTCAACTGCACTTAATTTGTCAATATTCAAATAAGTGAAATACAAAAGCGATGGGTACCCAACCTTATGAGTTTTAATGGGAAAAAGCAGGAAGGGTGAAAGTTCCTTCTGCTGACATCAAACTCCTGCAGATACGCAGGTATGCCCAAAACTGTCTCTGAAAGATCAATGAGGCGGTGGTGCCACACAACCTGAACTCCTCCACTCTCTGCCTTTCCACTGAAGTCTAGCACCTTAATGTCTGACTTAATTTCTTTGAATTCAGTCTTCTTGAAAGAGAAAATACGAACTCTTCCTCCTCTGTGTTACTGCTGCTGGCTTCTCTTCCGTTTTTTCAACCTTTTACGTTTCTTGGCATCTTGTTACAAAGTAATGAAGGAACCAGTCCCGGCGCTCGCATACAGAGAAACTGTATGAAACTCTCATGAGCACACCGTCTGACTTCTGCCCTTGCTCTGGTTTCTCAGTCCCTGCAGCCATAGCCTAACAGCATGCACATGTTTGACTGCTGTAATGTGTGCTGGAGGGTGTAAATCCACGTGGTTAGTGGTTTAAACCTCACTTTCTTAGTAAGTCAGGTGATGCAAGGCTCTGCTTAGGATCAAGACCCCTCCCCTAACAGATGTAGGTTTTTGTTTCAGCCTTCAAAGCTTTCCCTAGCATTCTCTCTGGTCATTCCTTTTCCTCATCTTCTAGGGTTTCCCAAAGTTGTACAGAAAGTACCTCACTTTTAAAGGGGTTTAAGTTAATAAACGATAAATCCAGCCACTGTCAGGTAATGTGTCATAGCCTAAGGAAAAGAGAAAGGTCATAAGCAAACCTCAGACACAAAATATGTGGTTTCCTTGAAAAGCCTCAAATGCACTGGGAGAAATTTTTCTTCTTGTGCCAAGTGAGGTTTCTGGACAAGTTCCCGAGCATCACTTTCTTGTGGATCTCTTGCAAAGTCCCCAAATCTGCAGATAAAAAATATAGCTGCCTTCTGAATTCACAGGAGAAACAAAAGTAAAGTATCTGTTAGGAGAAGGGGAAAGAAAAAGCCTCTGAGAAAATGCCTCTGGTTTTTTATTCTTACTCCATGCTACCACGGGTGTGAGGAATTGCTGAGTAAAAGCAGCGAGAGGGTCAGAAGGAGTGCCAAATGGAGGCAAATGCAGGGGAAGAGCAAGGAAGAAGGGAATCTGAGCTTCCAGGATCAAACTGGCATGATACGTATTCCACATATTTTTTCCTCATTTTAGCTTATTTGGTTATGATACTAGTTGTCAGCAGCAACACCACACAGGATTTGCTTGGCAGACCAAGCTGGTTATACCAGGGAGAACTGGAAAGAAATCTTGTGCAATCCAAAGTTCGCTGATGCACCAGAAACCCTGGCATGCTGTGAAGATGGTGACCTGGGGTTGCTCTGTGGCTTTAGGTGATGAGCACAGAAAAGACACTAGTTTAATCTGCTGAAGGTCAAAGGCAAGACAGGACCTTAACAATATCCTAATCAATTACCTCTTTATGCAAGATCTTGAACGTGATCCTGAAGTTCATGCCAGGGTTCAATACAAAGCTCACTGACTGCATTTAGTTTTAGGTGAAACTTTTGGTATAAACCTCTCATTCCCTTAGCGAGAAACAGCAGATGTGGCTCCGAGCTCCTCAGCCACGGAGGTGGACTGAGTGTTACCCCCAGGTGGAGCTACACTTGGCCAGGACACTTCTTTAGCAGGAGGAGATGGAGGAATGCAAGATGGAGAGCAAGGATGAAAGCCTGAATAAGGAGGGCTCACTAGTACTGCTTTTGCCAAGGAGATGGGATGGAGAAATTGGGCAACTTCTTTTGCTGGGCACCTGTTTCCAACTCTGGTTGCAAACTTCCAGTCTCTGCCCCTGCTCCCTCCTAGCCATGACGTGTCCACTTGTCCAGCGCTTGGAGCAGGAGAGGCGGTGGGCTGTAGGGGATCACAGCAGGTTTGCTGTCCTTGGCAGCCTCCAGCCCTGTGCCTGTGCCTGCAGCTCATCACTGCCAACCCTGCCTCCCGTGATGGGGCAGGAGGCAAATGTTCAACTCTGCCTGCAACTGGCTTACTTGTTGCACAGCCCTGCAACCTTGCATCTCTTCAGATGCTGTTCAGGCGTGCACATGGGAGAGATTTTTAGCTGTCTCAGCATCCCAGAAGAAGTTTGGGTTGCGGGGGCTTTTTACTATTATTTTGGAAAACGTTGTCCCACTTCTTATTTCATTTTCTTATGGTCAGCCTCTGTGAGTGCATCACTAGCTCTCAGTTTGCAACAGACTGTAGGTGCTGTAGAGGAGAGTTATTTGATTCTGTATCAAGCTGTGCAGTATAGGACTACAGAGTAGTCTTACTATTGAAATAACTCTTTGGTGTCTCTTACATTCTGATGTTGGACCCCTTCCATTTATTTCTGTATAGTCCTGCATTTGGAAGTAATTTGTGTCTTGGAACAGCAACCTGAAATTATTGGCCAGCATTGTATATAACGTAATGAGTGCTAGACATTTATAAGCTTAGTGGGTTTGTCGGGAGAATATCAGCTTCCGCTCCTCACCCTATTACCAAAGGTGTTCTGGCTGACCCTACAGTTGCCCCAGAGTTTTAGTCATCTAGAGGTTTTGGCTTCAAAATCAATACAAGTTTCAATTATGTTTATATGTCTTCAGCCATAATAGAAAGCAGTGGTCTCTACAGCCAGCTCATGTTGGGAGCAATGTTACCCAACAGCCGACAGAGGAGACAGAAGCTCGGCTGGCTTGGGCATGCTCTGCCAAAATAGATTTTGAGACCCTGAGCAGAGCATTTATTTTTTGTTCTTCTTTTGTCATCCATAAAATGGGTGAGGTGGGTATGAAGAGGATGGAGGAATGAAGCAGGGAGAAAAATTCCTTCTTCTTGAGAAAATTCATTTATTATTATTTGCACAAAACTCTATATGAAGTGTAGCTGCACACATGGCAAATAGATGCTGCTATAATAGACATTTGAAAGAGAGTGTCCAGAGGTGGAGTTTTGTACCACGCTTGGAGACTTTCCTGATGACAGATGAGTGAGGCAGGATCTGTTGTAATCCATGCAATACAGACATGTGCAGGAATTCTTATTAGAAAGACAGAAGAGCCATGCCTTGGGCTCAGATACCCATCGAGGGGAGTGTAGCTGAAGTATTCAAGCACGACACCTTGCTTTTGCTGGGCTGCTTCCAGTGATATAGTGTGTATATTTTATTT
>Ga0065711_1003292_pt1 | contig 28727 bp, 19 predicted proteins | sample Hoacrofraction12_FD_59098 | JGI IMG/M metagenome (GOLD analysis project Ga0065711, IMG submission 59098) | Hoatzin crop microbial communities from Cojedes, Venezuela - Epithelial fraction 12 v2 (version 2) | ecosystem: Host-associated > Birds > Digestive system > Esophagus > Crop | place... | reverse complement strand
CCCGCCTGGACAAGGTCCTGTGCAGCCTGCTGTAGGTGACCCTGCTTCGGCAGGGGGGTTGGACTAGATGACCCACAGAGGTCCCTTCCAACCCCGATCATTCTGTGATTCTGTGAAGGTCTAGCATCACTTGGCAGGTGGCAAGGACTCTGAACAGGCAAAGTGGATGGGCCACCTCATTTTACACAGAGAGTTTGGGCACACAGATGCAAACTGTACTATTCCATTTGCTCTCAGGGTCATCAAATGGCCATGATGTATTTTATTTACTGGCACAGATGTAGCACATCTGACACTAGTAAAATTTGTTATTGCATAGCTCTCAATTATTATCAAACTCTGTGTAGGTCTCTAAAGAAGATAATCCAATATATTTTAGATTAAACACAGGCCTTTCCAAATATGTTTGTCACTAGCCATACCACTACTTTCAGTAGTGGTAACCCTGGTATTGGTTTTGCATAGGGCTAAAATTCAGTCATACTTATAGAGAAGGTAAAAGGGAAAGAGGCTCGAGGAAGCAAAGGTTTGGGTTTTATTTGTATCTTTTTTTGAAAGTCGAAGTGAATTGCATGAGTTCTTCCTAGCTTATTCCGAACTAGCTTGTGAAATGGTGTGGTGCAGTTTTCTGTGGTGTTAACTGAGATCAAATGAACATGAAGTAAAGTTTGCAAATCTCCAACCAGAGGTCCTGTGTTTCACTTGTTTATTAGGACAGAGTCAGGATACTTGCATTGCAAAAGCCTGTACTGTGTCGGTTCTATTAATGCACAACATTTGTCTCTTAAAAATCTAGCAATCTCACACTTTTGAAAACCACTGAAATGATTTCAGATATAAATCATTTGTATTAAAAGAGCAAAAGCTGAAAAACCCCAAAGATTATATATTCACTAAGCAGCGGTCATTCCTGTGCCTCAGAGAGGTATGAATTTTATAACCACACATAAACAATTACAAACTGCACTACGTTTTAGAGATACACCGGTGAGTGAAAGGCTCTGTTAAACTGACAAAAGCCTATGAAATTGAAAGCAGATATAAACCTTAGTCTGACCATTGTTCGTGTTTTGAAATCTTGAAGTTCCTATGGTTTGTAGGTTTAATTTTTCTATCATTTATTTCCTTTTTTGGAAGTGAACAGTTGACAGTCTGCTTTATATGCAGCATGCACAGCACATAAATAGCATTCAAATTAAATTCTACACCAGCTGTACATACCCCATACATGTGGTTCGTGAATGTTGCTGACTGCAAATGGTGCATATTTTGATTTTCAGTTGATATCTAAAACTGTGAATTATCTTCTGAATATGTAGTGTTTTGCTTTCAATCCCTAGATTACATTTATATCAAGCAAAATAAATACAACTGTCTGATAATCACAACCTGGCTTTCTTCAACTTAGGTAAAGATTAGTTTCTGGCAAAGTGACCGCAAATCCTGTCTTCTTCAAGGCAACAGTCCCATTTCGGATCTGAAAGGGAAGTTTGAAATGAAAAGTAGCCACAGAGGAAAACCCGGTGTGTTTCTGTATGCTGCACCCTGTTAACCTGAATTTTCTTGACTGCGAGGCTGCTTTTACTCTGTGAAGTCCAGTGTGCCTTTAAGCTAGTAAGATTCGGTATTCAGCTATTAGCCTTTTCAGGCATATTCACACTGCATGACATTTATATAACGTTGACTCCCAGCAACCTGTTCCAGCATCCACTTGGCCCAGTATAAAACCTGTGAGGATTTTTTTGGATGTGGCCTGTATCTGGTTCTTCCAATATCCTGGTCAGGAATATGGCAGGGAGCCATCGGAGGGAGGAGAAGTAGCCAGATGGCACCAGTACACTGTTGCTTTGGCATTTTTTTCTGGCCAGCCAACTGGTGCGATCTCTAAGGAGGATTTTTGTTTGTTTGTTCATTTGTTTTGTATCTTTTCTTTGAGGTAGCCTGTGGACCTGAGTTAAGCTCACAGGTAGCTTGATCACCTTACAGATTTTCCATCTTTTCTTTCCTCTTTTTATTTGTTGTACACAGTCAGGGAGGGAATACACTTTGGTATACTAAAATCTTGCCCTGATTTCATATTCATTTTTCATACAAAAGCCTTGTTGGCTCTAAGGAGAGCCATATGCTTGAAAGACATGCAAAGCTGATATTGTTTTTTCCTATCAGCATATCTATGAACATTGTAAAAATTCAAGACAAACATCAAGGGGAGATAAGACCCATATAGATATTTACACCCACAAACCTCAGAGGGAGATAAGATCCATGTAGATATTTGTTTCCACAGCAAAGACTTTTTTTAAAATTCTGTCTGAGATGATTGAAAATGCCCCCCCTCGCTGACTGTATCTCAGATGTTGGCATCTTCCTTAGCTAGCCAGGGGAGATCAGGGGAATCTATGGGTGCACCCTCCTGAGGGCAGATGTAGCTGTGAGATTGGTCTACCTATCCACTGAGCTGGCCAGGCACGAGCCATTTCTGGTCTATATAACTGTGTTAACATTGCACTGTGCTCAAGTCAGTAAGGCCTGGTGACAGGCTGTGTATATTACTGGTTTGTGTCTAAACAGCTTCGAGACTAGAGCTGGCTTGTGTCCAGCCATCTGAGAGCACCAACCAAGCAGCCTGCATGTATCTGCACCTGTCCACGTGGATGTGTTATAAATGTGTATGATGCAATATAATTCACTGTTTATAACGGACATATTGTGACACCTCCTCCTTGAAACACATTTTCCCCCCCCAAAGCCTTTCTGCAATAATCCAACACAGAAACAACACGGTGAAGAGAAGTAGTGCATCACTAGGAGTTACCACTTCTCCTTTGTGCTTGAACCCTGTGATCTGCCTAATTGAGAGACTGATCTTGATTGGTTGTGAGCACCCACGGTTCCTTCTGATGGGAGCATATGGTATTGCACTGTATGCGCTTTGAGCCGGGGAACAGATCTCTCACTACCCGCTTTACACATAGGGCTGACACTACTACAAAGACAGGCAGCAGTAGTATAATGCCTTCCAGCAACAGTGAAAATCGTCTGTGTGATTCAGATGCTTTTCTACTTACTGATAATTTAGTTCCAATAGTGCCTTCAAAAGTGGTTTGTCTGCTTCCCAAAAAAACAATGCACCTGGGTCACCTGACTGCTTGCACCTTTACCGGCGATAATGTTCCTTCTGGTTTAGTATATCAACGGTGAATGAGTGACTTCAACATAACATGTAAATGTCAAAACATTCCATTTAAAAGCTGCTTTTGGCAAATGTCTTTTCAAAACTGAGGTTACTGATTCTTAAAACCTCTGTTCAGACTCGGGTGGTTAATGCTACAGCCATTTTGATGACCCATTTTTGTATGAGACAGTGGCAGCATTTCGGTTGTTCTAAGGGAGGGAGAAGATGAGAAGCAGCTGCATTTGTGGTCTGCAGATGTTCAAGACAGCACCAGGCAGGAAACTGCTAACTACCTTTAATTGATCAGCACACCAAAGTGGGCGAGTGAGCGTTCACATCTGTGGCCCGTTCTTATAACATGTTTCCTTCTCACTATTTCTTGCTACTGTCTGGAATCTTTCCAGGCTGCTTCTAGTGATCAGAAGACAATTCTTCCGTAAAGAAGCAGGCTTTTCCAGCTCTCAAAGGGCTTTCAATAACTAAGCAGACGTGTTTTCTGTCATAAGTATTAGTTAAATTGATAAACTGTACTTAGAGAGGATTTTAATTTGGTTTTAAGGTTTGCCACTCCTGTAGGATTGCCAGGCCTTGGTGCTTTGCTAGGTATGCTGAAGACCAAGTGAGGTTTGCAGAAACTGAAATAAAATTATGTTACAGAGCATTGCAAAGTCGCAGGCAAGAAGATGCAAAACAAGTCATGTTTAGTCTGCAGGGTCAGATGCAAAAGATCTTTCTCCATCTCTCTCTTCCGCATTAAAACTGTGGATGCTTTCCTAAATCTTTGTGGTCCTGTGCATACCTCTGCCTCCAGGTAGCATAGAGAGGAGCCCTGACTTTGGATAGTAAACCTGGTTTCAGATGCAAACCCCTCATTGGGGCTTCCACGGGGTGCCATTCAGATTCAAATATTCTCTCTGCTCTTCCCCTGGGGTTTCCTAATCCTTAGCTCCACCAGGGAGGCGTGCTGAGCTGTGCCCCAGGATGTCGGGGCTGCCTCTGCCTTGGAAATGCTAAAGTCCCCTGGGCATGGCTGGCGGTGACTAGGACTAGCTCATCCACTAAACTGGAAATTGGCTGATCCCTAAACAGATTGTCAACCTATGGATCAGGCTGAGCAAGGTTCAAATCCCAGACTCATCCCGTATTCTGCATCTCTAAGCGTTCTTTAAAACTTCATAGAACTTGGGAGAGTGCACATAAAACATGACTGCCTTTAGGGTGATAATGTGACTGTTCTCAAACTTGATATTGAGAGTTTCCGAGATAAATGCGGTGACAATCAGTTTAGAAAGGTAAAGATGGATTTAGAAATCAGGAACTGTTCTGTGGACCTGACAGGTGAAATGTTCAATAGTAAGAGAAGGTGACAGATAGTAGAATTCCTTGCAATGAGATGTTGTTGGGACTAGCAACTTAACTAGCACTGGAGGTTCGTAGAAGTAACAATACCCAGACTTGTAAATAGTTAAAAATGCAAAATTTGTGGGAGAGATTACTCTTTTTCTTTAGACTTTTTGTTACTTGGTGAAGTTAATCTTAGTCTGTTTCTTTATATTGCATACATATCTGGAAACAAAGTTTTATCCTTATCTGAAATTTAGCAGCCTTGCGAGATCTCTGACCAGTGTAACTGCATCAAAGAGCATTGACTGGAAACAGCATGGACCAGAAAAATATGAAAAACTGAATTCCTTGTTTTCTGTCAGAAGTGTAGAAGGTATGCGGATAGCACTTGAACAAGACAAGGGAGAAGGAATTCCTGCTTCAAACATGTGAAGCTGCTAAACATGAAATACGGGTCTAAAGTCTCACCTATCCAAGAGGAACTGATGAGAAACTGCTAGAACTATCTTTTGCAACCTGAGGATAAAGATTCTGATGGGCCTCCAGATTAGGTGCAGAGAGGTCCCTGCAGGGTACAGCTGACTTGTCACTGCACATACAGCCGCTGCAGAGCGTGGGAGTTCATGCCAATGTGACAGGCAAAGGCAAACAGAAGGATGTCAGAAAAACCCACATCTTTTGGCAAAAGCTGGACTAAGCTGTGCATTTGCTACTACTGAAAAATAGTCCAGGACAGGCTTCTTGTCCCCCTTGAAACAGGGGTGGCTGTATCCAACCCACTGCCCAGGCACGCGCCCTAACCTGTGCTCGGAGCCATACCCAGGCAGCACGAACTGCTGCTGCTTGGCACAGACCAAGGCTGCACCAGGGAGTGTGCTGACACAGAGAGAGACCATGGGTTTGAGCCTTTGCCAGAAGACTTGCTTTATTTGTTAGTACAGAGGCTGCCTGAGAGACCCTGATAGAGAAAGACTGTGTCTCTTAAGCATGTTCTCCTCAAGTGTTGATGCTCTGCCCACTGACCTCAGCTCTCATGTCTTCTTTGTGCTTCTCCTCGAATTATAGTTAATATTTGAACAGAAATAAACTGTGGTGTGGATCTTTTTCGGAGAAATTACAAGCCACACCGTGGAAGTGGAGCACTGGACAGCGAGAATCAGCAGCTAGTTCTCCATGCCTTGTTCATTGTCCACGGATTTCTTTGAGCTTTCTGCCTGGGAGCCTCCAATTTAGCAGTTCAAGGTCTAAGGCTGCTCCTGTCTATATATATAAGTAGGTTGTATATATGATCGACTGACTGGCTGTCTGTTTGGCTGACCAACTGTGTCTATTCACAGCAAGAGGAGATTTCGGTATCCAGAGTGCTGCCTGAGTCCCCTCTGTCACTTACGCTACTTCCATAAAAATACGTGGTAAATTCTGCAGAATCTGCCCAGCTAATCAACCAGCAATGTGCTGAGAAACACCTTAGAATTCAGATATTGTGAATGTGCTGCATATTTATGTATTCTGAAGGATTCTGTTTTGAGGTAATTATTAATTTTTTTTGTTAATACTGATGCATACTGCAAATATTTCCCATGCATATGCTAAGTGATGTTCATGAGAAAATGTACTTTCCTTGAATGCAATGTGTACAACAGAGGCACCTTAATACACTGCGAGGGTAGACTGCACGCATTGAGGGGTAAATGAAAACCCCAAAACATTCTCCCAGCACTTGACATCCTCGAGTGTTTTTTTTTCCTCCAGAAAGCAGAGGACGTCACATGTGTGGTTCCTCTTCTGAACAGTCCTGCCTCATTATTTCTCATTTTCACTTAGAACTTCTTCAGACTGACTGCCCGCCGCCTGCAACTGAGCGATTCCATGGAATCTTCTGCATTTAGAGCTCCAAGTTGAAGGGTTGATCTATAAATCTGACCAAGAAATCTCCAGAAGACCATTGTGGAATAAATAGCAAGAATTTAATGCTCTCCCTTTGTTTCATTATTAGTAGATGGCCTGATTCTGCACTTTCAGTGAGACTCTTTGGCATTGACATAATTCAGAAGTAATTCAGATTTTATGGACTGATGATAAAGCTGGACTGATGCCAATGTCAGACTGACATCATAGGCTTAAAGATGGACATCAGAGGCGTAAACCAAGAGTTATATACTGATTTGTGATTTCCCCCATAATGTCTATCTGTATGTGACCCCACTCTGCCCTTGCTCCGAGTCAACTATAATCCACCTGACTGAATTAGCCAGTGCCTAATCACATCTGTGGCTTGGCAGCTGGGGCTCAGCGTTGTGTCATCTACAGTCACAAGGTTTAGCATCACCTTGGGGAGCAGAGGGCAAAAGACTTGTTTCTTTTTGTGCCTGCAAGGCACCACCCCTGTGGCACTGGGCTACTTTGGCAGGGGGTGGTTCTATGCAGTTGGAAACTGCAGTCACTAAAAATAGTCAGGAAGGTTAAAAAAAGCGAGAGAGGGGAAAAACATTTTATGTGTGATAAAGTAAGTGATTTTATAACTGATTTTATTACTTAAAGTTCAGACATTCTTTTCACTAGTCGTTGTCTGGTGTAAATGAAGATGAAAGAAGTTGGACAAGGGGAGACTTGAGTACTGCAGGATGCTTCAGGGATCACGTATTTAAGGGTTATTAAACACAATTTGTTTTTGTCAGATTCCAATTTGTCTGTGTTTTAGCAAGTCCTAGAAACTTGAGTCCCGACATTTTGTATATCCCTATTAATTATTCATTCCTGAGAATCTGTACTTGTTTGACCTTAAGAATTATTGCCTGTTTATGTTGAAGAAGACACGGTAAGACTTGTCATACATTGTCCTTCACAAAAAATAAAAAAATATCAGTCTTTCTCCCTGGGTAAAAGAGGAAATAAAACAACCTGGGCTGGGTCAATGGTTTTAATACTGGTGGGAAACTCTTAACATGCTGCAGAGGCAGCATCTAAGGAATCTGCTGAGATAGCTGGATCTGCAGTTCTAGGTTAAACTTAGGGATACAGGGCCACACTTTATCAACATTATGTGGGATGAGCTGACCCCTGTGCAGCGTGCCACCAGAGGACTCATGTGTCACTCTTGTCTGATAAAGCTTTCTGGGGGGGACTTTGGTGGTGCAAAAGGCTAATGTAGATACTCTTCGCAGGAGCTAAGCTAAGTTTTAACCACTATGAGTAAGGTTAATGCAATCTCTCTCTTTGTATACACTTCTTTTTTGTTGAGACAAGCTTCCACTGAACTCAACATGAGATTGAATGCATTGCACAAATCTCACTGACTTCAGCAGTTCCAGGGCAGAGCTGGCTGCAGATTTCCAGTTAGAACAAGATTTTGCTGGTAAATCCCTCCTCCACGAAGCATTTAATTGAAACGATTTGCTTTAGGTGATGTCAGTGGTTTTAGCTCAGACTGCTTGGAAACCTGGGCTTCCCAGGAACTGAATTTTTTCGGCAGCCTTACTGCTCAGATTACCATGGAGTTGACAAGCCCAGGGCTTCCAGGATTTGAAATCTTAGGGCAGTCCAATCACCTAACCTTCCTACAGCATGTGACCAAGCAAGCATAGCACTGAGAGGTCCTGGGATCAGCATGTCTAACCAGGGCTCACACCATGTCTCTGCAGCAGGATTCCGTGGCATAATTTTCATGTAAACAAGGGCTTCAGGGGTTCTGGTGTTTCTGTCACTGGACTGAGCGCAAATCATGGTCTTCAAAGCTCCAGCCTTTCTGTGATGCAGTGGTGAAGCAGGCTTGCAAGCACGTTACTTCTTCATGCTCTCTGGCGTGGGGTTGGGTATGACTTGGACATGAAGAACTCACTGGGGTGTTCGACTTTCCCGGAGACAGCTAATAGTTTGGTTGATGAAAGGGTACTATTCTTTTATCTCAAAGAAAAATATCTGACTGAAATATGTATATTTTTTCTGTAATTAATTATATTTACAATTTTCCCACACAGTATCAACTTTCACAATTTTCATTTCAGATCAGGAAAAATCCCTCAATCTGATCATAGAGATTTTTCTCATAGAAAATTTTGTGATGGTGTTTTGGACTACAGCACTGAGGTTCATCAGCACTTGTCTCCCTCTCCTTGAACAGGCAATGAGCCATTCAGGCTCAGCGCTGCTCTACAGACATGAATGATCCAAACTTCCCAAATGGGAACGGGAGACAAGGGCTAAACAGTGAGCTCAGGAGCTGTAAAGTCTCCACCATCAGGTTTAATCACATCTTTCTTCCTCTGTAAATCAGTACCTCTGTTGCCTGTGACAATAATTTTAGTGTGAACTAATTCAAAAACCATACAGGTGAAAACCACACAATGTTTCTCAGGATCAAAGACTTCAGTTGTTGATATGCCAGTTGCTGGTGGATGCGTACCTGCATCACAGCTAGCTTCTTTTTTTTGACCTGCTTTGGCAATAGGAGCTGAACTAGAGCATGAGCTTGGCCGTTGTCTTTCCTAAAACTGTGTTAAGACATGATGTGTGGATGTTGTTGTCAGACTGTACTTGTTCTTTGGATTTGTTTATCATTTTCTCTGTCTATAAAGTGTATGTGTTAGGACAGATGCTATGAACTTCCCAAAGTGAGTGGAAAGCAGTACTGCTACAGACATTGTAATTGAAGAAGAGCATTGAAACAGGGCCTGGGCTAAAAGGACTGAGAGGCAGCAAGTAGCAGATTTTGTTACCTCATTAGCTGTAAGCACGGAATCTTGCACAGCTCTAAATTAAATATGAAAATCTTGACTTCTGTAAAGCCTTTTACACAGTTCAATACAGCATACTTGTCACTAAATTTGAGAGAAATGGTTTTGGTGGATGGACAATTTGATAGATAAGGAACTGGCTAGACTGCCACATCCAAAGAGTTACAGTCAATGGCTCAGTGTCCAAATAGAGATCAGTTGTAAGTGGTATCTTTCAGGGATCCTTACTGGGACAAGTACTGTTCAATATCTTTATTAATGACATAGTGGGATTGAGTGCACCCTCAGCAAGTTTGCTGGTGATACCAAGCTGAGTGATGAGATATTGATATTCTTCAGGGAAGGGATGCCATCCAGAGGGACCTTGAAGGCTGGGGGAGAGGGCCCTTATAAGTGTCATTAAGTTTAACAAGGCGAACTGCCAAGGTTCTGCACATGGGTCAGGGCAATCCTCGGTACCAGTACAGGATGGGGATGAATGGATTGAGAGCAGCCCTGAGGAGAAGGACTTGGGGAAATTGGTAGATGAAAAATCAGATATGAGCAGGCAACATGCACTCACAGCCCAGAAGGCCAACCGTGCCCTGGGCTGCATCAAGAGAAGCGTGGTCAGCAGGTCGAGGGAGGGAATTCTGCCTCTCTGCTCTGCTCTGGTGAGACCCCACCTGGAGTCCTACGTCCGGCTCTGGAGCCCCTAGCACAAGGACATGGACCTGTTGGAGTGGGTCTGGAGGAAGGCCACAAAAATGACCCAAGGGCTGGAACACCTCTCCTACAAGGACAAGCTGAAAGAGTAGGGGTTGTTCAGCCTGGAGAAGAGAAAGCTGCAGGGAAACCTTATTGCGGCCTTTCAGTACCTGGAGAGGGCTTGTAGGAAAGATGAGGACAATCTTTTCAGCAAGGCCTGTCATGACAGGACAAAGAGTAACGGCTTTAAACTAGGGGAGGGTAGATTTAGACTGGATATAAGGAAGAAGTTTTTTACGATAAGGGTGATGAAACACTGGAACAGGTTGCCCAGAGAGGTAGTGGAGGCCCCACCCTTTGAAACAGTCAAGGTCAGGTTGGACGGGGCTCTGAGCGGCGTGATGTAGTTAAAGATGTCTCTGTTCACTGCAGGGGGTTGGGCTAGATGACCTCTACAGGTCCCTTCCAACCCAAAACATCCTACGATTCTATGAAATCTTCCCTTGCTTTTTTTTGTGACTACTCTGCAGCCAAACTGCAGCTATTATAGTGTTGTTTGACTGTCGCCTTGAGTTTCTCTCCTTTTGTCCCTGATAAATTCCAATTCCTAGTGTAAGTCACTCCTTGCTTTTTTCATATGTTCTGCATACATCCTGGCTCCCTCTCTCAGTCTTTGGGTCTCCTCAAGGGTCACCATCCCACTTAAGCTGGGTAAAGCAGTAGATGCATTAGTCTCTCTTGTGGCTGTCATATGTCAGCAAGGTATATATTTTGATAAAGCTCAGAATGAGGAAAAAACCTTTACACTGAGACTTGGTTGCTGTCTAGACTGATGGGAAACCTGTGATAACTGACTGCCTAAGGTACTGTCAAGCTGTAATTAGCTGAATTTGTTTATCCAGTGGCAAAAAGAATTCCACATGTGCCCAGGGCATGAGCTTTGCAAGGCAGGAGAGGGTAGGTGATAATCTGCTGTGAGCAAGACTGAAACTCTGTCCTGACTGAGTTAAGGAATAAGAAATCCCTCTGAGTTGAAGGATGTGGGGAAGAGGAAGGCTTGAAATTAGTCAATCTCCAAAAAATGTAGAGTGCAGAAGGAAGCGAAGTCCCCAGGATCCACGGGAAAGAGTAGAGTGGGAGGTGGATCATTGGCCAGGAGACTGCGAACAGGTTGCATCGTGTCAGCTGCACTGTGGAGGTCACCTTTGGAGCTAAGATAAGCGTAGAGATAGATATGGCTTTCTTTTGTTGTTTCTTGCTTGTTTATCAGCTTCTGTAAACTATACACTATGAGAGGCCGAGCAAATGTCTGGGACTTAGTGCTGATGCTCTGACTCTTTGGCCATCTTCAACCAAAGAGTGGATTGAGGCTACCGCATTGAGTGAAACCTATTGGTGAATGCAATGAGCTGCTTTTCCCGGTGAAATGAAAAACAGTTTTCCCCTGCCACAACTCCCTTTTTTGCCAAACATTCCTGTAAAACAATTTTCATCTTTTTAATATTAAGTGATGGTGATGATAATAAAAAGTTCTCCTCTGTCTGACAAAATTCAAACCTCTCTATTTAAATGTTAAAACTGCACAAAAAGTCACAAGGCAAAAAATGTTATTAAATATGTTAATGTCCCTACGAATATGTAATGGGCACTTACATACTTTCAGTCCGAGACAGGAGGCGATGTTCTGCCACCTTGCAGTTGGTAAGAAGATTGTTCTGCCATAATGCGGCTGGGGCTTCAGGTGTTAAGGCTGATTCTGACCCTCATGGTGCTAAAGTGAATTGGGAGACATTTCCAGACAGAAATATAGAGGTAAGACAAAAACGTACAAGCTGTATATGGAGAGCCAAGAGACTTAGCTCCTGTAGGTACCTCTATACTGGTAAATAAAGCCAAGCCTCGTTCAGAGAGAGTGTTGGTGCAGTTAAAGGGGCACAAGGGAGGAAATCTGGATTTCTGTGGGGTAATTTGGGATGGTGTCCTCAGCTGCCTTTAAATGAGAAATTGAGCTGAGTGGAAAGAGGCCATGACTTCTGTTTGGGAAACGATCCCTGTTATTGAAGACAGCTACAAGCTGAGAATGGATTTTCTCCGACTGCAGGTGATGAGCAGTGAAGAGGGTAGTAAGAAATGTTCTGATCCTGGAGACAGGGCTGTGAGCTGTGGAGAGGACTGGAAGCAAACCAAGGGCTTCCTTATAGAAAAGGTGGGTATTCGGGTTGGTACCTGAGTGTGGGGCTATGGCTGTTAGAAGGATTGAAATAAAAGAAGCTAGACTGATTAGACTATGAAACTAGGAGGCAGCAGGTCTAATTTTTGTTTCTAACTTGCTGTACGCTTAGTGCCTACTCATCTAATTTCTCAGGGCATCAGTTTTTCCATGTGTGAAAAGTGGATGATGTGACCCCCATCAATAACTCCTGCAGTGTAAGTGCAAAGTGATACCTACACCCAGTGCCTCATGGACAGATTTTTATTTAGAAACTCCACCACCTTTGAAATCACACTGAATAGGTGATTTGAAAGCTTTGTTGTAAATCTGAATATCTCTGACACATTAAGAAGGATGAGGTGATCAGAGGTTGAACCGCATTAGCAGTAGAAGTATGTTTAAAACCGATATAAATGAATTTGAGCTGCGGTGGTATGAAGGTATCTTTGTTTAGGCATTCTGCAAAAATTCACATTTTTATCCTTTTCATGGATTTTCTTGGGATATAGACAACATATATATTATTGTTACAACAATAGTTGAAATAAGTGACTCAAATACAATATGACTATTGTTGATGAATTCTGTAGATAAGAGTTGTCATAGAGGAAGTAATTTTGTGAATGTAAAATGGAAAAAAAGGAGAGCTGTATGAGGCATCCATCTTAGGCTGCATTTTTTTGCTTTCTCACAATAAACAGATTGACAGGGAAACATTTATTTTGCAGAAGACAACACAGTGATTTGAGGATAGTCTTTGTACCAGCAGTGAATGTCACCCTCCAGAATTTCCCAAACTCTTCTACCAACTTTATAATTTCAGGAGTCGAATACGTCTTTGTAACACAGGGTAAAAGAAGATTCAGAGAAGTACAGCTTAGCTTTTCCCAAATATGCCATTCATGAGTTTTGTGGAAAAAAAACTATGGAATTGGCTCTAAAAGAGAGCTGAATTGCAACTTCGGTTTCAGTGCTGTAATATAAACTGTGTGTTTTAATGTCTATGTCATGCTTGCAGCAGTATGATAATATAGAAGCATAACAATTACATCAGTAGAATGAACACATTTCTAATGGTATTTGTGTTATATGGATATATGGTTGTTGGCCTGTATGCTGATACTTTCATTGCTGCCATATACATCCAATCTACTTATGGTTAAGGTTGCCAGGCAAGTAATTACCAGAATGGAGTGCTAAGCAAGCAGTCCTGGTGTCAAAGAATCTGACCTTGTGAAGATAATGAGACAAGGAGAATTCAGAACAGATGAAAGCCAAGAGCACCTACTTTATCTACTGACAGCCAGGGAACACCTTCATGCTCAATCAGTTCCTGCTAATGAGACAAGATGGGGCAAGATGGTAAAACAGCAGTAATGGGCAAACTTTTTTTCAGCTTAATGATCTATAACTTAGTTAGATAAAATTGTCTTTTTAAACCAGGCAGTATGGACAGAGAAATACAAAGAATGTACTTAACAGCTTTTGCTTTTGTTTACATTATAATGGGAATGATTAATGTGTGGGGAAATATACCCTGTAGTGTGGCTGGGGGAAGCTTAATCCAGTTAACTTGTCAAAGGGAAGGCGAAAGGGCAACGCGATCATGCTCTGAGAGTCCGCATCAGGAGAGGAGCAAGGTAACAGAGGGCTTTTCAGCCTGGGTGGCAAACAGACACAACATACACTGGAAGCTGAAACCGGAGAAATTCAGGTGAGAAATGGTGAGCTTCTGTGCATGAAGCTAAGTTATTACTCATCATTTTGGGGTGTTCCTTCCTCCCCAGTTTAAAAATTTAGTTTATTTAAAATTAAGACCTGGTGGTCCAGGTGTCATTCTGAAGGGATCTAAGAAAGGTAGTTAAGAAGAGCAAGTTTATCGTCAGTGGCCCTGAAATCGCTATACAGCATCTTCAAACCTATCATAAAGTTTAAGGGTATGCAAACTGTAAAAGGTTGAAAACTAATGGACTAGCTAAATTGAGTCTTGGACTTGGATCAAGAGCTAACGTAGGGGAATGTTAAAGTCTCTCTTACACAGAATATCAGACGAAACAATCACTCTGCTCTATTCTCATTTTGCAGTCTACAGACAGGACTGATACTGTGGAGCCAGATCCAGATTAGGAAATTCTGGCATATGCTGTAGATTACATCTTTGAGTTCATGTTACTGAGGCAGCCTTATGAGGCATTTGCAGGATAGCTACCTGATTTTCTAAATTATTTTCTTGCACTCTCTTTTCCCTGCCATTTTAAAGCTATGCAGTAATTAAAAAGTATTGTTAATGTTTACACAAATTTGTAGACTCGTTCTTTCCATTTCCTATTGAAAACCTCTGCATTTATTCTCCAAGGCCATGGCTTGGTTGGAAAACAACGTGGGGAGGGAATGGGCTCTGGAAAAGAGTTGCCTGTAGTCTCAATCTTACTCCAAACTCCAGCCAAAATTATAATAGACAAAGGGCAGGTTGATGGCAGAGAAGAAATATAAGCTTGATACCCGAGTCGCTATTTGAAATCTTTTTCCTTACTGTTTAAAGCAAAGAGTTAAAGCTACATAGAATGAAGCAGACCACCTGAAAAGCAAGCACCAGAGTTTTTGAGGGGCATTTTCCTGTCCCAGTCCTCTGGGAGCAAAGGAAAGTTCATTGTCCTCTTCTGTGGCTCCGATGGGGAGGGGGCTGAGAAGTTACAGAGCTGCACTTCTTCCACCCCTGTTTCCCTTCAGAGCTGTCTCCACTCCGTATATAAAGGCCTTTCAGTGTCTGGCACTGAAGTTCAGACCCACTGCTTCAGCTGGAGGAAAGAACAAATCTGTGCCTCTGGAAGCTTCTGGGCTGAAATCCTGGTCTTTGTGTACTGGGAAAGAACTGGAGTGCAACTCCACACGCCAAGGTCAGGAAGAAGAGGACCAGAGGCACCAGGAAATCAGTTTCTCTGGCCAGCTCAGAATTTCACCCATCAGTTTCTGTGCTGACCCACAACGAAGCTGACAGGCACTTTAAACAAAAAAAAACTAGTGTTGATTTAGTGTCTCAGTGCAACTAGACCACTCCAGGGACTTGGCTTGCTTTTAACTGAGGCAAAAAACTAATGGTCGCTCCCAAATACAAGTCACCCCTGGAGCTCGAATGAACTGTCACTGCTGCTGCAATGCTTTGCTTCTTTCCTTACCTCCTCTAATAAGCAATGAAATACCTAGCAAAGCTGGGACCTCACCCAGATGATGGGTTATGCTGATCAAGTTACAGACTTGTCAGATCTTGCAAGTTGCCACCGAGACATGTATTCCCAGCTCCTCTTTTGCTTTCTTCAGACTTGCCCTAGCCTTTGGTGGTTTATGATGGTGCATGGTGGCCCTGCTCCAGCTGTGGCTCGGCGTGCCTGGTGCCCTGGCTTCCCAGGGCTGTGGTTTAATGGTCCCACAGGGCTTCGTGGACTGGCTCACCAAGTAGGTGGGCAGCTGCAGAGCTCTGGGGAAGTGCTGCTGTTGCAGGTTCACCCTCAGAAGACCTTCATTAGAAGTCACATTTTTCAGCCGCAGGTTCATGCCGTGGGCCCTGTCCCCTCCACTTTTCTTCACACAAAGTCTCCCATGTGTCCAGAGAGGAGGCACTACAAAGATCTGGAGGTAGTTCTTCTCTTCCTAACATGTCAAAACTGAGGACTGCAGCTCAGAGCCTAGAGCTGTCCCATAAACTGTAAGTTAAAATTTTTTGATTGGGCAGCGTAAAAGTAAGGACATGCAAGCTGGTGGGAAGGTTTTTTTAGAAAAATATATCTTTTGCTCTATTCAGTTCATTCTGACCTTTTCTTCTGTTCCACCCAGTTCTGCTCTGGATCCATTCAACACAACTGTGCTGGGCACGACTGCCTCAGAGTTTCAAAAGGATTTTGTTGTTGTTTTAGACTGGTAAAAGTGGAGAATAGAGCTGCAAGGGCACAGATTAGCACATCTAGAAAAAGCAGACAAGTGTTTTGGTCTCGCAAGCCTGTTTGCACACAAGCAAACCAGGCTCAACACAAGTAAGGCATTAGGAACTATTGGTCATTCCCATTACTTTTCTCCAAACCCTCTGCTTTTTCTTGCTATTCTTACTACCATCTCTATTATTCTGGTGCACAGAGGCTATGGGCACAGGTACCTTTACAAGGACACCCTGCCTCAGCCCCAGGAAAGCTATTATTAGAAGCAACAGGCTGCTCTAGGTTGGCCATTGTGCACTGGTTTTTGGTCCTTTAGATTCACACAATCAGGAGTATCTTAGTAGTAGCATGGCTCAGCAGACTAAGCAGAGTTGTGGCATTTCTTCCCACTGTGCACATTATGTTGGTCAGAGCTATCTTGTGCCTCTGCTCGTTGCCCTGCTGCACCTGGGACTCAGGAGCCTTCTCCAGGCCTTCACTGTGCCACTTCGTTGTTCCCGCCTGTATATCCAAGTATGGTTATTTTCTCTAACACTGAACTGAGCCACTTACAGCATGTTATCTTCAGTCATCTTTCTTCAAGGTCTGTTTTCTGTAATCCACACCTCTGAGCTTAGCACAGGTTTTGTGTTCTGGGATTTACGGTCTTGCATTTGACTGTCTTAAAAGCATCGCTAACTGTGCTTGGACACCCTGATCACCGTGTTTTGCTTCTGCACATATTCACAGATTAGTGGGAGAATAAGCCCCTAACAATTTTTTTTTTAACCTAGCTCACTGTCAAACATATTCAGCCTCTTATATTATATACACTATATACAAAATGCATTATATGCACTATATATAATGTGTTATATATGATAAAGCCTTGTATATAATTGTGCCTTTTGTATACGCATTGTATAATATCTATTTTATAGATGTATGGATATTTATGCATATTTTTTATATATATGTATATCCTAATGTGTGTGATTGGGCATCTACCTTGGTTGGCACACTACACTTCTGGCTCATGGTTTTAATTTCTTTTCAGAACTATGAGCAGTAGGTTCAGCAAACCCCAATCCTTCCCTTCAAAATTATGCATGAGATCTATTTCCTTTTGAGGCAGCGTGAAGCTGTAGATTATGAGCTGCATTTGGAGTCCGCAACTTCTCGTTTGTTCCCATCTTACCATGGCTGCACCGTCAACACAAGGAAGTCCCATTACTGTCCCATGTTTTTGCTGACCCATGCCTTGGTTTCCCTTCTCCAGTAATGAGATAATAGCTTACCTCCTATGCAGAGCACTGTAAAAGCCAGGTATTAAGATGAGCAAGAGCTGGGAAAGTGGTATGGACTGAGAACCACCTCCACCTCACTGTCAGCAGTAGCTCAGCTGCCCAGACAAGCACCAGTTCACACCAAGAGTGTTTTATTCACCAAAGATCTGCTGCAAACTAGTCATATGTTAGGTAGTTTGCTTTTTTTTCAAATCTCCAGGGGCATTCCTGGAGGGCTCAGAGCATTTTCTGTTGCAGCCATTTTCTTTTAAGGTGAAAATAATCAAACAGCCCTTCACTTGTAGATCAAGTACGGAATTCCCAGCAGTTTTAGGTCCTGCTCCTGCTACCCCACCAGGACATTGCTGTGACTTTTCTGCTTTTCTCTCTCTTGTACCAGAGTTCTGCAGCTGGCAAGTCTGGACCTTTTTTCTAACTCTGATCCTGCATGGTGGTCCTGTCCGCAACAAGACTTTGTGACCCAAGGTGCAAAGCCATTCTGTTTTACGTGATCAAACCACACCTGCCCAGCCCTGGCTTGACCTGTTCTTGTCCCATATGTGAACTGTCTCTACTGCTTTGTAGATTTTGTGGTGTGAAGTCAAATGTCAATCTTGTTTAAATTTAAAAAAAAATTTAATTTGATGTCTCCCATCAGTTGTTTTAGTGTTTTTCCCATTGCATTTAAAGGAGAGGAAAAAATGTGATTTAAGGAAGAGCGAGAAGTAATTTGCACACCCACACAAACACACTAGAAAAAGAATCAAGGAGGAAACATCTTGCTTTCTTCAATGTTTTTCCCGGCTTTAGCCTTACTTTTCTCAGTTGAACGGGATAAAAAATTCCAAACAATGAAAGCCTTTAACACCACTGTGATTTTTATTGCCGTCGTCTTTTATTAAGAAAATCATGAGGAAATGTAACTAAATGCCGAAAATGAGGCCTCTCCTGTTACTACAATGACTACAGAAATAATTGCATCATAATTACTTCTGGAAACACAGAATTATGACTTTTCTTGTAACTGAGCTTCTTTTGGGAAACAATAATTCCAAGGTTAGTGTAGAATAAGGCAAAGAGGTTTAGGGGGTTAGAGAAGACCTGCCCATGTCTTTTAATACAGCTGTGCTGTGGAAGACAAATTTACTGTCTTACTTGTATCTCCTTTTTAAGTACTTGGTGATCAGCTTGCAGAAATTATCTGATATTTTAGAATCTCTAAAGAAAATGGAGTATGTGTATCTGTGTATGTGTCTATTATACATAAAAAGAATAAATTTTTTGCGTCTTGGCTTCAGATAATAGTAAATATAAACCAAGGAGACGCAGGCAGCATTATTTTGACATTTTATACAGCTTTTTTTTTTAATATCTCACTGGTGGCTGGTTAGCAGCCAAACGAAACCTGCTTGTAAGAAATAGAGAGCAATACACATTTTTGGAGACAGCCAGGAATCACTTCAGTGATGCAGGTAGTGTGGCTCAGTGGGGTTGTTTCGGTCTGTCATCTACATGAGAAGTCAATAATGGGTGAGGTCTTTTTTATACATGTAGCTGGACTTGATACTGAAGATTTTATTTTCAAGGAAGTACTTCGAGTTCACAAATAATTTCTGTAGGGTTGCAAAAGAAAATTGTTTGATCTCAAAGACCAAAGTAGTTAGTATTTTTCGAAGAACTGGACTGTATCTCAAATGATTACTGGGAAATATTTAACTCTGCTCTTAACAACATACATTTATTTAGAGTATCCTCTTCATCATGGTATCATTGCACATTTAATATTGGGTCTTTTTAAAAAGCTGAAATTATTTCTAAAAAATATATTCTGTCATTTCACTGTGATATACAGCTTCAACATAACGCAGAGAGGAAGGCATGGCCGGTGCTTTGTCCTGGCAGTGTAAGAGAGAGACAAAGACGAGCTCTGTGCCCCTCTGGTTGGACGTGTGGCATCTCTCACCCGAGTGTGACGCTGTCCCCGGGTGCATGAGCTGCTCAGCTGTAACATCATTTCAGTTTGTTGATCTGTGCTGACCTGAAGAAGCACCCACATCCCTCTGCTCAGGGTGCCCCAGAGTCAGGTCTGCTTTTGGGGTGAGGGTAGCCGGTAAGAAATGTTGCTGATAGCACAGCTGAAGTAGCAAGTGGGCTTAGTCCTGGGAAGAAGTCCCATGGGGAGGAATGGGGGAGCCGGCACCGAGGGCTCTAGCAAAGAAGATCCTCTGCCAGCAGCTTGTGCTGCTCCATCCTTCTCCGTGCTGCTGACCCTCACTGCAGCCTGCATTTTCCCATTGCCGGGCAGTCCTGGGAGAGAGCCCAGTTTAACCCCTCCAGGGTGCGAGCCCAATATGGGGGGGAAGCGGGCTGGCGGCATGCCGGGGCAGTCAGATGCGCACACCGCAGCACGCCTGTCAGTCAGGGCCGTGGGGATGAGGCACAGACGGAGTGAAATTCAGCCTCCTGACAGCTGACACGGGGCTGACAGCTCTGCAACAGACACCCAAAGTAATTGTTAGGTGCAGCTTTGCGGAAGAAAACGATCCAAGGCTGAGCGAGGCACAAACTGTCACACGGAGAGCAACGACGGTAGCATCAGCTGTCCCACAGTACAACTCCCTTCTGAAAACTTTACCTCAAATTTTGTCAATTTTTTTTAAAAAATCCACAACTGATAGTGTAAATTAGGAGGTAGGTTCCACTCAAATCTGAGTTAATCTGCTGGAGGCTCAATTGTAGCTGAAGGACTGTCAGCTGAAGAAACCAGTGGAAGAAAACTTGACAGGCCAAACTTTGTACCCGCTTAGGGAGGCAGAACAATCTGCTTGTGAGGAGAGTGGTCCTGGGAAGAGAAAAACAACTCTCACACTTGCTAGGTACGAAAAGAGATGTGAAAACCAGGGGTAGCTTCTATTTGCTGCTGTTTTACTGACAAAATGGGATCGATGAATGTTCTGTAACAACAGAAAGGGTAGTATGATTATAGATAGGTGTAGTTTAAATACAGTTATCACAGGAGAACTTGGACTGGGGTGTTGTTCAGTTCAATTTCTCTTTCTTCTTATCCTCTGACCTCCTTTTGTATCACTTTATGGCACATTTCACCTTGGTAAGACTGATTTCAAACAAATTGAATAGAATACTCCAATGTACATTAGCTGAGGAAATAGTACAAGTCCAGGGTTCTTCCATGATCTCTACAGGGATGGGCATCTAACTCACTCAAGGGCCAGCATTTTAGGCTGAAGATCCTTCACAGCTGAAATTTTCACATTTTTTCTAAGTCCACGTTTTCTAGATGCAAATTTCTGATGTTACACAAAGAAGAACTGAATTGTGGTATTGGATGTAAATTCCATACTTTCCCTACTAACTGTATAGATTTGGAATTACTGTTTGACTACCTCCAGAACAGGAAGAGAGAGAGGAAGATGGCAAGATCTCGGGTGGTGAATACAGTGTGATGATCTAACTTCAGATAATGTTCAGATCTGCAGTTCTGGTTCGGGACACTTGGCCAATGTCCATCTTTTCTGGACGTACTTGGATTGGGAATTTTGGATAAAAACACAGAACACATAACTTGTTTGGAATCTGTTAAAGCTTATGGTTATTGATCCATTGCAGTTTTGCTTAATATAGAAGTGTACATAAAGGCAACAGTTACATGCAAACAACAAAATTAGGATTTTTCAAAACCATGAATCTGAATTGAATTTAAAAAATATCCATGAACAAGTTGACATGATTTTCAGAGAACTCTTCCAAGTTCTCTGAATGTTTATCCTTTGTTTTATCCCTGGAAGAGTGGCTGAAGACTGTATATATTTTATTTTCAAAGTGTGATGAGACCAAGAAGGCTAGAGGCAGAATAGCTATTTTGAATAGCTTTCAAATTCAACACATTTGTATGCTTCATAAAAAACAAAGACTCCTTGGATCAGTAAGAGGGAGCTAAAACAGGAGAAAGGGATAGCTTATGTTTATGGTGAAGAACTGAAGCTGAGCAATACTGTTCACTCTGTAATTTTTGCGTTTATCACATCTTCCTGTGTGTTGTCTGTCTTGATAGATAGCAGGATGACAGATGATATCTGCCTGCATCTGAACACAATGTTAAGACATGCAGATGCACTCAGGAAGGATCCATTGTCCCATTGATGTGCCAGCCCTCGAAAACTTAAAAAAAAAAACAAAACCCAAACCCTGGGGTTGAAACCAAAGCTTTAAAAAATTTTTACTGAAATATCCTAAATTATAGAAATCGTATCTCTATACCAGACAATTTATGAATTTTTTGTCTGACGATTAGACATGCTGGCATGACTGGATGCCTTGCCAAAAATTTAGCACAGTCTTTTTTATATCTACTCGTTTAAATGTTTCGCAATCCTTCTTTTTCTGGGCCTCACTACCACTACTTGTTTTCCCTTATCGCTTTTCTCCCCTGAACCATTGCAACTGTTTTGTTTTCCATTTCTTGCTCTCTGGCCTTACATATTCTTGCTCTCTTGCTTTACTGTTTATCATGACATATAATTTCTATCCTGTGTTTTGACTATGTTCTCAAAGAAAAAAAAACACCAAAACCAACACCTTTGCAGTTATCAGAAATCTCTATCCGCTCAATGAAAGTAGCTGTAGCATTATTGCTCTTGAATGGTGATAGGACAGTTCCTAGGGAATAATCTTTAATGAATAAATGAATCTAGTATCATCCCAAGCTTTTCATAATCAAGATATATACTGCCAAATGTTTGAACTTAAATGGATATATTTTCTGTGTGGGATAAACTTTCTCTTTAATTGCCCATTTGGAGTCCTATGGCACTAACAGAACTTGCTTTATTGAATTATTACAGATGCCAGCCTCATAATGAAGTGATTATCATGGACTAGATGGACCCAGACAAGGGAGACAGACTACATGCACCTTCTTCTTTTAGCCCTATTTTCTATGATTATACAACCTGTGCAAATCAGGTAGAACATTATTAAACCTAGGGAAGAACACATAAGGTTTCTATGTAAATGTTGATCCAGGTGCAAGATTTACGCTATTACATACCTCATGATTTCTCTGGAAATAGAATCAAAGTATCATGCAGGTTGGAAAGGACACCTGAGGTCATGTAGTCCAACCTGCTACTCAAGGCATTTCACAAGAAGCAAATAAAATGAGTTGTTGCTGTTTTCCTGATGATCTAAGCAAATACCAAAAAAAGTTAGATAGTTACTTCGTTATTTAGATTAATCTCTTACAGTTACGAGACAAACCTTAATTATAGCATTACTCCATTACACCTGGGCACACCTCAAGCAGATTGAGAAAATTTCTTCAGGTTTTATAGGCATTTCAAGGTTCGAACAAATACCAAAGCTAAAACTGAATAAAGATTATCCGATAGTGTCTATCAAAATGTTAACCTCTTTCTCCACCCTTGAATGGTTAGTGATCTCATTTTCATTTGCACAATTGTATTTCTTGTTCAGGACTACTCACCAAATAGTTTATACAAACATTTCTTTTAAATTAATTTTTTCTGTGTTGTTGATTTACATCACCTGGTATTGCAAACGTTCTTCATTGCGTGAAAATCAAAGGTAGGAAACCATCACATGGTAAAGAAAACATAATGCTACATAGTATAGTCAATTAACAAAGTCAGGGATTCTGAGACAAGACTATAACACAATATTTGTTTAGATATCTAAGACCTCCAAAGAGCTCTTGAGCCAGTCTGTATAGAACACAATTGCCGTGTCTGACGACAGAAATTTTTGTCAGTTACCCAACCCAAATCTCAGGTTTGCTGCGTTCTAGGTTGCAGGTAATGGAGTTTTTAAAGACTTCTTAAATTTCTCTTACAGGGCTGATGAATATTGAGAGCAGATGGAAAAATCTACTCCTAATTTTCAAATAGATGTCCCAAAGAATTTTACAAAGAATGTCCCAAAGACTTTGGATCAGTGCTGAGTGAAGACTCTTATGGATGTTGATAGAGTCGCTAGTCTTCAAAATAATCCAGTGACTTAAACCCCATATATACATTTTCAGGGAAGCAGAAGCGCAGCATTAATGCTTCTAAACTGACTTAAAGTAATTCTAAAAGTTTCTGGTTACCTAACCATTCTTTTTTGTTTTTCTCATGAAAAAAATCCTTGTGCCATGGTTGTTTAAAGCTTAAAGACTCCTGATTGAGCTATTAGAAGTCAGTAACAATTTATAGTGAACTTGAAAAAAAATCTGTAGAAGCTTTGTTTTGCAAATTCTTCAGAACATTAATTTCACATCCTGTTCTTTAAAATGTGTTCCCTTTTGTGGTGATAATTATTGAGGATGTGAGTGAATCAGAGTATGAATCATTTAAGACCTCTACATCCATGAATAATGTTCACCACTGACTATTTCTCAGCTCCATATTTATGCAGTAATTCCAACAATGAAGTCTTGTTCTGTTTCAAGAAAATAAACATTAAAGTAAACAGCTTGTTCTGTGTTCAGATGATTAGAGGAGGTATTCAACAAAGACTAGACTTCTGTCAGTCCAGTTAGGAGTTGATTATCCAAAGCTGTTGCAATAACAGTGTTATTTCAGTGGATACAGACTGTTCATGTTTCCCGGGACTTCAAGGTGAATTTAGGTCATTGATTATTTTTGTTGGCACTGTAAATCTGTAGCATTAGGAATGAGTGGAAAGAGGTAAGTATGCTACAAATAGTACAAATAAAGATGGAAGAGATCACTTTAACCCCCTAAATCTTCCTGAAAATCTTGCTCCCATCATGCTGGAGTCACAAAAATAAGACGGAGGAAAACCCACTGAATTTCCTTTTCCAGCCATATTGTGTTCGCTTTCTTATGCATGCAGGAGATCCTGAAGCCCTCAGGCTTGTGCACTCTGTGGCTTCCTGTTGGGTTCTTTGAACGGTGGAGTTCAACACCACCAGTGCGAACACCAGAGAGAATGGGGAACTAGCAGTACAGACTAGTTCTTGAAGAGCATGCTGGGATTTTTAACAGCTCTAATATATACTGTGAACACTCTCCATTTCAAATAGAAATTGTCGAAGAGGCTGTGTTGAAATTTGTGTTTCAGTTGGAGTCCGAGTAGATCTACTGCTCAGCAGCCTTTGACTGAGCATAGTTGTACATGTTCCTTCATCTCGGGTACATTTCCCTTCTTTTTATTCCTGAAGGAGGTGAAGGAGCAAAAAAGATACCGTTGTCTTCAAGTTTTCCAGACTGATAGTAGGGTCTTACTCTTTGCTATTTGTTCCCCTCAGATCACTTTTTCCATGAAAACATGTTGGAAATTATTTCCTGTTAGATAGCGACTAGATGGCTAGCTTCTAAGCAAATCAGTCTTGCTTGTTTGTCATGTTAATTGTTCCCTTTTGCTAATTTCTTTGGAGCTAGTATACTTCTAATTATAGGGTGAAATCCCTTTGTTTCTTTTCCTCTAATTAGCCATGGTAGAGGCCTTATATACTTTATTCTTCTCTGTACTGGGGAAAGGTCTGGTGGATATGTAGCTGTCTTAGGTGTTGGTGATGAGTGGAAGCCTACAGGGCTGTCCTGGGTTCAGCTGGGATTGAGTTAATTTTCACAAGCAGCTGGTTGGGCTGACCCAAACTAGCCACTCAAATGGGTTATTCTGTGTCATGTGACATGATGCTCAGTATTTAAGTGTTGAGCTGACTGAAGGAGGGCAATCTGCTACTCATTAGCAAGCTAAGCATTGGGTGATGAGAACATTGCATGTTGTATATACTTTTAATCAGTATTATTGATTGTTATTGTCCTCTCCCTTTGTCATTCTGTTAAACTGTTCTCATTCCAAATGAATAGTTTTGTTTTTTCCTTCTGATTCTCCTCCCTATCCCACTGGGGAGGGGGAGGAGTGAGAGAGCAACTGCATGGTTCTTTGTTGCTAGTTGAAACCAAACCACAACAAGGACTCAACCCATTGGAAATTTCATGCATGGAGATGAAAGTTAAGTTTCCGTCTGGGGCAGTGTTAGAAGTACGTCTCTGGTTTAGTATGTCATTTGAGCATCCTCAGTTACACAAATGGTCAAATCTGAATCTTTCTTATGGATGATGGAACAGAATTTTGTTGTAAAGATCTCAGGTTGGAGTTAGTTATTGCTATTCATTGCCTGGAAATCAACTTGAACAGTGTAGATAGTTTTTCAGGGCTTTGAGGTTTAGTGCCATTTGTACTGAAGTTTCTCTCGGAAGTCTTGGAATTGTCATCGTCCTAATTGTTCCCATTTAAAGGTGGAAGCTCTAACCACCTTCCCCTTTTGGGGCCTATGTAGTGTTTTCATTATCAGGCTGTAGTGTACCATGATACACCTGGAAAAGATACTAATAAGAAGATGAAGATTCTGACACTGTCCAAGTAGAGATGGATCCTTAAAATAATATTAGAAGATAGAACAGAAATGTCCTGAAATCCTTTCTTTCGTGAGCTGATTTAAATGAGTATCCCTTTTAAGGTGTAAAACAAGAATGCATTTTTATTTGTAGCACTCAGTCTGAAAACTGTTTGAGCTCTTAATTCTACCCTTCCATCTCCTGCCTTCAGAATCTGTCTCCCAGAGGACAGAATTCAAAACAAGGTGTTGAGACGAGATGAGGTGATGCAGCCAGTCGACCCCCTTGTAATCATAAGGGGACATACTTTGAAAGCAGCTTCAATGCTCAGCTTCACTCTGTTCTACTCAATGTACACAGAGCCTGGCAGATGACATGTTCATTCAGCCCTGTGCTTATTATTAAATGCCTTTCAACAAACACAAGCAAAAACATTCTGCCATAGTAACACTAACTCCTACTTCCAGTAAAAGCTATTACAGTTATGGGGAAGGGAAGGCATCAGCTGTGTAGAGAAAAGCATGCCCTCCTCTGAGCATAGCTGCTGTCAGGATGGTTAGGTGTCTAGCAGGAGTGTTTGTGCAGACTGCTTTTCAGTGCAGCTGGGAGTCCTGCTGCCCAACGAGCCCATGTAACTGCGGAGAGCACTGGCTGACTGATACCCTTTAAGGCAAATGTAGAAACTTTGCTGTAAAACCTGATATAGTTTTTGACACTGATGGGTATGAATTGTGAGAAATGTCAGTTCAAGATGAAAAGCTACTGGTGAAACAGCATCCCTCAAACATACTCCCATGATACCACAGCAGACTTTAGCAGCCTTGATTTCCTTGAAATGGAAGCTGGCAACTAAAGGCCTGGATGTAGTTTCAGTCATATTATTTTCAGTTGCTGGAAAGGCTGTAGACTGATTTGCAGAAAGCATTTGCACTTCTAATGCAGAGAAAGATTGGTTTTGCACTGTTGGATACATGGAATATAATACATATATCTGCATGTGTTAAGGCATGTGTGTATGTTCTGATTTTCACATACAAGTATCTGGGAAGAGGACTTGCTGCAAAGTGCTATTCTCTTTCATCATCTCACTTTTCTCTAGCCAATAACCCAACTGCCTTGGTAAAAGTACGGAAAGATACCTATACAATAGTCACAGATATTATTTCGTTCCTCAAAAACCAAAATATTCTCTTTAAAAATTGTACTCCTGAGGACTAAGATTTACAGTCTTGTGTTAGTCCCTAGGCCTGAGACCCAACAGACTGCATGAAGTTATATCATAGGCAAAAAGATATTCTTAGTGTTACTACAGGATGCCTAATACCAGGGTTTTACCTTCAGAGAGATCTGAGGTAAAAGTTGAGTGAAAAAGAAAGTTTTAAAAATTTTTTTGTCCTGTTATGGATGATAAATGAATTTTGGTTTTTTGCATTTTGCTTGATTGCATTTTTTCTGTTAAAAATAACTAGACATTGGCTCCTGACTTGCTTTGAGGCAAGAAGACACTTCATGAACACCACTGATTTAACAAAAAACTTTACATAGAAAAAGTCTAACCAATCCTACCCAATGACCTTTTAAGTTTGGGGTTTTTTTTGCAGCACTTGTTGTTGTTTTTAAGGAATAGACTTTCAGCCCTTTTAAAAAATCAGTTTATTTTTCTGCTTGAACAGATAGACTTCTAATGGTAAGAACATGACTTCACATACAAAAAGTTATGACAAATAGTCCTCAGAAGACATTTGAAAATTCTCAAAAATATTTGTAAACCTCTCCTTTTAAAAGCGTTTGCTACATCAATTCCCTGCAAACAGCCCATTGTAGAATAGTGAAACAGTTTTACCTGCCGTTCATGAATTTTTTTTTTGTGTGTGTAGTGGTATCCTTTAGAGTTCCCGGGCTAAGAAAAAGCAATTCTTCTTCCAGCACCTCTTGTGACTTATGTTTGTTCTGGGCTTGACTACATGCCTTTCAAGCATTGTAGAGGCAACAGAATTGTGTCGAAATCCATTGCCAATGTGAAGTCAAAGCTGGACATTTCACAGAATCACAAAATGATTGAGGTTGAAAGAGACCTCTGAAGATTGTCTAGTCCGACCCTCTGTTCAAGCAGGGTCACCTAGAGCAGGTTGCTCAAGACAGTGTCCAGCTGGGTTTTGAAGATCTCCAAGAATAAAGACCCATAGACTCTCTGGGCAACCTATTCCAGTGTTTGACCATTCCCACTGTAAAAAGCAAAAATTCAACTTATCTTCAAGAGGAATCTCCTGCATATCAATATATGACCATTGCTTCTTGTGCTGTCACTGGACACCACTGAAAAAATCCTGGGTATCTTTTTTATTCCATCACTGTCAGGTACTTATACACACTGATAAGATCCCGCTCGAGCCTTCTCTTGTCCAGACTGAACAGACTCAGCTCTCTCCCCATATGTCAGATATTCTAGTTCCTGAATAACCTTTATGGCCCTTTTTCAGACTCTAGTGCAGGGGAACCTAAACTTAGTCCCAGTGCTTGAGATGTCTCACCAAGGCGGAGTAGAAGGGAAGGATCAACTCCCTTGACATTTGGGGGGTTGGACTAGATGACCCACAGAGATCCCTTCCAATCCAGAATATTCTGTGATTCTGTGACCTGCTGGAAGTGCTCTTCCTAATGCAGAACCACTCCTTCCAGTTTTGTATCATCTACAAGCTTGATGAAGGTGCACGCTGTCTCATTTTTCAGGTCATTAATGAAGAAGTTACAGGACTGGAGCTAGTATTGACCTTCAAGGTACACCACTAGTGACCGGTCTCCAGCTGGACTTTGTGCTGCAGATCATAACCCTTTGTGTCTGGCAGTTCAGCCAGGTTTCAATCCAGCTCCCTTTCCACCTCAAACTATTGGAGTAGTTTGAACTTTATCACTTTGTCAATAAGGTTTTTATGTGAGATGTTGTGTTAGAAGCTTTACTAAAGTCAAGATAATCACCACCCACTGCCCCCCCCCCATC
>Ga0065711_1031792_pt1 | contig 28730 bp, 15 predicted proteins | sample Hoacrofraction12_FD_59098 | JGI IMG/M metagenome (GOLD analysis project Ga0065711, IMG submission 59098) | Hoatzin crop microbial communities from Cojedes, Venezuela - Epithelial fraction 12 v2 (version 2) | ecosystem: Host-associated > Birds > Digestive system > Esophagus > Crop | place... | reverse complement strand
CTTCTCTTCTCTTCTCTTCTCTTCTCTTCTCTTCTCTTCTCTTCTCTTCTCTTCTCTTCTCTTCTCTTCTCTTCTCTTCTCTTCTCTTCTCTTCTCTTCTCTTTTCTCTTGCCTTCTCTTCCCTTCCCTTCTCTTCCCTTCTCTTTTCTCTTGTAAAAACTAAGCCTTAGCCTTTCAAGATAACAGATGAAAGTTTAAATTGAATGTAGCCAGAAGGTGAATGAAATGTTGGATTATTTATTTACTCTTAGGGCTTGTCAAACTGGAAACTTGCATCATTGAGCTTCAGATTTTCCCCAAGATTTTCATTCAGTGTCTGAACATTTCTGCGTCAGCTTCTCTGTGCTGAAGCTGTGAATGATGTATTAAAATTTGCACTTCCTTTGAAAATAATTTTGTGGGATTATTGCATCCTTGTACAGGTTCTGTTCCAGGGTTTAGTAGAAATGCTGTCTTTGACACAGAAAGGAGAAATAGCTACCTTTCTGGAAATGGCTTTGTTTTTCCCCAGAGGTTAGTGCTAGGAGAAAGAAGAAACTTGTAGGGATATTTAAGGTACCAAAGAGTCTTCTTACCCTTTCAAATTCTGCAGAGAATTCTCCTTTGGAGAAAAAAGGGCACACAGAAAATGAAGAGTAAACATCCAGCTTCTCTATACTGGAGATAAAAATGAACTCTTCAATCCTTTCATTGAAGAGCTCTGATTCTACATTTCAAGGAAATCAGCCTTGCTCCTTAGCTATTACTCTGAAAGTAACACAGTGACATTTTTCTTCTAGTGTTTACAGTCATCCATTACCATGTAATACATACAGTACGGGGCTAGATTTGCACATTGTCAAGAAGTACAACAGTAAGTATGGCATCTGCCAGGCTAACATATTTTTCTGTGCTTTCAGACATTCAGATACTATCTTTTCTTAGGAAGTCCTGCTCATGGACTAGCTGTGGGAGTGTTCTTTCATGGTTACTGTCCAAATGCTTGAAGTCAAACATGAATGCATGCATCTTCTGGACCAAACATCGGCTCTTACTCATCTTGTGCCCTACAAAAAGCCATAGCAGTCATTCATGGGATCTGCAGCGTAAAGTTAAAAATGCTAAGATTGCACTTAAATAAACAACTAAAATACGTTCCATACTAGTTTCTTTCTCTTATATCAGGTATTGAATTTCTGAAAAGTACTGCCAAACTCTGTGACCTTTTAAAAACAGGAATGCAGCAAGCATTGCGCCAGAGAATTACCTAGGATTTGGTGCAAAACCCAAATGACATGTAACTTTGGATGAAAGAAAAGAATTAAGATAGTTTCCACCTCCAATTCTGGTTTCAAGTATAATTGAAGCTAGAAATCTTTCAAGTATAATTGAAGCTAGAAATCTCAGGAGATATAAGAACAGTGGAAACTGTTAAAGTAACTGCTCTCAGAGTTTAATCTTATAAGAACTCCTCACTAAATTGTGTTGCTGTTGACAAGCCCAAACTTCAGCAGTATTGTTCCAGAAGTTCCCTCATCTCTTCATGAAACAGTAATATCAGTAAGATTTCTAATCATGACCCAGTTCTTATATTGGTTTATTTCCCTTCGCGGTCCCATTGCCTTTCTCTTCCATAGGAAGTCAGAGTGTGTTTTGTTGCTGAAGTCTATAGACTTTTGTTCAGCATCTCCTGGCAAGAAGGGCCTCAGTGGTTTTATGTTTCCATATTAGCACCCTGTGGAGCAGCGAGTGCTGCCTCTTGGCTGCCCCTGCTCACTGCCTGGAAGTCCTCAGTGACCTATGTTTTCACGGCATTGTGTTGCAGGATGGTGCAACAGGTGTGATCATCTCAGTGCAAGCTGTGCCATACAGCCCTCCATGCCCTACTGCATGCTGTCATCAATATTCAGGGCAGGATCTTGCCACTTCTAAGCCTCTGAAAAAATATGTTGAACCACAGAAACTACATTTTTTTTTTTTTTTAGCATGAACAAATTATAGCCAAAAATAATGCATGTATCATGCCCTTCTTTCTAAAACAGGCACTATGTCACCTATTTTTAAAGATAGCTCTGACAAGTTGGGGTAATAGCTACATATTGTTGGTGTCATTGACCATGGCTTCCTACAACACTGCTTTGAGGCTAGATGTGCCCAATTGTTTCTGGTTATCATTATGCATGGCAGATCAGCTCTCTTCCCAGACAGGCAGTAAGATCCCAGTTCTTCTTATCAACTGTCTTAGAAATTGGGAAAAAATGAAGAAGACATTAGAAAGGAAGCAATTATTTGCAACTGTTCCCCTAGCCTGTTTTTCCTCTGAGACCTCCACAGGCCGAAGCGTAGCTCAGCTCCTGGTGGTGAGTGACCAGCTCAGTGTTAATAGCTTATTTAGGACTCTTCTTTATAGGACATATTATTCTTCAGGATCTAGCACAACCTCAAATGCTTGGACTCATCTCATCTAATTTCAGTCACCTAAAACACAGCCATCTGGCCCAACATGTCTTTTAGAGGCTCATAGAATCACAGAGTGGCTGAGGTGGGAAGGGATCCCTAGAGATGATGTAGTCCAACCCTCTGCTCAAGTATGGTCACCTATTGCAGGTTTCTCAGGTCTGTGCTCTATCAAGTTTCATACATCTCCAAATAGTGAGTCTATGATTCCCTCCATAATTTATAGTAAGTGACAGGAATCTCCACAGTGAGATTCCCGTAACTGGGAGATGAATCCGACTTGAATGACTAGGAAGGGGAGGTTCTGCATCTTGACAAGACACCCTCAGAAAGCTGAGGGGCCGAAGTCTGGGCTCTTCCCCTTCTGACCCAGAATTTAACTTTTTGCAAGTTTTTCACCAGACTTTCTATGTAACAAGGCAAAGCAAAACTAATTACACCCATGGTGACCCGCTATTTCTTGGCTGGTGAAAGGGTCTACTGGTTCTTGTGCCCATGAAGAGCTTGAGTTAGGCTATTGAACAAGAATGATGGATTTGTTTATTTCTGAAAGTGAAAAGCACATAGCTTCATATAGGGTAGAATGACAGAAAAAGAGAGAAAAAATGAAACAATAATTGTTGATGGTGTTTTGAAAGCAAGTAGCACCAGCACTCTCAGAGTTAATCCGCACTCAACCAATGAGGGAGAAACATCTTTCCAATTCTTTATCTCAACTTGCAAGAGCTGCTTATTCCTGTACCCAACTCTGCTATGCACTCTATCTGAGATGACCTCTGTCACGTCTCCTCCCTCCCACTCTTCCAATCTCATTTAAAAGCCATTTAGCCATGCCTCTGCCTAGTTACTCCAGTCTGTTTCCATTACCTGTAACTACACACCTGATCCACTCTGAGCTGCTTGCCTGAAAGGCAGATTAAAGAAGTGGGTAGCTTTGTTAGGGTCACCAAACACTTCTCATCGTAATTAGCCAGTTTATTACATGAATGTTGATGAATCCATCTATACAATGAGCAGCCACAGAAGGCAGGGAAAGTACCTTCTCTCAACACAACGATAATAAATGTCATTTATATCATCCATGCTTTAGAATCATATTTGCTCAGGCTACTCCATGTGTCTTCGTCAGCAAAAGTGGTATTTTGTTCTTGAATTTTTCCATATTTTTCCTGCTTTCAACCTATTGTAAAAAAATCCCCACCACATTGTCTGTTCTGGTCGTTTGTATATTGATTGCTATTCTGTTATTTGACAGTATTTACTATGCTCTTATTGGCACTATGTGTCTGCTAGCAGAGGCTGAAAGCAGCTTCCCCTTGTATGATTCTTTATGGGGCTGACAGACAACCCCACATTTATCTAAAATTTTACTCTTAATCTGGAGCAATGAGAAAGTATATCTCAAACAAAAATATACTTTGCTCCAGACTTGGATGACTGTTAGTCTTATGAAAGCTATTCGGAAATTTTTGCAGTCTGCTGCTCTTACTGGTTTTATCTTGACTTGGCATATGAATTACGAAGTAAAATAGTTTAGCCAAGACTCCTGTTTCCTGATCTTAGTGTCTGTCCTAGTAGGTGTGCAGGGATAGAATATGTAAGAGAAGCCGCATCAGAAGTTTCAAACTTAATATGCATTCACCTGTTGTTCCAGATGGAAGGCTCATCACAATGTCTTCCAGCCTGGAGAATGAATGAACAAAAAACCATGCAGAAATGAAGAAAGACCATGTCCTGTGAAGAATGTCCTGAGGACTAACCGCAGCTGTTAAGCTGACTGGCCTTAATTGCAAGTGACATGCTGCAGCATGCTTAGAAAGAAAGCTAACATATCCTGTGATAACTGGGAGAACTGAGGCTCACTGAAAATTGTTCTCAAGAATTCCTTTTACATATTACATCCCTAATTGAGGACGATTTTCAGTAAACTATCTATGGTATATCTCCCACTGTGTTCGCTTACATAGTACCACTGACAATTGTGCTCAAATTGGGCAGCTGGAAAGCAAGACTGCTTTTCATCTGCTCCAACTTCAACATCTAAGTTAGCCATCTTAGACAAAAAAGGCTACTCCATGGTGTTTATAATTTGTCACTGTCTTTCTGAGGAAGGATTCTCATAAACGTTTGCTGGCAGTCTTGGAAGTCGTCACATATATACAGCTAGAATAAAAGGAGAGGAGAAGTCAGGCTTGTGTCACCTAGGATTATTATCTTAATCTAAAATAAAAGCATACTATAAAGGACGGGTGGACCAGATTCCAAGTCCTTCTGAGCAAAAACTGTGTTCTTTTACCATTACAGTGAGCCTGAATCATCATCATAAAAGATACGGTCCTTCTATTGTGGTAGGCAGACAGGATCTAATGGGGGATCAAGGACTTTGTGCTTGACACTGTACAAGTATGTACAAAAAACGATCCACAAAAACTAGGCTGCCTGTCACTTAACATACTTTAGACATAAATGTGTTGAAATGAATTAATTTAATAGGCTGCCTTGTGACATTTGTAAGGTATGTTTGAGAAGATATTCTACCCCATTTGGTTAGCTTGCTGCACCTGGGTGCCACTTCTTTGTGTGACCTTTGAAAAACTGCAGTCAGTGCTGTAACTGGAGATGATCAGTTGGCAGAGAACAAGAGGTCAAAGAGAGTAACCAGTTTCTTCAAAAAGTGGAAATAAAGGAAACATAAGAATCTGCAGGCCAATTAATGAAGAAACTAATTGATAGATACAGAGAGAAAAGAGCCTGAATACTTGGCCCTAGCAGTTAAGCAGTACCATACAAAACTGCTATAATTTTTGTTCAGCTAACAATCCGCTTGGTGATGGGAACAATTTCCATTACCTGTGAAAGGTCAATAACAGGTACCAAGAGCCGAATTCCACAGTGATTTGTAGCTATATTTGCCATTACCCTTTTTGGTCCTGCAATACCAGTGAATTTTGTATAAATTTCTTTCATTATTCTAGACCTCATTAGGATGAAACACCATTTTGGTAAGAATAATACAGCAGGACATTTAGGATTAGTTTGACTTTTTAGAGTTACTGCTTTAACAAACTGCTAGGTGTTTGAAGCTGACAGAGAGTAAAGGTCATTTGGCCACTCCGTCCTGCAAGGCGGCTTATAAACAAAACCTTTGTATTGGGGTTGGTAGACTGAGTTTCAGAGAAGCCTTGCAGGGGGTTCCACAGGAGACAACCTCACATTCAGAAGTGTTTACAGATGTCTGAAACCATCAGGAAAAAAAAAAAAAAAGAAAGAAAGAAAAAGAGAAGTGATCCTTGACTATGATACTGAAAGAAATGGAAATATTTTGAGAAAGGTTATGTTAGGGGATCAAATATGTTAGAAAACTGGGACCTGGTCTTACTTCCTCCAGGAACCTAACAAGACTGAGGATTAACGTACTGAAATTGTCTCTTTCCCAGTTGTCAAGTTACTGTCATAAAATTGCAGCCAAAAGATCTAATTTAATGAGCTCATGGAAGAAGACTAGCCCTTATCTTAATTTTTGACTTAGGCACTCTCCCGCCTCCCCCCATTCATTTCTGGATGGCATTCAAGTTTCTGACTCACTTTGTTATCTGTGGCACAGTAACTATCAGGAGAATGTCTTTTTGGGACTTCGTATCATTAGGAACATTGATGTGACATTTGAGTTTTTTGCAGATCACTCTATATACTGTTATGAGCAGCCTTGCAGCTGCCTTTTATTTCTTCAGAATTGTTTTCAGTTTCTTTGTTGTTTCTTTCAAATGAGAAATATTCCTTCAACTGATATAATAATAGCTTCATATAAAGAAGTGTGGCAGCCTGCCCTGGTGCCTGGGGTTCTTCCTCCCCAGGTGCATTTCTTGGCATTTCCTTTGCAGAACTTCATGAGGACTCACCTCTTCAGGAACATGGTTGTCTAGCTAACAGATGCAGCAGCTTGTACAGAGCAGGGTGTAGAAGCATCCCGAAAACAGCTTAGGAGAGCAAGTGGCTGCTGAACAATGGAGATGCCAAAGGGCATGGTCCACAGTATGAAGTGGAGTAGTTATTCTTGGAACAACAGGGGCATGAACTGACTGGGAGCTCCAGAGGGAGGATATGGCTGCCCAAAACTCAGGTTACAGGGGGTCCCTGGTGCTCCTAGGGCTGGGAGTAATGGTGTCCTACCTACTGGAAAAATGCTTTGGTTTAGGAGCTGACTTGCCAGCTGAAGGAGCTGCCAGAGGAGACGAGCAGGTTTAGTCACGTCTAGGAGGATTAACAGGATCTGCCCAGAGACCCTTCAGAGGCAAAAGACTGAACCTGCATCACACGGAAGAAGGGACAGCCAGAGGCTATACTGGGCTGTGAGGTGGATGACAGAGATGAAGGAGGCTGGAGACATGAGACCCGGCAACAGAGGAAGGGTTCTACTCCATCTGGCACTCCACTCCATCTGGCACTCTACTCCTACTGGCAGGGACAGGTTCAATGCCCTGGGAGGTGACAAAGGGAACAAGCTCCACCATGAGAGGGTTCAGACTTGATCAAACTCAAATCAATCATCTGCACTAAGAAGCAGCAACAGGTGAGAGTGGTTGGAGATTCTCCTTTGTGGAAATGTTCACCTGTTTCTTGTTGGGTGTCCACATCTCGGGTGTTGTGAAGAGATTGGCAATTTATCCAGCCCTGTTACTCTTTGGTGGTCATCCACGTGGGCATCGATGATACTTTCAGAGGAGACCCTGAGCATATCAAGAGTGACTACATGTTGCTGCACCAAGGGTGCAGGTGAAAGGCATGGGTGCCCAGATTGCATCTTCTTGATCCTGCTGGTGAAGGGAAACGCTGGATAGGAGCTGGCACATCCGGCAAGATATGAACTGGCTCTTTGGCTGTTGTCACAGGAATCACTCTGGCTTTTATGACCACAAGACCTTCTTTGAAAAACTCAAACTGCTGAGATGTGGGATCCACCTGAAAGAGTGAGGCAAAAGCATCCTTGCTAACAGTCTGGCCCAAGTGGTGAGGAGGGCTTTCAGCTGTGTCCGCTGGGGGATGATGATAACAGCCTGAAGCTAAGTGAGGGAAGGGAGATTAGAATTGGTGAGTACATGGGGAAGCATGATGGGAGCAGGAGAGTCCTGAGGAGAGTAAAGCAGGTCAAAAAGGGACCCTCCTCACACGCTCAGACACAAACGCACACAGGCTGGGAAACAGAGAGGAGGAATTCGAGTCTGAGAAGTGGACACAAAACTACCACAACACTGGAATAACTGAGCTGTGGTGGGGTAGGGTGCTAGACCTAGATACTTAGATACTTCTAGATATTTAGAAAACCGTAGCATTGAAAATAGATACAATCCCAGCACTGCTACCTCCCAGTGGCATGACATTACTGCTTCACCAGTGGAGCCATGAACTCCCTAGTGGCTCTGCAGCCTCTGTAATTCTTAAATCTGTAGGCAAATAAGGTCAATGCTGTTGGTTAATCTGTGTGTAAAGTATGATTTAAATGTAAAAGATCAGGATTCTCAGAAGACATGGGTGAGGGTTGTTTAGTCTGTGAATTCCAGATTCGCTAAGGGGAAAAATAAGGACTTGTTTTTCCAGATCAGCCCAACACAGCAAAGTCTCTGAGCAGGCAGAGGAACAGGACTTTTGGGTGGAATAATTCTAGAGAAAACAGGCAGCAGTGTTGTCCTATGCATCTAAGAAGGTTAGGACTGTGTTAATAAAATGCCCTGTTAGAAGAAGATACCTGTATTTCACTAAGGTGAGTTTTATGCATCTAATATCTATTTTAAGATCCAGTAGCACCAGTCACAGCGTGCCATCATTCAGGTGTCTCTTTCCTACGTGTGGCCAAAGAAAGCCGGTCATGCTGGTCATGTTGGTTGTGCAAGACATGCTTCCTGAAAGGAACTGTGTATTTCTTGACCATATAAATAAAAAGATGATAAGATAAGCAGAAGGCTATGTGCTGAAGGCCGTGTCATGTCCTCTTCCTTGGCTCTCCAATGCAAAGCCAGACAAACTTTGTGAAAAAACACAATGTATTTCTAGGGTTTTTACAGTTGAGGAATGTGACTTCGCTATCAGCGCATCCACAACCAGAATGTACACAAGCCCTGGGAACAGCTTGGAGAACAGAATTTATCAAGGGAACACAGGAGTCATAACAACTCCCACAGGAGCACCAATCAACATTAAAGCATTCGTATTGTGACTGGCTAGCGTTGATGGTAGAGTTTAAGCTTTTGCTTTTCTGTCCAAAGTGCACAGCCCTTTTAAACTGGATCAGTCTCAACATATGCCACAGAAAGATTATTTCTGTAGTGATGATGATGTGTGTTTTGGAGAAGATCCTTGAATTACTACAAAATTATATATGGTCTGAGATTCTTTGATGTCGAAAACAATTTACCTCCTTTAATTTGCAGTTTTAACTTACCGTTCTTCGCTGGCATGCTGTCCATTGTAAACTCATAGTTCCTCTGTAACCGTGTAAGCTCTGTTTACTTGAAATTGATACAGAAAATTACTCAGATTATTTATCCCTTCCTGGCACACAACTTTCACAGGGTGATGCTAAGTAGGAAAAACCGGATAAAGTCCTCTTCTGCACTGTCTGGATCCTATCCCACTTTCTGTGAAATGACTGAAAGGATTCCCATCACCTTTCAGGGCACCTGGACTTGTACAAGCGCAGTGAGGGAGGTGGACCGCTCTTAGGCTTGTTCTGCTGTTCTCACAGCAATTGTAAAGCCAGATTTCTGTGAACGCTGAACATACCATGCAGAGCCTGTGACCATCTTTGAGTCCATTGCTATCTATAACAGCTGATGATTGCACTTAGTTTTTCACCCTGGTGGTCTCAAAGAACATTGCAAACAGGTGGTTGAACAGCAATCCCTAGATCAGTGGCTGTTGCAATGCAGCTGCTACCAAACTAAGATGCAACAACTGGTAGCACTCAGAGGGCAGTGAAAACTATGGCTTCTTTGATCCTCAGGCCACTATTACTACTGCTGGCTCCAGTACATTTTACAGGATTTCCAGTACATTTACTAGAATTTCAGGCATCAGACAGCTCAGCTGGAGCACTAGTTCTGAAAAACAAAATGTCTCAAAATCATACAAGAATGACTGCTGTGCATCGAGAACCTGAAATCAGGCACCAACCCATGGGCAGGCATTTCATCACTGGTTGTCTGTTCACCTGGGAAGTTCCAGAGAGAAAGAAGAGATCCTGAAGTATGCATCCAGGTGGACCTGCCCCTCCTTGTTGGGGTGGCCCTGAGTCCACCAAGGAATTCTCTAATCTTTTACGTGACTCAGAATTTTATCCAGTAACTCCCGTATTCAGCTCAGAGCCCTTGGCTGAGTCCTAGCTTTTAGAAAGCTGTCCTATACTGCTTTCAAGTCTTCCAGTAATGAAAAACACTCCACAGTGGCTGATGTGTTGTCCCAGTGATCTATTATACTGTCTTTTAAAAGGCACAGCTCATTCTTGCACTAAACTTGGTAGAAGTCTACTTTCAGCTGTGAGCGCACTGAATACACAGTTTTCAGACACCGAGTTTATGTGCATAAATCTGGTCCAGTAATAAACCTTTGATATCTGGTTTGCTTTATCTAGGGAAGAGATTATAAATCTGGTAAGTCTTTTTGTTCTTAGAGTCCTGGTGTTAAATGAATTTAACACTTTGAAAAAGAGGATCTTTCCTAATTAATGTGATTTCCTAGATTAACTTGTGTCCATGGCTAAAGTTCCTCCCTTTCCTGAAGTATTTGAGCAGATTTATGGCTACGTGCACTCTTAAATCTTTAGCACTCTCCCTTGCATAGGTTTGGCCTGAGCAAACTAATTTCCCCACACAAAAGACTGGAGGATGCTGACATTCCAGAAATCTGAAGCACAGGGGGAAGATATTTGTTTTGAAAGCAGCTGAGATGCACTCAGCGAGGCCATCCTAGCTGGATGTACAGTGTTAGCCATGAGGATGCGAGCCACACTTAAGGCAGAGGGCAGGCAATGCCTTGTTATTTTATTCACACAGTATAAACACAGCTTTTATGTAAGTCTGAGTAGTCATTATGGCACATTACTACAGAGGTGTAGTAATAAAACTCTATTAGGCTTGTTCAGAAGGAAGTGAAGGCCGTTGACACCTTCCCCAGTGTGTGTGAGTACCTGCAGTCCATCCAGAACCATTGGGGAACACCTGGCTGGAGCTGTTGGATGTCCGTTGGATAGCTGTAGATACGCAGATTATTTTTCTGCTGAATGAGCTGCTGTTGTATGCCTCCAGGACACAACAAGCTCCTTGCTTGTGCACTCAGAGTGCTTCACGCTTCTGTCTAGCTGGGAAATCCCAGCCGCCTATGTAGTAGCCTTAGGGATGCACGCAATTGTTACCATCTATAATGTGACAGGATCAGTCAAAACACCCATTACACTTCAGCGCTGTGTTTTATATAAAACACCCTACTCCTCTGTGTGCAGGAGATATCCACAGAGGTATGTAGGCGCTTCACCATTTTCAGAAGCTGAACTCCCCCAGTTTCAAAGGGAACAGGTACCTAAATGCGTTTGTAGTGCGAGTACAGAGTCCTAGAGGCAAAGTGGTTATTTTTTTTTAAATTCTTTCTACTGTCTCTTTGTCCTTTCTTTCCTTATTTCTATTGAATTCTTCTTACACACAGCATTATTTTTTTTTCTGAATTTGAATGTGTATATGTATTGTGCTACTGTTGTATAATATTGTTTCTGTAGAGACTAATTTGCCAAGTAAAATTGCTCTCTACATACTGTAATGAAAATACAGCACATTTTAGAATTTATCTGAGTCAGATTTAATTTCTTGACAAGTGACACATTTATAAAAAGTTATTTTAGAAAAATTAAACATAGTGCGTATTCAATCATCTGATGCAGCCATCTGCTGCTGATATATTATTTTGATTTATCACCCGTAGCCTGACAGGGCTCGATCCTGTCCCCAAGGAAGTTAACTGCAATATTATTGTTCTCTCCACTCAAAGCAGCATAGAAACTTCATTCAACCTGCTACTCAAGGTGAATAATAATGTAATCTTCTTCCACTACTCTGTGGTTAAGAGTTTAAAGTTTTCACACCAATGGTATTGTGAAATTGTAGTTTTTCCAAGTTCTATTTAAACATAACATCCCTGTTTTGAACATTTTTGTAGTCTGTAGGTTAATGATATTTTAAAATTCACTAGAAAAAGTAGCACTTAAGAACAAAAATATTTTGAAGGATACTGAGTTACAGGCAATGACCTCTTTCAGGTTTCACTTATTTGGTACATCAGCCACCAATGTCATTAATTTTTTTCTCCTCAGTTGAATGTTTTCTCAAAGAGGTGTAGTTGGTTTACATTTACACAGTTTCCCTCAAGTATATTATTTTTTGTGTTCTTAAAATATATAAAGAAACTACATGTTACACAGTAATTGTAATTTATAGTTACTACCTTAAAAATGTATCTGTAATGTCACTTAAACTGCAATGTTTTCCTTAAATCTTGTTGTTGCTGGCTGCACTCTTTGGTCAGAAATTAAAGCCTTATGTTTGCAAGTACACCCTGGCCAGAAACTTCAGATGAGATGCTGCAAAATCAGCTGCTTATTTTTCTAATAGAACAGCAGCAGAATAATTTCTACTTAAATATTAAAAAAATACTTATTCATATGCACATACCCTCTTTCTAAATAAAGAAGGATTCTTTTTAAAAAGAATACAGTACGACTTCAACTATCCATTTATACATACAAAATCCAGCCCCATATTACAGACTTATCTAGACACCTGCCTGAACAGATGTTATCATTAAATATCTATATAAATATTTTTACTTTGACAGCAATGCATCATATTTTTCCATGACGTACAAATATTAGATGCCTCCTGTCTTCAGAGACAGCTTTTTGGCAATCTGACTTGAAAAAGGGCATGTTTAATCACAAATAAACTCTCAGCCATGAATACTGAACAGCTACAGGAGCTCGACCATTCCCAGAAATGTTTATGGAAGTGACCAGGGTCAACAGCGAAATGGCAGTACTGTTAAATCCCATGCACATTTCCAAGAACCGGACCTAGATGAAATCAAAGCTAAGTATAAAAATTGAAAATATTAAAGCACTCATTCACCCCTTATGTCATTAAAAATGACTCAGTATTCAGTATGTCACACCTTCCTGCAGTGGGAATAATGAAATTGACAGCTGTGTATAAATTAATGATTACTCAAGTAGCCATTGTAATGTACACACAGAAATTGGCTGTGGTGTATGCTCTGAAGCCCAGTCTAAGGGTATGTGACTGAAGCTGCTGTTCTCTCAAGTGAAATTCTGCATGTTAACCCTAGTCCAGATTATAATAATGACAACTGTGTATTAAGTGGTTATGAACATAGAATCATAGAATCATAGGTTGGAAAAGACCTCTAAGATCATCAAGCCAAACCATCCACAAATCAAATCCACCATCCACATGCTCAAATTACAGATCTCATCTTGAATGGCAGGAGCTGAACATAGCAGGTTGCATTTAGGATTTGTAAGGTCCTTGGAAAGGAGGCATCATACAACCAAGAATATTCATGTGAGTTACCGTAAGAAGAGACATTATCTAACATATATATCTGTGATTCGGGGATCTCGTGGAATCTGCTCAGTAACTGCATTTATTGTGCGTAGCCAGACATTCAGTCTGCACTTCCAACTCCCCAACCTCTCCCTGGGCAAAGTGCATTATAAGTGAAATAATTATAATGAAACATTTCTGCTCTGAAAAAACTACATGGAAATAAAAATTATTATGATTCTTAAGTATGTTGATAAATCCAGACAAGGGTCACTAGGCAGGGGAAGGAACTGCTTTTTAATTCTGTAGAAGTCCTTGATCCCATGTTCTCTCCATTTCAAAAAATGAGATTTTCGTTTACTTTCCTAAGCAAGCAGTTTAAAATAGATGAGTCTGTTGGGGGAAAAAGCTCTGTCTGTTCCTCCTACTTAGGAACCTGCTTCTCTCCACTGAATATAGAGAGAAGACCGATGATCAGGAGAAGTCCATCAATGTCAAAAATGAGGCATCTACGTCTTCACAGAATGTGAAATTAAAATGCGACACTCACTGTCATAGGATGTTGGAGATGTTACCTGTTTATCTATGTTATAAAAAGTTACTAGAGGCATTACTGAGAGATTCAGGAAGCTTCTAAACAGAAGAGTGCTGGAAAATGGGAATGCATACAAGGGTAGGTGTGACTTCCTGAGTTTTCCAGCTCTGCATTTTTCCCTGAGCACAAATTTCTGTCCCCTTGGACATTTCTGAGAACAGAGAGGAGTGGAAGGTGAATGGGAACAGTCAACATTTCTGAGAACAGAGAGGAGTGGAAGGTGAATGGGAACAGTCAGCATGGACTTTCCAGGATAAATCCTGTCTGACCAACCTGATCGTCTTCTACAATGACATGGCTGGATTTGTGAAAAAGGAGAAAGCAAGGGACGACACCCACCTTGACTTCGGCAAGATTTTTGGTACTGTCTCCTACAATGTTCTAGTATCCATGTTTGGGCACCACAATCAGGCTGAGTAAGTAACTGGACAGGTAAGAAACTAGATAGGCAAGCTGACCGAAAGAAAAATACACACTGCAACAAAAGCTAGAGAAAAAAATAGTTTGTTTTTTGTATTCTTCAGGTCTTTCTTCTTTATGTTTTCCTGCTGGGACTCCAAGATAGTGGACGCTGGAGCGGCTGCGCTCTAAGGAGAGGCTGGGGCAGCTGGACTTGCATAGTTTGGAGCAGAGAAAGATTTGAGGGGAACCTAAAAACAAGCACCCGTGCCTATGTGGAGGTCATCAAGGATATGCAGCTGGGCTCATCACAGCCATGCAGAGTGGGAGGACAAGGGACAATGAGCATTAACTGAAACAGGAGAGGTTCACCCTCAATATAAGCAGAAAGTTTCTCAACAAAAAGACATCCAGGTAGAGGCACAGGTTTTGCACTTTTCGTCCTTGGAATTTTTCAAGCCCCAACGGGATGAAGCCCTGAGCAGCCCCATCTGACCTCAGAGCTGACCCTGTTGTGAGCAGGAGATTGGACCAGAGGCCTCCTGAGGTCCCTTCCAACCTGAGCTACTCTCTGCTCCTGTGGTCCTGCAGCCCTGTCATCCTATGACTCTCCACTGTTTGAGATAAAGAGCGAGGCCAAAAGGATCTTTTGTTTGACCTGATACCATCATTCCACTATTCTTCAGTAATAGATGGGGAAGTCATGAACAACTAAGCATCAAGGTAGTTTTTTGAAAGTAATTTCTTCTTGTTGGTTCCCAAGTCCGTGTATTTTATTCCACAGCATTTTTCCAAAACACAGAAAAATATAATAAGGATATGTACTTTTTGTCAATCACTTAGCTAGGAAGTCTCAAAACAAAAGTGAATTCTTATGGCATGGTTTTCTTACACTTCCTGCGAGGTGCTTGCCATTTACACTAAGAAACACAGTTAATAAGAATATTTGTAGAATATTAAGAATCTATTACATTTCTGTCAGGAAAATAATTACATGCATCTCTTCCAAACTGTTTGAGTAGCAGCAGGTACATAGAAGAGGCCTACCTGACTAAAATGTCTGATGATTACGGTACCAATAACAGGCTGAGGTGTATATTTAAGCAACACACTCTTCTTCTGATATCTTTAATCAGAAGTTCTAAACTTCTTTAAGATCTCTTCAATTCCTCGTTAAAAAAAAAAAAGAAAACTCCTTCAGGAGTCATAGAGTCACTGGCCTGCTGCTTGAATAAAAATTGTAATTAGAATTTAGCGATTGTGAATGAAGAAGGACAGAAAGAATTGAAGTTTCAAATTGCTATTTCAAATGTCAGGAAAGCCTGAGTGGATCTGAACTTTGGACACATTAGGTGTGTGAAACTGGGGGGCAGTTTAATCTAGACAGTGGGAGCTATAATCTGTTCTAATGTAAGTGGATGCAACTTCATTTCAATAAATTAAGCCAGAGATATTCTTAGCTATATTATGGGCTATGTTAGATTAATGTGCTGCTTTTTATTTCCTATTTTCTCTATGATCTTTGACAAGTACTTCACCTTTATAGGTGGCATTCATTTTACCTAATTTTGGCTTTTAAAAGTTAGACAACTATCATAAACTGCACTCACTGTACAGACAACAGAGATCAGAGATTCTGACTTGAGCAATTGTTTTTTTTTCTCCTGCAGTAGCATGTAACTGACCCACTGGAAGCGTTAGCTCTTGGGGAGTAGCAAGGACTCAAAGAAGGGGCCATGGACCCTCTGGTCTGACCTTCCTCCACCAGACACTCACACTAGAGGTTCCTAGGTGACCTGGCCTCACTACCAGCCACACTGATGTTACAGTCCTCAGAGAGAATGCTGGTAACACTGAAAATTAAATCAGTTTCCAGCTTCTTCTATCTCTCAGCCCATAGGAGATCTTTTAACAGCTTTTGCACTGGCTTGCCAGATGGATTCTCCTGCCCTTAGTGCCCAGGCTCCACCTTTTGCTTTTCAAAAGTGTTGTCTTCTTCCAGGCACTCTCAGGAATAGTTAGGCTTAGACTTCAAAACACCATTGCAGTCAGAAACTTTCTCCACTTTGTCATAGACTCATGGAATCATAGAATCATAGGGTGGTTTGGGTTGGAAGGGACATTTAAAGGCCATCTAGTCCATGCCCCTCCAATAACCAGTGACATCTTCAACTAGATCAGGTTGCTCAGAGCCCTGTCCAACCTGGCCTTGAATGTTTCCAGGGATGGGACATCTACCACCTGTCTGGGCAACCTGTTCCAGTGTTTCACACCCGCATCATAATAATTTCTTTCTTATATCCAGTCTGAATCTACCCTCTTTTAGTTTGAAACCATTACCCTTTGTCTATTGACGTAGGCCCTACTAAAGTCTGTTCCCATCTTTCTTGCAAGCCCCCTTTATATATATATTGTTTCTAATTTAATAGGAAAACACCTTTCAAACACATCAAAACCCCCACAGAATAAACATCTATGAGGCCTGACCACTAGTCCTTCAGATTTATCTCCCTTTCTCTGTATCAAACATCAACAAAAGAGACAGAGGTTCATGTCCTCCTTTCCCTGCTGAGAGTCTGAGGGTCAAGAAGAGAAGGAAAACGTATTCTGGGGACAATCTGTTGGAAGTCTATTAAAGAGTGCCTGAACTAAAGGATGAAGTGGATGAAGCTTTTCCACTAACCACCCGTAGAATCTTCCCAGTTGCAGGCTCTGGTTCTCAGGGTGGATTTCAACAATCCAGGCATTTACTGGAAGGGCAATGCAGCACTGTGCAGGCAACCCAGGATGTTGCTATGCTTTTCGTGATGCAGATGCTGGGCAGAGGAGGCAGTCAGGGACAGTGCTCTATTTGACCACTGCTCATAAGCAAGGGATAACTGTTGAGCAGCATGGTCACAGACAGCAACGTGGGTTGCAGTGAGCTGTGAAGATCAGCAGCTGAGGTAGGACTCTGACTTCCTTAAAACAGACCTTGGCTTGTTTAAATCTTTGCTAGACAGAATCCCTTGGGAAGCTGCCGTCCTAGGAATGGTGCCTAGAAGGGCTGGCTGATTTTTAGAAATAAAAAAATAGTACTTTTCTAAGAGAGTAGGAGCAACATAGAAAGTTTGGCAGGAGATCTTCTTTATGAAATAAATTTAAAATATATTTTTTTTTAATAGTATGAGAATTGGAAAGAAGGACATGTTACAAAAATTCTTTAGTAAAGGATGATATGGAGGTGGCTGAGATATCTGATGCTTCTTTTGTGTAAGTCTTCACAGCCAAAACCTGTTCCCAGACCGCGTGTGTATCAGCACTTTTTGAGAAGGAGAGGGACACCCAACAGCAAGGCAGAAAGAGGTTAGGGTTACTACTAAGTGATTGTTCCTCTCATTTTGGTGACTGTGAGACTGTATCTGGGATAATGTGCAGAAGAAAGACAGACATACTGGAGTGATTCCAGCAAAGACCATCAAGGGGATCCAGGCACTGGGGATCATGATATATGAGGAGAGGCTGAAGGAAGCAGATTTGTTCAGCCTTAAGAAGAGAAGGTTCTAGAGGGATCGTATTGCTGTCTTCAACAACCTGATGGGAGAGTACAGAGAAGGCTCCTCAGTGTGAAGGAGGAGAAACAACAGAAACAGGTTATGACGAGAGAAATTCCAGCTAGGTAGAGGAAAAAAACATATTTGTAATACGGATGGTCAAAAACTGTCACAGGTTTCTCAGGGAGGCTGTGGAGTTTCCATCCTTGAAGATATACAGAGACTGATGCTTTGGTACAATCTAGAAGCTAAGTGTGCACTGGACAAACAGACTCTTGGGTGGGTTGAAATTTGTCTGGATTACTGCGTTGAGTAGTAATAAGTCTGGCAGTAGTCAACGACACAATATCCAGATGATAACCAGTACCCTAGAGATCTATGCTGGGACCCATAATGTTTGATATCATCATGAAGAACCTACCTGGTTAAACGAAATTATCAAAATGTGGAGAATACTAAAAAGGGGAAGGTTTTGATTTGTCAAGATGTAATGTTCTGCCACAGTTCTGTGGAACTTAAAAAGCTTGATGACTGGATTAACAGAAACTCATGCAGTTGGACAGGAGGAATGCAAAGCTCTGCACCCAGGGCGGAGTAACGCCATGCACCTGCACAAACCTCAGCAGAGACAAAGCATTACCATTTCTGGTTCAATGGAGTGACAGCATTGAGACCTGCGTTGGAAGGGACACAGAGCTGGTTTCTACCAGTCACTTCAAAGTAGAAGCCTCTTTGCTAGGAATTGTCAGTGAGTGAGATACTTAAAGGTGCTTACTTCACTGAAAATTATTACATTTTTACATTAGCGAGGCAGTTAAACAGGCTGAGAGGCATTGGCCTTCCTCTGAGGCAAGTATAGCATTTTCTCCTTGCAATGTGATGCAATCACACACAGATATAGTTATTAATGAAAAAAATAAAAACATTCCTCTGAGTCAGAGATTGCCTTTTTCTTCATGTTTGTACAGTAACTAGCAATGTCAGATACCAGCCTGCTTACATCTATGGGATACCGTAGACATATGCTACATATATGTACCATACCACAATTATAGTGTTAAACAGTTCTCCCTCCTAAGGTTTTTTTATCTATGTTGCAGGAATATTTTTTTCCTTTCATGTTGTTTTAGTGATTTATGGATTTAGAAGTACGAAAAAACAGATATATACAACAATACTTTTTCATAAACATTTTCCAAGTAAAACATGTTTCAAAACATAAAAAATGCAGTGTACCATTTGGCTGTTACCCTTTGTGCTTTACAGTTTGCTCTTTTGCACACTGATTGAAGTTAATGATTGAATCTTCTGCTTTAATTATGTGTGCCAGAAGTAATTTATCAAAAGAGAAGTAATTAATCCATGCTTTAATAAGCAATATCTCATATGATCTGTAAAAGAATTTTCAATCTGCTTCTCTGGCCCTTGAAAATCCCAGGGATATTTTAAATGAGATGAAGTGAGAACCATATTTTCTTAAGTTATTCACTATGAGTTGCTTTTAGCTGTAGCTTATTAAAAGAAGTGTTGTAGGAAATCAAGAAAATTTTCTGAAACTCTGATACGGTTTTCATTCCTCAACACACCAGAAAACCCCTCTGAATACCCAGCTATTCACAGAGGTTTCAGCACAGCAATTTTGCACCACAAAAAACACTGGTGCTATAGCCATCTTTGTTCATATAAGTGAAATAAGAAAGACACTTCTTCAAATTTGAGAAGGCTATTCCAAGCTACAGGTTGGTCTGATTCATTAATAAGGTTAGTGACAAAGTTGCATTGACGATGTTACTCACAAGGCATTCAGTGAAATTCAATAAAATGACAAAGTTTAGCATGATTACGGCTTTTTTAACCAACGAAAAACAGGCCTTTTACACTGTAAAACACCAACAAATCAAGAATTGCCTTTAAAATAGAATGGTATCCTGCTAAGAAATTCAATAGACCTGAGTAATAACTAACTGCAATGAATAAATCAGGGATAATGGGTAATACTCACTCTGTTGCACAGCTCTGCAAACCAGAAAATGCATTTCTTAGAACATGTTTGTTTGCTTAAATATTTCAGTGTTACCTTAAAATAAAACCTTAGATTTGACTGGAGCAGTATTTTGACAAAGCATTTTTACGACTGGGCAAATCTATAGGACATTGTTATAGCATTTGCTTGCAAAAAGCCCTTGCAAAACATGCCTTGCTCGCATTTTCTTGTCAAAATGTGACATTGAAATTTAAAGGGCACCCGTTGACTGGACATCTATGAAAGAAATATCACGATGGAAAACATAATTTTGGAAATGCAGATTTCCATTTTCTGCTTTTGGAGTTAATCAGACAATGCAAACATCATTGCTTTAATATTCTCTTAATTGAGCATACTGAGTTCTGTGTATAGTTTTTTATGGTGTGATAATTATAAATTTTTTCTACGTGGTCAAATGACCTCCAATTTGTTTATAAACACTTACATGACTACTAAATATTTCCTGAAGCTTAGCATGGACAATCATTTACACTGAGAGGGGGCTGGAAGTAATTCACTATTTTCCATGCTCCAGTCTCATCTTTAAAAAATGCCTGTCCCCAATCATAAGCAGAAATTCTATGCAATTCAAAGAGCGAATCACAACCAGCAGGTAGAAAGTAGTCACAATGAAATATTTAAAATAAATAAAAAAGCCTTCCATAGGCTGAATTTCATTAATAATATGCCAGCACAGAAAAAACAGCCCAGCTTCAGTTGGTTTGGGTTTTTTTAGTTAATTATTCTGTTCAGTGGTATCTAAAATGCAAGGAGTATTCTGGCCCTGCCATTAAAATTAATCTAACATCTATGACCCTCCCAGATTTCAAAAGAGTACTGAAGCTGAAGAAAGTGTACATTTCATACACATCTATAAATGGATGGATATGGATGTGGATATGGAAATGGATATTTTCCTTACAAGGAGCATTAAAGGTGGCCACAAAAAGGCACTTAAGGGTAAACATTTGTGAAGAAAGACAGCAAATCCTTAACAGTAGATGGAAGGAAAAAGTTAACATTGTTGGTGCATCAGAAGTAATTAGATAATAGTTATTTAATTTCTTCTTTTTCTAGTCAACTTGAATTCTTTGTGCAGAGACTGCAGGTTCACTGGCGTAGCTCCACCCAGTTATGGCTTCCCTTTATTACTGTGAAAGAAAGGGTCCCTGAGTTCTACCCAAGCACAGACCTCTCTTTCCCTGCTGCCTTTACTCACCTCCTCTGCAAAATCTCAACATGAGAATTAATTCTTGAGTAGTTCTTATACTCTGTTTTACCTGCTCCATTTTGTGCATATTCATTTTTCAGACACCTGCTATATTATATTTGGTTCCTTACTCTCCTATACATGCCCAGTTCTTCCAATGCTATTTGTATCTTGCCTTTAAATCTGTGTCTGTTCACCATCAGCAAATTACTCTGGCATCATTCAGCATTATTACTATTAAATCATTGAATTACATTGTTTAGTGCAGTTAGCTTTGCAACTGCTACCAATTCATACATCCTGTCCTCAGTATCAAAACCTACTACAACAAAATAAGCCCCTAACAGTTCTAGAAAACATCTAACTTTTTTCCCTTCTTGCTGTTAGTGCATTTTGAGCTGATGAGATGTCACTAAGGTGAATGAACAAATGTGGTACACTGAATACCCCAGTATTTTCCAGTTGCTGTACTTTAATCAATGTGGTTCAAGTTAATTTATGGAGGGTTTTTGTTTGCTAGAACTAACTTGCTTGAAAGCATGGTGCCTTTTGTTTAATGGTGGATGAGTGGGTAAATGTACAATTCCTGCAAGATCTGAAGTGGAGCTAGAAAAGATCAGCTTGAAGAAATAACCCTTTTACTATGGGTAGAATTGAGCTTAATTAGATACAAATTATCTGAAGTTGGGCATTATAGAAGAGGAAAAATCTGCCCGGCGGAAAAGGATCTTGGGGTGTTGGTTGACCGCCAGCTGAACATGAGCCAGCAGTGTGCCCAGGTGGCCAAGAAGGCCAACGGCATCCTGGCTTGTATCAGGAATAGTGTGGCCAGCAGGAGTAGGGAGGTGATCGTGCCCCTGTACTCGGCAGTGGTGAGGCAGCACCTGGAGTACTGTGTTCAGTTTTGGGCCCCTCACTACAAGAAGGACATTGAGGTGCTGGAGCGTGTCCAGAGAAGGGCAACAAGGCTGGTGAGGGGTCTAGAGAACAAATCTTAAAAGGAGTGACTGAAGGAGCTGGGACTGTTTAGTGTGGAGAAGAGAAGGCTGAGGGGAGGCCTTATTGCTCTCTACAACTACCTGAAAGGAGATTGTAGTGAGGCAGTTGTTTGTCTGTTCTTCCAAGTAACTAGAGATATGACTCTTTCTTTACTGGAAGAGTGGTCAGGCATTGGACCAGGCTGCCTGGCGTGGAGTCACCATCCCTGGAGGAGTTCAAAAAGCGTGTAGATGTGGTATTTCAGGATATGGTTTAGCAGGCATGGTGGTGCTGGGTTGATGGTTAGACCTGATGAACTTAGAGGTCTTTTCCAACCTTAATGATTCCATGATTCCATGAATAAAGTGAGATGCTTTTAAAGGAGAGCCTGCTTTCTTAAGGCACCCAGGAGACCTTCTTGCACTAGTTCTGTCCTCTACTTCTCTGTTCAAAGAGCACTGGCTGCTGGAGCTTCCTGCTGTTGCTGTCACACCATCTCTCCTTGTTGCTCTAGCATTAAACCACAACTTTCCTCCAGTTTTTCACACTTGTGCCTTGAAAAGGAAAGAACATGTACCAGAACAATATAAAGCTTCATACATGTTTCAGAAAAAGTAAACAGACCTTAGATAAACTGCATTCTCCCGTTTACTGCCTATCTCTTCTGTACCACAAGACTGCAAATTGTTGCTGTAGGTGAAGATGGTAATTCATCCTAGCCAGACTTATACATGGTTAATTGGTGCCAGATTTTCACACATCCTTAAGTTATAAACTTTTTTTCATTTTATGACATGTTTTCCCTTTCACAGAAATATCAAAGTTGATTAACAAATATATGCAAACTGAACATCTTTCAACATGCTTCTTGGTTTCTTTCCTTTGTCTCTTCTTCTCTCAGATTTTAATGGACTACACATCTTTAGATTCCCCTTCTAACTGAAACTGTCAGGAAATATTACTTGAGGGAAGGATATCTCCAGGAAACACCTGGGGCAGGGGGGAAAGACTGGGGTTGCATTGATGGAGGGGCTGCACATCGAAGTGATGAGCTCGGAAGAGGTACGAGGCTGAAAAGAGCAGTATTCATACAGTGTAAGCTAAGAGAGGGTTGATCAGGACTAGCTGGCAAGGCAGCCATAGGTGTGTGTTTAATTAATGCAAATTGCAGTCTTAACTTTTCCACAGAGTGTGTCTGGATATTCTGGACTCTGCTTTTGTTTATGCCAACAGTCTCACTTGTCTTCATTTTTATGTTAGTTAAAATAAATGTAAAATGGCACATAATTAATGAGAGAAAATAGCTCCACGCTTTAGAAGATATGTTGTTTTATAAAAATAGAAAGAATATAAATAAAGACTATCTGTATTGCCTAGACAATGTTCTAAAATTCAGAGCTGGTTGCTCTGGTAACTTTAAAAGATATTTTTTCCACCTGAACTGGGAAAAAAGATGACTTATAAAACCACACAGCCAAAGTAGTTCAAGCAGATGGTGAGGGACCTCAGGAAACATGAAAAGTGAATGGATTACTGAAACTGTCTCAATATTAGGGCTACAGCATCTGTCTTCCAAGGGGCATTTCTGAAGTACTTGTTTTAAACCATTCACTTCACACACATCCTCCTAAGACTGTTATTTATGTCAGAGAAAAAGGGTCCTTCAACATCTTCTGAAATGGTTTTATCTCAAATATCTGACACAATCACATTGAGACTTCTCTGCATAGTACAAACTGTGGTTGTTTCCACATTTTTGAATACAACAGAGAGTTAGTTTTGTGCTGAGATTTATAGAATAGAATAGAATAGAACAAAATAGAAGTATTTACATGTATTTCAAAAAAGATAGAAGACAAAATGATTCCTCATGTAGCTCCAGTGTGTTCATAAAAGATACACAGTGCATTCTGTTTTTATGTTAATGGACATAAATATTCTACGAATGACAAAGCCAAATTCATACACAGTTTTGTACTCACCATTAATGGAAGTGAAAAGCTGAAAAAAATATTACACATTGTTTTTACGATAATTAATAAACTTGCAGAAAAAAATAGGCATATATTTGTGTTCGGCTTTGGATGAGTGTCATATTCCCCTCACGCCTTGGCATTCAGGGTAGAAGTAATTATAGATGGGCCTGAGACTCCTCCCTACTGGAAGGCTGAAGAACTTTATAGGAATGAGAAACAGAAACTCAACGACAACACTGTTCAGAATTAAGATGGATCTTTGGATAGAGCAACAGCATAATAAAAATTACAGAGTACTGTGATGGACAGGAAGTTAAAATATAGAAGTGTGTGTATGCATGTATATGTACGTAACTATATATATATTTATAGCTACAACAAATCAGTTCATCTAGAACCTTGTGATGTGCATGAACTTTTCAATTTACACAGTCCAATGATGTGTCCTTTGCCAAGGCTGTGTTTTGTCTGCTATCATGCTGTCAGTCACAAATCTCGGCAGTTAGCCACCTTTTTCTATTTTTGTCTCTCTCCGTAGACAGAGTCCAATCTGTGACTACGCTCTACTGTCCATTACTATGCAATTTCTTGAACAGTCTCTTTCAGGGCATTCGAGCTTTCTCTTTTCTGTGTTCAAATAAAGTGTGCTTTTACAACTTTCAGTGATCTACTCCTGACTTCTGGCAGAATAAATCAGCAAAGTAGTCTCTTGGACTAGCTTCTCTTCTAGAAGTCGTTCTCACTTGTCTTCATCCCAAAAAGATCTAAGCGTTTTCCATCCTGCTCTTTAATGCAATTTAAGACTAGCTATCAAAAAGTCTAAAGAACCTTTATATAGATATGAAAAAAGGTCTATGTGTAGGATCTGATTTTGTGTTCTTAATGCATTCCTAAGACACAGACATTTTACTTTCTCTGTGGAAGCATCCTGTAGAGAATTTGATGACGATATTGAAATAAATTTATTGTTTAGACACTAGATACAGCTCTCAGCACTTACACTGAGTAGGAACCACCTCCTCGTTTGCAGCCTGCTGTCATGGGGTAGACCCCAGCTGCAGGAGGGTATGTGTGGTCCTGCCCCACTGCCGCAGATTGAGCTGGAGGGCTGCGATGAGGATGTTTGGCCAGTTCAGGCGACTATTTGAAGGGCTGCCCCGGGGCTGAGGCAGCTGTTTTACCACAATATGATGACAACACACCAGTATCTTGGCTATCACTGAGCAGTGCTCACACAGCATCAAGGCTACGTCTCCAGCATTCCCCCTCACTAGTACACTAGGGATGAGCAAGATCTTGGGAGGGGACATAGTCAGGAGAGTTGCCCTGAACTGACCAAAGGAATATTTCATACCACATGATACCTAGTCAACAACAGAAGTCAAAAGACCGGAGGAGGAGATAGGGGCCTCAGAGGGTTGTCGTCACTGGCGCTGAGTCTAATTGGAGGCCTGTAACTAGTGGTGTCCCCCAGGGGTCAGTACTGGGCCCAGTCTTGTTTAACTTCTTCAGTCAGTCACTTCTGGTTAATGAACTGGTGTACAAGAGCTGGGAGGTAGCATAGCCAGGCAGCTAACCCAAGGTGGCCAATGGAAATATTCTGTTCTATACACAGCATGCTCTGTTTATAAATGGGGGTTGGGCGGGGGAGCAGAAACCCTTTTTCTGTGAGTTTGACCTTTTCAGTGGGTTTGAACCTTTTCCATGAGTTCGAACCTTTTTCAGCAAGTTCAGTGAAATCTGCGAGTTCTGCAAAATTCGCGAGTTCCACAAAATCCACAAGGGCTGCTTGGGGACTGGCTGTGCAATCAGTCATCAGGCAGTGAGACTAAATTGTGTTGTGTATAATTTGTTTTCCATATTAATTTTTATCATGATTATTGTTGTTGTTGTTGTTGTTACTACTACTATTAATTCCTTTGTTGTCTTATTTAACTGTCTTTATCACAGCTCAGGAGTTTTACTTTTGTCCTTTCTCCTTCCCATCCCACTGTGGTTGAAGGAGGAGCAAGTGAGCACATGCGTGATCCTTGTTGCTGGCTGCTGGGTTAAACCACAACAGAAGCACACCGCAGTGCTCTGGCCACTGGTGGGCCCTGAACTCACAGAGCCAGATCAGAGCTGGTTAGTCCAGGTGAAACTCCCTTGGAAACACACAGACAGTGCAGACTTTGGGTCCTTAAATCTGTAACCTTCTTCATATCATAGAATCATAGAAACATAGAATCATAGGTTGGAAAAGACCTCTAAGATGGTTCCTATTACGCTGCACTACTTCCTAGCCTCAGCTTGACTTCTGACAACTTCCAGAAGCTTAAAGATCTTGAAGGAGTACTCCTTTTGGCAGGGAGGGGAAGCAAAGTTTAAAACCAAGGGGACAAGCTTGCTCCTGAAGACTTATCCTAGTTTTTCCTGTTAGGTGCCTTCAGCCATGGTTCTCTGATGACTAAGTGTAATCTGAGAGGACCTGGGGCATTTCCCAGCTCCCAGCTATGACTGTGTGCTTTGATGACATCCAGTGTTCATGCCGCTGTAAGGCTTAGATATGCCCTACCAGGCAGCAGAGTACCGACTGTGCACTCATACATGCCACTCCGTTTGCGCAACTGGAGGAACCAGCATTGTCAACACACACCGCCTTTAGACACACTGTCTAAAAAACCACAACTTTTGAGGACATGTATACATTTCCCACTGACAGCAGCATATTAACATTTCACTACAGTTAGCTTGATGGGGTACCCAAATGTGAATGTGTTGTTGGTAGCGATTAACCACGTTTCACACATAGGTATTTGGCATGTTGTTAAATACCAGCAGCAGCTCCACATCAGGCTACTGAAGGAGTTCAAACACTGCTGATGTTACTGGTGCTGCTCCAACGTCAGTGAGAACAGGGAACCCCCCCTTAAATAAATAATACCCCCGAGTAATCCTTTAGGTTTTTCATAGCACAACGCCATTTCTTAGCCCAACGCAATCTAACTGTCACTGTGGGACACGTGACTCTTCCCAGACAGGACTGATCTGGTGCAGATTTAGCCCAGGAAATTAGTCTGTCTTCTGCAGAGGCTCCTGCTCTTCTCTGGACATTCCTGTTTCACTCTTTGATGGCAACAAAAATAATGGTTGTTATATTGTGAACTGTAAGGTCAATGTTCAGAAGTGGTGTGAATTATACTGCTGTAAATCAGTCCAAGTGAGTGTCAGACGTGTTTTGATAGAAATTGCACATTAGAGAACCAAAATGGCAGGACTGAAGAAAAGGAATTGAGCAAAGTAAGATAAGAGGGCTGTTCTTCCACAGAAGATCAGGGTATATCCTTGAATAAAGACTGCGACATGTAGCCAGAGAATTATATATCTCCAATTACTTGATTATTAATAAAGAAATAGGTGGTAATTATCAAGTTGGACCTTTTTCCCATCCAACTTCTCTTCATATTCTCTTTCAAGGACAAACATTTAATTACTTAGTAAACTCCTTATTAATGATTTCCTTCTGTACCTCTGCTACCGACCCCTCTGTATTCAGTAGTAATTTTCTAATGTTCTTAAAAAAATACATGCTGGCTTATGTCTGCATTCTGGTATAGTATTTTCCTGTATAAAGGAGAACAATAAATGAAGTTTTCTCCAAAATAGATCAAAACAGGAGTAGCTGGTAGAGGTAGGTTCCCTCTGAAGAGTTTATACCACAGTTAATTTTTTATCCCACTTCCTTGGTAAAATCAGGCTAGCCATGACTGTGAGAGCTATTTGTACTTATCTTTCTCACTGTGTACAATAATCAAAAATTGCAGGTAAGAAAAGCAGAGAGAGCTCTGGATGTCACATTAGACTGAGTAGTCAAATTCAAATCTGCACCACAGCTTTGCCTGCTGTTCTCTGACTCTTCCAAGTGAAAGCGTTCTCTGGAGCAGATTAATTAAAATTGCAGCGCCACGTGTGTGCACATGTTTGGATATGTCACTTAGATACCCAGCTGTTGGCATATGGCACCCGGGGTTCCCACTGATGTTTATTTGTGCTTTGAAAAGAAGAAAAATAATCCTGTCTTTAGCACCTCACAACAGATATTTAGTTTAGCTCAGCACCTCAGCCCTGGCAGCAGTGGATGTTTGTTTTCTCTAATGCAATTCTGTCAAATTCTGATAAACAGAATGAAATCCTGAGGAAAAGTACCAAAAAATTGCAATGAATATTTTAAAGAATTTATAAATATTTTTTTCAGCAGTGAGAACTATTTACAAGGTTACTTTATGCACAGGGCAGAGCTTTTTCTATGGGCTTCATTTCCCATGCTAGATCATACAGACTATTTCTCTCTCGCACGTAAATAAGAGATCTTGACACTACACAGGTTTACACTTTTTAATTGAGTAAAAATGGAAGGAATAAATCTTGTTGGAATATTATTATATTTGTTGCATAAATTATATTATAAATACTTAATTCTTGTTAATTAAAATATTTAACTAAAATGGATGTCCATGATCATGTATAGCTGTATGCTTTCAAATAGGAAAGTTGCTAGTGCTTTACAAGTGTCTTTCCTAATAATTTCCTGGCTTCAGAAGTTATTATATCAATATTAAATGCAACATTGTGCAGAGAATTTCAACAGGACGATTTCCTTGTTGATCTCATTAATATCGATATGCATGTGTCATACTTTTTATGTATACAGCTTTTATTGACCTTATCAAGAATCATGACAAGCGTCATTTTATGTTATTGTACGAATTCATGTCTGAGAAGGTGGGTTTGCTACTATGCCTGCAGACATGGCAATACAAAATGCACATAGTGGCTATGGTTCCATATTTTTCCTAGAAACAAAGACATAGCATATTTTATATTGTCCTGGGTTTGGCCAGAACAGGGTTAATTTTCACCGGAATCCAGGAAGGGGCACAGCCGGGGGTTGGGGGCTGACCCCACCTGGCCAAACAGAGCCCGGTATTCCATACCATGTG